>Ga0255356_1001336_pt1 | contig 15646 bp, 10 predicted proteins | sample HBST100metaG_FD_189944 | JGI IMG/M metagenome (GOLD analysis project Ga0255356, IMG submission 189944) | Peat soil microbial communities from Stordalen Mire, Sweden - H.B.S.T100 | ecosystem: Environmental > Terrestrial > Soil > Wetlands > Peat | place: Sweden: Norrbotten County, Stordalen Mire... | reverse complement strand
TGGGGATTCCATCCACTTCCTTCGGGCAGGTCCATCCTTTGGGCGTGCGGAAAATTATCATTGGCCAGACGGGCTGTTTCTTGAATCCGTTCTTGCGAGCCTCTTGCTGAATCCCTCGAATCTCGGCATAACAATCCTCAAGTGTTTGAGCCAATAGTTGATGCACGACCTCCGGGTCGTCGCCTTCGACAAAGTAGGGCTTGTAACCCCGTCCTGCATAAAGAGCCTTCAAGTCGGCATCACTCGTGCGTCCCTGAGCCGTTGGCCCGGAGATTTTGTATCCATTCAGATGAAGAATCGGCAGGACCGCGCCGTCCCGCACGGGATTGAGGAAGTTGACCGACTTCCAGCTTCCTTCCAGTGGGCAGGTTTCTGACTCACCATCGCCGATAACGCAGGCGACAATCAGGTCCGGATTGTCGAAGGCCGCGCCAAATGCGTGCATCAACGAATAACCAAGCTCTCCGCCCTCATGCATCGAATTCGGGACGTGCGGTCCGCAGTGGCTGGGCACACCGCCCGGCGTCGAGAACTTGCGGAACATAAGCCGCAGGCCGTCTTCATCGTGTGTGATTTCAGGGTGGACTTCGGTGTACGAGCCTTCCAGATAAGAACAGGCATTCAGCGAAGGCCCCCCGTGTCCCGGACCGGAAATGTAAATGATGTCGGCATCGTGCTCTTTGATGAGCCGGTTCAGATGAATGTAGATGAAATTCTGCCCGGGCGAGGTTCCCCAGTGACCAAGCAACCTTGGCTTGATATGCTCCGCCTTGAGTGGCTCGCGGAGCAGGGGATTGTCACACAGGTAGATCTGGCCGATGCAAAGATAGTTTGCCGCGCGCCAGTAACGATTCATCTTGTCCAGCATCTCTGGCGAGAGTGGTCCCTTGGGCTTGGGGGCTCTCTCTTCGTTTTTGCCGTCGGCCGCAATTGCGGTTGACAGACTCACGTCGAAGATGAACCCCGATGAATTGCCAAACTGATCGAAGTTCTTGCTGAAGGGTTGAGACGTAGTATGATTCTCAACTTTGACAGGGTGTTCGGTGGTAGCCATCGTAACGCATCCTTTCTCTTTCTCCGCAACTGCTCACATCTTGGCAGTGGGTTTCAGACTTCAGATTATTCAACTTTGCCCGTGATGCGATCCCGCATCACTTGGTAAGCAACTTGCGTATTGATTTCAGCTCGGCCCGGTGCTTTGCACTGGATACCGGATATGACATATTCAATCCCTTCAGCGCATCAAGAACGATTTGAGAGACAATCAGGCGAGCGTCATCCTTATCGTCGGCAGGGACAACATACCAGGGAGCGTGATGCGTGCTGGTCGCGCTGATGCACTCCTCGTAAGCCTTCATGTATTGCTTCCAGAACTTTCTCTCATGAAGGTCTGCTAGACTCAATTTCCAGTTCTTTTCCGGATCATCGATACGCGCCAGAAACCGCTTGCGCTGCTCATCCTTTGAGAGGTGCAGGAACACCTTTACGATGCACGTGTCGTTACGGTCAAGATGCTTCTCGAAATCCACAATGGAGCGATACCTGTCTTCCCATTTCGACTTATCGTCAAGTAGCTGTTCTGAGAGTCCTTCGTTGCGGAGCAGCTCTGGATGAACGCGAACGACCAGCACCTCTTCGTAGTAAGACCGATTGAAGATGCCGATGCGGCCGCGCTCCGGAAGGCGGTAGGTGGTACGCCACAGAAAATCATGCTCAAGCTCTTCAGCGCTGGGTTGCTTGAAGCTGAAAACCTCGCATCCTTGCGGATTGATCCCGGACATGACGTGACGGATGGCGCCATCCTTGCCCGCTGCGTCCATGCCCTGGAAGATAAGTAGAAGAGCATGGCGGTTGGATGCGTAATGAAGTTGCTGCAACGCGCTGAGCTCCTTTACGTGCTCTTCGAGAAGATTTTGAAAGTGCTTTTTCGATTTGGTCAGTGCCGGCCCGGACGTCGGCCAATCGTTCAGGTCGAGCTTCTTGCCTGGCGCCACATGGTACGCCTTCGAATCGATCGTCATATTGCACACTTACCCCCGCAAATCTGGTTGGCCGCAAACAATTCACCCCACGGCCTGGTGGCAGGGCAATCGGTCGGACCAGTGGTTGAAACTCTCCGAATCAGTATCGTCTCGGATTGATCAGGAATCTGAGCAGTTGTGCTCAAGACAGGATCAAAGAAGAGCCGCAATGGAATTGTTCAAGATAGCTCATGGGGTTTCAGCCCGTACGTAAACCCAGCAGAATGAGTCGGACTTTAGCCCTGAGGGACGTTCTTCTGTCTCATTTTCGACACACCATCAGAGTTTCTGGACAGGTCCTTAAATGGTCAGTCGGGTCGCGCCTGCGATCCTTCGGACAAAACCAGCAGGCTTCTATATCTCTAGTTGCTGCGTTCACTACCACCATTCCATGGAGTGGTCTGAAGGAGCCTTAACGCCGGCTTCTGGCTTGGCAGAGCGAAGTAGCCAGAGAGGACACTGCATCAGCCGAATGACTTTCTCGGCAATCGATTCGCCGGACCGTAGTCTCGGCATGGGCCATTGTTCTCCCCAGGGAAATCAAGGACTGTTCTCTCTTGCACAGTCCCGGTCCAATCCGTCAGATGTTCTTCTCTATCCGGCAAGGTGAAACCCGCTGCCAAAAATGCGATCTTCCTGATGAGCAATTGTGACCTGTCTGCTCGAACTGGCCTGTTCGATACTCGCGATGCAGTCCAAGAACATCTGGCGGGATTTGCAATGGCGTCATGCCGATAGATGATATCGGACAGTTAGCTGCGCTTATGCTTGCCGGCGCTTGCTCGTGCAGCCTATCCTATGTGAGGAAAGTGGAGTGAACATGACAAACGACACAGCATCGCTGACAACAAGCGCGGCATGGAAGGCCCTTGAAGCTCATGCCACGACAAACCGCGCCCTTCATCTTAGAGACCTCTTCGCTCAGGATCCAATACGGGGAGAACGTTTTAAAGTTGAGGCGTCGGGCATTTACCTTGATTATTCAAAAAATCGCATCACCGGCGAGACCGTGAAGCTGCTTCTGCAACTTGCCGAAGAGTCGGGCTTGCGATCACGCATCGACGCGATGTTTCGAGGGGAGAAGATCAACGTTACCGAGAAGCGGGCAGTTCTGCATGTGGCTTTGCGCGCGCCAATTGGGGACGAGATTCTCGTCGATGGAGTAAACGTTGTGCCGCTAGTGCATGGCGTTCTGGACAAGATGGCCGTCTTCGCCAACAGCGTGCGTAGCGGAGAGTGGAAGGGCTTCACGGGGAAACCAATCCGCAATGTCATCAACATCGGCATTGGCGGGTCCGATCTTGGCCCGGTTATGGCTTATGAAGCTTTGCGCCATTATTCCCAACGCGACCTGACTTTTAGATTTGTTTCCAACGTTGATGGTACAGACATCGCCGAAGCCACGCGCGATCTGGATGCCGAGGAGACGCTTTTTATCATCTCATCAAAGACCTTCACAACTCTTGAGACGATGACCAACGCGCACACGGCACGTGCCTGGGCACTTGAGACACTCAAACATTCCGCGGCGATTGCCAAGCATTTTGTCGCCGTCTCAACGAATACCGAAGGGGTCAAAACATTCGGCATCGATACGGCCAACATGTTTGGGTTCTGGGATTGGGTGGGCGGGCGCTACTCGATGGATTCGGCAATTGGGCTCTCTACCATGATCGCGATTGGCCCAGACAATTTCCGCAGACTGCTCGGCGGCTTTCACGAGATGGATGTTCATTTTCGCACCACGCCTTTTGAGCGGAATCTTCCTGTTCTCTTGGGCCTTCTGGCAATTTACAACAACAACTTTCTCGGCGCGCAAAGCGTTGCAGTCCTGCCTTACGAGCAATACCTGAAGCGTTTCCCAGCCTATCTGCAGCAGTTGACGATGGAAAGCAACGGCAAGCACGTAACACTGGATGGAACGGAAGTCGAATACCAGACTGGGCCGATCTATTGGGGAGAGCCAGGCACCAACGGCCAACACTCCTTCTATCAACTCATCCACCAGGGAACCAGGCTCATCCCTTGCGACTTCATTGCGTTTGCTCACCCGCTGAACCCAGTCGGCCGGCATCACGACATTCTTATGGCCAACGTCTTCGCGCAGGCTGAAGCATTGGCTTTTGGCAAGACCACACAGGAAGTTGAAGCGGACGACACGCCACCGTGGCTCGCGCCTCATCGCACATTTGAAGGCAATCGGCCGTCCAACACGATTCTGCTGGAGCGGCTGACTCCGGAAGCGCTGGGCAAACTTGTTGCCCTCTACGAGCACAGTGTTTTTACCCAGGGCATCATCTGGAAGATCGACTCCTTCGATCAGTGGGGAGTGGAACTAGGGAAAATCCTGGCCCAGCGCATCATCCCCGAACTTGAGTCCGAGACTGAGATAAAACTCACGCACGACAGTTCGACCAATGCTCTGATCAGGCTGTACCGCAACTTTGAGAAATGATCTGCAAGGTGAATTCAACCATAGCTAAACCCGCAGTTGGGGCGAACTGGCTTGCCAACTTTGCGGTTTCTCTCACCTTTCTGTCGCTGCTGAATCTGCTTGGACCAAGCCTGACCTTCTGGCTTTATGGCGTACTTGCGATCGGTTCGTGGCTGTTTTCCTATTATCTGGTGCCGGAAACGAAAGGGGGCTCTCTGGAGGAGATCGAAGCCCTCTGGCATCGAAAGCCAGAAGCAAGTCAGCTCAATTCGACCAGTGTGTACGGCCAACGCCCTGGTCTGTATCTTCGCTAGCCCGAGTCTGGAACTACAGGGAAGGGCCATTGCCCAGAATGGTGCTCCGGTCCGAGGGATTTTCAGCCATGCAGCCCCAGGTTCTGGCGGAAGTTGCGCCCACCAAAGATGATTTCCGGCGATAATATTCTTCTTGACAGCCTATTTTCCCGGCGCTATAAATGACTCATGGTCATAAAAGCCCATGATTCGAATATGATCCAGAGTCAGAATAACCACTCCGTTCCGCTCGTCCCGGCGGCCGGTGGAATGGTTCATCCGCTTGGAACCGGCCGCCGTCAGCGCCACGCTGCGGAGACGCGCCTGCGCCTCTTTCGGTGCGCCTTGCAGCTCTTTGCCGAGCGTGGCTTTCCTTCCGTAACGGTTGAGGACATCACTGAAGCCGCGGACGTAGGCAAAGGCACATTCTTCAATTATTTCGAGAGCAAAGATCACGTGCTCGGCGTAATGGCCGAGGTTCAGCTTGCCAAGGTAGGAGAAGCCATTTCGGCCAGCGGGCAAGGCAAGCAGGCGATTCACTCCGTGCTGCATCACCTGGTGCAACGCCTTACCGAGGAACCGGGGCGCAGCCCCAGCCTCGCGCGCGCCTTTATCTCCTCCTTCCTGGCCAGTGAAAGCGTCCGAGCCATCATCGAGCGCACGATGCAAGAGGGCAGCGCAATGATTGCGGAGGTTGTGGCGGCTGGGCAAGAGCGTGGCGAGATCGATCCGCGCATGAAAAAGGACAAGGTTGCGATTCAACTTCAGCAAACCTGCATGGGAACAGTCTTGCTTTGGTCGCTGGATGGAACGTCGGATCTCAAAGCAAGAATCGAGGACAGTTTTCAGCATTTCTGGAGAGCCATTGCAGCCTCCACACAAAAGCAGGGGCTATGAAATCAAATCTCCGCATTGTCGCACTTCTTTGCGTGGCTGGCCTTGTCGCTTGCATATCCGCCGCGGCGCAGCCGGCGCCGTATCGCCTCACATTGCAGGACGCAATTCAGAAGGCGCTGCAAGCTAACCTGGGCGTGCTGCTTGCTGGCACAAAGGTTGATGAGGCGCAGGGCACGCGGATGCGCCGCCTCTCTGCCGCGCTGCTTCCGCGCGTGAATGCCCAGGCCTACGCAAATTATCAGAATCACGATCTGCAAGCTGAGGGACTCTCCTTTACAGGTCTTCCTATTCCGAAGGTGGTTGGGCCGCTCTCCAACTATGATTTCCGCGTCTATGCGCAGCAGAATGTCGTCGATCTTGAAAGCTATCGTCAACTCAAGGCCAGCGAGCGCGCTCTCGATGCCGGCAAGATGGACTACCAGGATGCGCGTGACCTGATCGTGCGAGCCATTGCCGCACTCTATTTGAATGCGCAGTCGGCCGCGGCGCGTGCTGAGGCAGCGCAATCGCGTGTGACCGATTCAAGCACGTTATACAAGCTGGCCAAAGACAAGCACGATGCCGGGACCGCAACGGGTGTGGATGTGCTCCGCGCCCAGGTGCAGCTTGCCAATGACAAGCAGGCGCTTCTTATCGCTCAGAATCAGTTGAAGCAGTCGCTGTTGGAACTCCAGCGCAACATGGGCATGACTCCGGTTGCGCCATTGGAACTTGCCGAGCCGCTTGGCTTTCGGCCTTTGAATCAGCCGGAGATTGAGAGCCTTGCGCCCGCGGCGTTGCTTGCCCGCGCCGATTATCTTTCGCTCGCCAGCCAGCGTCAAGGGTTGATCGAGCAGCAGAGCGCCAACCGGGCACGCTCTTATCCGAAGCTGAGCCTCAACGGAAATTTTGGCGAGATTGGGCGCAGCATTGGCGGCGTTAAGAGCACCGGCCTGGTGCAGGGCCAGATCGATTTCACCCTCTTCGATCGTGATCGCAATGGTGAAGCGCAGGAGCTTGCCAGCCGCGTGAAGCGCATTGATGATCAGATTGCCGATCTACGTCGCGGCATTGACGAGGACCTCCGCGAGGCGCTGCTGAATCTGGATTCCGCCGCCGAACAGGTGACTGTAGCAGGTGAAGGGCAGAACCTCGCGCGGCGCGAGTTGGAATTGGCGCTGGATCGTTTTCAACAGGGGACGGCAAACAATGTCGAAGTAGTTACCGCGCAGGATGAGCTGGCGCGCGCCGAAGAAAACTACATTCTCGCCGTCAGCAGCCACGTAGACGCAAAGTTTGCTCTCGCCCGTGCCATGGGCGATACGGAGAAGAACATCCTCGCGTTCATGGGAAATCCATAGAACGTCGTTCAGTTAGCTGATTTGTGTCAGTACGCGATTTGAGTCGTGGCATCGGAAACCGGAAAAACAAAGGGGTTCAGGCCTCGAGGTTTCAAACAATGAAAAAGATCATTCCCATTGTGGTTTTACTAATCGTGGCTGTTACTGCGGGCGTGTACTGCTACTCGCGCCTGACTAGAAAGCCTGCGCCCGCGAACCAACTCACTCTCTCCGGCAACATTGAAGCGCACGAAAGCCTGGTTGGCTTCAAGGTGCAGGGGCGCATCGTCGAGCTGCCGGTCGAGGAAGGTCAGCAGGTTGCGCAGGGTGCCTTGCTGGCCCGTTTGGACGACGCAGATTTCAAGCAACGAGTCCGCATTGACGATGCCAGCGTGCGCGTGCGCGAATCTGACCTCGCCCTCACGCTGGCTGGAACACGCCATCAGGAAGTGAAGGCGGCGCAGCAAACTATGATCGATGCCCAAGCCGATCTGGACGAGAAAAAGATCGACAACGAGCGCGCTCGGAAACTCTATGCAAAGGATGAAGTCTCGGCGCAGGAGCGTGACCAGGCGGCAACTGCGCTCAAGCGTGCCGAAGCGATTTTCAAGGCCTCGCAGCAGCGCTACAACGAGGCCGTCGAAGGCAGCCGCAAGGAAGACATTGCCATCGCGCACGCCAATCTGAACGAAGCCAGCGCCAATCTCGGTCTTTCGCAGGTAAATCTGAGTTACACCGTGCTGCGTGCTCCTTCGGCTGGCGTGGTGACCGTGCGCCAGGCGGAGTTGGGAGAGGTGGTTGCGCCCGGCTCTCCAGTGATTACGCTCTCGGACCTCGACCACATCTGGCTGCGCGCTTACATCGCGGAGACGGATTTGGGCCGCATTCATTGGGGTCAGGAAGCGACCATCACTACGGACACTTATCCCGGCAAGCAGTACCACGGGCGCATTTCGTTCATCTCCTCCACGGCGGAGTTCACGCCCAAGAGCGTGCAGACTTACAAGGAGCGGGTCACGCTCGTCTATCGCATTAAGATCGACATCGACAACTTCAATCATGAACTCAAGACCGGTATGCCTGCTGACGCTCATATTGATTTGGCCGCGAACAGCCAGAATACAAACTCCTCCGCGACAGCTCCAGCCGGCAAATGACAGATCAGATCCAACCCGTGATTGTGGCCGAGGAATTGACCAAGAGCTTTCCCGGCGTGCGCGCGGTCGATGCGCTGAGCTTTGACGTGCGCGCCGGTGAGATCTTCGGCTTGGTCGGTCCCGACGGGGCAGGGAAGACAACCACCCTGCGCATGCTGGCTGGAATTATGCCGCCCGATGCTGGCAATGCAACGGTTGCCGGCTTCAATGTTGCGCGCGATCCGGAGGGCGCCAAGCACGCTCTCAGTTATATGCCGCAGCGTTTCGGGCTTTACGAAGACCTTACCGTAGATGAAAACATTCGCTTCTATGCTGACCTTTTCGGCGTAAGTAAAGCCGAACGCAACGCCCGCTCAACGCAGTTGCTCGTGGCTGCGGGAATGAGTGAATTCCGCAAGCGTCTGGCAGGCAAACTCTCCGGCGGCATGAAGCAGAAGCTAGGCTTGGTGTGCGCACTTATTCATCGTCCCAAAGTGATTCTGCTCGACGAGCCGACGACCGGCGTTGATCCTGTTTCGCGTCGCGACTTTTGGCGCATTCTCTACGAGCTTGTTGCGGAAGGCGTGGCGATTCTTGCCTCGACAGCCTACCTCGACGAGGCCGAGCGCTGCCATCGCGTTGCGCTCTTGCACCAGGGGAAGATGCTCTTCTGCGATACTCCGGGAAACCTGAAAGCCGCGTTTCCCAAGGGCGTCTTGTCCATCACGTCGCAAGAGCCGCGCCGATTGCGTACTGAGTTGGAAGACGCGGAAGGAATATCCAGCCTTCTGCTAACCGGCGACGGAATTCATGTCGTGGTGGACAATGCGGCGCGGCGCATTTCGGAATTTGAGGCCACACTCAAACGTGCAGGTGTTCCCTTCGATGCGATTCTCAAGGTCGCGCCTTCCATTGAGGATTTGTTTGTCGACGCGGTCGGTACGGGAGTTGCTGCTCATGCCTGAAATCGCCAACCCGGCCGTGCCCAACTCAGTTGTGATTGATAAGCTGACCAAGCGCTTCGGCGCTTTTGTCGCTGTGGATCATATCGATCTTGAAGTCCGCAAGGGCGAGGTCTTCGGCTTTCTCGGGCCGAACGGTGCGGGCAAATCCACGACGATTCGCATGCTCTGTGGGCTGCTCAAACCCACCTCCGGCCATGCGCGGGTCGCGGGGTACGACGTGGGCCGGAACCCGGAAGCGGTGCGCCAGAACATCGGTTATATGTCGCAGAAGTTTTCTCTCTATAACGATCTGAAAGTCATTGAAAACATCCGGCTGTTTGCTGGACTCTATAGCGTCCCCGCCCAGATTCTCAATGAACGGATCGAATGGGCGCTATCGATGGCGAATCTCAAAGGCCAGGAGAATCTCATCACTGGCACGCTGCCGGGTGGGTGGAAGCAGCGTCTGGCGTTGGGTTGCGCTGTCTTGCACAGACCACCCATCATCTTTCTCGATGAGCCAACCTCGGGCGTCGATCCCATCACGCGGCGTCAGTTCTGGGAGCTGATTCATCAGATGGCCGAGCAAGGAGTTACCGTTTTTGTAACTACGCATTACATGGAAGAGGCCGAATACTGCAACCGTCTCGCTCTGATCTTTCGCGGAAAGATCGTGGCGCTGGGAACGCCCACGGAATTGAAGCGCGATTTGATGAAAGGAGAGCTTCTCCTTGTCGAGTGCGAGCCGCTGGGCGAAGCGGTCGAAGTATTGCAATCTGCGCCGGGCGTGATGGATGCGGCGGTCTTCGGCAACGCCCTCCATCTGGTTGTGCAGGACGCGGCGGTTGCCATGCCGCAGCTTAAGAGCTATCTCGCTGAGCGCCACATCACCGTGAGCCGCATGGAAAAGATTCGCCCCAGTCTCGAAGATGTGTTTGTCTCGCTGACCACGGGCCGTGAAGCTGCGGAGGAGCGTAAGCCATGAGCCTGACTCGCTTGCTCGCTGTTGCCATGAAAGAGGTCGTGCAGATTCTTCGCGACGCGCGCAGCCTCATCATCGTCGTCATCATGCCCGCTGTGCTGGTGCTGCTCTTCGGCTACGGCGTCAATCTCGACCTCAAGGGACTGCCCGTTTTTGTCTACGACCGCGACGGCAGCCAGCAGAGTCAGGACCTTCTCAAACACTTCCAGTCCAGTGAATATTTTCATATTGCCCGCGTCGTTGGCAGCTATCCTGAGTTGACTCGCGCCCTCGACGACGGCAGCGCCAAGATGGGCATCGTTATTCCGTGGGACTTCTCGCAACGTCTGCGCGATGGTCGCGCCGTCCAGGTGCAGGCGCTTGTCGATGGCTCGGATGACAATACGGCCAACGTGCTCATCGGCTATTCGCAGGCGGTAGTTCAGGGCTATTCAGCGCAGATTCAGATGGATTGGCTGCGCCAGCGCGGTCTAGCGATGCCGCCTGCTTCGATGAGCGTTGAGACGCGCACCTGGTACAACGAAGACCTTGAAAGCAGCGCCTTCATCATTCCCGGCGTGCTGGCCCTGGTCATGTCGGTCATCGGCGCCTTTCTTACTTCGCTGACCATCGCGCGTGAGTGGGAGCGCGGCACAATGGAGCAGTTGATCTCCACTCCCGTAACCGCCATGGAAATCATGCTCGGCAAGCTGGCGCCGTATTTTGTGCTGGGAATGTTCGACACGGTCATCAGCGCGTTGATCGCGATCTACTGGTTCCACGTGCCCTTTCGCGGTTCATGGGTCACTCTGCTGGTCGCATCGGCCATGTTCCTGGTTGCGGTCCTCTCGATGGGATTCCTCATCTCCGTTGTCGCCAAAGGGCAGTTTCTTGCCTGCCAGATTGCGCTGCTGATTACCTTTCTTCCCGCGTTTTTGTTGTCCGGATTCCTGTTTTCCATCGAGCAGATGCCCATTGTTCTGCAATGGATTACGCGCATCCTGCCGGCCCGCTATTACGTCTCTGTGCTCAAGAAAATCTTTCTCAAGGGAACGCCCGCGCATCTGCTTTACGCGGACCTGGTTCCACTGGCTGTCTTCACGTTCGTGCTGGCGCTGCTGGCTACGCGCAGCTTCCACAAGAGGCTGGAGTAAAGGAGAAGAGTTATGTGGGCGCGCCTGAAGCAGTTGCTGATAAAGGAATTCATCCAGGTCTTTCGCGACAAGCGGACGCGCGTCATCCTGATTGTTCCGCCGCTCATTCAGATGCTGGTCTTCGGCTACGCAGCCACTTATGAGATCTATCACGTGCCGACGGTCGTGCTCGATTTGGACCACAGCCAGGAGAGCCGTGAGCTGATCTCGCGTTTTACCTCAAGCCCGTACTTCGATGTGCAGCGGCAACTTACCGACTCGCGCCAGCTCGGCGATCTGATTGAGCAGGGAAAGGCTACGGTCGGCCTTGAAATCCACGCCGGCTTTGCCGAGCAGTTGCGCAAGGGCCAGACCGCGCCGCTCCAGGTGATCGTGGATGCCACCAACTCGAACACCGCGTTGATTGCCTCGGGCTACATCTCGCAGATCGCGTTGGGCTTTGCCCAGCAGTACCAGCGGGATCGCATCTTCCGCATCGCTCCGCAGTTGACCGAGGTGATGCCATCGGTCGAGCTTGCGCCGCGGCCGTGGTACAACCCAGACCTCCGAAGCCGCTGGTTCTTTGTGCCGGGAATCATCGGCAGCCTCACGGTGGTGCTCGTGGTAACGCTGACCGCCTTTGCCGTGGTGCGCGAGCGCGAAATCGGAACGCTCGAACAGATCATGGTCACGCCCATCCGTCCGGCCGAGTTCATTCTTAGCAAAACTCTGCCATTTTTTCTGATTGGCCTCTTCGATGTCACGCTGATTGCCGTGGTCGGCTCGCTCTGGTTTCAGGTGCCGTTTCGCGGTCATGTCTGGGTGCTGGCGACGGGCGCGGTGCTCTTTCTCTTGTGCATGTTGGGCGTGGGCCTGCTGATCTCCACGGTCTCTTCCACTCAGCAACAGGCGATGGTGACCGCGTTCTTCTTTATCATGCCGTCCATCACCTTTTCCGGCTTCGGATTTCCCATCAGCACCATGCCGCATTGGATGCAGCTTTGCAGCTATGCAATCCCGCTTCGCTATTTTTTAGTCGTAATTCGCGGCACCTATCTCAAAGGCGTGGGGATGGATATTCTCTGGCCTCAGATGGCGGCCATGGCTGCCCTTGGAGTCGCCCTGCTCACGGCCGCCATTCTCCGCTTCCACAAGGCGCTGGACTGAGAACTCGCGAAGATTCCGGGCAAGATCAAATCAAAGTTTTCGCGCCTTTGGCTTCTTTGATGTACCTTTAATTTTGGTCTTGTTTCCGATGAGCCGTATCGGCTGCTCCAACTGCGTTCCGTAGCTGGACGCGGCTGATGTCCAGCAGCCAGAGTCTCGGAGTTTGGTTTCTTATGATGGAATTTCATATTTCCCGGAATGTGCGTGAACGCTACCAGTTCGCGGAGTCGCTCTTTTCCTATACAGGAAACGTGATCTTTGCCAGTGTCGCTGCCTGCCGCGAACTTGCTTACCGGATGAACCAGGTTCGCGACGTTGAAAAGCACCCAGAACTGGCGGTTCATGCCGGCAAACTCTACGCCATGGGCCTGATTGACGAGGCCAGCCACGTTCTGATGGCGCGTTACCGTGAGCAGTTCGATCCCGCGGTGATGACCTCCGCCCTGGATTTTTTCTCCGCCCAGGTGGGCGATGACGCGCTGGACACCCTGCTGCTCACCTTTGTCGAGCAGTTTCCCGGCATTTCGGTGATTCGCGGCTTGGAGACGCCCCGCCAGTGGCTCGCGGGAGAAACCGAGGGCACGCCCCATCGGGCCGCCGCGCTGGAAGAACTGCTGCTACTCTGGACAGCCAACCGCAACGAGGCATTTCAACCCTTCGAGGAGTTCTTCGCGGATAAGTCCCTCGCCGAGAAAACCGTTTATCGCCAGGTGACCGCGCAGCTACCCGATTACTTTGCCTCTCGCCCGTTGATTCCGCTCGCTGGCGCCAAGCCGATCAGTCTGTTGGACTTGCTTCGCGCGCCAGCCTTGGGTTCGCCTCGTTCTCTCAAAGACCAGCTTGCCCTCATTCGCAAGCTCTGGAAGCCGTTGCTGGGCGACAGCCTGGAGCAGCATCTCCTCATCGCCGGCGAAATCCTCCATGAAGAAGAACTGGCCATCTGGATGCAGTTCAATCCTCCCTCCGTCGCGGCCCAGCGCCGTCGCCAGGCCGGCCAGCAGTGGCCCGCGGCCAACACCGCCGAGGTGCCGGAATTCAGCGATCAGGCCCACGAATACGAGAAGTTCTCGCCAGACACCGCCTGGATGCCCACCGCCGTGCTCATTGCCAAGAGCACCTATGTGTGGCTGGCGCAGATGAGCCGGCAATATGGCCGTGCGATCTCGAAACTCGACGAAATTCCTGACGAAGAACTCGCAACTCTGGCCCATCGCGGGCTCAATTCGCTCTGGTTGATCGGCATTTGGGAGCGCAGCCGCGCCTCGAAGACCATCAAGCAGCTTTGCGGCAACACGGACGCTGTCGCTTCAGCCTATTCGCTCTTCGACTACAAAATTGCCGAGGATCTGGGTGGTGAGGCGGCCTATGTGAACCTCCGCGACCGCGCCTATCGGCATGGTATTCGTCTCGCCAGCGATATGGTGCCCAACCACATGGGCATCGATTCGCCCTGGGTCGTCGAGCATCCTGATTGGTTTATCTCCCGCACGGATGTGCCCTATCCCGCTTACAGTTTCAACGGCCCCGATCTCTCCCAGGACGGGCGCGTTGAGATCAAGATTGAAGACCACTACTTTGAGCAGTCCGACGCAGCGGTCGTCTTCCGCCGCCGCGACCGCCAGAGCGGCGAGACACGCTACATCTACCACGGCAATGACGGCACCAGCTTTCCATGGAACGACACGGCGCAGCTCGACTACCTGAACGCAGCGGTGCGCGAGCAGGTCATCCAAACCATTCTGCACGTGGCGCGCCTCTTTCCCGTCATTCGCTTCGATGCCGCCATGACCCTGGCCAAGCGCCACTTCCACCGGCTCTGGTTTCCGGGTCCAGGTTCCAGCGGCGCCATTCCTTCCCGCGCTGAATTCGGCATGAGCCAGGCGGAGTTTGACCGTTGTATGCCGCATGAGTTCTGGCGTGAGGTGGTCGATCGCGTCGCCGCTGAGGTCCCCGGCACGCTCCTGCTGGCCGAGGCTTTCTGGCTCATGGAGGGCTACTTCGTTCGCACCCTCGGCATGCACCGCGTCTATAACAGCGCCTTCATGGTCATGCTGCGCGACGAGGACAATGCCAAGTACCGCTCGGTCATCAAGAACACGCTGGAGTTCGACCCGGACATCATGAAGCGCTATGTCAACTTCATGAGCAATCCCGACGAGCGTACCGCCATCGATCAATTCGGAAAAGGGGATAAGTGCTTTGGCGTGGCCGCCATGATGTCCACCTTGCCTGGCTTGCCAATGTTCGGCCACGGCCAGATTGAGGCATTCACTGAAAAATACGGCATGGAGTACCAGCGGCCCCGCTATGACGAGACTCCCGATCACTGGGCGGTCGAGCGCCATGAGCGCGAGATCGCGCCCCTCTTGCAGCGTCGCTGGCTCTTCGCTGAAAGCAGCAACTTCCGCCTCTACGACTTCTACCACGAAAACGGTACGGTGGACGAAAACGTCTTTGCCTACTCGAATCGCAGTGGGGGCGAGCGCGCTCTGGTCATCTACAACAACCGCTATGGTGAAACCCGCGGGACGGTTGACTATTCGGCTGCCTATGCCGATAAGGGCTCCGGCCAACTTCGCCAACAGCGAATCTGCGGAGGACTGGGCTTCAGTGATAACTCCAGTGTCATCTTGGCCTGCCGCGACTCGCTCACCGGCCTCGACTATCTGCGCCGGGCCAGCGACCTGTCAGAGCGCGGTCTTACGTTCAGTCTGCACGCCTACCAGTGCCACGTTTTTCTCGATTGGCGCGAGCTTTACTCGACAGCGGAGCAGCCTTGGGATCGTCTTTGCGACCAACTCAACGGTCGCGGTGTCGCCAACCTCGAAGATGCGCTGGTGAATCTGGAGCTGGAGCCGGTTCACGACGCTTTGCGCGCGCAGTTGGACCGCTCCATCGTGCGCCTCTTCGCCGACCTTGCCGAGCATCCGCGCACCCTTGCCGCCGGTGTGAACAAGCAGATTGAGGCCGAGCGTGCTGATTTCTTCTCGCGGGCTGGGGCGCTCTGTGAAAACTTCCTGCGTGTGGCGCAGAAAGCCTATCTCTCGCGCGTCAGGAATGAGGCCGGCGCTCAACCCGCCACCCCCGAGCCAACCAATCCCAGCTTGCTGGGTGCTGCCTTCCGTGAGCGCTTGCGCGCCGCCATGCGCATCCCGGCCGTCGAATCGCTCTTCCCGGCCCCCTGGACCGTGGCTGCACGCCGTATGTTGCCCAGCCCCAGCCCGCAACTCACTGCCACGGCCATGTGGGGGCCGGTGCTCGCATGGAGCGTCTTGGAGTTGTTGGCCGCGTCGATTGATGTGGAGAACCCGCAGCGCGTTGCGCTGGACCTCTTTGACCGC
>Ga0255356_1001332_pt1 | contig 15695 bp, 13 predicted proteins | sample HBST100metaG_FD_189944 | JGI IMG/M metagenome (GOLD analysis project Ga0255356, IMG submission 189944) | Peat soil microbial communities from Stordalen Mire, Sweden - H.B.S.T100 | ecosystem: Environmental > Terrestrial > Soil > Wetlands > Peat | place: Sweden: Norrbotten County, Stordalen Mire... | reverse complement strand
CAGGGGCTCTCCGAATCCGCGTTTCTGGACTCGCGCCGGGCCATTCTCGTGCCGGTGCTGGGCGGGTTGGCGCTGGGGGGGAGCATGTGGGCGCTGGCGAAGCTGCGGCCGCGGAACCTTGTGGACCCAATTGAGGCCAATGCGCTCTATGGCGGGCGCATGTCGCTCTTGGATTCGCTGGTGGTGGCGGCGCAGACGGCTTGGTCCAACGGCGTTGGTGCCTCGGTGGGCATGGAGGCCGGTTATGCCCAGATCGGGGCGGGAATGGCCTCCTGGCTGGGGCAGAGATTCAGCCTGCGCCGGAACGATTTGCGTGTGCTGGTGGGCTGCGGGGCGGCGGCGGCCATAGGCGGGGCGTTTAATGCGCCGCTCTGCGGGGCGTTTTACGGCATTGAGCTGATCATCGGCGTGTATTCCATTGCCACGCTGCCCTCTGTGGTGATTGCGGCGCTGGCGGGCACGCTTACCGTGCAGGTGCTGGGGTGGGCGACGCCGCCGCTGGCCGTGACGCTGCCCGCCAGCGTGCCGCATGACGAATATGGCATCGTGATTATCGAGGGCATCGCCTGCGGGCTCGCGGGCATTGTCATCATGCGCGGTGTCACGCTTATCGAGGCCATGTTCCGCCGCTCGAACATTCCCTTTTGGGCGCGGCCCGCCTTGGGCGGGCTGGTGGTGGGGCTGCTCGGCTGCATCACGCCCAAGGCTATGTCCTCGGGCCATTCCGCGCTGCATACATATATAGATGTGAGCTTTCCCTTCCTGGCCGTGCTGGGGATATTGCTGGCCAAATCCATCGCCTCGGCATTTTCCATCGGCGCCGGGTTCCGGGGCGGGTTGTTCTTCGCCTCGCTGTTCCTGGGCGCGCTGTTCGGCAAGGTGTTCGCGGGGGTTATGGGCGTGCTGCCCTTTGTCAGCCATATGCCCGCCGGGTTCTATGCCGTGGTGGGGATGAGCGGGCTGGCGGCGGCCATCGTCGGCGGCCCGCTGACCATGACCTTTCTGGCGCTGGAGAGCACGGAGAACTTCGCCGTGACAATGGCCGTGCTGACCGCCGCCATTGCCGCCACCGTCACTGTGCGGCGGCTCTTCGGCTACTCCTTCGCCACCTGGCGCTTTCATCTGCGCGGCGAGCAGATCCGCTCGGCCGTGGATGTGGGCTGGATTCATTCCCTGACCGTGGGGCGGATGATGCGCGCCGCGCCGATGACGGTGCAGCACCAGATGAGCCTGGCCGCCTTCCGCCGGGAGGTGCCGCTAGGGGCGACGCAGCGCGTGATCGTGACTGACGAGGAGGGGCGCTATGTGGGCATCGCCTATCCGGCGGAGGCGTTCACGGTGACGGGGGAAGGGCGGAGCGTGGAGGCGATTCTGCACCATACCAAGCATTTCCTGCTGCCGGGAATGAGCGTGAAGGAAGCGCTGGGTGTTTTTGAAGCGGCGGAGGCGGACGCGCTGGCGGTGCTGGATGGGCTGGAGACGCGCCAGGTGCTGGGGTTGTTGACGGAGCAATACGCCCTGCGCCGGTACAACGAGGAGTTGGATCGCCGTCGGCGGGAGCTGTCAGGAGAGTGACGCTTTTTGTGACAGTATGGCTAACAAGTATCGTTTTGTTCGTAAATTTTGCTGGGTTTTCAGAAGGTAGGCCAGAAAGGTCGCGCGGCGCGATATTGGGGCTGGATAAATTTTTGTTGGTTTACGGTTACTTTTCTAGAAAAAGAGAATTTAGCGAGGTAAAGCAGACGTAGAATCGTGTCTTGACAAAAATTTGATTGCTGTGAGCCTGCTTTTTTTCTTGATTGGGGCGCTTATCCTAAGTAAACCCTTAAGTTCAGGGTGGCTTGTGAAGGGGTGAACGATGAGCGGTGCAGTTTTAACTATTAGTGGGGCCTATAATGCCCAAAACGGAATTATTGGTGTTCCGTCAGATTTCGCGGGTGCGAGCAGCACGACCGGTTCTCTGAATGCGGCGCTGCAGAGCTATCTGGATGGCATCTCCGCCTCGATCACCAGCAGCCAGATGGGCTTCATTAATAACGATATCGTTGCCAGCACGCCCTCGACGTTCATCAGCACAGTTGCTGGCGCGAATACGTTCGAAGAGTTCACCAACACCGATAGCGCTGGCGATACTGTTTCTGGTTCCGTAACCGGTTCCTACACGGTTTCCGCCGGTGTGACTGATATCGTGGTGCAGGCCCCCGGCAGCGAGACCATTGCCGGTACCGGTTCGGTCACCTCGGCCCTGTTCAGCGCCCTGAGCAATGTGAATTACTCGGTGACCAACCCTGGCGCGGGCGCAATTTACGCCGCCGGTGGCGCCGACTCGATCACACTGTATTCCGCCGGGCTCGATAATGCCGAGACGATTTACAGCGCCGGGACGGACACGATCAACATGGTCGGCCAGGGTACCGATAATGTGTCGATCGGTAGCGGCGCGAATGACGTGATCCAGATCGAAGCCGCCAACGCCAATGTTACGGCGACCGGCGCGGCGACTGTTGGCATCCACTGGGATAACGGCAACGCCGGCGGCACGCTCAACTTCATCAATACTTCCAGCCAGGCGGCGACCATCTATACCGCCGTGTTCATTAACGGCGCCTCCACCACCACGGCGGCCACGCACGTTACCGCTTCCGGTGGCGCTGGCGGCGGCTTCTATGTCGGTGGTCAGGCGGGCAATAACTCGCTGGTCGGCGGTACTGGTGTGGTCACGTTGGTTGGCGGCGGCAATGGCGACTATCTCTCCGCTTCCTCCGGCACCGGCACGAATGAGCTCTTCGCCGGTTCTGGCACGGAAACTCTGGTGGCTTCCTCCACGACGGGCTCCAACCTCTTCCAGGTTGGTCTGAATTATCCCGGCGTTGGTCAGCCGGCCGGTAACGGTGTGGTCTCCACGGAAGGTTCTGGGGTGCAGAGCTTCTTCCTGGGCAACTCGGATGGTGAGACGATTTACGGCTCGCAGAATGCCACCTTCAACCTGTTCAACATTGTCAGCAATGAGACCGCAGGCGGTGGCATCTACAATATCTATAACTTCCATAATGGCTTCATCAGCCTGATTGATGGTGCTGATACCGCTGGTGGTACGGCCTCCGTTTCCGCCATTACGGCTGATCCGGTCTCCTCCGGAACCACGGATATTTACCTGAGCGATGGTACGACGATTAAGCTGCATGGCGTTTCCGCCAGCTCGCTGACCTCGGTCACCGGTGCGACCGGCATCACCACCATCTACGAGAAGTAATCTTATAGAGACAGAAAAGGCCCTATCCTGGTCACCGGGATAGGGCCTTTTTTTATGCGGCGGGGATGAAATTCATCGCCACGCCGTTGATGCAGTAGCGCAGGCCGGTGGGGGGCGGGCCATCCTCAAACACATGCCCAAGATGCCCGCCGCAACGGCTGCAATGCGCCTCAATGCGGATCATGCCATGGCTGCGATCGACCGTGGTGCCGATCGCACCTTCGACCGGGTCGTTAAAGCTGGGCCAGCCAGTGCCGCTCTCGAATTTTGTGCCGGAGATAAACAGCGTTTGCCCACAACCGGCACAGGCGAAATGCCCGGCGCGTTTCTCATAGTTGAGGGCGCAGGTGCCGGGCCGCTCAGTGGCGTGGCCACGCAGCACGGCATATTGCTCGGGAGTCAGTAGCTGCCGCCACTCCTCATCCGTATGGTTTACAGGAAAACCGGTACTGGTGTGCAGTGTCATTCTTAGCTCCCGGGGAATGGCCGGCCACTGCATGGCCGGTAGCCCTTAATATAGGAGCAGAAGAGTATTTCCCAATAATGATGAAACGCGCATTCGGGTTGCGCTGCGGCCCATTTTCAGCGCCGCGGGACCGGTGTTGTGCCGGCCCCGCTTACAGGTAAATGGGAGTGCCGGGGATTAGCGGCCGGATGGCTCGGTCTTGGTTTGCGCACTGCCCAGCGCGCGCCAGCGCTCCAGAGTCGCCTCGCGGGCCGGCTTACCGTCGCTGAGCGATGCGGCGATCAGCCGGTCGATGACGGCGTGGCGGAGTTCGGCTTCGGTCTTCAGCATGTTGGTGTGCATTTGGGCACCTCGCTTGTTAGATCTTGGACGGCTTGTCCGTGTCCTTAGACTGTCAACGAACCAAGGCATGAATAAGGCAGAGCCCTGGTATGTTTATGACAAATTTTTTCTTGCGATGCAGCAAAAAAAGCCGAATGAACATTAAATAACGGATGGCAATGGTCATGGCTTTGTTATAGGGGGTGAACATACACATACCTTCTGGACTTGCATGGCGCAGCGGGCATTTTTTCGAATTCTTGGGGTTGCGGGCGGGTTTGGTGTGCTTGTTGGCTGTGCCGCCCAGGGGCCGCAGTTTCTTGCCTCCACCCCGGTTATTCCCATGAGCGCGCAAGGGCTTGTGGGCGCTACGCCGCAGGTGCTGGACGCGGAGTTCGGTGAGCCGGAATTGCGGCGGATGGATGGTTCCGCCCAGGTCTGGCTGTATCATTCGGCGGTTTGCGGGCTCAACCTGTTCCTCTACCCGGATGCCAATGGCGTGCCGCGCGTTGCCGCCGCCGTGCCGGATGTTGGGGATGCCCCCGGCCCCTGTATGCAAAGCCTGGAGCATGGGCTGACGGATGCGGCTCTGGAGCCTCCAGCCTCGTCCTGATAGCGTCCTTTTAACCAACAAGTTGAGGACGATATGGCGGTTCTGAAAATCGCCGTGCAGATGGACCCGCTGCACGGTATCGACATCACCGGGGATTCGACCTTCGCGCTGATGCTGGAGGCGCAGGCGCGCGGCCACAAGCTCTGGCATTACGAAGTGCCGCATATGTGGCTGGAGGGCGCCCGGCTGCTGGCGCGCGTGCGGCCCGTGACGGTGCAGAACGTGCCCGGCGCGCATTACGAATTCGGCCCCGAATCGGTCGTCGAGCTTGGCGGGATGGACGTGGTGCTGATGCGCCAGGACCCGCCCTTCGATATGGCCTATATCACCGCCACGCATCTGCTGGAGCATATCCACCCGAAAACGCTGGTGGTGAACAACCCCGCCGCCGTGCGCAACGCGCCGGAGAAGTTGCTGGTCACGCATTTCCCGCAACTGATGCCGCCCACGCTTATTGCCTGGGACCGCGGCGCGATCCGCGATTTCCGCGCCTTGCACAAGGATATCATCGTCAAACCGCTCTTCGGCAATGGCGGCATTGGCGTCTTCCGCATCAAGCCGGATGATGAGAATTTGGCCTCGCTGCTGGACATGTTCTTCGCCGCCTCGCGCGAGCCGCTGATGGTGCAGCGCTACGAGCCGGCAGTGCGCCAGGGCGACAAGCGCATCATCCTGATCGACGGTGAACCGCTGGGGGCCATTAACCGTGTGCCGCCGGAGGGGGATTCCCGCTCCAACATGCATGCCGGGGGCCGCCCCGAGCCCACAACGCTAACCCCCAGGGAGTTGGAGATCTGCGCCGCCATTGGCCCCACATTGAAGGCGCAGGGGCTGCTGTTCACGGGGATCGACGTTATTGGCGACTACCTCACCGAGATCAACGTCACCTCGCCCACCGGGCTGCAGCAGATCGCGCGGTTCGATAACCTCAACCTTGCCGCGGCGATATGGACCAAGATCGAGGCTCTGCGTGCCGACGCCGCATAGGCGGGAGATGCATAATTAATGACATGGCGAACCGCTGCTATCGTAAGTAGTATGAGCGGACTGGGGTGGCGCTGGGAGGTGCTATTCCGGTCTGGCTATGGTCTTGCTGCTTTTGAGGCGCCCGATGCAAAAACAAGGAACGCGGTCGCAGCTTAATCTTTTGTCCGAACCGGAAGCACTGCAGGCGGCGCTGGAAATTGCCAATGTGGGGGCATGGGGCTGGGATGAGCTGACCCAGGAAAAATTATGGCCACCGCAGACGAAGGCGATTTTCGGGCTGCAACCGGATGTTGAGGTAACGCGGGAGCTGTTTGTCAGCATGCTGCACCCTGACGACGTGCAGCGCTTTGAGGCTGCCTGGGCGGCGGCGCTGGATATTGAGGGAGACCATATTTACCAGCTCACCTATCGTATCCGGCGGGCGAGTGATGGTGCGGAGCGGTGGATCAGCTCCCGGGCACGGGTGGAGTTTGTTGACGGCATGCCGGTGCGCGTGCTGGGCGCCATGCGGGATATTACCGATGCCAAGGAAACCCTGGAGCGCCTGCATGAGGGCGAGCAGCGCTTCAGGATCACGCTTGGCAACTCGCCGGTTTCTGTCGCCGAGCAGGATCTGAGCCTGCGCTACACCATGATCTTCAATTCCCAGCTTGGGTATGACAGCGCCAGCATGGTCGGCAAGACTGATGCCGAGTTGCTGGACCCTGGCTGCGTGGCGCCGTTGCAGGTGCTCAAATGGAGCGTCCTCGAGACTGGCCAGCCCATGCGCCGGGAGGTCTCGGTGGCCAGGCCCGGAGGGGTGATGGGGCATTATGATCTGTATGTCGAGCCGCGCCGCGATGCGGCGGGCATGGTCACCGGCGTTATTTGCGTGGCCACGAATGTGACCGAGCGCAAGCGGGCCGAGGATGAGATGCGCGCGGCAAAGCTGGAGCTGGAACATCTGAACGCCGGGCTGGAGGAGCGCATCCTACGGGAGGTGCGGGAACGCCGGGCGGCGCAGGACCGGTTGGCGCAGACCGAGAAGCTGGCGGCGCTCGGCCAGCTTGCCGGAGGTGTGGCGCATGACTTTAACAATATCATCCAGGCCGTCACCGGTGCCGCCAGCCTCATCGGGCGCTATGCGGATGACCCGGTGAAGGTACGGCGGTTCGCGCATATGATGGAGGATGCGGCGCGGCGGGGCGCCTCGGTCACCGGGCGGCTGCTGGCCTTGGCGCGCCGGGGCGAGCTGCGGGCCGGGCCTGTGGATATTCCCGGATTGCTCGACGGTGTGCGTGAAGTGCTGACCCACACGCTCGGCACCACCATAGAGGTGCGGCTGGATGTGGCGGGCGAGTTGCCGCCAGCGCTGGCCGACCGCAGCCAACTGGAAACGGCGCTGGTCAACTTGGCCGCCAATGCGCGCGATGCGATGCAAGGCGGTGGCGTGATCTCCATTTCAGCTGGTGTGGAGGTTGTGGAGGGGGGAGGCCAGCTTGCACCGGGGATTTATATCCGCCTGGGCATTGCCGATACCGGCTCCGGCATGGACGAGGAGATGCTCGCCCGCGCCATGGAGCCGTTCTTCACCACCAAGGAGCTTGGCAAGGGCACGGGGCTGGGGCTCCCGATGGCACGCGGCTTCGCTGAACAATCTGGCGGCGTGCTGACGGTTGAGAGCGCGCCGGGGCGGGGGACGAAGGTGACCCTGTGGCTGCCCGTGGCGGAGGCCCGGGCGGCGCCCGGGCCGGTGATGCCGCGGGAGGCGTCTGCCGCTGCCCGCCATCCGCGGATTATGGTGGTCGATGACGAGGAGATGGTGAGGGAGGTGCTGGCGGCCGGACTTGCCTGCCAGGGCTATGAGGTGGTGCAGGTGGAGAGTGCCAATGCGGCTCTCGCGCGGCTTAACGCGGGGGAGAGTTTCGACCTGCTCGTCTCGGACCTTTCGATGCCGGGCATGGATGGCGTGGCGCTGATCCGGGCGGCGCAAACCCTCCGGCCGCGCCTGCCGGCGGTTCTGCTGACCGGGTATGCGGGGGATGCAGCGACATTCGCCGTGGGGCAGACGGTTAACGGTCCCGTCAGCCTGCTGCGTAAGCCGATTACCGGCGTGCAACTGGCTGACCATGTGGCGGCGCTGCTGGCGGCGGATTAATAGTAGCCCAAAAAATTGGCGTAAAATGTCAAGTCCGCGCTGAAATGCCCCGGTACACAGGCTTGGAATGATGGCTCCGCATAAAAAAGCGGCGGGGCCGGAATCTCTGAACAGCCGGAGAGCAGCATGTGTGGGATTGCAGGACGAATATTAGGCAAGGTTGGTGATGTCGGCACCGATCTTGTCGAGTTGATGGATGCGCAGGCGCATCGCGGCTCCGACAGCACCGGCTTCGCCGTTTACGGCATCCCGCGCGAGACCGGCTATGTGGTGCGCGCCATGGGGTTTGACCGTGCGGCGCTGGGCAAGGATCTGGAGGATTTCCAGTATATCCTGAAAGAGCACGGGGCGGATTTCATCGAGAACCCGCGCTGGGATAATAGCGGCGCCAAGCATTACTCCGTGCGCATGGTCATTACCGACCCGCGTGACGTGGCGCGCTGGACGCATGAGACGGATACGATCTCGCACCGGCTGGAGGTGCAATCCCTCGGCCGTTCGCTCGAGATCATCAAGGATGATGGCGATGCCAGGGAAGTTGCCGAGAAGCATGGTGTGCGCGGGATGATCGGCACGCATGGGCTGGGGCATGCGCGGCTGGCGACCGAATCCGCCGTGCGGCCGAATGCCAGCCACCCGTTCTGGGCGCGGCCGTTTCCGGATGTCGCCATCGTGCATAATGGGCAGATCACCGATTACTATAATTGGCGGCAGAGGCTGGAGCGGCAGGGCTACCGCTTCCTAACCCAGAACGATAGCGAATTGATCGCGGTCTGGGTTTCTGACCAGATGAAGCAGGGGATGACGCGCCAGGAAGCGTTGACGCATTCCATCAGCCAGATTGATGGCGTGTTTACCTATATGATTGCCGACCTCAACGGCATTGGCTTCGCCAAGGACCGCTTCGCGATCAAGCCGTTGGCGACGATCCAGCAGGATGGTGCGTTCTGTGCGGCAACCGAGGAGCAGGCGCTGCGCCGTGTGTATCCGCAGGGCGCGAAAATCATCAACTATGACGGCCCGGCCAAGACCGGCATCTGGGGCGTTGGGGAGCTGGCGGCGTGAGCAATTATGAAATTGATGTCGGCATGCGCCACATCCGCGAGGTGAATGAGGAGATCCAGGAGGCGGCGAAAACGCATCATCGCATTCTGGTGCGCAATACGCTCTCACGCCACAATCTCGGCATAGGTCTGCCGAAAGGTATTGATATAAGCTTTGATGGTTCGGTCGGCTATTATTGCGGCGGGTTGAACACGGGCGCGATTGTTGCGGTTGAGGGCGATGCCGGCTGGGGTGCGGGTGAGGGCATGGATGCCGGGCACATCACCATTGGCGGCTATGCCGGCATGTCCGCCGGGGCGGCGATGCGCGGTGGCACCATTCATGTCCGCGGCGATGCCGGGCCGCGCATCGGCGTGGCGATGAAGGGCGGCAACATCGTCGTGGAAGGCAAGATCGGTTCGCAGGCCGGGTTCATGGCGCATGCGGGCAAGATCATCGCGCTGGGCGGTGCCGATACCTCTTGCGCGGATGCGCTGTGGCAGGGCGAGGTCTGGGTTGCGGGTGAGATTGAGAGTCTGGGCGTGGATGCGGTGGTGAAGGAACCAACCGCTGAGCAGGTTGCCGAGGTTGATGCGATTCTGGAACCGCTTGGGCTGGTGGATTCCACGCGCAACTGGCGGCGCATTATTTCCGGGCAGCGCCTTTGGTATTTTGAAAGCAGGGATGCAAACGCATGGCTGATGATCTGAGCAGCAACTATCAATACCCGTTCCCCGAGGCGCCGGAAGATCTGGTGAAATTCGGGGATGGGGCGATCCCTGGCCGTCCGGCCGGGATTCCCACCTCCTACGAAGTCGGCGGCTCCACGCGCTGGACGCCGGAGGCAATCTCCGAGGTGCATGCGCTCTCGCAGCTTGGCCGTTATCAGGTGAGAGGTTTCAATACTTTCAACAAACGCTTCCCGACTTTCGATGACCTTACCTTCGTGCCGGCGACGATGACGCGCCTGCCGCTGGAAGGTTACCGCGAGAATTGCGACACCACTACAGTTCTGGGCGGCGGGCGTGGGCTGGTGGAAAAGCCGATCGAGTTGAAGATTCCCATCTATATCGCCTCGATGTCCTTTGGCGCGCTCTCGGCGAATGCAAAAGAGGCACTTGGGCATGGGGCTTCCAAGGTCGGCACCATGACCTGTACGGGCGAGGGCGGGATGCTCGAAGAGGAGCGCGCGGCCTCCAACCTGCTGGTGTATCAGATGTCACCCGCACGTTACGGTCTCGATCTCGACCATCTGCGCCGCGCCAACGGGCTGGAGATTGTGGTGGGGCAGGGCGCGAAGCCAGGCACCGGCGGGCTGTTGCTGGGGATGAAGGTTTCGCCACGGGTTTCGCGGATGCGTACACTGCCGGAAGGTGTGGACCAGCGCTCCACCGCGCGCCACCCGGACTGGCTGGGTGCGGATGATCTCGCCATCAAGGTTGAAGAGCTGCGCATTGCCACGAACTATCAGGTGCCGATCTTCCTGAAGATGGGTGCGACACGTCCGCGCTACGATGTTGCCATTGCCGCCAAGGCGGGTGTGGATGTGGTGGTGGTGGATGGCGCCGAGGGAGGCACCGGGGCCTCGCCCGAGCTGATGCTGAATCATACAGGTATTCCCACAATGTCCGCGATCCGTGCGGCGCGTGAGGCGCTGGATGAATGCGGTATGTCGGGCAAGGTATCGCTGGTGGCGGCGGGCGGTATCCGCTCCGGCGTGGACGCGGCGAAGTGCCTGGCGCTGGGCGCGGATGCGGTGATGATCGGCAATGCGGCGATGATCTCGCTGGGCTGCAACTCGCCGCGCTATCTCGACGACTACGAGAAGCTCGGCACCGCACCTGGGGCCTGCCACCATTGCCATACGGGCCTCTGCCCGGTTGGCGTGGCGACGCAGACGCCGGAGCTGACTGCGCGCATGGATGTAGCGGCGGGAGCGGAGCGCGTGGCGCGCTACCTCACCGCGATGACGATGGAGATTACCGCGCTAGCGAAATCCTGCGGGAAGTCCAACGTGCATAATCTTGATATCGAGGATCTGCGGGCACTCTCCTTCGAGGCTTCCGCCTTTACGGGTGTGAAGATGGCCGGCATCGACCGCGCCTATAGCTGGTAGTTTCCAAATGCGCTGGAAGGAAATCGATAAATGGATAGCATGACCATGCATGTCGCGGATAATGCCGCGCTGTTTCCGCTGCCCGAGGGTACGCATACCATCGCCATGGGCGTGGGCGATCTGAACGGCATTATGCGCGGCAAGCGCTTTCCTTCCAGCCATTGGAAGACCGTGTGCAATGGCGGCAACGCCTCCTCGCTCGCGATCTTTACCATGGATATGACCTGCGATGTCTGGGACACGCCTTATGTGAATTTCAGCAATGGCTACCCGGACATGCATCTCTTTCCGCTCACCGCGCCTGTTTCAGTGCCGTGGGAGCCGGGGGTGGCGTTCTGCCTGGCCCGGGCGGAGGGGATGGACCATAATCCCGTGCCCATCGACCCGCGGCAGACGCTGCTGACCCAGCTCGACCGCGCCAAGGCGATGGGGCTGGAGATCAAGGTTGGCACGGAATTGGAATTCTACCTGCTGGACCCTGAGACGAAGCTGCCGCGTGAATCCGGTATCCAGGTTTATTCCCTGGCGCGGGCGGCGCAGAATGAGTTTGTGCTGGGGCCGATTCGTCGCCTGATTAACGAGATGAATATTCCTATCGAGCAGTCCAACCCGGAATACGGCGCGGGCCAGGCGGAGGTGAATATACGCTACGCTGATGCGATGACCTCGGCGGACCGCATCATCATGTTCCGCAACCTCGTGAAAGAGCTGGCGCAGACCAAGGGATTTATGGCTACCTTCATGGCCAAGCCGTTCATCGACCAGTCCGGCAACGGCTTCCATACGCATTACTCGCTGTGGAAAGATGGCAAGAACATCTTCGCCAATAACAGCAAACTTAGCAAGCTGGGGCTGAATTTTCTGGCCGGGTTGCAGAAGCGCATGGCGGAGATGGCGCTGGCCGGGTCCACCACGCCGAACGCCTATCGCCGCCGCCGGTCCTATACTTTTTGTCCCACCAGCGCCAACTGGGGTTACGATAACCGCACTGTGGGCCTACGGGTTATTGAAGGTGCTGACAGCGCCGTGCGAGTGGAGAAGCGCGATGCCGCCGCCGATTGCAACCCGTATTATCTGCTGGCCTGCGACATTGCCGCCGGGCTGGATGGCATGGAGCAAGGGCTGGAGCCTACCGCGCCCTGCCTGGGTGATGGCTACGCGCCGGGCGCGGAAGGGGCCGGGGGATTGCCGCTGGATTTGCCAAGCGCCGTGGCGCTGGCGGAAAACTCCAGCTTCATGCATGAGGTTTTGGGTGAGCACCGCCTGACCATCTTGCTGCAACAGGCGAAACGGGAGATCGACTTTGTCGCCGCGCAAGTGACGCAGGTGGAGCGCGACCGGTACATGGGTAATCTCTGAGGAGTGAAGCGGTGAGCGTGCAGACAGTTTTCAGCGGCGGGCGGTTTGAGATCATCGGCTCTTATGCACGCGGCAAGCGCGTTGGCCCGTACGTGTTCATCTCGGGCACCACGGCGATTAATGAGCAGAATGAGGTGCATGCGCCGGGCGATGCTTATGAGCAGAGTATTTTCATTTTCCTCCGTATCGAGAAGGCGCTAGCCGAGCTGGGCGCGGAGATGAAACATGTGGTGCGCACCACAGCGTTTCTTTCGGATATGCAAGGTGGCGTCATGGGCTTCGTGAAGGCGCATGGCGAGGTGTTCAAGGGCATCAACCCCGGCTCCACGGGTGTGGAAGCCGGGTTGACGCGCCCGGGCATGATGGTTGAAATTCAGGTGGACGCCATCATCCATGACGATGATGGTAAATTGTTGGACGCATGACATGAGCACCCCCCTGTTTCGCAATGTTGAAGGCGATGCCGCGATACCCGCCGAGGTGGATGTCGCGATCATAGGCGGCGGCATTATCGGCGCCAGCACGGCGCTGGAGCTGGCCGAGCGCGGGCTGCGCGTGGCGTTGTGCGAGAAGGGAGCGATTGGCGGCGAGCAATCCTCCCGCAACTGGGGCTGGGTGCGGCGCATGGGCCGGGACATGGCGGAAGTGCCGCTGGCCATGCAGGCACGCACGCTGTGGCAGGAGCTGCGCCAGCGCGTGGGGGCGGATACGGGGTACACGGAATCGGGGATTCTTTATGTCGCCTCGAATGCTTGTGAGATGGCGAATCACGAAGCCTGGCATGCCAAGACGAAACATTTTGGACTGGAATCGAAGCTGCTGAGCGCGGCGGAGGTTGCGGCGCTGGCGCCGGGGGCAGGGCGCAAATTTGTCGGCGGGCTGTATACCGCGCAGGACGGGCGGGCCGAGCCTTATGCCGCCACGGCCGCCATCGCGGAAGGCGCGCGGGCCAAGGGGGCGGCTATTCTCACCAACTGCGCCGTGCGCGGGGTGGAGACGCAGGCGGGGGCGGTGAGCGGCATCGTGACCGAGCGCGGCACCATAAAATGCGGCGCGGCGCTGCTGGCTTCCGGTGCGTGGACGCGGTTATTCGCGGGAAATCTCGGGATCAATTTCAAGCAGCTGCATGTGCGGGCAACGGTGGCGCGCATTGAGCACGCTGGTCCGGCGCCGGAATTCGCCATTGGCGGCACGGATTTCGCCATCCGCCGCCGGCAGGATGGTGGCTACAGCGTGGCCGTGCGCAACAGCAATATCGTGCCGCTGACTATCGATAATTTCCAGCTCATGTTCGATTTTTTGCCGAATTTGCGGCATAGCTGGCGGGAGTTGCAGATCCGCTTCGGTGCGCATTTCTTCCAGAACCTCGCCATTCCCCGGCATTGGAGCACGGATGAGATCACGCCCTTCGAGCGCACGCGGATCAATAGCGACGCGCCGTATGGCACGCTGGACCGGCAGGCATTGAAGAACCTCATCCAAGCCTATCCCGCCTTTGCCGGGGCAAAGCTCACGCGGGGCTGGTCGGGGGTGATCGACGTGACACCTACGGCGCTGCCGGTGATCTCGGCGGCGCCGATGCCGGGGCTGTTCATCGCCAGTGGTTTTTCGGGGCATGGTTTCGGCATTGGCCCGGCGGCGGGGCGGCTGGCGGCGGAGCTGATCACGCGGCGGACGCCTAGCGTGGACGCCGCGCCTTTTCGTTATGCAGCGTGAGCGGGCGGGTTGCAAAATCTGCAAGCGGAATAGGCGAATATTTGGAATGCCGCCGGTTTTCAGCTGTGCTGGTGAGGCATGAAACTTGCTTCCTGGTTAAGAGGTAGGGTTTTTACAGGAGGTTGCCGTGCCGCCGCGCATGAAACCGTCTGGCGCCATCATGGCTGTTGTCGCCAGGGATGTGTTGGCCGCAATTGTGCAGGCCAAGCCGCATCTCGGCCATATCGGGCCGATCGCCGGGGTGCCGCGGGCTCTGTTGGCTGACCAGGGCAGCATCTTTCCGCTGGCCACGTTCACCTCCATTCTGGAGGCCGCCGCAACGGAGCTGTGCGACAGTAGCTTCGGCCTTAGCCTGGGGCAGAAATTTCACATCTCGGCGCTGGGGCCGGTGGGCGAGCTGATGCTGGCCGCCCCCAGCGTGGGCGAGGCGATCCAGCAATTCGTGCGCTATTTCAGCCTGGTGCAGACGAACACCAAGAGCATGCTGGCGGTGAGCGGCGGGGTTGCCCGGTTCTCCTACGTGATTACTGACAGCACGGTGCGCTGCCGTTCGCAGGACGCGAATTTCACCATCGCCATGGAATACGGCATGCTGCGCTACATGCTGGGCGATGCCTGGCGCCCGCTGGGGGTGGAGCTGGCGCATAACCCGGGGGACAGGCTGGCGGCGTATCAGCGGCATTTTACTTGTCCGCTGCGGTTTGAGGGGGGGCAGAATGCGCTCACCTTTCCGGCGCATCTGCTGGAGTTGGCCCCCCGCGCCGCCGATGCCGCCCGCTACCGCGCGCTGGAGCACGAGCTTGCCGCCAGCCTCAGCGCGCAGACTTTGCAGCTGGACATGCAGCGCGGGCTGGAAGCCTGGGTCACGGCGTCCATCTGCCACGCGCTGCCGGCGGATGTGGAGGCGGTGGCGGCGGATTTCGGCATGAGCCAGCGCAGCTTCCAGCGCGGCCTGAAGGAGCGCGGGCTGAACTACGCGGAGCTGCGCAACAATGTGCGGCTGCGCATGAGCCAGTCTTTGCTGGCGGAGACCGATATGCCGGTCACCGCCATCGGGCTGCGGCTTGGCTATAGCGAGACGAGCGCCTTCTCCCGCGCCTTCCACGCGCAGGCAGGGTGCAGCCCCGCGCGTTACCGCGCCGCCGCGCTCAGGACCAGAACAGCGTAAGCAGCGGCAGCAGCAGGGCAGTGACAACGCCGTTTAGCGCGATGCCGAGGGCCGCGAAGGCCGCTGCCAGCTTGCTTTGGGGCGCCACCTGCGCCGCCGCGATGCCGCTGCCCGCCACGCCGGCCGCCAAGCCATGCACGCGCCAGTCGCTGATGTTGAGCTTGTGCAGCATGTGCTGGCGCAGCATCGCCGCCATGATGCCGCCGATGATGGCGAAAGCGGCGGTGAGGGTGGGGACGCCGCCGATTTCCTGCGACACCGCCATGGCGATGGGCGTTGTCACTGCTTTTGGCGCCATGGAGAGTGCCATGCTGTGTGAGCCGCCCAGTGCCCAGACAATGGAAATGCCGCTGACGATGGAGGTGAGCGACCCGGCGAGCAGCGCTAGCCCGGTGCCGCGCAGCGTGCGCAGCACGTGGTGCAGGTTGCGGGCGAGCGGCACGGCCAGCGCCACCGTGGCCGGGCCGAGCAGGAAGTTGATGAACTGCGCCCCGGTAAAATAGGTTTTGTATGGT
>Ga0255356_1001331_pt1 | contig 15695 bp, 10 predicted proteins | sample HBST100metaG_FD_189944 | JGI IMG/M metagenome (GOLD analysis project Ga0255356, IMG submission 189944) | Peat soil microbial communities from Stordalen Mire, Sweden - H.B.S.T100 | ecosystem: Environmental > Terrestrial > Soil > Wetlands > Peat | place: Sweden: Norrbotten County, Stordalen Mire... | reverse complement strand
TGACGCCTCACGTGATTCGCGGCACACAGGCAGCCGGCCACTCGCCGATGATGCGCATAGAGCGCGGGCCGGCGATGTAGTGAGCCGGCAAGTGGCCAAAGTCAGCGGGCCTGGTTGCGTATTCAGATCGCGGATCTCCGCCAGACGTGGCAAGGGCAGACAGGCTGAAACGCCCTGTCTGCCCATGCTGAATGCCCTGTTCTCAAGCAATTCGTCTCGGCTGTCTAGCTCGCCGGCTTGCCGTTTTTAGTTCGCCACGCCATCCAACTTGGTCTGGTACAGGATGATTTGTTTGAGGGTGTCGTAAGGAGCGTTTGCTGGAACCTGGCGGCCGTTGATCAGCAGCAGGGGCGTCTGATTGACGTTCAGATCCTGAGCCAACTTGACTGAGGCCTTCACTTGTTCGATGGTGTCAGTGGCTTTCGCGCAAGCCGCAATCTTCACCGGATCCAGGCCGGCCTTGGTCACTGCGCTGTTCAGGGTCAGCGTAGCGCCATCAGCGGTCGCCAATCCATCCTGGCCATCAAAGACCGCCGAGGCAAAGGTGAAGAATGCGCTGCTACCGCCCTGCTTGGTCACGCAGACGCCGTAGGCGGCCGCCCCGGCCGCGGCGGGATGCTGAGGCAACGGATAGCTCTCAAAGACGATGCGGGCCTTGGGAAAATCCACTGCCAGCTTGTCCATATTGGCCTGCGCGTCCTTGCAGTGGGGGCACTGGAAGTCGGCAAACTCGACAATCTCCAGATCCTTCGAAGCTGCGCCACGGTAAGGGCCATCCGCGCGCTTCTGCGCCTGGGCGCGGAACTCCGCGTAAGGATGCTCGCCGAAGGGAATAATGTCATCGCTGACAATGATGTGCTTGCCATCGGCAAGAGCATAGAACTGAAGCGCGGCCGGCTTCTGCTTTCCAGTCTTGTCGCCGAGGAAGACGATCACCTTGCTGATGCCCTCCGCGGGCGTCTTCAGGATGGCCTGAACCTGCCAGATGCGGTTGTCATCATAGCCCCAGCTAGCCTGCAGAAAGGCGTTTACGGTCTCCTTGGTGGGCGCCGCGGCAGTAAAATTCGCGGGATCGGGTTTGGGAAAGACGGGCGCGGCGGCTGGAACTGGATCGGACGGGGCCACCGCCGGAGCGGCGGGCACATCCTGCTGGGCAGCGGCCTGGAAGACGGGCAGAGACAAAGCCGCCAGCGCAAGAACGCTGGCAAAACGAGCGGAAAGACGGATCAAGCTGTTTCTCCTTAGACTGTGGAAAGCTAAACTGCGGGATGGTTCCCGACTTCTAGCTTATACCTGAACTTTGACGGCAATGGGAAATCTGCGGCCCATGCCAAACGACTTGGAGGTCACCTTCAGGACCGGAGCGGCCTGTTGGCGCTTGTACTCGCTGCGCTCCACCAAGCGCACCACCTGTTGGACGAGTTCCAGCGGAAATCCGTGTGCCTGGGCGATCTGCTCGGGGGTCTCATAGCGCTCGACGTAGCCTTCGAGGATCGGGTCCAGAACCTCATAGGGCGGCAGCGAGTCAGTGTCTTTCTGGTCGGGACGCAGTTCTGCCGAAGGCGGTTTATCGAGGATAGCCCAGGGAATCACTTCGCCTGAGCGGTTGATCCAGCGGCAAACCTGGTAGACGCGGGTCTTCACCAGATCGCCGATCACCGCCAGGGCACCCACCATGTCGCCATAAAGCGTGCAGTAACCCACGGCCATCTCCGACTTGTTGCCGGTGGTCAGCACCAGCGCGGAAAATTTATTGGAGAGGGCCATCAGCAGGCCGCCGCGAATCCGCGACTGGATGTTCTCCTCCGTGGTGTCCTGCTTGGTTCCCACAAACAGCGGCGCCAGCGCGTGAGTGAACTCCTCAAAGAGGCCGCTGATGCCAATCACTTCAAAACGAATGCCGAGGTTGGTTGCCAGCCGGCGGCTGTCGTCGATGGAGCCGGCCGAAGAGTACGGGCTGGGCATACCGACGCAGACGACGTTTTCCGCGCCCAGGGCATCGGTGGCGATAGCTGCCACCAGCGCCGAGTCGATGCCCCCGCTTAGGCCCACCAGGGCCTTGCTAAAGCCGCACTTGCGCACATAATCGCGGGTGCCCAGGACCAGGGCGTTATAGGCAGCGGCGGTGTCATCATCTTCCGGCTCGGGCACGGCCGGCGCATCAAACGGGTCGACCACCACCAGGTCTTCTTCAAACGAAGCGGCATGGGCAATCAGTTCTCCGCGCGCATTCAGGGCCAGCGAGGAACCGTCAAAAATCAGGCTGTCATTGCCGCCCACCTGGTTTGACAACAGCACCGGCACGCCATCCCGCTTGGCGATGGCAGCCAGCATCTCACGGCGAATGGCGCGTTTTCCGTGCCAGAAGGGCGACGATGAGAGATTGATATGCACGTCAGGATGCTGGCTCATCAGTTCGCCCAGCGGATCGACAGTGTACAGGCGGCGGCGCCAGAAGTTCTTGTCGTTCCAGGCGTCCTCGCAGATGGTGATGGCCAGCCGGACGCCGTCGAGTTCGACGACCTGTTGAGGCCGCGACGGGGCAAAATACCGCTGCTCGTCGAAGACATCGTAGAACGGCAGGAGTCGCTTGTGCTGCTCCAGCAGCAGGCGGCCGCCATCCAGCAGAACGGCGGCATTGACGGCGGGCTTGCCATTCCAGCAGCCAAGGTCAGTGGCTGGCGCCCCCGGCTCGCCGCTTGCAGCACCAGCCGGCAGGGCCACGCCCGCCAGCACGGCGGTAGACAACTCGCGGGTTGCCTCGGCCAGTTCATCGACGGCAGTGCGGCAGCGGGCCAGAAAGCTCGGCTTCTCCAGAAAGTCCGCCGGAGGGTAACCGCAGAGGACCAGTTCAGAGAAGACGGTAAGCCGCGCGCCCTCGGCAGCCGCGCGGCGGCTGACCGCGACAACCTTTTCAAGATTTCCGGTGAAATCTCCGACAGTCGGATTGATCTGGGCCAGTGCGATCTTCACACAACCAGTTTAACCGCCCAACCGCGGGTGGGCGAGCCAGCTAGCTTCCCGTACCGGCAAAGACCGCCCCGACGGTGCGCAGGATGATCTTGATATCCAGCCAGACGCTCCAGTTTTCGATGTAGGTCACATTCAATGAGATATAGCTCTCGGATGAGGGGTCCTGGCGCCCCTGCACCTGCCACAGGCCGGTGATGCCTGGGGTCACGGCGAGCACCCGCAGGTACGCTAGTTTGGAGTCCCGCACATCAATGGCAGGAAGCGGACGCGGCCCCACAACGCTCATATCGCCGCACAGCACATTGAAGAACTGGGGCAACTCGTCCAGCGAATACTTGCGGAGGAAGCAGCCCAGTTTGGTGATTCGGGGATCGTTGGCGATCTTGAACAGCACGCCGTCGCGTTCGTTCATCTCTTCCAGGTCAGCGCGCAGCTTGTCCGCGTCGCAAACCATGGTGCGGAACTTGACGCAGCGGAAGACCCGGCCCTTCTTGCCAACGCGCTCCGACACATAGAAAACCGGGCCGTGGGAATCCAGCTTGATAGCGATGGCGATGGCCAGCAACACCGGCGAAAGGAAGATCAGCACCATGCTGGACAACACGATGTCGAGCGCTCGCTTGAGCACCATTCCAACCTCGTGTACCCGGCCGCGGTACAACGGAATGGTTGGAAAGTGGCCGATGTATTCGATCGTGTTATCAAAGGCCAGGCCATCGTACATTTCAGGAACCATGCGTAGATCAACGCCGTAGGTGCGGGCTTGTGCAAGGACATCCTGGACAATGCCGCGCTCACAGGGCGTGGTGAAGAAGATCTCATCCACAAACTTCGTGCGGACATTCTGAAAGAGCGTGTCAAAGGCACCCACTACGTCGCTGGAGGTTGCCGGAAGATGGGAATCGGTGCCTGGAGATTCAATGAATCCCTTGAATCTGTATCCCAGATGGCGAATGCTCTCCAGGTAATAGCGAAGTGCAACCGCCTCCGGCCCGGTGCCCACAATGAACACATTCCGTGTGCCGACCCCACGCTCGAAGTCGCGGTAGAGAAGCATACGATAAACCAGGCGGCGCAGGCTGAGGCCGACGGTGACCAGCCCCACCGTGCCCAGAACAATGAGGCGGGAAATATCCTCGGCATGCAGCAGGTAGAGTGTGCCGGTGAGCAGCAAGCCCGATGTAAGGCAGGCCTGCACGCTGAGGCGCTGTTCATGGAGCGCGTTGTTGAGCCGGGTGGGCGAATATAGATTCAGCCGCCGGCTGGTGATCATCAGCGTAACAGCAAAAAAGCACAAAAGAGTCAGCAGGATTCCGATGGAACGGCCATGGATGAGTGTGCCATTCCAGAGCCCCCTTGCGCCCGCCAATGGGCTCGTATGCATTCTATAAATAGTTGCAATCATTGCGGATACGACGATGGTGATGGCATCCATCAACATCCAGAGCTGAACCTTGCCCCGCGGCCCGCGCGTGGAGCCCTTAGCCGATCCTCCCGCCAATTCTTGCGAAGAAAATACCGAAGCGGATACTCTCTGCCAAAAATCTGATGTTGCCATCTGCGTTTCGCAACCCTCGACCGATCAAAACGCTTAGAAATCCAACGGTACTCAACAAGCATCGCCCCGAGGGGCAAATCCTAGCAAGTAAAATCTTTAGGCCCTGGTTACAAGGGGGGAATCATCTAATTCCGAAGGTAACACATAGGCATCCAGGGCCAGAAATTGCTGAATATTCGGGTCCTGAGACGCCATGAAGCCCTTCAGCGGACCAAAAAATTGAGTCCGGCCTTGATGAAGGAAAAGCACAAGGTCCGCGAGCCGTTCGGCAAAGCGCATATCGTGGGTGACGACAATGCTGGTGAATCCAAGTTGCTGCTTGAGCCGCTGGATGAGGTCGCCCAGGTGGCGGGCGATGATGGGATCGACCATGGTGGTCGGCTCGTCATAAAGCACGACCTCTGGCTGGGCGGCAAGCGCGCGGGCAATAGCCACGGCCCGTTTGCGTCCCGTCGAAAGACTGGACGGAAGGGCATCCACCACGTCTTCGGCGCCTACCAGGCCGATCAGCCGGTCCACCAATTCCTGCACCTGCTCCTCGTTCAGATCGCCCCGTTCGCGCAGCGGAAACGCCACATTTTCGCGCACGCTCAAGGAGTCGAAGAGGGCGCCATTCTGGAAAACCATGGTGATGCGCTTGCGGATGGCCCTCATGCCCTCTTCGTCGAGAGTGGTAATCTCCTGACCTTCGATGCGGATGGACCCCTCATCCGGCTTGAGAAAGCCCATCAGCATACGCAGCGCCACCGACTTGCCCACCCCGCTGCGGCCCAAAATGCAGAGGGTTTGGCCGCGATTCACATAAAAACTCACGTCCTCCAGAACAGGCCGGCCATCGAAAGCGATGCTGACATGGTTGAAGTCAATGATGGGTTCCGCGGGTTCAGCCAGCGTCCTGGAAAGCTCTTCATTGGAAGGGGAATCAAACATGGTCGTAGATTCAGCTTACCCGACCGGAGCCCAAGCTGTTGCGGTTTTCGTCATTCCATCTCTGAAAATCAAACGGTTTGTCAGACGTGGTCTCCCGTCCGGATTGTGCATTTCCGTCGGCATCTTGTTTCCTACTTCATCTTGCTATAAACAGATCAAAGTTCCGCGTCAAATGACGATCAGGTGTCAAGGAGTTGCCATGACCGGGATACAGCATGTGACCGACCAGAACGGCAAGAGGAGGAAAGCATTCCGCTGAGCAGGTCGAAGCGAAACGAATCCAGAGAGGCAAATTAAGTGCCTGAATACCGGGTTGCGCTAAAGTCAAGCGCGGAGAAGGAATTCTTTCGGCTGCCGGACCCTGTATCTAACCGCATCTTCCCAAAAATCAAAGTGCTTGGCACAGGCTCCAGACCCAACGGCTACAAAAAGCTCGTTGGCGGAAGAAACCCTATGGCGCATCCGCATCAGCGGTTACCGCGTGATCTACACCATCGATGACGAAATCAGGAAAGTAGAAGTAACGCGCATTGCCCACCGGCGCGAGGTTTACCAGGGTTGATATAGAGTGCCCCAGATCCGAGAATCCGGACGTGGACCCAGCTATTGCCTTAAAACCAGCGTCTACTATACAACTCTATTACCCGCCAAGTGTCGGATCCTGGTTTTTAAACCAAGCGAGTGCGTGCTCAAAATGCTGTAGATCGAAATCTGGCCAATATTCATCCCGGACATAGAAATCCGCATAAATCGATTGCACCGGAAGAAAACCGCTTAATCGGCGTCTTCCTCCCCAGCGTACGATCAAATCCATACGCGAAACCTCACCGGAACGCAGGCCGCCGTTTTTAAGACCGGCCAGGTCCCATTCCCAGCCATAGTTGACCAGTAGGTTCACCTTCATTCCGGCACCCTGGCGATGCCGGAATTCGTTTAACGCCTTGGGGAATTGCGTCGAGGTTTCATCCCCGACGACAAGCAGGGCCGCTCCACGCCGTGCAATCTCAAAAGCAAATGCAACGCTGGCCTCGTTGAATGCCTGTTTCTGAATGGAAGGCCGCTTAGTGTTGTCCTGAGTAAAGCAATAGATGGAAGTTTCCTTGATCCCGCATTCTTTACATCTCTCGAACAGCAGCAACCCCGGATTGATACCATGGGCATATCCGGCTTCTTTTGGCAGGCCATGATCCACGGCCCAGCGTCGATTCCCATCGGGAATGAAACCAATGTGACGCGGGATATTGTTTTTCGCCATTGCACAGGTTCCTTAACCGAGCTTTACTTTCCACCGATCTATTAACCATTGGCGGGAGGCCCACCCTAAGTTTTTAGGAATCTTGATCTTCCCTCAAAAATGGGTGCCCGATCCTTGCTTTTTTCCAGCAAAGGGTGAGTTACCCTCGCCCAAGCAGCATGCATGTCTCCTCATCTTACTCGATGAAAGCCCGCACCATCTCGTGCGCGGACCGCAACTGCGCTTCAATCTCCCGCGTCGAACAGTTGCCCAACCGAATCCAGATGGCCCTCGGCGGCCAGCTCTCCAATACGCTGCGCTCGGCAAAGTCCGAATCCTTGGAAACAATCGCGAACCCATATCGCTTGGCATAGTGCGGGGCCAGCCTGCGGAGGGCGTAACCCTCTGCAAACTGGCCCCGCTCGAGCAGCCTCTGCCATGGTCTCAGTTACAGTGCTTACTTCTTGGCATGAACGTGCTTCGTGTTGGTATGCGCGTGCTTTTTGGACCCTGCGGCCTTCTCGTCCAGAAGGGTGATTGAATCTTCGGCATTGAATGGATACAGCTTCACCGATTGTTGTCCCGTTGTCGTCAACGTAATATCGACGCGGCGATTCTGGGCTAGAACGATCGTCGAGAGATCATTCAGAATCCTTTGCCGCTCGCTGTCGGTCAGATTGGGATTGTTCTGAATGAGGTCCTTGACCTCGTCTTGGCTGAGTTCCTGTTCCTTGCCAACGGCTTGCGTATCGATGTGGTCATCGGCAACGCCCTGTTCAACCAGGAATTGCTTTGCGTGATTTACGCGACGTTCCGTCAGCGCCTGGTTGTACTCTTCCGTTCCACGCACATCGGCATGGCCGGTAAGAATTAGATGGGCGTCCGGCTTGATTGCCAGATAGCCCTTGAAATCCTCTGCCAGAGTCTTCAGAATCTGTTGCTGACTGGCGACCAGGCCGCCCTCGGGTTTCGTTGCCCTTGGCTGTGCCGTTGGGAAAAATACGCTGTGCAATGCCAGCCGAGCTTCAAGCCTTACCTGCTCGGGCGATGGCTGCTCAGCTACAGGCGCAGGCGGAGGCGCGATTGTGATGTTGGCGACAGCCGCCACAGCGCTGCCCTTGTCGTCGGCCACATTGCAGGTAATTGCCACAGGACCTGCTGGAGCGCCCGCCGAGGAATAGGTTGCTGTCGCACCGTTGCCGCTGATGGAGCCAAACTGGGCAGAGTAGCTATAGGTCAGCGGCCTGTTCTGTGGGCTTACCCCAATGGCCGTTACCGTGCTGCTCTCATTCGGATTGATGGCGTTGGGGCTTGCCGAGCAACTGATGGTCGGCGGCTCAAACGCTTTTACCGTAAAGCTGGCTGAGCAAGTAGCAACTTCATAAGGCTTGAGGCCGATTTTATCGCCCTTGCCTTCACTTACCTTGGCGTTTACCGTGTGGGTGCCGGGCGCAAGCGTTGCCGTTGACACGGTCGCCGTTGCTCCGTTCCCGGTCACTTCGTCACCCGACCAGGCATAGACCACATGCAGCTTCGGGTCCAGATTGCTGGCGGTTGCGGTTACTGTGACCGGGTCGCCGGGAAAGATCGACTCAGGGCTGACGGCACAGGCCACGGCCACCGGAACAGGCGGGGCAAAGGAGCCAATGCGAATCACCGCGCCAGCGCTCAAGCGAAGCATGTTGAAATCGGCAATATCGTCCTGCCGGTTGAACTGGTAGTCTGCCTGAAACAGGCGAAGCGCCAAATGGTGGTCGAACAGTGGGGTGTTGTAGTCCAAGCCGCCGCCACCCGTCGCCACCAGGCCCCACTGGTTCTTATAGTAATAGCTGCCCGCGCTCTCACCGCCAACCAGGGCATGAACAAACGGAGTGAAATGTGCACTCGGGGACCGCAGAATCAAGCCGACCGACCCTCCCTCGAAATCGGTGTTCGGGCGGTTTTCGTTGTTGTCGTTGTGATAGTCGCCCTCGAACTGCAGCCCCACGTACTTATTGAAGTAGCTGGATACGCTGCCAATGGCGCCGTACTTGACGCCAGTACCGCCAAAGTTGTCAAACCCATCGGACGTAACGTATGGAGATAGATAGCTGAAACCGATAAAAATGTCCACCTTGGAAGCAGCATTGTTGGACGCGGCGCTGCTCGCGTACGTTTTTACAGGCGGCTGGACCGCATTCTGGGCTGCCAACGCAATGGGAAAAATCCCAATAAGCGCCAAGGCAAGGATGTGTTTCACTGATTTCAAATTACTGGAATTCATGGCTACTCCTTCATACATCGTCAAGTTCAACAACAAGAACAAAGTACATAAGGCTGCTTGCGGGCTTTGACCTAACTCGAACGAATGCTTTTATGTACTGTTTCTTCTCAGGCACAATCTGAGCAATTTTGAATGCATACATGGCCAAGGCATTGCCGGTTCATAACATAGGATGAATCTGCGTATTTTTTCGTTGCCCGTTCTCGTTGCACTTGCCCGATTCGCAAAATCCATCCCGGAAGGGCCGGGGGGGCCGCTCCCCGTTTTTCTTTGTACCCACGAAGACTCCGTGCCCCATTCATCGCGCCTTTGTTTCACGCGGTGAGTGGGTCGGCTCACGGAGTGTGCCGCGCCCAGTGCATAATAATCTATGGCCTCTCTCTGGTCCCCATCCGACTGGCCGCAGCGACTGGCCGAGCTTCAGGCGCCCACCGGCGGGCTGAAGGAAGCTCCTCTGCGCCGCGATGTGCGTTCGCTCGGCGTCCTGCTGGGCGAGGTCCTGCGCGAGCAGGCGGGCGAACCGCTCTACCAGGCCGTCGAAGATCTGCGCCGCACCGCCATCGCCCGCCGCGAAGCCGATACCAACTCCACTGACGCCCACGCCGCGCTCGCCGAGCAGCATCTTCAGCACGCCCTCAACCGCGTCCAGTCGCTCTCCAACGCCACCGCCTACCAGCTTGCCCGCGCCTTCGCCTTCTTCTTCGAACTCACCAACCTGGCCGAGACCAACCACCGCAAGCGCCGCCGCCTCGCCCACCAGCTTGACCCCAACGCCGGGCCGCAGCGCGGATCGTTTCGCGGCACACTGCGTGCGCTAAAACTCGCGGGCGTCACGACGGAAGAGGCCCGCGCCCTGCTCGACCGCATCACTGTTACGCCGGTCTTCACCGCGCATCCCACCGAGGTGGCCCGCCGCTCGGTGATGTCCAAGCGCCGCCGCATCTCCACCCTGCTGGAGCAGCTCGACCGCATCCCCGTGCCCGAGGCCGAACTCGAATCCCTCGAGCAGGAGGTCATCGCCGAGATCACCGCCCTCTGGCAGACCGACGACGTCCGCATGGCCCGCCCCGCCGTCCGCGACGAGGTCCGCATGGCCCTCGACTACTACGAGTCCTCCCTCTTCGCCACGCTTCCCGTCCTCTACTCCGAGGTCGCCGCCGCGCTCTCCTCCGAGTACAGCATCGAGTCCGACCTCGCCGAGCTGCCCCGCCTCGTCGCCTTCGGTTCCTGGATTGGAGGCGACCGCGACGGCAATCCCTTCGTCACCCCCCGCGCCACGCGCACCGCCCTCGCCATGGCCCACGGCCTGCTCCTCGCCCACTACCGCCGCCGCCTGCAGAACGTCTCCGACCAGCTCGCCAGCTCCACCCAGCAGGTCCCCATCTCGGATGAACTCGCAGCGCTGCTCGACGGCTACATGAAGCAGCTCCGCGCCGCCGGCCAGACCGAACTTGAGGCCCGCTTCCCCTTCGAGTCCGTCCGCCTGCTCGTCGGCTGCATCATGATGCGCCTGGGCGGCGCGCCGCAGATCTCCGTCCCACCGCCCTCCGGCCCGCCGCTCAAGCCCTACGCCCGCGCCGGCGAGTTCGTCGCGGACCTCATGGTGCTGCACTCCAGCCTCATCCAGAACCGTGGCCGCCGCCTCGCCCAGTCGCTCATCGATCCCCTCCTGCTCGAGGTTCGCACCTACGGCCTCCACCTCCAGGCCCTCGACATCCGCCAGCACGCGCGCGTCCACGCCGCCGCCATCGCCGAGCTGGCCCAAACTCCAGGTAAAACCCCCGAACCGGGTGCCCCACGTCTCGATTCTGAGACGTGGGAAGGATCGCCACAAACTCCCCCCGACTCCCTCCAACTTCCACCCGCATTGACTCCGCAGACCCGCGAAGTCCTCAACACCTTCCGAGCCATCGCCGAACTCAAGCGCACCTACGTCCCCGAATCGCTTCCGCGCTACATCATCAGCGGCGCCACCTCCGCCGAAGATGTCCTCAACGTCCTGTGGCTCGCCCGTCTCGCCGGGGTCCGTGTCGAAGGCTGCGGCGGCCCGGACGGTTGCCCCGACAGCTCCGACCCCGGCCTCCAGCCCGTCCCGCTCTTCGAGTCCATCGACGACCTGCGCAACGCCCCCTCCGTCTGCCGCCAGCTCTGGTCCTCCGCCGCCTACAAGCCTCTGCTTGAATCCTGGAGCCATCGGCAGGAAGTCATGCTCGGCTACTCCGACTCCAACAAGGACGGCGGCATGATCGCCAGCACATGGGAGATATGGAAGGCGCACCGTGCGCTGCACCAGGTGGCCCGCGAAGCTGGCGTCAGCCTGCGCCTCTTCCATGGCCGCGGAGGCACCGTGGGCCGAGGCGGTGGCCCCACGCACCGCTCCATCTTCGCCCAGCCCATCGACAGCTTCACCGGCGAGCTGCGCATCACCGAGCAGGGCGAGGTCCTCAACTGGAAGTACGCCGATGTCGTCCTCGCCGAGCGCAATCTCGAGCTGATGATTGCCGCCTCCCTCGACGCCCTGGCCCGTCCCGACGCCCTCCTCCAACACAAGAAGTTGGGTGCCCCAGGTCTCGATTCTGAGACCTGGGATGGACCGCCACCAACCTACGTCCCCCACCTCACCGGCGAAATCCTCCCCCAGTGGGAAGCCGCGCTCGACCAGCTCTCCGCCACCTCCTACGCCTTCTACCGCAAGTACATCGTCGACGACCCCGAAACCTTCACCTACTTCGAGCAGGCCACTCCGGTCGCCGAGTTGGAGAACGCGCGCATCGGCTCGCGTCCCGCCAAGCGCATGGACGGCAGTTCGGCCAAGAAGCGCAGCATGGAAGACCTGCGCGCCATCCCCTGGGTCTTCGGTTGGATGCAGTCGCGCCACGTCGTCCCTGCCTACTTCGGCGTCGGCCACGCCCTCCAGCACTTCATCCAGCACAATGTTCCCGCAACCGGCTCACCCTCGAACCTCGAACCTGGTACCTCGAACCTTGAATCCGCCAACCTCGCCCAGCTACAGACCATGGCCCGCGACTTCCCCCTCTTCCTCGACATTATCCGCAACGTCGAGCTTGCCCTCGCCAAGGCCGACTTCGCCATCGCCCGCCTCTACGCCGGCCTGGTCCAGGACGAGGCCCTGCGCGACCGTGTCTTCTCCACCCTCCAGGCCGAATTCGAACTCACCCGCCGCATGGTTCTCGCCATCACCCAGCAGTCCACGCTGCTCCAGACCAACTCCGTCCTCGGCAACTCCATCCGCCTGCGCAACCCCTACGTCGATCCCATGTCGCTCATCCAGGTCGAGCTGATCCGCCGCAAGCGCGCCGCAAGCGCCTCCGGCCAGCCAGTCCCCCCCGAACTCGACCGCGCCATCACCGCCACCATCAACGGCATCTCCGCCGGCCTCCGCAACACCGGCTGAGAGCGCGATAAGATTCGGCAGACCCGCCGTGAGCGAATGGCACAGACTCAGTTGCTGCCGCCACTCTATACTTTCCTGATGAATCGTTCGATGCCTAGCTGTTTGCCGATTGCCAAAGAGGGTCCGATCTGTCGCTTCATCTGGAATGTCTCCATCGGGTTATTGCTTGCGGTTTTAATGGCGACCTCTTCCGCCTCCATCAAGGCGCAGAACACTCGCAGCATTAATTCCTTTGTGGCTGCCAACGACGTGACCTGGACGACGCTGGGCAAGAACGAGAACGACTCCATGCCCATCGGCAACGGTGACCTTGCGGCCAACGTCTGGACCGAGCAGAACGGCGATCTTCTCTTGCTGGTTGCAAAGTCTGACGCGTTTACCGAGGCCGGCAATCTGGTCAAGCTGGGACGCGTCCGTATTCATCTAAACCCTACCGCACTCGCCGACGGCCCTAACTTCTCGCAGGTGCTGAAGATTGAAGACGGCAGCATCGAGATTCGCAGCGGGCAGAGTACGGTTCGCATCTGGATCGACGCCAACCACCCGGCGCTGCACGTCGAGACACATCTGGAACATCCCGGCACGCTCGATGCGGCGCTCGAGGACTGGCGTCTTGCGCAGAGCGACACGCTGCTTCCCGCAAAGAACGGGCGCGTCACCTGGCTCCACTTCAACACGACGAGCGCCTACGTCAATGTGCTGAAGCAGGAGCACCTGGCCGATCCAGCGCCGCCGGTTGCCGATCCAATTCTGCATCGCTGCTTTGGGGCATCGCTGCTTGGCCCCGGCCTGATCGCCAACGGCGAGCGCGGGTTGAAGTCTAAGGCCCCGTCAACCGATCTCCGTCTGGATCTTGTCGTACTGACAGAGCGTGGAGTCGATTCGCCGGAGAGATGGAAGAAGAATCTGGATGAGCTGGTCAAGGACGCCGATCCAGCCAATCTAGAAGCGGCCTGGGCAGCGCATCGGCAGTGGTGGCAACAGTTCTGGAATCGCAGTTGGATCAACGTCAGCGGAAGCGGCGACGCGAAGAAGGTCAGTCAGGGCTACGCCATGCAGCGCTACATGATTGCGGCCTCGTCGCGCGGCGAGCTTCCGCCGAAGTTCAACGGAGGACTTTTCACCGTCGGGCACGACATGGCCGAGGGAGCACGCTCGACCAAAGAGGACCACGACCCGGACTGGCGCGCATGGGGAGACGCCTACTGGAACCAGAACGAGCGGCTCATCTACTGGCCGCTGGTGACGACCGGCGACTACGACCTGTTGAAGCCGTGGTTCTCCATGTATACGAACGCGCTTCCCGTGGCCACCACACGCGCGCAGACTTATTACCACCACGCCGGAGCGCTCTTCCCGGAGACGATGCTCTTCTGGGGCCTGCCCCGCTTGGAGGACTTTGGCAAGGACAATCCAACCAACGAGATTCAGAGCCGATGGCAGCGCTACCACATTCAAGGCTCGCTCGAAGTTGCCATGGAGATGCTCGACTACTACGATGCCACCGGAGACAAGGCCTTCGCCAAGAGCTCTCTGGTTCCCTTCTCCGACGCCATCGTCACCTTCTACGACCGGCACTACAAGCGAGACGCCAATGGAAAGATCCTGATGGCTCCGGCGCAGTCGCTGGAGACCTATCAACTGGTCGCGGTGAACCCTACTCCCGACATCGCGGGGTTGATGGCCGTACTTCCGCGCCTAATCGCGCTTCCACAATCGCTCACCACCGAGCAGCAGCGCACCGCTTGGGCCAAGACGCTCCGCGATCTCCCCGCAATCCCCATGGGAAAAACCGCGCACGGCAAGACGCCGCCGCTTGGTATCGGAGACCCGGACGGAACGCCAGTCATTCTGCCTGCGGAGAAGTACGACAAGACCTCCAACTCCGAGAATCCCGAGCTCTACGTCGCCTTTCCCTATCGCCTCTATGGAGTCGGCAAGCCCGGTCTACAGCTTGCGCGCGACACCTTCGCCGCACGCCGCTCGCCGCAGAAGGTCTGCTGGGGACAGGATGGCACGCAGTCCGCCGTGCTCGGCCTCACGTCGGTCGCCGAGGACGCTGCAACCAGCGAGTTCACAAACTTCGGCGACCAGCGCTTCCAGTGGTTCTGGAAGCCCGCGCACGATTGGATTCCAGACTTCGACAACGGCGGCTCTGGAATGATTACCCTGCAACTGATGCTGATGCAGACCGACGGGAGCAAGATCCTGCTGCTTCCCGCGTGGCCCACAGACTGGACTGCCGACTTCAAACTCCACGCGCCGCAGGAGACGACAGTCGAGGGCCACGTTGAGAATGGCAAGCTGACCAACGTCCTCGTGACGCCCGCTTCCAGAACCAAGGATCTGGACCTGATAAAGGCAAAGTAGCGTCGCTGCTTTTGTGGAGGATTACTGTCACATGGCGATTACGGTTACCATCAACGCCGGGTGCCCCATTCATCGCGTTCTTGCGAACGGGCCCCCCGCCAGCTTCGCTGGTGGGGCAGGATGAGTGGGCATCGCTCGAAGCGGCAACCCCGCCAGGCGACTATTCTGAAAAGGTGACTACTAGGCCAAACACGCGCATCAAGACTCCGCGTCGGAAAGGCCTTCTCCGTTCCTTCATCCGATGGCTTGTCATCGCCGTGGTGCTTCTTTGGTCGCTTGCCACACTCACCCTTGTGGCTGCTCGATGGATCGACCCACCCACAACCGCGGTACACATCCAGCGCCGCTTGCAGGCCTGGATTCACAACAAGCCATATCAGGAACGCTACACATTCATTCCGCTCAGCCAAATCTCGCCCGACTTCCAGCACGCTGTCATCGCCGCCGAGGACGCGCGCTTCTACCATCACCACGGCTTCGATTGGCAAGCAATCCAGCTCGCCGCCCAGGAGGACATGGAAGGCGACCGCATGCGCGGCGGTTCCACCCTCACACAGCAACTCGTCAAAAACCTCTTCTTCGGGACGGGCCGCTCTTTCCTGCGCAAGGGCGCGGAGTCCACACTGGTGCCGGTGGCCGAGCTCGTCCTCGGCAAGCGGCGCATTCTCGAACTCTACCTCAACGTGGTCGAATGGGGCCCCGGCATTTATGGCGCGGACGCAGCGTGCCATGCCTACTACCGCACCCCGGCCCGCAGTATCGGGCGGCAACAGTCGGCCCGCCTCGCCGCCATTCTTCCGGCTCCCCTCAAGCGACGCCCCGAGCGCATGAACAGCTACAGCACGGTCATCCTTAAGCGTATGGGCCAAATGGGTTGGTAATCGCAAACCAGGTGCCCATCCATCGCGTTTTTGTGATGGATGGGGCATCAATCCGCGCCTCCACCCCACCC
>Ga0255356_1001327_pt1 | contig 15728 bp, 12 predicted proteins | sample HBST100metaG_FD_189944 | JGI IMG/M metagenome (GOLD analysis project Ga0255356, IMG submission 189944) | Peat soil microbial communities from Stordalen Mire, Sweden - H.B.S.T100 | ecosystem: Environmental > Terrestrial > Soil > Wetlands > Peat | place: Sweden: Norrbotten County, Stordalen Mire... | reverse complement strand
GCTCACCCCAGCCTCGGCCAGAATCGCCTCGACCGCCCCGCCCTTGTTCCGGCCCACACGCAGCTCCAGGCCAGCCTCGAACTCCAGCAGCGCCAACCCCTCCATCCGCGCCAGCGGCTCAAACAGCGCACGCGTCCGCCGCTCAATCTGCTCAGCCTTTCGCCGCGAAGCCCCGCGCCAGTGCATCACCGCTCCATTGGCCTTGTCCTCGAAGAGTCCGCCCAGGCTGTCGCGCCTCAGGTGTTCTTTCAGCTCATCCAGCTTTGCGCGCGTCGCCGCCGGAGCCTGTTCCAGTTCCCGCCGCCCATCCGGATAGAGCCGCTCTGCCCCATGCAGTCCCCACACCTCCAGCGGAGGGTCCAGCCCCAGCATCGGCGCAATCTCGGCAGCCGGACGCCCGGTAATCACCACCAGCCGCGTCCTGCCCTGCCGCTGGATGCGCTCGATCAGTTCCCGCACCCCGGCCCAGGGTCGCGCCTTGAAGCGATCCACCCGGAACGGCGCCAGTGTGCCGTCATAATCCAGCAGCAACAGCGCCGCTGCGCCTTTTCCAAATGCGCCAAAAAACTCTTCCAGCCTCTCTACCGATTCCGGGGTCAATGTTTTCTCGCTTTCCATGCCAGTTTACCCGTGCAACCCGCCTGCCGCCGATCCTGCGCTCGGCCTCCTAGTCCGCCCCATGCGCTATCCTGTCCACAAGAGCGGCGCGACCCTTTGCTTCGCGCAGACCGGTAAATCCGATGGCGTTAGACACAGTCGACAGAACTGCCAAGCAACTCGTACACACCGTGCAGGACTACTCCCTGTTTGCCTATCGCGCTGCCATGAACCTCTTCCGTCCTCCCCGCTACTGGCCGGAATTCCTGGTTCAGGCCGACATCATCGGCTGGGGTTCCACGTCCATCGTGCTGCTTTCCGGCTTCTTCACCGGGGGCGTTTTGGCCCTGCAATCGGCAGCCACGCTCTCAGCGTTCGGAGCCACCGCCATCACCGGCCGCTTTGTCAGCCTCACCATGATCCGCGAACTCGGCCCCGTGCTCACGGGAGTCATGGTCTCCGGTCGCAACGCCAGTTCCATGGCCAGCGAACTGGGCTCCATGGTGGTCACCGAGCAGATCGACGCCATGCGCGCCCTGGGCGTGGACCCCATACGCAAGCTGGTCACCCCGCGCCTGTTTGCCTGCATCTCCATGCTCTTCTTTCTCACCATCCTCGCCGACGCTTTCGGCATCCTCGGCGGCAGCTTCGTCACCATCTTCATGAACCATCAGGACGGCACCCAGTATTTCTCCACGGCATGGGAGTCGCTTCGCTATCCCGATGTCATCCAGGGCCTGGTCAAGCCGCTCTTCTCCGGCTTCATCATCGCCTCCATCGGCTGCTTCTATGGCATGAGAACCTCGGGCGGCACCGAAGGCGTGGGCCGCTCCACCATCGACGCCGTGGTCATCTCGTCGGTGCTCATCATCGTCGCCGATTTCCTGCTCACCCAGGTCTTGCTCTCTCTCTTTTCAAGCCTATGAATGAGACCAGCGCTTCCGCCCAGCCCGGTCCTGCCCAACCCGGTCCCATGCCGCAAAACACGGCTCCGGCCGCGATTGCCAATCCCATCGTCGCCTTTCGCAATGTCGCGATCGCCTTTGACGGCCCGCCCGTGCTTCAAGACATCAGCTTCTCGGTCGGCCCGGAAGAGACCCGCATCCTGCTCGGACCGGCGGGCGTCGGCAAAAGCGTCCTTCTCAAGCTGACCAACGGCCTGCTCCGACCCGACCAGGGCAGCATTCTCCTCTTCGGCAATGAAATCACCACCATGCCCGAGCAGAAACTCTTCCCCCTGCGCACCCGCACCGGCATGGTCTTTCAGGAGGGCGCGCTCTTCGATTCGCTCACCGTCCGCGACAATGTGGCTTATCAGTTGATCGGGGAGCGGGTTCCCGACGACGAAATCGATCGCCGCGTCCGCGATGCTCTGCGCTTTGTCGAACTCGAGGAGACCTTCTCGCTCTACCCCGCCAGCCTCTCCGGCGGAATGCGCCGCCGCGTAGCCATTGCCCGCGCCCTCATCCGCCAGCCTGAACTGCTGCTCTACGACTCGCCCACCGGCGGCCTCGACCCCGTCACGTCCACCACCATCATCGAACTGGTCATGAAGGAGCGCGACGTCTATCGCACCCCTTCGATCCTCGTCACCCATCGCCTCCAGGACGCCTTCACCCTCTGCACCCACCGCTTCGACGCTGAGCAAGGCCGCATGGTTCCGCTGCCCAAGGGCCAAACAGACCCCAACACCACCTTCCTCATGCTTGAAGAGGGCCGCCTCATCTTCGACGGCTCCATCCACGACCTCGTCCGCAGCCAGAACCCCTTCGTGCGCGAATTTCTGGAGTAAGGCGAAGAACAGAAAGCATGGAAAAGGGATCAGGGGCTAGAGATCAGGAATCAGAAATCAAGTGGGTGCCCCATCCTTTCACAGTCTCATCGTGAAGGGTGGGATACCACGAGCCTCGACCAGCCGTTTTCTGTATTCCGAAAATGAAAGGTTTAGCGCCGGCTGCCCGCCCGTTTCATTTCTTTCCGCGGAAAGGCACGGGAACCCTCATCGCCATTCTTGATCTGGATCGACAATCCTGGTCCATACCGCAAGAAGCCCCCGGCTGGTTGGCCGGGGGGCTTCTTGTCGGGGGTAAATCCCGCCTCAGTTGCTGAAGAGCAAAATGCCGGCGGCTTTTTCTTCCGTCACGCTTTCGTCGGCGCTCACTGGGCGATAGAAGAGCTGGTTGACGTCGAGATAGACCTCCAGGAAGGCTGGGCGCGCGGTGATTTTTCCGGCGATCAGCGCTTCCGACAAAGGATCTTCGACGTACCGCTGCAATGCCCTCCGCAGCGGGCGCGCTCCGTAGCTGCGGTCGCCGAGCGTCTTGTCAAGAATCCACTTCTTGGCCTCCTCGGTGACGGAGATGGTGATGGACTTCTGGGCCAGGTTGGCGTTCAAACTCTGCACCAGCAGTTCGACGATCTGGATCAGATCCCCATCCGAAAGCGACTGGAAGAGAATCACTTCGTCGAGGCGATTGAGAAACTCAGGATTGAAGGTCTTCTTCACTTCCTGCTTCACCAATTCCTCGATCTTGTCGCTGACAATGTCTTCGCGGTCGCTCTGGAAGCCGAGCCCCTGCTTCTTCATCAGGTGCCGCGCGCCGATGTTCGAAGTCATGATGAGGATCACGTTCTTGAAATCGACCGTATTGCCGAGACCGTCGGTCAACTGGCCGTCTTCAAAAACTTGCAGCAGGATGTTGAAGACATCCGGGTGCGCCTTCTCGATCTCGTCCAGCAGCACCACGGAGTAAGGCGATCGCTTGACCCGTTCGGTCAACTGGCCGCCCTCCTCGTATCCCACGTATCCCGGAGGCGATCCGATCAGCTTTGAGACCGAATGCTTCTCCATGAACTCCGACATATCGAAGCGGATCAGCGCCTTGTCCGACCCGAACAGGAAGTTGGCCAGCGTGCGGGCCACTTCCGTTTTGCCCACGCCTGTGGGGCCCAGGAAGAGGAAGCTGCCGATGGGCCGCGCAGGCGACTTCAAACCTGCTCGTGACCTGCGGATGGCCCGAGCCAGCGCACTGATGGCCTTCTCCTGCGAGATGATGCGCTTGTGCAGCTCTTCCTCAACGCGCAGCAGCTTCTGCGTCTCTTCTTCCTTGATGCTGGTGACGGGGACGCCGGTCCAGCGGCTGACCACATCTTCGATGTCTTCGCGGCTCACGATGCCCGAGGCCGAGTCGTCGAGATGATACTTGTCGCGCAGACCGCGCAGGTTCTCGCGCTCCTTGCGTTCCTCGTCGGAGTAGAAGCGAGCCTTCTCAAACTCATGATTGGCGATGGCCGAGTCCATCCGATGCACGATGAACTTGATCCGCTTCTGGACTTCGGTAATCTCCTCGGGCAGCGAAGTCTGGCGCAGCTTGACGCGCGCTCCGGCCTCGTCGATCAGGTCGATGGCCTTGTCGGGCAAAAAGCGGTCGGGAATGTAGCGGTTCGAGTGTGAAACCGCAAACTCCACAGCGTCGTCCGTGTAGCTGACCGCGTGAAACTTCTCATAGCGGTCCTTGATGCCCATGATGATCTTGATGGCGTCGGCCTCGTTGGGCGGCGGCACCTTGACGGCCTGGAAGCGGCGTTCCAGCGAGCGATCTTTCTCAATCGACTTGCGATATTCGGCTGGCGTGGTGGCGCCAATGCACTGAATTTCGCCGCGAGAAAGCGCCGGCTTCAGGATGTTGGCCGCATCCAGCGACCCCTCGGCCGAACCCGCGCCAACCAGCGTGTGCAGTTCGTCGATAAAGACGATGGAGTTCTGGTTCTCCATCAGTTCCTTCATGATGGTCTTCAGCCGCTCCTCGAACTGCCCGCGATATTTTGTGCCGGCCACGATCAGCGAGAGATCCAGACCGAGAACCCGCTTGTCCGCCAAAAAGCTGGGCACTTCGCCGTCGGCGATGCGCTGGGCCAGCCCCTCGACAATGGCCGTCTTGCCCACGCCGGGTTCGCCGATCAGCACGGGATTGTTTTTCGTGCGGCGGCACAAAATCTGCACCACGCGCTCCAGCTCGCCGTCGCGGCCCACCAGCGGATCGAGTTGGCCGTCTGTGGCGGCCTGGGTCAGGTCGCGGCTAAACTCGGCCAGCAGGCTTGACTCGCGCTGGCGCGGCTGCGCTGGCGCTTTCTCCTGGGTCACGCGGGCCAGCTCGTCGCGAATCTGCGCCAGCTTCAGGCCGCGCTCCTGCAATATCTCGGCGGCAAAGCACTTTTCTTCGCGCAGCAGGCCCAGCAGCAGGTGCTCGGTGCCGATGTGCTTGTGTCCCAGCCGCTCGGCTTCTTCCGCCGCATAAGCCAGCACGCGCTTGCACTCGTTCGAAAGCGGCAGGTCCACGCTAGTGGAGACCTTCTCGCGGATCGTGGTGTGCGCTTCAATCTGCTTGCGGATCGACTCCACCGAAGCATGCGAACGCAAAAAGCGGTTGGTCAACGCCTTGTCCTCGCGCAGCAGGCCAAGCAGCAGGTGCTCGGTCTCGATATAGGGCGAACCGAATTGGCTGGCCTCATACCGCGCGAAGAAGATCACACGCCGTGCCTTCTCCGTATAGCGTTCGAACATGATGTTCTCCCTTGAACCAGGCTTTCGGCTGGAGTGGCCGTCCGGTTTATCTGCCGGCTTCAGCCCAACCCGCGCGTGCCCTTTCTTTTAACTACGCCGCCGGAGTCGCCTCGGAAAATACCACTTTCGCCCCGAACAGCATGTTTGGATGGTTGCGGACCACCTTCTGCCCAACAAATCCCCGGCGTTCGTGCTGCCTTGAGACTTCCATCCTGCCCTGGCGGTCTGGTTTCAGATAAAAATCCATCCATTTCCCAGACTGCCTACTCATTAAGACTCAAAAACCACCCGGAATGGTGCTTTTTCCGTCAGATTTGCCCAGTGGAAACTTCCGTTTGGGGAGTATACGCCAACCGGGCCAGCCTTCCACTCTCCAGGCGCAGCGCCCGCGTACATCGCGCGGCCAGCTCCAGGTTGTGCGTCACCAGAATCGAGGTAAGGCCGTGGCTGGCATGCAGCCGTTCAATCAGGTCAAAGACGCGGCCCGCGGTTGTCTCGTCCAGGTCGCCGGTGGGCTCGTCGGCCAGCAGCAGCCGCGGATTGTTCACCAGCGCGCGGGCCAGCGCCACGCGCTGCTGCTCGCCGCCAGAGAGTTCGCCGGGCCGGTGGTCGCCGCGATCCTCCAAGCCAACCTCCCCCAGCCACTCCGCCGCCACCGCCAGCGCATCCTTCTTGCTTACGCCGCGAGCCAGCAGTGGCATGGCCACGTTTTCCAGCGCCGTAAACTCCGGCAGCAGGTAGTGAAACTGCCAAACGTAGCCAATCTCCCGGTTGCGAAAAACCGCCGCCTCGCGCAAAGAGAGACGGGAAACGTCGATTGACGCGCAATATACCGTTCCCGCTGAGGGCGCATCAAGCGCGCCCAGAATATGCAAAAGCGTACTTTTCCCCGCGCCGGACTGGCCCACAATGGCCACCATCTCGCCGGCTTCCACTTGCAGGTTGAGCCCCTCAAAGAGGTTCAGCGTACCGCGCGCGGTGGTGTAGGTCTTTTTGAGGCCGCTGACCTGGATGATCGGTGCCTGGTTGGTTTGGGTTTGGCCCTGCGCCCGCAACTCCGGCTCCCGCGCGGTGCGGGTGGCCTGGGGGGCAGCCGCTGGAGTGGTTTCATTCATCCGGTTGCCTTCAAGTTTACATTGCGAGGGGATGATCCCCTTGAAATGCACGGGTACATGCGGTTTGGGCAATGTATTGGCTGGACCAGCAAACAAACCTCCGTGCCCCATCCTTTCCGCTTTTTTCCGCGGAAAGGGTGGGACAGCACTATCGCCGGCCCTCCACCTTCACGCCACGCTTACCTGGCGAGAGGAGTCTCCTGTCGGACCGCCTCCCGGCGCGCCGCTCGTAACTCCGACTCGACTTCGACCACGCCGGACTCGCCCAGAGCCCAGGCGCGAAAGCTCGACCACAGCCACTCCTCCGGCGCTGGGCAAAGGCCGCGCTTGACTGGATTGCGATGAATGTAACGGAGCTGGGTTACGAAACCCTCGTGGTTACGGACATTGTGATCGAAATACCGGGCCTGCCAAAATGGCGAGCCGCCCTCGGAGCGAAGGCCGCGCTTCCGCGCCAGGATAGCAACTTTGGTCTTGAGTAGCTGCACGGCCCCGGAAAGCACTCCCCCGGCAGGCTCACTCACGAGCAGGTGAACGTGTTCCGGCATGACGACATAGGCAAAGACATGCATCCCGAATCGTCGCCGGGTCTGCTCCAGGGCCAGCAGGAAAAATTCCTCCATCTTCATCTGTGCCAGGAGCGGAAGGCGATGGTAGCAACTGAAAGTGAGGAAGTGCGCCTGTCCGGAATGATGAAGCCGTTTGAGTCCGTCGGGCATGGATGCTCCCAGCCAAATGAGGAATTACTGCCGTTATCTTACTGCGAAGCCTGGTGGTCTCCCGCCCTTGCGCCAGAAAAAAGGCGCAAGGACGGGGCACGGAACTGTTTTGGCTGGACCGGCAAGCGCCCCTCCGTGCCCCATCCTTTCCGCTTTTTTCTGCGGAAAGGGTAGGAGAGCACCAAAGCGGACAGGGTCAGGGTTTGGGAATCGCCGCAGGATTCAGCCGGGCGATGCGGCCGTTGGGGCCGACGACAAACGGCAACGACAGCGCGTTCCAGTTGCCGTTGTCGAGCGGCTGCCAGGTCTTGCCATCGTTGCGGCTTACATCGGAGCCATTGGTTCCGGCGGTGATCCAGAGCTTGAGTGACTCGGACCATTGAACGGCAGAGCGGTAGCCGTTCGGCGGTTTGGCGGAAGCGGTCCAATGTTCGCCCACGTCGGAGGACCAGGCGGCCGTGCCTGCGCTTTCATTCGGTTTGGTGTAGTCACCGCCTGCGGCGATGAGAACATTGGGGGCCATTCCTATAGCAAACGCACCAGAACTCTCTGTTCCATAAGTAAGCGGCAGACGTTCGGGATTTCTCCCGCAATCAACATTCTCGGGCTTCCCGCCAATGAATAACTCACCGTGGCATTGGATAAAGTACGCGCCACTTGGCCCACCAATCACAAGATAACGATGCGCAAGGAACGTAAACATGATGAGACTACTGTTGCTTGCGGCAAATATGGCTTCTTGTGAATTGTGGATTTCTAAGCCATGAGGTTGTTGTCTACGCCAGTGTGTTCCGCCGTCGAGCGTAATAAGGGTAGCGAAGAATCCTCCTACGGGATCGCCCAAGATCATTCCGTTCTGCTTGCCATCAAATTGAATAGCGTCCCAAAAGCCATCTTTGTCAGGATTGCGGAAAACCAGCTTCCACGTCCTGCACCCATCCATCGTCTTATAAAGCCGGCTCTTCTCCCCCGGCCCTGAAGCCATAACGATAGCGGTATCAGCATCCCACGCCTGCACGCCGCGAAAATCCAGCGTTACACCATCCGTCGCCCCATCCGGAACCGCGCACTTCAGCCAATGCATCCCGCCGTCGGTGGTTTTCAGCACAGTCCCGCCGGTGCCGCTGGCCCAGGCCACCGTGCCATCCACCGAATCAATCCCGCGCAGTCCGGCAGTCGTCCCCGAATCCTGCATCTGCCAAACCTGCGGCTGAGGCGGCGCCGGGGATTGCGCGGCGGCAATGGATGCGAAGACAAAGAGCAGCGAAAGCCGGATAACTTGCATGGCTGGCAGTATAGTGCCGCATCCAGCGGCAAAGCTACATGCGTGCCGCAGATCACTTGGCGCCGGAGCAAGAACGTCTATAACGGGTTTCAAATCGTGAACAGACTTCAAACCATCTCTTCGCTCGCCTTGGCTGCGTCCCTTGCGGCCGGCGTCTCTGCGGCCCAGGCGCAGCAGTCGTTCTATGAGCGGTTCAGGGCGCATAACGCGCAAATGGCCGCCTTGCAACCGCCCATGGTGACGCCGCTGGTCGAGGCCGATCCGCGCTTGATTCAGTACCTGCGGGTCGCCTTCTCCAACGAATACACCGCCGCCGGCACGCAGACGGTGAGTTACGGCAATGGGCGCGGCTTCGGCGCGATTGCCCTCAACCGTTTCGAGTTTGACTATCTGCCGCCCTCCTACATCCAGCACAACACCGCCACCGCCAAAGACGGCCTGGGCGACACCTCCCTGGTGGGCAAGGTGCGCATCGCCTCCGGCGACGCCGAGCACGGCAACTTCGACGTGGCGGCGATCCTGAGCCACAGCTTTGCCACCGGCACATACAAGAACGGCGCGGCCACCGACGCCTGGAACCCGACCCTGGTGGGCTGCCTCGGCTTCCGGCGCTTCAACGTGCAGTCCGCGCTCGGCGGAGCGATGCCCACGGGCAAGATCGCCGCGCAGGGCCGCTCCATCACCTGGAACGCGCTGACCCAGTTACACGCGAATGCACATCTTTGGCTCGAACTGGAAAACAACGCCACCTATTATTTCAGCGGCGGCCACGACGGCAAGATGCAGAACTTCGTTACGCCGGCAGCCTTCTACGTCTTGCGCCGCAAGGATTGGAAGCCAACGCATCCCTTCTTTGTCTTCAATAGCGGCATGCAAATCGCGACCTCCGGCTTCCACACCTGCAATCACAACCTGATCTCCGAGATGCGGATACTCTTTTAGGTTGGCGGTCAGTATTCGATCTTTTTTGCCGACACCAGCCACGCGGCAAAGCTGCTCCAGGCCTCGTCGCCGAGCAGTTGCCTGGCGGGCAACGAGCGCGCGGCCTGATCCTTGCGCAGTTCCTCATAGAGAAACGCGTCGTCAAAGCCGGCGCGAGACGCATCGGCGGCGCTGGCCCCATAGTAGACGGCGTCCAGCCTCGCCCAGTAGCAGGCCGCCAGGCACATGGGGCAGGGCTGGCAACTGGAGTAGATCTCGCACCCGGCCAGTGTAAACGTGCCCAGCGCCTTCGCGGCGGCGCGGATGGCGTTCACCTCGGCGTGGGCTGTGGGGTCGTTGGTCGCGGTTACTGTGTTCGCGGCCTCGGCCACAATTTGGCCGTCGCGCGCTACCAGCGCGGCAAACGGCCCGCCCGCGCCCGTCGCCACATTCTGCGTGGCCAGCCGAATCGCGCGACGCAAAAACTCCGGATTGGCTCCCTCAGGCATTGGGGCCAGTGTATCGCAGCGTAAGCTCATCGCAGCGCAAGTCAGCCCTGTCTGTCCACGATTTCCATAATTCGTCCCGCATTTTGCACATCGGACATACACTTGGCAACTTGAAAACGTAAAATTCGGTTGAATTCCACCCCGCAAACGATATTCTGTAAATATCCCGTAGGTCAAAACCGTATTCACACCAGCAAACTAGCGCCACTCGCAACAGCATTTTCATTTCTTTGTTTGAAGTTGACCGCGGAACACCATAGTTTTCATCCAACCCAGGGTTTCTTGAGCACATTCAAAGGGCCACTGGGGAAATCTCCATTTCGAGGCCTGAGGTAATCCATGCGTATTCTTTCCTCTCTGTTTCCCCGGCTGCTGGCCATTGCAGCAGTCGCAGCGCTGTGTTGCAGCCCGCTTTTTGCACAGCAAACGCTTGGCGGCATCACCGGCGAGGTTACAGACGCTTCGGGCGGCGTAATTCCCAATGCTTCAGTCACGGTGCTGGGCGAACAAACCTCGCTCACGCGCGCGGTAAAGACCAACGGCGCCGGCGTCTATTCCTTTGTGGATCTGCCCATTGGAACCTATACGCTCACCTACACCTCCGAAGGCTTCGAGGTGCAGAAGACGCAGCACATCGCGGTGCAGGCCGATCGCACGGCCACCGTGAATGCCGCGCTCCAGGTGGGCAAGACCACCGAAACCATCGAGGTGGAAGCCTCGCCGCTGATGAACGCGGTAGACACCACCAACGGCTACGTGCTCGACAATACCCAGATCGATCTCGCGCCGCTGCCCACCGGCAGTTTTACCGGACTCGCTATTCTCTCCACCGGCGTCAGCGCCGAGTTGGCGGGCGGCACGGGCGTCAACTCCGGACTGGGCAACGCGCCCATCTGGGCCAACGGCCAGCGCGATACCTCGAATACCTTCCTGCTCAACGGCGTCGACGCCAGCAACCTCTTCAACGGCAAGAGCACCAGCCAGGTGGGTTCGGCGCGCGTGGTTGAGAACGCGGGCGGCGGCAACAACGGCGCCGGCGGCGTCATCCAGAGCAGCGCATCGGTCTATCTTTCCATCGGCAACGCCATCCCCAGCCCGGCTCCTGAAACCATCGAGGAAGTCCGCGTCAACGCCTCCATGTACGACGCGCAGCAGGGCGCAACCGCCGGCGCTCACCTTGACATGAGCACCAAGTCCGGGTCCAACGCCTTCCACGGCAATGCCTACGTCCATCGCGGAACCAGTTGGCTCAACGCCGCGCCCTTCTTCTTCAATCAGGATCCCGACATTCCCGCCGACCAGAAGGTGCCCCAACTGCACCGTTACATCGCGGGCGGCACAGCCGGCGGCGCGCTCATCAAAGACAAGCTCTTCGGCTTCGTCGGCTACCAGCACCTGCACGTCTCAGACCAGGAGATCGGTTACTCCCGCTTCTCGGTTCCCGTGGGCCTCAGCGATGACCGCAGCGCCGACGGCTTGGCTTCCGTGGCCAATACCGGATGGTGCTCGCAGCCTAATGCGAGCCTGGCAAACTATAGCTGCCCGCTCGGATCCCCCCTCACCGGCGATGCTCTCAACAGCCCCCTGAACCCCGGCAGCAATGTTGCCTACAAGCTGATGAACGAGCCTTCCCTCCCCGGCGAATCGGGCAAGTGGCTCATTCCCAATCCTACCGGAATCACCAGCATCACCCATCCCTACAACGTCTCGCTGCCCGGCACGGCCTACTTCATCGCCGATCAGTTGGTCGCCGATCTTGACTGGAACGCCAGCCCCAAAGACACTATGGCGCTCAAATACTATTACCAGCACGATCCCACTACTGCGCCTTACGCCTTCTCCAACGTGCCCGGCTTTGCGCAGCATATGGACGCGGGCAGCCAGGTCTTCTCCATCAATAACGTCAATCTGCTGCGCCAGAATCTCAGCGTCACTGAGACCCTCGGCGTCATCCGCGAAAAAATCTACTCCACCAACGACCAGCCCTTCGGCCCCGCCGAGGTGGGAGTCAACAACCTCGGTTCGCCCTATTATGCCGGCGTCTCCATCGTCGATATCCTGGGCTCCAACACCCCCGCCGGAATCCAGACCTTGAACATCGGCCCCGGATCGAACCAGGGTTCGCTCACCGGCGTCTTTCAAAATCGCATCATGCCTTCGGCCAACGCCATCTGGACCTTCGGAAATCACACCCTGGCCTTTGGCGGAAGCTGGTCGCATTCCCAGTTGAATCCCCGCGACGATCGTCCGGGCATCGCTGGCACCACCGCTTCGGCGGACTTCGGCCAGTTCGTTCAGGGCCTCATCACCACCAACGAAGACTTCCAGACCAGCACCTTCCTCCAGGGCAACGGCAACCGCTACTATCGCGCCAACCAGACCGGCCTCTACCTCCAGGACAAGTACCAGATTCGCCCCAACCTGAGCCTTACCGCCGGCATCCGCTACGACATGAACGGCGCCTTCAGTGAGAAGTACGGCCGCCTCTATAACTTCGACCCCAGCATCTTCGACCCCGGCACAGCCGCCGATCCCAACAACTCCATCGGCGCCTTCAACAACAACGGATATGTGATCGCCAAAAACTCCAGCGACACCACGCTCACCGGCCGCCAGTGGGGCCTTGGACCGCGGCTGGGCTTTGCCTGGTCTCCCGAGCGGTTCAACAACAAGGTGGTTGTCCGCGGAGGCAGCGGTTTCTACTACGATCGCGGCGAACTCTTCAGTTATCTCTCGCCCGGATATGCCGCCGGTGAGGTCCATGGCGGTCCCTTCGGCGTCAGCCAGTCGCAGCCCTTCGTCAATGCGCAAACCTGCCCCGCAACCGCGGGCAATCCCAACCCGGTTTACCTCTACAACTACTACATCCCCACCTGCGATCCCTCGGTCGCCAACCTGGCCGAGCCCTGGGGCTCCACGCTCGGACCGGCTCCAACCGGCAAGGCCTCCGACATCACCGATTACCTGCCCAACGCCAACGCCATCGCCGCCGGCGCAATCCCTTTCACCATGGGCACCTACGACCGCAAAAACAAGCTGCCCTATTCCATCAATTACACCCTCGACATTCAGTGGCAGCCGCGCGCCGATCTGGCCATCGAGATCGGTTACGTCGGCAACCTGGGCCGCCACCAGGTGATTCCGATCCCCTTCAACCAGGCCAATATCGCCAGCCCATCCGGCCCCATCCGCGGCCAGAACTACACCTACGGATACACGGTCACCGACCCCAGCGGGGACGGCGTGCCCATCAACCTGCCCGACGGCACGCCCTTCCTGACCACCTACGAGGGCGGCAACGTGGACTTGCGCGTTCCTTACATCGGATACTCGTCTGAATCCATTGACTTCAGGGCAGCCGGCATCTCGCAGTACAACGCCGCGCAGCTCCATGTTGACAAGCGCATGGGCCACGGCTTCCAGGCCAGCGCTTCCTACACCTTCTCCCACGCCACCGATGAACAGAGCGCCCTCGGCCTGTTTTATAACGGCGACAACCCTGACAATCTCCGCGGCGGCTACGGCCTCTCCGACTTCGACCGCAAGCACGTCCTCAACTTCACCTACACCTACCAACTGCCCAGCTTCTATGCCGACGATACCCTCAGAGGCGACTTCGCCAACGGCTGGAGCCTCAACGGCATCACCGTTCTCCAAAGCGGCCAGCCGTTCAGCGTCATCGACTACACCGGCGCGGTGGGCAGCATCTATTACAGCGTCTTCGACGGCGTCAACAACCCCATCGTGCCGCTGGCTCCCGGCTGCTCGGCAAAAACCGCCACAACCGGAGCTTCGGGCGCTTTTACCGCTTCCGGCGGAAAGGCCGCGCTCAAGGCATCCTGCTTCACGCTTCCGCTGCTCAGCCCCGGAGACCTCAACGGCGCCATCCCGCAGTACGACACCTATGAAACGACCTTTGTCGATCACGGGCAGCGCAACATCTTCCGTCAGGCGCCGCAGAAGCGCGCGGATATGTCCCTGGTCAAGCTCACTCCCATCGGAGAACGCTACAAGCTGCGCTATACGTTCGATGTCTTCAACCTGACCAATACCACCAGCTTCGACGTCACGGGAGAAAACGTCTCGCAGAACGCAAACTACAACAACTACCCCATCCAGGGAATGCCGGCCAAACCCACCGCCTGCGACAACACAAACCAGGGCCTCTATAGCTGCCCTGCCGGACTGGGCATCACGCTCCACACCATCGGCAGCCCACGCCAGGTTCAAATGTCGCTGCGGCTGGATTTCTAGCATTTTTTCGTCAGTTACACTGGTGCCCCATCCTTTCACAGCCTTATTGTGAAAGGGTGGGATACCATGACTCTCAACTGTCCTTTTCGGTGTAACGGAGATCTTCTGGCAGTTGATTGCCGCGCCGTAACGCTGTCCATTGCGATTCGATCTCGACCGCGCCAATCTCCCCTGTTGCAGAATGCCGAAAGCTCGACCAAGGCGGGTGGCCCTGGTCTCATACCGTAATTTATCAAGTTGAGGGTGCCCCCGGTCCCTCGCACTTGGGGACCGGGGAGTAGGAGCCAATCTGCCGGAAGCGCATCCACTCGGGCAGTTGCCAACCTCTCTCGCTGGCAGTCCACTCGGATTCGATCTCTACGGTTCCATGCACTCCCGTCTGATAGTGGCGAAAGCTTGACCACTTCCAGTCTTCTGGCTTTGCCACCAGCCCTCGCCGCACTGGGTTGCGATGGATGTAACGCAACTTCTCCACGAACTTGGCGTGTTTCGAGACGTTGAAATCATAATAATGCGCCTGCCAGAATGGCCTTTCGCGGCTGCGCATGGTAACCGACAGCTTGAGAGCCTGAATGGCCCTGGACAAAAGTCCGCTCCGAGGCTCATTGACCAACAGATGCACGTGCTCCGGCATGACCACGTAACCAGCAATGGCAAAAAAATGGCGCAGCCGAACGCGCTCCAACGCATCTTCAAAAAGCTCCATGGCCGCCTCCGTCGACAGGTAAGGACGACGACGATAACAACTGAAGGTGAGGAAGTGAAACTCCCCTGTCTGCCGATAACGGATGCGCACGCCTTTCATGCACTGCGAGAATACTCCAATGTAAATACATGGAGAGTGAAATGTGAGTTTCCCCTCCCCGGTCCCCAAGTGCGAGGGACCGGGGGCACCCTCTAATTTGTTGGGGATGGTCAGCGGGACCGGGGCCACCCGCCAGAAACTCCTTCTGGAACTGTCTCCGAATTCAAAATCGAATCCTTCCCAGACCGGATGGAGTTTTGGCGAGGGACAGCCGACTGCTGAATACTCCTGCCTATCTTTGGACATACGGGCCACCCGCACTACGCAGAGAAGCAATAAAAGGGCCTAGCAACTGATGATATTTCTTGCATTTGAGCTTCTGTTAGAAAGAGGATGTCCAAACTCTCTGTTGGCTTGAAGATTCTATGAAAGGCCGCCCCTAGGCATTGCACGATCTTCTGCGCGTTTTCGTCACCGCCTTTCAGGCACAACGCAACCTTCTGCTCGGAAGAGCTTCCGTAGGAGACGCGAGCAAGATAGGCTTCAGTCACTTGCTTCTCCTCGGCAAAACAAGCGGCCCACATCGTCTTTAGCTCACGCTCTACGGGACCGTCTTGTTCGCCCCGGAAGACGATCTGGTTTACCTTCATCTTTTCCATTGCCTCGCTCCCGCTGCTCCCAAAATCTGCTAGTAGGGGTTGCTACTAGTATCCTTTATGGGCTTGATCTGGCGGGTGGCCCTGGTCTCATACCGTAATTTATCAAGTTGAGGGTGCCCCCGGTCCCTCGCTTTTGGGGACCGGGGAGTAGGAGCCGGGTGCCCCATGTCTGACCATCCACAAACAATCGGGTGCCCCAGGTTCCGCTTCTGAAACCTGGGATAGCTTAACCCTCTGCCTCAACTCCTGTCGAGATTCAGATTACCGAGTCTACCCCACCACATCTGGTTGCGGAGAATTAACCTTCTTCGGTGCACAATAGGAGATTGAGGTTGGGCGGGGATTTTCACAGCGGAGAAC
>Ga0255356_1001326_pt1 | contig 15752 bp, 9 predicted proteins | sample HBST100metaG_FD_189944 | JGI IMG/M metagenome (GOLD analysis project Ga0255356, IMG submission 189944) | Peat soil microbial communities from Stordalen Mire, Sweden - H.B.S.T100 | ecosystem: Environmental > Terrestrial > Soil > Wetlands > Peat | place: Sweden: Norrbotten County, Stordalen Mire... | reverse complement strand
GTGTGATTCTGGAGTTGGCGCAGTATGTGGCGGCCAACGCCCGTCAGGAAGCGGAGTCGATTGCGGCCTCGGGCACGCCGGACCACGAGCTTTCGGCACTCCAGAATGAGTTGAGTTCGCGCAGTGTTACGCTGGCTGGCGGCTTTGCCGTGGTTTACGACAAGGATCTGCGCGTGCTGGCCAGCTTTCAGGCTCCGCTGGAATCGAGCCGGGCGAGCCTGATTCCCTGGGCAGACGAAGGCGCGTTGGGAGAGGCTATCGCGCTCCATGGACCGCTCTCGACTGCTCTGCTTTTTGCGGCGCGGCGCAGCGATGAACCGGTGACGGAGGTGGCAGATCATGAGTATGCGCTGGGCATGTCGACCACAGCTTCAGGCAAAGCTGTGGTCGTGGCGCTGCCCATGCCGGAGGGGCTTAGTCAGACAGCTATGCGCATCCGCTCCGGCTCGACCGCTTACTCTGAACTCTTCCGCGCGCGCAACCGCATTCGCACCACGCTTTTTCTGATCCTGCTGGTGATTACCGTGCTCGCGTTCTTCTTGAGTGTGTGGATGGCGCGCTTTCTTTCTACCCAGATCACCCGCCCGGTGGAGGCTTTGGCCGTGGCCATGGCTGAGATCGCGACAGGCAAATACGATCATCGCGTCGCGCTGGCCGCCACCGGAGAGATGGGCGAACTGGTGCGCGCCTTCAACCACATGGCGGCCGATCTGGAGACCAGCCGGCAGTTGGCCGAGACCTCTTCCGCGCAACTGACCGCAGCCAACATGGCCATCGAAGAGCGCCGCCGTGAGCTGGAAACAATCGTTGAGACGATTCCATCGGGCGTGGTGACGCTGGACGGCACAGGAACGGTTCTCCAGTCCAATCGCGCCTTTGCAGCACTGCTGGGCCGGCGCGTGGACTTCGGTTTGGGCGGGGAGAAGATCGAAACGCTTTTTCCTGCCGAATGCGCCGACGATCTGGCCGGCGTCATTCGCCGCGGCCAACGCATGGGCGCTGCGTTTACTGAGATCGAAACTCATGCCGGAGGCCGCACCATGCATCTGGCCATCACCAGCGCGCGCTTTGAGCTGACTCGCGGCCAGCCGGGCACTGTGCTAGTGGTCGAGGACACTACCGATCTGCTGCGCGCGCAGCGCCAGTTGGCGTGGAAGGAAGTGGCGCAACGTGTGGCCCACGAGATCAAGAATCCGTTGACCCCCATCGCGCTTTCCGCCGAGCGCATCAGCAGGCATCTGGACCGAGGCCAGCCGGACTCGCCCGCCGTCATCCGCAAATGCAGTGAGGTGATCCTCGGCTGCGTAGGTACGCTGCGCACGTTGGTTGACCAGTTCTCCGCGCTTGCTGAATTTCCCGCGCCGCAGCCGCGCGCTTGCGATATGAATCAAGTGGCCGAGGAGGCGCTGGCGCTCTTTTCAGGACGGATCGATGGAATTACGGTACAGCTCAACCTGGAGCCGGGATTGCCACTCGTGCTGGCCGATCCTGAGGCAATCCGGCGCGCCCTGGCCAACCTGATCGACAACGCTGCCGACGCCATGCAGGGCAGTCTGCTGCGCGTACTTGGTCTTAGCAGTTCGCTCAGCGAAGACGGCGCGTCGGTTGAGGTCCAGGTCTCCGACACCGGCCACGGTCTCACCGATGAAATCCGCGAGCGGCTGTTTCTGCCCTTCTACTCCACCAAGCACCGCGGCACAGGCCTGGGACTTTCGATTGCGGCCAAAATCGTCCAGGAGCATGGGGGCAGCCTGAGCGCCGAATCCAATAGCCCCAAGGGCGCGCGCTTTCTTCTGCGGCTGCCTTTGATGGATCCCCCTGCGGAGCCGTTGTCAGAGGGCAGTGCGCAGGCGGAAAAACCTGCAACTGCACCCGCGAAGGAATCTCTGAATATGCCGATGTTATGAAGCATATGAGCTTTACATGTTGCGAGGTCTGGAGGTTTTTCGCAAGCCGTTTAGCCCTGAGAGAATGTTTTTTATGACAATGGTTGCTCAAATGTTCCCCGCTTCTGCTGCTCTGCTTGGGAGATCGATCGTATGAGTCACATTCTGGTGGTGGACGACGAGGCGGAAATTCGCACCTCGCTCGAAGAGATTCTCCGCGAAGAGGGTTATGGCGTGGCCAGCGCGGCCACTGCAGCTGAGGCCCTGGTGCTGCTGGAGGATGCGCCCTATGACGTAGTTCTGCTCGATATCTGGCTGCCCGACCGCGACGGCCTCGACGTGCTGGGCGACATTCACCGCCAAGACTCCGAAACGCGCCCCGAAGTGGTCATCATCAGCGGTCACGGCACTATCGAGACCGCTGTCAAGGCCACCAAGCTCGGCGCTTACGACTTCCTGGAGAAGCCGCTTTCGCTGGATCGCACGCTCATCGTGCTCAAAAACGCGGTCGAAGCACGCCGCATGCGTACCGAGAATCTCGAATTCAAGCGCCAGTTCAACGTCGGCTCGGTGCTCACCGGAGAAAGCGTGCCAGTCAAAGCCCTGCGCCAGCAGATTCGCCTCATGGCGCCCACCAACGGCCGTGTGCTGATCTATGGCGAGTCAGGCACCGGCAAGGAGCTGATCGCCCGCGCCATTCACGCCGAAAGTCTGCGCCGCGACCAGATTTTTGTCGAGCTGAACTGCGCCGCCATTCCCGAGGCGCACATTGAGGCTGAACTTTTCGGCTACCGGCACGGCGCTCAGCCCGGCGGACCGCCCGAGCAGCGCGGCACCCTCGAGCGCGCCGATGGCGGAACGCTCTTCCTCGACGAAGTCGGCGACATGAGCCTGAAAACGCAATCGAAGGTCCTCAGTGCGCTGGATGACCAGCAGTTCACGCCGGTGGGTGGAACGCAGCCCATCCGCATTGATGCGCGCCTCATCGCCTCCACCAACAAAGATCTCGAAGAAGAGATTGCCAAGGGCAACTTCCGCGAAGACCTTTTCTATCGACTGAACGTGGTTCCGTTCGCCGTGCCGCCGCTCAGGGAGCGCAAGCAGGACATCCCGCCGTTGACGCGCGAATTTCTCGGCGAGTTCGGTCGCCAATACGGCCGCCCGCGCATGGAGATTGCCGAGGAAGCGTTGACGGCGCTCGCGCAATACCACTGGCCCGGCAACGTGCGCGAGCTGAAAAATGTGGTTGAACGGATGCTGATCCTCAATCCTCGCACCCTGCGCATTGAGCGCAAGCACTTGCCACCGCTGACCCACAAAGCCGGCACGCGTTCGACTGAAGAGTTTTCCACGCTGCAACAGGCTCGTGACGCTTATGAGCGTGAGTTCATCCTCAAGAAAGTCGAAGAAGCCCGCAACAATATCAGCCGCGCCGCTGAGTTATTAGGCCTGGAGCGCAGCCACCTCTACCGCAAAATGAAGACGCTGGGAATCAGCGTGCGGGAGTAGCGCGCAGTGCTGTACAAGCCTTAACGGGCCTCATCGAAATATCGACTTTCCGCAGATCGCTTCACTGCGTCTACGGTGTAACAATCCGTTCAGCCAAATCAGGCGCGACCAACTGGAAATGCTTCACGTTCCACGTATAGATTCTCTCGGCTTCGACCTTGCGGGCGCAGGCCAGATGTAATGCGTCATAGATCATGCCGCCGGAGTGGCCGAGGTTCGCCGTACGGCGCAGGGTTTCCATGTACTCCTCGGCGGAGAGAACGACCGAGATAAGGCGTTGGAGAAATGTCTCCACGACGAGTACTGCATCGCGCGGCGCGAGGCGCAAGGCCGGCGGCATGGCAGTGAGAGTGCTGAAGACCTCGGCAATTGTATGAGTACTGACTGCCGCAGGTTGCCGGGCACATTGCTTCCATAGCTCAAGGCTGGGCGCGTGGCGCGTGTGGTTCACTTGAGCGGTAGCGATCAGTACCGAGGTATCCAAAAAGATCAAGCCGCTCCCTCGTCCAGAGCCGCAGTTGATCCGCCGACCGAATCCTCGTCGAGCGAAAGAATTCGTTGCTCTCGCTCCTGGCGGCCTAGCTCGATCAGTTCAGTCACCATCTCGCTGGTGAGGATCGGCGTATTGGCACTTTCAGCGGGAAAGATCAGCGGAATGCCATTTTCAACGACCAACCGGGCCGCAGTTGAACTGGGCATTAGCGTCAGCCGGTCACCGGTACGTTCGATACTCAGGCGAGTGCCGGGAACCAAATGCAAGGCATCACGCAGTTTTTTGGGAACCACGATTCGCCCGGCCTTATCGATCTCAACAGTGCCATTCATGATTACCATTATGCCATTAGATTTACCATTTTTCAATGCGTAACCAAATGCAAATGCAGAAAGAGTAGCAACACAAAAAACGGGGTGGATGCCCATAGCGAGGCATCCACCCCTTTGTTTGCAAGATCATCGAATTCCGATGCCAGGCCGGATCAATGCGAAGCCGTCGAGCGTGTCTGGGACTCCTTGTTGACCTGAGATTGTGAAGCCACTTCCTGCACACCCTGAATCAGTTGAATTCCCAACGGCGACCCAAGTCCAGTAGCCGCATCCCAGCCGGGCCCAGCGGGAAACGCGCCATTATTGCCCGACAGAATATCCCGGAAGCAGGTCGATTGGTCGATGTTATAGAGAATAGGGTTGATGAACCCAATGCGGGTCTGGAGCTTCTGGTTGAGCAAGGCAATCAGCCCGGCCCACAGAGGCGCTACTGCGCTGGTTCCACCAACGACCATCTTCTGTCCATCCACAAGCACGTCGTAACCACTCTCGGGATCGGCATCTCCGGCCACATCGGGAACCCCGCGCTTGGGCTGCTGCACGTCCTTGGCCTGCCAATCCGGCCGCATAAACACTGCACTGTATCCTCCTCCGGTAGCCCCGCCTTGAGCGCCATCATTCCAAACAGTCTCGCTTGAGATGCTCCCGTTAACCGCAAGCAGCCGAGTTCCTCCACATGCCAGCACATGAGGGCTTGAGGCCGGGAAGTCAACATGGTTCTGCCCGTCGTTCACTCCGTCACTCGATCCGTTGTCTCCAGCCGCCACGGTAACAGCGATGCCGAGCAAGCCGGCTTCCTGGGCAACTTCGTCAAAGTTTTGCATCGACTGCGATGTCCATCCGGACTCAGGACCTCCCCAACTGATCGAAATCACGGTGGGCTTACGAAGCTGGTCATGAATAGCCATGCTCAGCGCATCCTGGAATCCGCGCGAAGTATTGGGCGCAAAGTAGACAACGATCGAAGCACCAGGAGCCACTGCTCCCGCCACCTCGATATCCAGCATCACCTCGCCGTCCGCGCTCTCCGGCGTGGAGGGCCGATTCTTGGCTTGATCGACTGAGGAGGTATTGACCACTGGCGGCTGAAGGCCCAATGACTGGAAGTACTCCTTAATGTCGGCTGGCCGGTAACCGCCGCCCAGCTCAATCAGGCCAATCACCTGACCGCTCCCATTCGCATCCTGCGGAAACTCATAGAGCTTTGCCACATCCACCGGAGAATACGAGGTGTTGGAGACACGAGAGCCAAAAGTGCGATTGTTGCCGCGAATGCGGAAATGCGGTTTCGCCACCGGCCGGTCGTCCAGCCCGAAGACGCCCTGAACAATAGGGGCGAGCTCCTCGGGAAGCTGAATCGTGCCCGTGCGTCCGCGGTAGCTTCCATCCGGGTGGTCATAATCAATCAACTCGACGCCGAAGGCCTTCTCCATTTGCGAGGCGGTGCCGGCCAAGGTCACCGTACGGCGCAGAACCTCGTCGCCCCGCTCCAGCATCTGAAGGTTATTCTCCTCGGCAAATTTCCGGATCATGTCAACGTGGGTGGGATCGGCGCCACACTGCGCGGCAAACTCGCTGTGGCTCAAGAACTTGCCAGTGGTGCTGGCCGTCGTCAAGGGCTGGCGATGGCGAAGAATCACTGAGATTTCGATGAGTTGATGCGGATCGGTCGGTCCAATCGAGCGCGCTCCCGGGAGCGGGACGCGTTCACTGCCCTTCAAGGCAACTTTCTTTGGATTTGACATGGGTTACTCCTTCTCCGATTAAATTTCCCCGTGAATGATCTGCCAGACGACATTCCGGCCGGCGGTGAGGGGACACCTGAGAGCCAGGTTCCTTCACCGCCCAGCTACGCTCCAAACCTGGGGAGGGCATGGATTGCGCCCTGCGCTTTAGCCTCGGTACTTCTCGGGAACGTTCACAGGCGAAACAGATCGCTGGTACAGAATTGGAGAAGTATCTTGCAAGGGGAAGATCCTCAGAACACCTCTTGTAAGACATCATTCCGAACAGGACGCACACCCGAAAATCTGCCAGATGTACGCAGCCGGAGGCCTCATGCGGCGCTCAATCAAGAGGGGCGTTCGCACATTCTGCGGATGAATATACTCCCAAATTCAAGACACAAGCACGACATTTTTTGAGGGTCTGGATCTGCCCTGCATCGCCCCGCTGCAGAGGTTGTATCCACTGGCTTTAAGCCAAATTTCCAATGAGCTTTAAGTCCCGCTGTCGTTTCACTTGAAGATTGGCCCCATCGATCCGGGATTGTCCCCTAACTGCGGGTCCACGCGAAAATCCCAGACCGACTGGTTGATGTCTGAAGCGGAGATGATCTCGGCCAGCGCATATTCGCCGATGGCAAGCGGCTGATCAGGTGTGATCTTCAGCCAGTGTTTGCCAGCCAGCACTTCGACTTTTGCGGGAATCACATTCTCGTCCTGAGTCACCGTGCCGTTAGCACTCATGTGGATCGCGCCCACAATACGCACCGCTTTGCGCTCGTCAACGCGAACGATGGCGAAGCCCGAGGTGGGCGAGTGCGCTCCGTGTTTGCGGTTTGCCAGCTCTTTTGCGCCGCCGGTCTCCACCGTCAGTGCGTGCGAGATGACCTTCTCAGCGTTGTCACGCGCATCCAGCGCCAGATAAATCGCCGGATCGTTCACGTGCAGATGAACTTTGGCGTGCGCGCCCTCCAACTCGAGACTGGCCTTGGCGCCGGCTAGCGGGTTCAGCGTACTCAGCCCATGCCGGTTCTTAGCATTCAGAGCCAGATCCACAGGTGCCAGTTCCACCAATTCCGGCGAGCCCTCAAAAGTGTCCAGCGCAAAGACGCCGTCCTCGTCGGGCAGCTCCAGCCCCTTTGCCACCTCGGGCCTGCGCGCCTGCTGCTCGGCGCGTTCGGCGGCCTCTTCCTTGTCGATCTCCTTGGCTTCTTTCATCGCAGGCGACGCATCTTCCTCAGGCTGGTCTGCGTGATCCCGCTCCCATTTGCGAGTGGCCTCCCAATCCACCAACTCCACCGGTAACTCCTCCCAGTCGCCGCCACGCTCTATGGAGACGTAGCGCACCCGATCGCCCACAATTTCGTACTTGCGCACCACCTGGTACGTCCCGTCCTTCAGAATCAGGCGATGATTGGTGGCCATGCCGGGCAGCTCCGGCTTCAGCGGAAGAGGCTTCTGAGTCTGCGCGGTGCTGAAAGCCGCCATTGCCAGCAGAACCGCCAAGGCAGCCCGCACCAGTCGCCGCATTAAACGGGAACAATCCATAGCTCAACAGTTTAGACGCCACAGACGAAGATTGGCGGACTCAATAAAACGAGAATCCGCTCAGAAAGCGCAACCCTACGGCTGGTGCTGCGTCCAATGTGTATCCTTGAAGTTAGGGATGATCAATTGACAGGATTTAAGAGCCAAATCCGCGGGAGTCGCCGCCGAGAGCCACGCGCTTTCGGGGTAGTCGCTCTCGTGTGTCTGGCTCTGCTGGCGCTACTGACCGTGGTCCAGGTGGCGCACATCCATCAGGTCGAAAGCGATGCGGACCATTGCTCGCTGTGTATTGCGATGCACTCGGCCGCTCCGGTCGCGGTCATTGCGGCCATTGTCTTCCTGGTCAAAATGGGCAGCCCAGCGCCGCTTCTTGAGGCGCACGCCGTCGTACGGCATTGGAACCCCAAGCTCTTCACACGCCCGCCGCCTATCGGCTGCTAGGGCATCTTTTCCGATTCTCCGTTTAGCCTGAACCCAGTTGCACGCTGCATCTCTTGCGGGCGCAACTTCGGCGCTTCTCCTCAAGCTGACCCCGGAATCGAAAGGATGCTTCTCACACTGAGGATGCCGCGGAGCTTCGAGCCGCGGCCGGTTATTTCCGCAGCGCAGACCTTCTCAGGAGACGCCCCTATGCCGTTCAAACGCGGCACTATCTTAAGCTTTCTTTCCGTGCTCATCTTGATTTTTGCCTCCCTCCGCTTGCCCGCAGAGGGCAGCAACTCCGGCACTGTGCGCGGCACAGTCACAGATCCCTCCGGCGCCGTTGTTCCCGGCGCCACAGTGCATCTGATCAACGAGGTTAGTGGGCTTGATCGGACAGCGTCCACCGACGCGACCGGCCAGTTCGTCTTCGCAAACATCCCTTTCAACCCCTACCGGCTCAGCGTCTCGGCCAACGGCTTTGCTTCTTTGAGCCAAAACTTCGAGATACGCTCCGTGGTCGGAACCAACCTCAATCTGGTCCTCGATGTTGCCGGCGCTTCCCAGACCGTAACCGTTGCGGCTTCGGGCGATCTGGTCGAGACCGACCCCACCTTTCACACCGATGTGGACCGCGAAATGTTTATCAAAGTACCGCTGGAGAGCGAATCTTCTGGACTCAGCTCGCTGGTAACGCTTTCCACGCCCGGCGTTTCTGCCGACTCCAACGGCCTTTTCCACGGCCTCGGCGATCACGCATCCAACTCGTTCTCCGTCGACGGCCAATCAATCACCGACCAGCAAAGCAAGGTCTTCTCCAACCAGATTCCCGCTAACTCGATTCAATCCATCGAGGTCATCAGTGGCGCGCCTCCCGCCGAATATGGTGGCAAAACCAGCTTAGTAATCGTGGCCACCACCCGCTCCGGACAAGGCATTACCAAGCCAACCGGCAGTATCAATACCTCTTACGGAGCCTTCGGCTCGGCCTCGGCAGGCGTCGACCTCGCCTACGGCGGCAAGAAGTGGGGCAATTTCATTGAAGCTGACGGCCTCAACTCGGGCCGCTTTCTTGATCCGCCGGAGTTTTCCGTCTTCCACGACAAAGGAAACGAGCAAAACTTCTTCGATCGCATCGACTATGGATTTACGCCGGTCGATTCGTTCCATCTGGATCTGAATTACTCCCGCTCCTGGTTCCAGACACCTAACTCCTTCGATAACCTCAACGTCCAGAACGTCGTTCTCGATGGCGCAACGGCTAATCCAATCTTTGCCAGCGTGGGAGACACCGATCAGCACTCAAAGATTGAGACATTCAACATATCGCCAACTTATACGCGAGTAATAGGCACCAGAGCGGTTCTCAACCTGGGCGCCTTTGTCCGCAAGGACGACTATCACTACTATCCCAGTCGGAACCCCCTCGCCGATCTGGGACCGGCCAATCTGCAAACCTCCTCCATCGCGCAGGGCCGCACCTTGACCAACGCCGCGGTCCACTCCGACCTCACCTACGCCAGGGGAATTCACAACATCAAGGTTGGAGCTCAATACGGACAAACCTTCCTGCGCGAAAACGACAGCTTGGGAGTGGTCGATGCAACTTATGTCTTCAGCGCGCCCTGCCTGGACTCGAATGGCAACCCCGCTGCCGGCTACTCCAACCAATTTGTATGCCCCAACGGCTCGAATCCGAGTTATCTTCCCGTCCTCGCGCCCTACGACCTTACTCGCGGCGGAAGCCTCTTCAGTTACTCTGGGAGAACCGACGTCAAGGAACTGGCCCTCTACGCTGAAGATCAGATCAAGACCGGTAACTGGCTCTTCAACTTTGGAATGCGCGGCGACTTATACAACGGCCTCACGGCGGCCACGCAGGCGGAGCCACGCGTCGGCATTGCTTATAACATCAAGCCAACCACGACCGTACTCCGCATCTCTTATGCGCGCACTCTGGAGACGCCCTTTAACGAGAACCTGGTGTTGTCAAACAATGGATGTCTTAATGCGGTCCTTGCGCCGCTATTGAACTGCTCGTCAGGCGTTGCGGGAACGCTTCAGCCCGGCTTCCGCAACGAGTTTCACGCCGGCCTGCAGCAAGCCTTCGGTAAGAATGTCGTCTTCAGCGGCGAGTACATCTGGAAGTACACCCACAACGCCTTCGACTTCAGCGTGCTGGGCAATACCCCCATCACCTTTCCTATTGACTGGCATAGCTCAAAGATTCCCGGCTATGCTCTGCGCACAGATATTCCACACTTTCATAACTTCAGCGCTTACTTAGTCGCCTCATCGGTCTCAGCGCGATTCTATCCGCCGCAAGTGGCCGGAGCCGGAGCCACTGTCGGCCAGACCGGCTTGCCCTTCCGCATCGACCACGACGAGAAATTCAATCAGACCACGCACCTGCAATACACTTACTCGCGCGGCAAGCTACTCAACGGTCTGTGGGGCGGGTTCAACTGGCGCTATGACTCCGGTATGGTGGCCGGAGCGGCACCTTGCTACAACCTACTCTCCAACGATCCCAACAGCGCCTGCGCCGGTACATCCACTACGCTCGGCGGTCAACCCGCGATCGATCTGAGTGGACTTACTACGGACGAAGAGTTCCAGGCCGGGCTTACCTGCAATGGCCAGAAAGCAAGCCCCGGCAATCCCTTGCCTGATACCTGCCCAGCCTCGGAGTATAGCTCTACGCTAATTAACATCCCAGCTCCCGGCAAAGGCGACAACGATAAAAACCCGCAGCGCATCGCGCCCCGCAACTTATTCGACGCCTCCATCGGCAAGGATAATCTCTTCCACGCCGACCGTTACAAGGTGAACCTTGATCTGACAGCCATCAATGTTACAGACAAGTACGCCCTGTATAACTTTCTCTCCACATTCAGCGGAACACATTATGTAACTCCGCGTGCACTGACAGGCAAGGTTACTTTGAATTTCTAAGAGTCTGTTCGGAGCCTATTGCTCTCAAAACTAACTTGAAACGGCGCGACTTCGGCGCGAGTGTCCACGTGCAGCTTGGATCTCACGCCGAGGGCAGTCGGCGCCACTGCAGTAGGTTTTTGCGTTTTGACTGTGAAACGGTGATAAGGAGAAAATCAGCCTAAAGTATTTCAAATAAACAACTTCAGCACACCGCTTCCACAGGAACACAAAACCGGATCATCTGTGGAGAAAACGCCAAATGCCCCAGGTTTCGCTTCCGAAACCTGGGGCATTTGGCGACTCACCACTGACAACTATCTGCTAAAACTCACATACTTGCGACCGGCATAGAGCCGGAAGCCGCCGGCCGGATCGGCCACCACTTGCAAGGGCATGGGGTGCTTGAGCCCGGCATCATCGCCCGCGGCCACTGCGAGCACTTCATGTGCTCCAACGTCGGTAATCACAAACTTGTCGCCGACGAATCCCACGCCATAGACGCCCGCGGCAAGGCTCTCGCCGCCGACCTTGATACCAACCTCGGTGATGAAGTAGGCCTGATACTTCGACTGCACACCGGTCGAGTAACCGCTGGTATCAACCAGCGTGGAGAGAACAAGGAACCCGTCAGCAAACTTCACGCCGCCGGAGTTCCGCAGTTCCGTGGGCGCCTGCTGCCCGCGGTAGAACACGGTTGCCGGCAGCAGCTTCTGCGTATCCGCCGGGCTCAACACTGTATCGGTGCCTGCTTGCGCCTTCATCAAACCGGGCGCTGCCATCGTCACGGCCAGCATCCCGACCGCTGCAAATTTCAAAATTCCGCTGAAATGCATCGCAAAACCTCCATGTATCGGCTGCGCCTGGAGTATATCGCATCATCCGGCGCCTGTCTCGGTCGAGCCGCGATCTTCTGAGATGCGCCGCTTCCCGAATCGGTGCGCGCGGTGCGACAATCGTTGCGTCGGAACTGACGGTTTCGGCAAGAATCCTTCCTCACGGAGATGAACATCATGAAGCGTCTTTTGATCTGTACGGGGCTGCTCGTCGCAGCCGCCACGTTATCGGCCCAGCAGGGACCGCCAAAAAGCCCGCCAGCTGCCGCGTCGGCAACGATTGGCGGCAAAGCCATCACCATCACCTACAGTTCACCTAGCGTCAAGGGTCGCGCCGACCACATCTTTGGCAAGGATGGACTCATCAGCCATGATCCTGGTTACCCGGTGTGGCGTGCCGGCGCCAATGCCGCCACGGCCCTGCACACTGAGGCAGACCTGGCCATCGATGGTTTGAAGGTGCCCAAGGGCGACTACACCCTATTTGTCGACATCTCCGATCCCGACAACTGGACACTGATCGTGAACAAACAAACCGGCGAGTGGGGCTTGTCGTATGACAAGACGAAGGATTTGGGCCGCGTAAAGATGGCTATGAGCAAGCCGTTAGCTCCGATCGAGGCCCTAAAGTACACCATCACGGATCTGGGCGGCACCACGGGCAAGCTCAGTCTTGAATGGGAGAATCACTCAGCATCGGTTGTCTTCGCGGTGCACTAGATCATGACAAGGGCGGGTGCGCAGGGCGGCGTTTTGCAAATAATTGCCGCCCTGCCGATACAATAGAGGAAGTGGACCATTTATTTAAGAAGGAGTGAGCACTTTGCCCTTGTATGCGTATCGTTGCACCCAATGTGGTCATCGCTTTGAAAAGATTCAGCACTTTAGTTCCAAACCGGAGCTGGTGTGCCCCAAGTGTCAGGGTGTGCTTGAGCGCCCGCTCACCGCGCCGGCTTTCAAATTCAAAGGCACCGGCTGGTATGTGAACGACTACGCGGGCAAGAGCAGTGCGCCTGCTCCGGCCAAGACCAAAGCGCCCGCCGCTGCGAGCGAAACCAAGTCGACTGCAACAGCTTCCACACCTACACCGAGCTCTTCTACGCCAGCCGCAACTTCTTAAGTTAGAGCCCTTCGAGTGTTTTAGCCGCACGAACAGCCGATAGAGTTTTTGAGTTGGGAGAGAGCAGCCTTGACAGGAAAGCTGCACCCAGGGCCGTTAAGATAGTTTCAGTAGAGAAAGCCATGGCCTTGCTCGATCCCATTCCGTCGCCGGTGGAAGATGCCGACTTTGCCGCTCTCGAGTGGGAGCCTCTGCTGGCCTTGGTAGCCGGTTTTGCTGCTTCGCCGGTCGGCCGGCACGCGATTCTCGATCTCCGGCCCTCGACCGACGAAGCATGGATCGCACGCCAGCATCAGCTCACCGGCGAACTCCGTCTGCTGCTCAACGAGCAGGTTTCCATTCCCCTCGGCGGCCTTTACGATCCCACGCAACACGCCGCCAAGGCGCAGATTCCCGGTGCGGCGCTTGAAGCTGACGAGTTGCAGGCCGTTGCGCGGCTGGCCAACGATGTGGCCTCCTGGCAATCCTTGCTGCAGTCGCCCCCGGCACGGCTCCTGGGCAAGCTGCCTGGTCTCTCCGGCCTTTCAGGCGCGCTCAGCAGCAGCCTTCGTCCGTTGGCCGAGACTATTGAGCGCACCATCCAGCCCGACGGATCGCTCGCCGACAACGCCTCACCCGAGTTGGGACGCATCCGCCGCGAGCAGGAGCGGCAGCAAAGGCTCATCGAAGAAAGCCTGCGTGCCGCGCTGCGCAAGCTCTCCGCCGACGGCGCAACGCAAGAAGACCTCATTACCATTCGCGGCGACCGCTTCGTGATTCCCGTCCGCGCCGAGTTGAAGCGGCGCATCAGCGGCGTGGTTCACGGCGCCAGTTCTTCCGGGCAGACAGTGTACGTTGAGCCGCTTGAGACCATCGAGCAGAACAACGAACTGGTGCGCCTGCTCGAGGAAGAGCAAGCCGAGATTCATCGCATTTTTGTGGCGCTTACCCGCCAGGTAGGCGGCTATTCGCAGGCCTTGGTCGAGGGCGCCTGTGTATTGGCTCTCGTCGATAGCTTGCAAGCCCGCGCCCGCTTTTCCCGCGACTATAACTGTGTTGGACCTGCCATTACACCAGATCGGCTGAGCCTGGAAGCTGGTCGCCATCCGCTGCTGGAAAAGCGTCTCCGCTTGAGTGGCGGCAGCATTGTTCCCCTCACTCTTGAACTCACCGCCTCTGAGCGGCAGCTCATCATCAGCGGTCCAAACACGGGCGGAAAAACAGTTACGCTCAAAACCACGGCTCTCTTGGCCATGATGGCTCAGGCCGGGCTGCCCGTGCCCGCCGCGGCAGCCAGCTTTCCGGTTTTCACAGCCTTCCTGGCCGACATCGGCGACGCGCAATCGATCGAAGCTGCGCTCTCCACCTTCTCCGCGCACATCACCAACCTCGACCGCCTTTCGCGGCTGGCTGGCGACAATTCGTTAGTGCTGCTCGACGAGCTTGGCTCCTCGACCGACCCGGAGGAAGGTTCGGCATTGGCCGTGGCCATTGCCAGCTACTTTTTGACAGCGGGAGCCTGGTCGCTGATCTCGACGCACCACACTTCGCTCAAGGTTTACGCGGCCAATACGCCCGGCGTGCTGAACGCTGCGGCTGGCGTGGATGAAGTGACACTCGCACCCAACTACCAACTCCGGCTTGGCGTGCCCGGCGCATCGGCCGGCATCCAGACCGCCGAACGGCTGGGACTGAACGCCGCCATCATTAGCGCGGCACGGCAGAGGTTGGGCTCGCAGCAGGTAGATATTGCCCGCTTTCTTGATCGCCTGCACAGCGAGCTGACGCAGCTTGAAGAGGATCGCAAGGCCACTCGCGAGCAGCAGTACGCGCTGAACCAGGAGCGAGCAAAGTTGGCCCGCGAGGGCGATGTCGAGCTGCGCAAACACACGCGAGAGCTCGAAACCAAGCTCGCCTCGCTGCTCAAAGACTTTGAGTTTCAGATGCGCGAAACGGTGCGGGCTATCGAGGATCGTGCCGGGCAGCAGAAGTTGTCGAAAGAAGCCGAACGCCGCATCCTGCGCCTACGCCGCGAGTTTCAGGAGAGCTTCAACCAGACCGTCGTGGCTCACCGAACGGGCGCTGACCAGGGCGACGCCGACGCGCAGCCGCATGTGATGAAACATATCGCGGTTGGCGATCAGGTGCGCATCAAGTCGATGAATAAGATTGCGATTGTCCAGCGCGAGATTGAGAAGGACGTATTTGAAGTTGCGCTCGGTCCCATCAAAATGCGCGTCAAGCGCGACGAGTGCTCCGCACCTTCACCTGGCGAAGGTGCTACCTCGGAAAAACGCGCCGACCCGTTGGCCGCTGCTCGCAAGCAAAAGAACGTGCATGTCACCGTGACCAGCGCCAACACCGACGATATGCGTATGGAGATCAACCTCATTGGGCGCACCGTGGACGAGGCCACCGAAGAGCTGGAGAAATATCTTGACCGCGCCTTCCTTGCTGGCTTGCCGCGCGTCCGCATCATTCACGGCCACGGCGCGGGCATTCTCCGCCGCGGCGTGCGAGAGTTCCTTAAAGGTCATCCTCACGTAGCCACGCTCACCGAAGCCCCCCAGAACGAGGGCGGACAAGGTGCAACGCTGGTGGAGCTAAGGCAGTAGCTCGAAGGCGACTACGAAGTAGCCACATTTCCTCGAAAAAACGAACGGGCCGGACAACCGAAAACTTTGGACAGTTCTGCAACGTTGCGGTGCTCCATCTTTGCGCTTGCACTTTTTTCATCGCGGAAAGAGCGGATGCCTCTGAGAGTTTCACATGCCTCTTCGGTCCCAACTGGCTAGAGCAGATTCGGAAATGGTGTAGATCATAGGGCTTTCCCTCAGGGGCTAAACAGGCTGCGGAAAAACTCGATTGGCGCATTGCTTTTGACGTTTTGTAACAGGGCATGACTTTAGTCGTGCCGCAGAGACGGCAAAAAGGAAATGGGCTTTAGCCCCTGCTACGTTTGTTTTCAGTA
>Ga0255356_1001323_pt1 | contig 15757 bp, 15 predicted proteins | sample HBST100metaG_FD_189944 | JGI IMG/M metagenome (GOLD analysis project Ga0255356, IMG submission 189944) | Peat soil microbial communities from Stordalen Mire, Sweden - H.B.S.T100 | ecosystem: Environmental > Terrestrial > Soil > Wetlands > Peat | place: Sweden: Norrbotten County, Stordalen Mire... | reverse complement strand
GGATGGAGCGGTACGCTGTTCCAATGTATGAAGAGTTTCACGTGACCGACCGCTGGAGCGGCGAAGAGCTGGACTGCCGCTGGAAGGGCACCATGGTGGCCATCGCCACGCGGCACGCCGACGCCGTTGATGTGCGCTTCGACGTGAACGGCAGGCCGATGTGGATTGCCCTGCCGCTGGAGGCGTGGGAGCGGCAGAAGTTGCTGACGGGAAAGGTGATTACCGACCAGCTCGCCGCCCAGATCGCGGGCCGGTTCCTCAAGCAATTGGTCCAGGAGGGGTACGACTCCCAGCGCGAGGTCTACACGATGACCGTGGATGAGGTCCTCTCGCACCTCGACGCCGTGGTTGCCGAAGCCAAGGCGCAGGGCGAGATGCCAGCGTTGCCGTTGGGAGCGTGAGGAGTCTGGATCAGACAGGGAGCAGAAAAGCTCTGCGCCTACCGCATCACATTCCTGCTCCAACTCCGGCCGGAAATCCAATAAGAATCCGTTGTAATTTATGGCAGGAATGAAGTACAGCAGACGACAATGAATCCCAGATGTGTTGGAGAGAGCCGTGCCTGGCAAATTGGAATTGATCGTTGGCACCATGCGGAGCAATAAAACCGCTGAATTGCTGCGGAGAATCGAGACGCGCCGGCAGTACGCCAAGCAGTACGTTTTGCTGCTGAAACCAAGCGCCGACACGAAAGCCGCGGTTGGGCTGGTGGAAAGCCGGAACCCGCAGGGCTGCGGGAAGATGGAGGCCGTTGAATTTCCATCGGCGGATCCCTGGGAAGTTCTGCCTGTACTGGCAGCCACGGAAAAACAGATCGGCAAGCGCGTGGAATGTGTAGCCATCGATGAGGGCCAGTTCGTCCAGGATCTTTTCGCGTTTACCAAGCATCTGCTGGAGTCGGGCTATGACGTGATGGTCTCGGGACTTGAACTCGATTTTCGCGGAAGGCCGTTCGGCGAAATGATCAATCTCTCCTGGCTGGTGCGCACGTACTCAGGAAATATCACCGAGCTGGTGGCCTATTGCAGTTGCGGGGCCAAGGCGCTCTACCCGCAGCGGCTGATCGATGGGAAACCGGCGCCATACGAGAGCCCCATCATCATGGCTGGTGATAACTATGAGCCACGCTGCGCGGACCACTTTGTTTTGCCCGGACGACCGCACTAGCGGGAGGTTGAAGCGGTTGCGGAACGTGGACTGCTCAATAATGCGCACTTCGCCCCGGTTCTCGTTCAAATCCGACAACTCCTAGGGTTGCCAAGGGCGTTTCAGTCGCTCAACATGGCTTTTAGTCCCGCCTAACTGCCATAGAGCAAAATTGCACAGCGTTCGTAGCTTCGCAACCGCACTATATTTACAGGTGCCCACACCAAAGCGGCGGCAGTGAAGCCAGATTATACGGCTGCATTCCCCTGAAGGCAGCACCCCTTCCACACTGCCGCCGCCCTTTAGAACTACCCCTCATGAACTGATTCTGTTTGGCCTTCTCTCACAGTGCAATAATGCACAGCTACTTCAATCTGGCTGGGGGTAGAGTCAGGCAATGATGAATCGCTTTGTTCGCCGCATTCTTGAACTCGGATCGCTTCTATGGAACCTGGTGGTATCGACTGCCGGCGGCTTCGTATTTATGCGTGGTATGCGCTTGGCCGCATCGGAAAAAGAAGAACCCAAGACGGGTTCCTTTGTTTGCATCGATGAAACACCTCATAAGCCACTGGCGGGAATCGGCGCCGCGCTGTTTCTTCTGGCCTTCGTCACAAGTGAAGTATTTGAAACGATTAGGGCGCTTGGCCACTAATCTCATTTGCAAGATTGACTTCGAACCCACTCATGCTTACAGAGTTGATTTTAGGAGCCTGCAATGTCCACACAAAACAGTTCCGTAAATTCGCAACCAAACACCATGATGCGGCGCGCGTTGCGGCCTCGGGTATTCGGGAAAGAGTCAGCATCCTCCTTGCAACTCATACCCGGCCGGTCACTTCCAGTCCGGGTAGCGGTGGTTGGGAATCATCTTCCCCGGCAATGTGGAATTGCGACCTTCACGACGGATTTGTGCGATGCAATCACTGCTGAGTATGGACCAACTGGATTGTCGGTAATAGCTGTCAATGATCCCCAATCTTCATACTGCTACCCTGCGCGGGTGAAATTCGAGATTGCCGAAGGCGACATCTCCTCCTATCGGGCAACCGCCCAGTATCTAAGTGCCAGCAATGCCGATTTAGTGTGCTTACAGCACGAGTACGGGATTTATGGGGGGGATGCTGGCAGCTATGTACTGGAGTTACTGCAGCACCTAACTATGCCAGTGGTAACGACGCTCCATACCGTTCTCCGTCAGCCGGACCTCGACCAGCGATTCGTCATGCAACAGATCGCCGCACACTCTGATCGTCTCATTGTTATGAGCGAGTATTCCTCTCGCGTTCTGCAGGATGTGTTTGGAGTTTCAGGCGAAAAGATCGACCTGATTCCACATGGCATCCCCGACTTACCCTTTGTGGAACCGGATGTTTACAAGGACTCACTTTCACTCAAGGGAAAGGCTGTATTGCTCACGTTTGGCTTGTTGTCGCCCAACAAGGGATTCGAGAGCGTGATTCAAGCCATGCCGCATATCTTGTCCCGGCACAGAAATGCTGTCTATGTGATCGCAGGCGCTACTCACCCGCACGTCAAGGCTCGCGAAGGCGATCAATATCGGGATCAGTTGCAGGCCCTGGCCAAGAAACTGGGAGTTGAGCGAGAGGTGATCTTCCACAACAGGTTCTTCAGCCCCAAGGAAATGGCGGCGATGGTTGGTTCGGCCGACATTTACCTCACGCCTTACTGCCACGAGGCGCAGGCTGTGTCGGGAACCCTGGCGTATGCAATGGGCGCCGGGAAGGCAATCATTTCCACTCCATACTGGCACGCGGCAGAACTTCTGGACGATGGGCGCGGAGCGCTGGTCCCCTTTGAGGATCCGGATGCTATTGCAGCAACGGTAATTGAACTCCTGGCCGACGATGCGAAACGCCAGGCCATGCGCAGACGCGCTTACCTTTATGCACGCCAGATGGTCTGGAACCGAGCAGCGCAGTCCTATATGCGTTCTTTCGTGCGAGCCCACGTCAATCGCACGCAGCCTGCTCACTTGCGGTTTCCCGCCCAGGCTTTCGAGGAGAGCGCTTCAAACCAGCTCCTAAGTGCCTGAGCGGTTCTCCGTTTGCGGATGGAGAAAGAATATCCCCATTACTCTCGGGCCCGGTTCACGCTTCCTGGGCGGCGGGCGTTACAGCCTTGTGAACTGATCCTGGCTCACTGAGAGGCCGCCATCGCGGGCTTCTCGGAGGTGCTCTCGGGTAATTGATCGAGCAGAACCACGTTGAGCAGCGACCTGTTTACCTGGATGCGGCCGTTGTAGTTGATCAAGCCAAGTTTGCGGAAGCGGTTCATGAAGAAGCTGACGCGGGATCGTGTGGTGCCAATCATCTCCGCCAAGGTTTCCTGCGTAATCGGAGGAATGAAGGTTTCCCGTTCTCCCGGCTTGCCAAATTCCGCCATCAGCAGGAGAATTCGCGCCAATCGCTTTTCGCTGGAGTTGAAGAGCTGATCGACAAGATCGGCTTGCGTGCGCATGCTGCGATCCAGCAGAAACTTCAAAAACAGGTCGGAGAACTCATGCTCTTCATGCATGACGCGGACCATCTCATCCCTTGTGATCTTAAGCGCCGTGCAACTGTCGATGGCGGTGGCCGTGGACAAACGCAGCCCAGGTATTGCCGCGAGCGCTCCTTCCCCGACGAAGTCGCCGACGGAGAGAAGCGTGATTGTGGCCTCTTTCCCGCTCTGCGAAACAACGGTGAGCTTTGCCCGGCCCTTCTGAAGATAAAAGACGGAGTCTGCCGGATCTCCCTGAGCGAAAAAGTTCTCTTTTGGTTTCAACTCGACGATTCTTCGACCAAGGCCAGCGTGCGCAAGAAAGGCGGCCAAGTCGAATGTGGATTTGTTCTGATCGGTTATCAACATGAAACCTCCTTCGAGGCGGTCTGGAAGTGCGATGTAGGCTGCGGGACCCATTGAAGGCCACGGAGGGAGTGCTTGAGAGAATAAGAGCAGAGCATTCCGCGTAGCCTGTCCGGGAAGCAGTTCCGACTCAGGCCTGGCGAGTGGGCACAACATTGGGGACAACTTTCCCCACGCTTGAGGCTTAGTACACTCAAGAACTTCAAATTATCCCCTAGACTCACAATCGTGTCTGTTCTGTTTTGCTCATTATTGAAAGGTTTGGTTGTCCCCCTTTCGGGTCAAATAATGCAAAATGCCAGCCAATGAACTGATACATGCCGGGCGATAAAGGCCTCTTCGACCGTCGGAAGGAATAAACATGAGAATCGGCAATGGGAAAACGCCCTTGCGGTATTGATTCGCCCCAGGCCAGGTGTTCTTTCTGTTCCTTGCCCCTTGCTCACTGCCATTTCCGCGATGGGTCTTCCCAAGGACGGGCGGGCAATGGCACAATGGATGTTCTTCAATTTTCGATTTTTTCTGTAAGGAAAGGGTTAAGGGTTTTCGATGGCTTGTTCTTGTGAAGTAGAGGCACTGAAGACGCTTGCGGCGGGGCCGCGGGTGCATGCAAACCTGCCGATGGCGCAACTGATTGAAACTGCATTGGTTGGCGGCGAAGCGCGGTTGGCTGCGAACGGAGCTCTGGTGGCTGTGACCGGGGCGCGGACGGGGCGCAGCCCCAAAGACAAGTTCATTGTGGACGATGCGATGACGCACTCCCAGGTGGACTGGGGCAAGGTGAACAAGGCGATCTCGCCGGAACGGTTTGAAGCGCTGCTGAAGCGGGTTGTCGAACACCTGAAGGGGCGCGATCTCTATGTAGAGGATCTTTACTGCGGGGCCGACTCGTCTTACCGGCTGCCGATTCGGGTGATTGCCGAGCAGGCTTGGCAAGCGGCGTTTGCGCACCAGCTTTTCGTGCGGCCTACGGAGGCGGAACTGGCGACTCATGTGCCAGAGTTTACGGTGATTGCGGCGCCGGATTTTGAGGCTGTGCCGGAGCGCGACGGGACCAACTCAAGCGCCTTCATCCTGGCGGATTTCACGCGGCACATTGTTTTGATTGGTGGAACAAAATACGCCGGCGAGATCAAGAAATCGATCTTCAGCGTGATGAACTTCATTGTTCCGCAGCGGGACGTGTTGCCGATGCACTGCTCGGCGAATGTGGGCGCTGACGGTGTGACGGCGCTGTTCTTCGGGCTGAGCGGAACAGGCAAGACGACGCTTTCAGCGGACCCGGCACGGCGGCTGATCGGCGACGACGAGCACGGATGGAGCGCGACTGGAGTTTTCAACTTCGAGGGCGGATGCTACGCAAAATGCATCGACCTGACCGAGGAGCGCGAGCCGCAGATTTACCGGGCGATCCGGTTTGGATCGGTGTTGGAGAATGTGATTCTGAACGAAGCGACGCGGGAGCCGGACTTTGCTGATTCCAAGCTCACGGAAAACACACGCGCCGCATACCCGGTGGATCTGATTGAGAACGCGGTGATTCCTGGAGTGGGCGGGCACCCGAAGAATGTGATGTTCCTGACCGCGGATGCGTTTGGCGTGCTGCCGCCGATTTCACGGCTGACGCCGGAGCAGGCGATGTATCACTTCCTGTCAGGCTATACGGCGAAGCTGGCCGGAACCGAGGCGGGAATGGGCAAGGAACCGGTGCCGGACTTCAGTGCATGTTTTGGCGCGCCGTTTTTGCCGCGGGCTCCACGGTTCTATGCCGAGATGCTGGGCGCGCGGCTCACGAAGCAAAACGCGGCCTGCTGGCTCGTCAATACGGGCTGGAGCGGCGGAAAATATGGCGTAGGCAAGCGCATGAGCCTGAAGATTACGCGTGCGCTGGTCAATGCGGCGCTGAACGGTCAACTGAATGGGGTGAAATATGCCACCGAACCCGCGTTTGGGCTGAGCATTCCGTTGAGCTGCCCGGAGGTTCCGGCGGAGATTCTGAACCCGCGCAACGCCTGGGCCGACAAGGAAGCTTACGACCGGCAGGCGGCGGATTTGGCAAGCCGCTTCGAGGCTAACTTCGAGAAGTTCGACGCTTCCGATGCGATCCGCGCGGCTGGTCCTAAGGCCAAGTAAAGGAAAGCAACGAGAAGAAGGGCTTCGATCAGGCTGGTTGGCTGATCGAAGCCCTTCCTTTTGCCGGTGAGATTCCGCAGAAGTATACTGGACCTGCGCCTATCGGGTAGCATCTGCGCCCTTTTTGGGGCTGCACTGGAGAGTGTTCATGAGTTATATCCAGCTTCCCGCGTGGGAAGGATCTGCCCCTTCGCCAAAAGTTACCGCACAAATTCTTCTCGACAAAAAACAAGCCCACCAGCCCATCACGGCGCTTACTGCCTACGACTATCCCACTGCGCTCCTCGTCGACCAGGCTGGCATTGACTTGATGCTGGTCGGCGACTCGCTAGGCATGGCCGTTCTCGGCTATGACAGCACTCTCCCCGTTACCATGGACGAGATGCTGCACCACACGCGCGCCGTCCGCCGGGCTGTGCGTAGCGCCCTGCTTGTGGCCGATATGCCTTTCGGTTCCTATCACGCCTCCACCGAACAGGCCATCACCAACGCAACCCGCTTCATCAAGGATGGCGGCGCCGAAGCGGTAAAGATTGAAGGTGGCCGCAACCGCGCCGCCCTGGTCGACGCTCTCACCCAGGCTGAGATTGCCGTCGTTGGCCACATCGGCCTTACGCCGCAGTCGGTGCATCGCCTGGGCTATCGCGTGCAGGGCAAATCCGCCGCGGCTATCGACGACCTGATCGCCGACGCGCGGGCTCTGGAAGCCGCGGGCGCCATCGCCATTGTGCTGGAGTGCGTTCCCCGCGAAGCGGCGGGTCTCATTACCGCGGCGCTTACCGTTCCCACCATCGGCATCGGCGCTGGCCCGGAGTGCGATGGCCAGATCCTCGTCTTTCACGATCTTGTCAATCTCACCGCCGCACCCCTGGCCAAGTTTGTCCGCCGCTATGCCGACGCGTCCGCGCTCTTTACTGAAGCCATTCAGCATTATGCGAGCGATGTCCGCAGCGGCAACTTCCCCGCCGATGCAGAGTGCTATCATCTTCCCCGCGAAACCAGCGCTGACATTCTGCCGCGAGAGCCGTCCTAACGCAGCCGCCGATGATCTTCGCCGGCGTCAAGTTTGATTTGACCTTCAACTTGATTGAATTTTTATTCTGAGAGCAGCGCAGAATCTGTTCTGCAAGGCAAGCAACGCTGTTCTTCGAGAGGAACGCACTCATTCATCCCATGCACATCATCACTGACATTACCGAGATGCAAACCGCCGCACGCGAACTCCGCCGCGGCGGTACACTCGCCCTTGTGCCCACCATGGGCGCATTGCACGCCGGGCATCTTTCGCTCATTAAAGCGGCGAAGCGCGGCTGCACTCATGTGGCTGCCAGCATCTTCGTCAATCCTCTACAGTTCGGCCCTAACGAAGACTTCAACCGGTACCCCCGCACCTTTGATGCCGACTGTGCCGCGCTCAAGGCCGCGGGTGTAGAGCTCCTCTTTGCTCCGTCCGCCGAAACGCTGACGCCCGAGGGAGCAACCACATTCATTGAAGTTGCCGGCATCAGTGGGCGTCTGGACGGCGTGTACCGCCCCGGCCATTTTCGCGGAGTCGCCACTATTGTTGCCAAGCTCTTTCACATCGTCGTGCCGGATCGCGCCTACTTCGGCCAGAAGGATGCCGCACAGGTTGCCGTTCTCCGCGCCATGGTGCGCGATCTGAATTTTTCAGTGGAACTTGTAGCCTGTCCTATCGTGCGCGAGGCCGACGGCCTGGCCCTCAGCTCGCGCAACCGGTACCTGACAGCGGAACAGCGCATCAGCGCCACGATCCTGCACCGCTCGCTGGCCGCCGCCGCCGATCTTCACGCCCGTGGCGAACGCGACTCCCATGTACTCACCGCAACCATGCTGCGGATCTTCGCGGCCGATCCCGCCGTCATCGTGGAATATGCCGCCGTTGTTGACCCTGATACGCTGTTGCCGGTGGCGGAAACCACTCGCGGCGCACTCATTGCCGTCGCCGCCCATTTCGGCGAAACGCGCCTGATCGACAACCTCCTTATAGGAGCAGACCATGCCTAGCCCGCTTCCTTTCAAGGTCACGCTCGGCGTTACGGGCGGCATTGCCGCATACAAATCCGCCGAAGTGGTTCGCGCTCTGCAACGGCACTCGCTCGACGTTCACGTCGTTATGACCCGCGCCGCCGAAGAGTTCGTCCGTCCGCTCACCTTCGCCTCGCTCACCGGCCACAAGGTCATCACTTCACTTTGGGAGACGGATGCATACGAAGGCACGGGCATCGAGCACATCTCCGAAGCCCAATCCACCAACCTGCTCCTCGTGGCGCCGGCCACCGCGGACACGCTCGCCAAATTCGCGCACGGTCTCGCGGACGATTTTCTCTCCACCCTTTACCTCGCCACAACCGCGCCCGTCCTGGTTGCTCCGGCGATGAACGTGAATATGTGGAACCACGCCGCCACCCAAGCCAATCTTGCGACGCTGCGCCAGCGCGGCGTGGAAATCATCGAGCCGGGCAGCGGCTACCTGGCCTGCGGCATGACTGGCAGCGGCCGCCTCGCCGAGATCGACGAGATCGTTCATGCTGTTCTCGCTCTCATTCAGCGCCTCAATGAACACCCCGCACGCGATCTCGCCGGTGAAACGGTGTTGATCACTGCCGGCGGCACGCGCGAGCCCATCGATCTTGTGCGCTTTATCGGGAACCGCTCCAGTGGCCGCATGGGCTACGCACTCGCCGAAGCCGCCATCGCGCGAGGCGCAAAGGTGATTCTCATCAGCGCGCCCACCGCGCTGGCTACGCCCGCCGGCTGCGAACGCATCGACGTCACCACCGCCAGCCAGATGCACGAGGCCGTCCTTGCCCATCTTCCACAAGCCACAATCGTCATCAAAGCCGCCGCAGTTTCCGACTTCCGCCCCACTGCTGTCGCTCCACAGAAGCTGAGGCGCTCGGGTCCGCTCACACTTTCGCTTGAGCCGACAGAGGACATCGCGCAGAGCGTCGCCGCTCACCGCAATCCCGGCACACTGCTGATCGCTTTTGCCGCCGAGACCCCCATCGACACACAAGACCTCATCCGCAACGCCAGAGAGAAGCTGGTACGCAAAGGCGCGGATGCCATCGTTGCCAACGATGTTTCCCAGTCCGCCCTGGGCTTCGACTCCGAACGCAACGCCGCCATCTTCATCACGCCCACGCTCGAAGTCGCCTTCCCCGCACAATCAAAGTCCGACCTCGCACATCGCATCTTGGATGAAGTCGCGCACTTGCGCGCAGCCAAGGCCAAGTAAAGGAAAGCAACGAGAAAAAGGGCTTCGATCAGGCAGGCTGGCTGATCGAAGCCCTTCTTTATGTTGGTGAAATTCAGGCGGCAGAATTGCCTACGCGCAAGTTGCGATGAAAATTGAGATGAGGGCCAGGCGCAACTTCAGGAGTCAACCCGCTCCTGCTCCCACTGATCGATCTGGTCGCGGTCGATCCTGTCCTCGCGATCCTCTCGCTCTTCCTCCTCGCGGCGCTTCTCGCGTTCTTCCCGCTCCTCGCGGCCATCGGCCATAATCGCCCCCTCTGTTTATTGTAAAAGAACAAGTTTGCAGGTTGGCGGATTCGAGCGGCAGGCCGACGGCTGACGGCCGGTCAATCGAGCGGAAAGCGTTGGCGGAGCAGGGTCAGCGCCTCAGCCTGCGTGGTGATGGCACCTTCCAATTGCGCGTCCTCGACGGCGCTGAGCATGGTGCGGAAGGCGGCTCCAGGGTTGTAGCCGGCGGCAATCAGCTCGCGGCCGGTGAGGAGCGGCGTGGGGCGCACGGCTTCCTCGGGGATTGATTCGTAGCGCTCGCGGACAAAGTTCCAGTGGTCGAGTCTGCCGGCGCTGGCGAGGCAATCCATGCGGTGCAGGGCGAGATGCTGCGGAAAGTTTTCCAGCCGGAAGAAGCGCTTGAGCGTGGAGGCCTTCATGCGCTGCGCATCAGCAAAACGCATGTGGTTCTCAATGAGCGAAAGCGTCTGGCGGGTTTCGTCGTTGGAGAAGCGGAAGCGTTGGCAGATTTCAGCCGCGATAGCTACGCCAACTTCCACGTGGCCGTCGAAACGGATGCGTTCGGCGCGGCGGAAGGTGGGCGGCTTGCCCACATCGTGCAAGAGCGCGGCCCAGGCGAGCGCGAACGGGCAGCCTGGTTCAAGTTGATCGAGCAGCAACAGGGCGTGCACCCAAACGTCGCCCTCGGGATGAAACTGCGGGGGCTGCTCGACACCCTTCATGCGGGCGACTTCGGGGAGAACTTCGGCGAGGAGGCTGGTCTCGTCGAGCAGTTCAAAGGCTCGCCGCGCATGGCCCTCGGTGAGCATTTTGGTCAGCTCGTCGCGGACACGCTCACGGCTGACGGTTTTTGTCTTGGCGGCCAGACGGTGTATGGCGGAGGCCGTTTCGGGGTCCAGTTCGAAGCCGAAGCGCGCGGCAAAGCGCACGGCTCTGAGCATCCTCAGATGGTCTTCTTCGAAGCGCTCGTCGGGCTGGCCGATGGCGCGAACGACGCCGGCTTCCAGGTCGGCGAGGCCGTTGACGTGGTCGATAACAGCCGAGCGGAGATCGCCCGTACCCTTCAATGGGTCGAGGAGTAGGCCGTTGATGGTGAAATCGCGGCGGCGGACATCCTGCTCGGCGCTGGTTGTGTAGCGCACCGCATCGGGATGGCGGCCATCGGAGTAGGCGCCATCGGAGCGGAAGGTGGCCACCTCGGTCACGTGCTCCGCGCACCTTGATCCTTCGGAGTTTGCTGCTTCATCTTCCGTCTCGTCGGCCACCAGCACCACGCCAAAGTGCGCTCCGACGGCAAAGGTGCGCGGAAACATCGCCAGGACTACATCCGGCGTGGCGCTGGTGGCCACGTCGTAGTCCTTGGGCTCGCGGCCGAGCAGCAGGTCGCGCACGCAGCCGCCGGCGAGATAAGCCTCATACCCGGCGGCGCGCAGCTTCGTCAGGATTCGCAGGGCCGCATCGAATTGGTGCTTGGTAGACAACATGGTTGCTGTTTCCATTTTCAACCTCTTCGTAGCCGAATGGCGTTATGATTTGCGTTATTGCTGGAGTCGACAATGGAAACCAAGTTGTTTGTTGGCATACTGCTGCTTACCACGCTCGCTTTTGGGCAGCCTCGCGCGTGCAAGACCAATCCAAAAGTGGTTGGCGCGTGCTATACGGTTCATGGCCGAGCTACGTTTGGACCCGGAACGCCAGCGCTTCGAATCTGGCCCGTAGGAACGAAGCGAATGCTTGGAGTCACCGCAGGCCCAAGAGCCGACGACGCGGACAATCCAATATGCCCGAAGGAAATGCTGCAATTTATCATGGGTAACGAAGTGGTTTTTGGCGATTTCGAGGTTTGTCCGTTTGTGCCGGAGAGAAAAGGCGCAATGCAGATGGTTTGTGTGCAGTCTGCAAAGAACCTCATCGTAAAGAGTCGATAATCTAATTGACGATAATTGGCGCCGCACGAATACACTATCCTGAACTAGTGAATACCACGCCAGTTTCTTACCAATGCGGGGGTGAAGCCATGATGGAATACAAGGGTTATGCCGCCGGGCCAATCGACTTCGATCCGGAGGATAAAACATTTTCTGGCACGGTGGCAGGGCTTCGGGATGTGATCCATTTTGAGGGAAGAACGGCCACGGAGCTGACGCGAGCCTTCCGCGAAAGCATCGACAGCTATCTGGAGCTTTGCTCTGAGAGCGGTCAGCAGCCCGACCGCCCGTTCAATGGAAAAATTCTGGTCCGCACTGAACCTGAACTGCACCGCAAAGCAGCTTTGCGCGCGGCGGTTGAGGGCGTGAGTTTGAGCCGTTGGATTTCACGCCAGATCGAAAGCGCACGATGAGCGAACGCGGACTCATTTTGGGCATTGAATCCTCCTGCGACGAGACGGCGGCGGCGGTGGTGGAGCGCGGGGCGCGCACGCTTTCGTCGGTCGTTGCTTCGCAGATTGCCACCCACGCACGCTACGGCGGAGTGGTGCCGGAGTTGGCGAGCCGCGAGCATTTGCGGGCCATTGTGCCGGTGGTGCGGGCGGCGCTTGCCGAGGCTGGGATAGGGTTGGCGGATCTGGACGCCATCGCCGTGACCGCCGGGCCGGGATTGGCCGGGGCGCTGCTGGTGGGCGTCACCTACGCCAAGGCACTGGCCTTTGCGCAAGGGCTGCCGCTGATCGCCATCAACCACCTCGAAGGGCACATCCACGCGGTCCTGTTGCATGAACACGAAGTTGAAACGCAGGCTCTTTCACTCCCCGCCGCTCCGCTCAAGGCGACTCAGGGTGTTGGCCATCATCAGAACCTGAGCGAACAACCGGCACTTGCGCTCGTCGTCTCCGGCGGGCATACGCACCTTTATCTCGCCCGGCCAGCCGGCGGCTCGTGGAGTTACAGGCCGGTTGGCCGCACGCTGGACGACGCGGCTGGAGAAGCCTACGACAAGGTGGCCAAACTGCTCGGCTTCGGCTATCCCGGGGGGCCCTGGATCGATGCGCTGGCCCGCTACGGCAACCCGAAGGCTGTGCATTTCGCCTTCTCGCAGATCAAACCAAAAATCTATTTGGCCGGCAAGGTTCCGCGGACCAAGGAGGCGCGCACCGCCCCCATCGCCAACCTCGACCCGCGGTTTCTGTTTTCGTTTTCAGGAATCAAGACTGCCGTGCTGCGTTATGTGGAGCTGCATGAGCTGAGGGAGGAAGCGCAGGCGCGTGCGGCACGGCTCTTCGCGCCCGGTGTCAAGGCGCGTCCGCCGCAGACCAAAGAGGAAGCGCTGGCACTCTGTCCCCAGCAGATTCTGGACCTTGCGGCCAGCTTCCAATGCGCAGTCGTGGGCGACCTGATGAAGAAGACATTCGCGGCGGCCGAATCGCTGGGCGCGCGGCGGATTTTGATCACCGGCGGAGTGGCGTCCAACAGCGAACTCCGTGCGCGGTTCAGCGCCGAGGTGGCTCGAAGAGGGCTGCGCGTGGCCTTTCCTACGCTGGCTCTGTCGACCGACAATGCGGCCATGATCGCCGCCGCTGCGTGGCCGCGCTTTCAGGATGGGGAGTTCGCCGATCACTCGCTCTCTGGCAATCCGTCGCTGGCGCTGGGGCGGTGAGCCGGTTGGTAGGATGCAGATGTTTTTGAGGGAATGATGGAGATTCTGATCGACGTTGCGGCCGCCGCGCCGGACGACTCTGCATGGTGCGCCGGGGTGATGGCGTGCTCAGATCCGTGGATCACTCTGGGCCGCAATCGGGAAGCCTGCCGCAAAGCATTGAACCGCCCCGGTACCGAGCTTTTTGTGGCCAGAAACCGGGAGAGCGCGCAGCCGATGGGCTTCATCCTGCTGGCTCCCTACGGCCTGGCGGGGTCGCCTTACATTGCCAGCATCGCGGTTGCGGCGGAGGGACGCGGGCAGGGAACCGGATCGCAACTGCTGCGCTTTGCCGAACAGCGCTTCGCCGGGCGCGGACACCTTTTCCTGCTGGTGTCGTCGTTCAACCATGAGGCCCAGCATTTTTATCTGCGGCATGGCTTCGAGCAAGTCGGGGAGATTAAAGATTATTGCGTGACAGGATATGCCGAGCTGATCTTCCACAAAGGGCTCAAGTGAGTCGCCCGGCGATGGCGACGGCGTCCGCCTCGATGAGCAAGCGCCTGGTGTTGCTGCTGATGGCTGTGGCCTCGGCCGGGTATGTGGGCCGCGTGGCTGTCACGGTGGTCGCTCCGGGCATGATGCGGGAGTTTGGCCTGAGCCAGGCGCAGATGGGGATGGTCTTCAGCGCCTTTCTGGTGGGGTACACGGCGTTTCAAGTGCCCTCGGGAGGACTGGCTGACCGGGTGAGCGCGCGCCGCATCTTCCTGGTGCTCTGCCTGGGGTGGGCGTTGCTGAACACGCTGACCGCGTTTGTCGCTTGGCATGGCTATGGCCTGGCCATGGTGATTCCGCAGCTATTGCTGATTCGCGCCTTGTTTGGCGTGATGGCCGCGCCCACTTATCCCACCTCGGCGAGAACCATCGCCGTCACCACGCCGTCGCGGATGCAGGCGCGGGCCAACAGCCTGGTACTGGCCAGTGTGGGCATTGGATCGGCGGTGGCGCCGCTGCTGCTGGCGCCGATTGACGGCCGCTACGGCTGGCGCGCGGCGCTCTTGGTGGCCGCCTCGTTCAGCGCGGCTGCCGGGCTGCTGTGGTGGCGGTTCGCGCCCCGGAAGCTGCATTCGCAGGGAAGCGCGGCGGTTGAAACCGCGGCTCACGCTCCGGCTGCGGCGACGCAGGCTTCTCATAAACCGCTGCGTTCTCCGAGTTTCTGGTTCCTCTTTGCCAGCTATCTTCTACAGGGCTACCTGGGCTATATCTTCGTCTTCTGGTTTTACCTTTATCTGGTTCAGGTGCGCCACTTCGAGGTACTCAAGGCAGCCAGCTTCACGGCGCTGCCGTGGGTGGCGACGATCTTTGCCATCCCGCTGGGCGGCGTGCTGTCAGACGCCGCTGTGGCGCGCTGGGGGGCGACGTGGGGACGGCGCAGTGTGCCGCTGGTTGCACTCTGCGGCGCTGCTGTTTTTTTGGTGCTGGGCGCACGCACTCCCAGTCCGATGGTGGCTGTGGCCGCGTTAACCGCCTGTACGGTGCTGGTGCTCTCGACGGAAGGCCCTTTCTGGGCCAGCATGACGCAACTGTCGGGCGAACATAGCGGTGTCGCCGGCGGCGTGATGAACTTTGGCAGCAACCTGGGCGGCATGGTTTCACCCGCGCTGACGCCCTGGCTGGCCGAGCGTATCGGATGGGAATCGGCGCTCACGCTTACCGCCGGATTGGCTGTGGTGGCGGGCTTGTTGTGGCTGAAGGTGCGCGTCGAGCCTGGGAATGAGACAGGCGGCGCTGGTTCGTCAGCAGCCACGGCGCACTGACGGATTTGCGACTGCTGCGGCCGTTTTTCGCTCTACGAGTGGGTGGCTTTCATTCAGCCCTGGGAATCTGCCGCTGCTACAATCAAAAGTGCCGAAAACAGGCGAATTTTAACCGTTTTTCCGAACAAGTGTGAGCGAGAAGTTCGAGCGATGACTCTACGCCTTTTCAATACCCTGACGGGACAAGTGGACGACCTGGTTGCCTCCGACGGCCAGGCGGTACGAATGTACGCCTGCGGGCCGACGATCTACGACTACGGGCACATCGGCAACTTCCGCACGTTTCTGCAGGTGGACGTGCTGCGGCGGTTCCTGAAGTTGACCGGAGTCGGCGTGCGCCACGTCATGAACATCACCGACGTGGACGACAAGATCATCCGCAACGCATCGGCGGCCGGGGTCTCAATCGGCGAGTACACAAAGAAGTTCGAGCAGGCTTTTTTTGAGGATCTGGAAGCGCTGCGCGTGGAGCGGCCAGAGATCATCGCCCGGGCCACGGAGCATATCCCGCAGATGGTGGAGCTGGTGCAAAAGCTGGCGGCGGCAGGGGCGGCTTACCAGACGGAGGATGGAAGCTGGTACTTCAGGCTGGCGGCGTTCCCGGAGTACGGCAAGTTGAGCAAAAAAGATTTGTCCGGGATGGAAGACGGCGCCCGCGTGGATCTGGACGAGTACGAGAAGGACTCGGCGCGGGACTTTGCGCTGTGGAAGGC
>Ga0255356_1001322_pt1 | contig 15759 bp, 12 predicted proteins | sample HBST100metaG_FD_189944 | JGI IMG/M metagenome (GOLD analysis project Ga0255356, IMG submission 189944) | Peat soil microbial communities from Stordalen Mire, Sweden - H.B.S.T100 | ecosystem: Environmental > Terrestrial > Soil > Wetlands > Peat | place: Sweden: Norrbotten County, Stordalen Mire... | reverse complement strand
GGGTCGTCCGCCAGCCACACCGCCCAACCGCGAAGCGCCTCGAACCAGCTAAGTGCTGTTGTCGGCGTATAGAGTGCGGCGTTCACATGCCATTGCAATAGCATTCCGCCATCGGCCATCCCTTCGTGAATCAGCACCATGTCCTGTCCGGGAGAAGCGCCTGTCCGTTCATAGGCGATACTCTCCGAGTTTTCCTCTGCACGAGCGAAAACTGGTGAGAGCCTAAGTCCTACTGGCACCGCCTTGAGCGCAGGGTTTTCGGTAACCGCCAGGTCGAAGAGCGGATAGCGCGTGGGATGCCGATACCCTGGGAGTTCGCCGCGCAGGTCTTGATAGATGCGAGCAAAAGGATAGCGCGCATGTTGTAATGCAGACGCCAGTGTTTGCTGAGTCTGCCTCAGCACAGTGCCAAACACTAGGGGGCGCGAAAGGTGAAACGGCAAGGGAAGCATGTTGACGTAGTAGCCGATCACCTGCTCTTCTGCAGCGCTCTCGCGAACAGAGGCGGTCGTACCGATAACTAGCTCCGCATGGCCTGTGCGCCGTCGAGCCTCCAGTGCCAAGACCGTCAGCATCACCGCATGGAGGCTGGAGTTATACCGTCGTGCCAGAGCCTTCAGTCCTCGCACTGTTGCGGCGTCGAGGCACGTCTCGAGACGGTGGTTCCCAGTCTCGGCGGTAGTGGAGCGCGGAAACTCCAGCGGTCCTTCGTCAAATGCGTGCTCGGGCAGGGCCAGGAAAAGCTCGCGCCAATAGCGGGCGTCCTCCGCGCAAGCCGGTGCAGCTAGATAGGCTTCCTCCCGCGCTGCCGATTCAGAGAAACTGCAAGTCGTAGAAGCCGGAAGCTCCTCGCCACACAGCAGCGCACCCAATTCGTCCACAATGATTCCAAGGGATCGCCCATCACCTAGGGAGTGATGCAGCGCAAGCCAGAACAGTTGTTCTCCAGAGTCTTCCTCCTCAACAACTCCAGCCCTCCACAGTGGAGGCACGCCCATGACAAAAGCTTCGCCCTGGCGCTCGCGAGCATAGGCCCTGGCGGAGAGCCTGTCGGGCAGCGTTACGGACTCAAGCATTTCAACCAGAACAGGGACAACCGCGCGATGAAGGCGGCCTTCCGCATCCTCATCAAAATAGGTTCGCAGTGCCTCGTGACGCGCCACTAAGCTTGACCACGCAGCATTCCATCTATCCAGGCTTGGCTTCCCACCTTCGACAAGGCGCATGAGAGGAATGGTGAAAGTGCGAGTATCGAGTCCGGCAGCTTCTGCCACGCGAAACTCCCGCTGACCTTCCGTCGCAAAATCGCTCTTAACTGGAACCCGACCTTCCTCATCATGGACGAGCGGAACGGTGCGCCGCAGCTCCTCGATTCTCTGAGCAAAAGCCGCCAGGGTTGGCGCTGCAAAAAGTTCACGCGCTGGAACCGGTTGAGCCAATTGACAAGAAAGATGATGCGCCACTGTGACCGCCAGCAGGCTGTTTCCTCCCAATGCAAAGAAATTGTCTTCGCGTGAGACGGTCTCCCCAAGCAGATCTCTCCAAAGAGTGGCGACCCTGGATTCCATCTCGCTACTCGGTGGGCTTTTTCCAGCGCCATTGGTTCTGTCTCTGGGAGTAAGTAACAACGCGCGCCGATCGACCTTCCCGGTGCTGGTCAGAGGGATTGCGACAACGGAATCCACCGAAGCCGGAATCATATACAAGGGCAAACTGCTACCGAGTAGCCCGCGCCACTCCTCCTCTGCTGGCATCACAGCGTCGGCGCGTAGGCGGACAAACGCCCGCAGGACCTTGGTCTCATTTGCAGACGCTTCCATTACCGTGACGGCTTCTTCCACACCTGGCAGAGACAGCAGTTTCTGATCGATCTCAGTTAGTTCCACACGCTGGCCATGTAACTTGACCTGAAAGTCAATTCGTCCGGAAAGCTCCAACCGGCCATCCTCGGACCAGCGGCCCAGATCACCCGAGCGATAGAAGCGGCCTTCGGGCGTCTCGACAAATCTCTGGGCTGTCAATTCCGGATTGTTCAGATAGCCACGCGCCAGGCCTACACCACCCAACCATACTTCGCCCACATCTCCCGGGGGAACGCGGTCGCCGTTGTTGCTACGGATGCTGATGCGCGTATTGGCCAGAGGACGTCCCACGGACAGCGGACGGTCAGGATCGGGATGCGGCGACAATCTTTCAGCAGATACCACGATGGTGGTTTCGGTTGGGCCATAAGCATTCCAGAGAGCTAAGTGACCTGCGTAGCATCTGGCATCGTTATGCGTTGGCGCTTCACCCCCGATAAACAGAACGCGCAGTCCTTCAAAAGGGATCTCCTTGCTGACACGCAGATAGGAGGGAGTATGAAAGGCAGCCGTTACCCCCAAACTCGTATAGTATTTTTTTAATCTCCAGGGATCGTCGCGCACCGCGTGAGCGACCGGCACAATTGCTCTGCCGAAGAGGAGCCCAAGTCCAAGTTCCCAAAGTGATGCATCGAAGCCTGGAGTCGCGACCAGAGAAATGCGGTCTTCCGGAGTAAGTCCCACCACTTCCGATGTCATATAGGCAGCGTTGACCAGGCTGTCATGCTGGATCAGAACGCCCTTCGGCATTCCCGTCGTTCCTGAAGTGTATACGATATATGCCAGATCTTTGGGCGATCCATTGACCTTGGGACGCTCTCTATTCGCGCTCCAATCTTCCGCACGCAGGATCGTATCAACTGACTGAGCAAGACGTCTTGGTACCACTTCTCCATCAAGAGCGATTAGTATCTTCGCTCCGGAATCTCCGGCCATAAAGGCCAGACGTTCCTCCGGCTGATCGAGAGCGAGAGGCACATAGACAGCTCCAGCCTTCCAAATTCCCAGAACAGCTGCAGGAAGATCGGCCGAGCACTCGGTCAGCACAGCCACCGGCTCTTCGCGCACTACGCCAAGCTCGAGTAATCTAGCAGCGATGCCGTTGGCTAAATTCTCAACCTCCGCATAACTTCGCACGAAGCTTTCAGTCACAACGGCAGCCCGCTGTGGATGGGCATCTACCTGCGCTTCAAATATCTCATGGAAGCGCTTTGTCGGTCGCGTGCGTGTCGGCCCCAGTTCCCATTGCTCCAGACACGGAGATCCCTCAGGCACGAGAACTGGTACGGGAGTTTCGACACGACTGATATCCATGCTAAAAACTCCATGGTTCATTGCGGTTGCATCACAGCAACCGGATGACTCTGGCCGATGGTCACCGGTTTGCCATTTCGATAAACGTCGAGGTAAATCGGCTTGTCCTCTAATTCGCCTTGATCGTCGAATTTGTAGCGACCGTTGGCACCTTCCCAAGCCTCCATGTATCGGATGGAATAGGCGAGATCAAGCGGGTTGGACGAGCCCGTGGCCCGGACCGCTCTAGCCAGGATGTACAACGCATCGTAGCCTTGCGCCGCCCACGTATCGGGATCCCTCCCAAACCGCGCCCGAAATCTTCGAACGAAAGCTTGGTTCTCAGGGCTTGGTGAGTTTACGTCGTACTCGTCAAAGAACATCGAACCTTCTAATCCACCGCTGGCTCGTGCACGCATCTCCGGCGTATCACTGAAGGCCCCAACGATCTCCGTTTTGAGGCCTACACCGTGAGCCAGTCGCAGAAAATCTCCCGCCCAAGGCTCCAGGCCCGCGAAAAAAATCGTATCAGCATCCGATCCTCTTAGCTCATTGACCGGCTGCCTAAAGTCGGGAAATTCGCGGGTATAAGGCCACTCATAAACTAATTCAGCACCCAAAGAGTTCAGGGCAATGCGATATTGATAGGCCAGATCTTCTCCATAGGCGCTCTGTTCCCAAATCAGAGCGACCTTCTTGTGGCCGCGGTCCACCGTCATCTTGGCAAGCGACCGAGCTATCTTGTCACTGGAGACGATGGTGCGAACAATGTAGTTGTATCCATGAGTCGTCATTGAGGTGTTGTTGGAACCGACGATTATGTGCAGCAAGCGGCTGGTCTCGAACATTGCAGATGCCTTGATACCGATGCTGTCGTCGTAGTAACCAAGAGCCGCGCTCATCTTTGGCGTGTTTGAAAATTCAATGTCGATGTTCTTCGCTTTTTCCCAGTCGAGTCCGTCGTCCCGCATCACTAGGCGGACCGGCACCCCTCCAGTAAGACCGCCGGCATTAATCTCTTCCTGCGCCAGTTGAAGGCCGTCAGCCATACCGTCCTGGTTCAGCGCGAAGGGCCAGCATACTCCGACTAGAATCTCCTTGGGCATGTGACTAAGCGCCTGGAATCTGACTTCCCCCATGCGATCGAACGACTGCCACTGCGGGGAGAGCGCATAGGCCAGAAGCCCGATTGTCAAAAGCGGGAGGATCAGCCTTTTCATACTCAGTCCTTTCCCAGAATCAGCGGCAGGCCACTCTTGCCAGAACCAATAACTACGGTTTTGGCGTTGGGCGATTTGGCTAAGTCCTGCGTTGCCAGTATCCCCTGCCAGGCAAGCACGGAAGGAGTGAGGCTCCCGTTGATGGTGTTGTTGTAGTCCCGGATGCCTGCAGATTCAATGCGCTTACGATCAGCCTCCTTCGTGGCTATCGAGAGCCTGTATTCATACTCTTGATCAACCTGCTGCTGGGCTAACTTGGCTTCGATTGCATCGGAGATCCTTTGAGGCAGAGTGATGCTCTCGATCGGCACATCGTCCAGCGACACAAAACGCGCTCCAAGATGACCTTTTGAGAGAGCGCTTACACGCTCCTGGATGGCCTTCTGCGTCGTATAGATCTCTTCGGGTTTGTACTGTCCAAAAACAGCCCGCATCACGGAACGGATTTCTGGCTTCACCACCACGTTCACATAGTCTGGCCCTACGCGCTGGTGCAGCAACGGAAGGGTATCTTTCTCCAGGTAATAGCGCACCGAATACCGAACCCCAACCGTGAGGCCGTCCACCGTCAGTACATTGATGGAATCGGTGAACTGCTGCTTGCGGACGTTGTAGACGTACATTTTGTTGAATGGCAAAATCACGTGCATGCCTTCGCGGTATACCGTGTCGATCTGTGTACCTCCGCCCAAGCGCCTCCACAGCACGCCAAGTTCGCCTGGGTAGATCGACACCACGATCGAATTGAAGAAGAAGATCGTGAAGAAGCACAGCAGGAACAAGACGAGAATCAGGTATGGTGCCTCGCGCTTGGAAAAATCGCCCACACGCCTGCTTTGAATGGCTGCCCATTCACGAATTGGCTTCATTCCTTTTGCACCTCGTTCGGCAGTTTGGCGCACTTCACGGTATGCCATGCCCCCTGTCGCCGAGAGTTCGCCTCGGACGAATCATGGTTTGGGAACGACGATTTGAATACGAGGCTTCCCCAGGTTGAGGGAGAAATGCTGCCAGTTGGTCTCCGACTACCTGGCGCCAACCGCTATTTCTCCCGCATCGATGCGAAGTACAGAAACATGAGGCTAATAAAGGGGGTGAAGATAACAGAGCAGAATACAAAGCCCCAAAAACCAAGGCGTCTCTCCCGCCCCAAGATACCCGCCACCAGGCACAGTGCCAAGTATCCGAACACGCACGGTAGCAGCCCCACGGCGTTAGACCGCGGCCTCGGCCTTCTCCGGCGCGTTGATCGTCGTGGCTACTCTTTTGCCCTCTTCAAACTGCGCCTTGAAGTATTCCTTGACCGCCTCCGGATCGAAATCCAGGAATGTGCCGCCTGATTCAAAATGCTGAATGAACACGTTGCCTAGCGCCCATGCATATGCCCCGCAGAATACTGACATCGAGGTCCCGCCTGCCACAAGACCTATCACCGGAACAGCTTTGAACATAGTGCCGACCAACCCGCACGCCAACGCGTGGGGAAGAACGAAACCGGAGAGGGCGCCGATCGTTGCTTTCACGGCATCTCTCTGAAACCGAACATCGTAGATCTTTGCGAGATCGGCGATCATCTTCAGTTGCACGCCGGAAACTGCGGCCCAATCTACAAACGGGATCGGAACCAGTCCAGCTCCCATCGACCACCACACATACTTCTTGACTGTTTTAAAAGCTCTCTGCTGGATTTCTGTCACAGTAATGGCTCCTTCTGGATCTGCAATCGGTTGGTCGTTCTTGGGGTAATGGCATAAGATAGCTGGACGCTATTCCATGCCAAGGTCTCGACCTTTGCCTGACGTTGTCCCCGTGGCGACGGGATTGCGGCGGATTCCTGAGAGCGTTCACATACAACTTACTAACTTAGAAGGGTTTGGGAAAATAGAAACATGAGGCACATATACAGTGCATGAAATGCAGAGCCATCATTCTCACGCACAACGTTCGCGCTCGCGACTCCCGTTTAGTAGGCCTTACTTGTCTCACGATGCTTGATCCACTGTCAAGGCTTATTCGCACTTTGAGTCAAGCTCAGATATTCCCGCTAAGTTGAACTCGAAGAGAATGATCTCATCAATATTCCACTGATTCTCAAACCGTGAATGAAGCCTGCTGCTGCGTTAGAGTCAGGCATCTTGCCTCTCTTCGCGTGACGCACAATGATCGGATTGTGGCATGGAGCACTTGCTCGTACTGTTCCAGATTGCTCACATTTGCGCAGAATATTTTGTTTCCTCTACCACCTTTCACTTACAGAAGGACGAAAAAGCATTCATTTCTATTTAAAGACTTGTCGTCGGCCGAGCATTCGATTTCCCGGCAACGTTGTCACGGCGCTCGAAGCACTTCACGAACATCTTGCTAAAGGCGTGGGGTAGCGCGTTGCCACGCACGATAGAGGAATACTGGAGAGTCATTCCGGGGCGGCGCTACAAGAGCACACGTCTGATCTCCTCCTCCATTTGGTTGAGAAGTTTCTCCACCTTTATAGTGCGGCAATTCTTGCCTCCGCTGTGCTTTGCTGATGCTAGAGTGTCCGTTATGCCTTCCTCAGTGTCCTTCGAACACCGGCAATTCGGCCTTCCCACCGCGATCGCAATCGTCGTTGGCGAATCCATCGCGCTCGGCATCTTCTTGACTCCTGCCACTATGGCCAAGTCGCTCGGCTCTCCGCTGCTGCTTGCTTCCGTTTGGATCGGGATGGCGCTGATGGCAATGTTCGGAGCACTGTGCTACGCAGAACTCGCCATCCGTTTCCCTGAATCTGGCGGGGAGTATATCTATCTGCGCGCCGGTTATGGAGACCGCATTGCATTTCTTTATGGCTGGATGAACTCCATCGTGATGTATCCCGGAGTCGCTGCCGCCTTGGCCGTAGGAGCGTCAGCGTATGTCGCACAGTTGCTTCCTCTCAACACAACCGCGATTGCCTTCGTTCCCGCCTCCATTCTTTGCATCGTCGGTGTTGTAAACTTCGTTGGAACACGATTGAGTGGCTCTCTGGTAACCTTCATCAATATTCTCAAGCTCTTCATTCTGGTTACCCTGGTCGGTTGGGCCTTTGTCTCCGGGCACGCCCACTTAGGCAATCTTATGCCTCTGGCTCAAAGGCGCCCTGGGTCGGATGCCTTGATTCCTGCTATCGCCGGGTCTATTGTCGCGGCCTTCTTCAGTTTCGGCGGGTGGTGGGAGGCAAGCAAAATTGCGGGTGAGGTGCGCAATCCAAGGCGCACACTACCGCTTGCATTTCTCGGCGGTGTCGCGCTTGTCACGCTCACTTATCTGCTCATCAGCACTGCCTTTCTTGCGGTTCTGCCTATAGACCGCATTACTTCCAATACAGATTTCGTAGCTCAGTTCGGTCAAGCACTCTTTGGCGCCGTTGGAGCGAAGATTCTATCTCTCTGTGTGCTTATATGCGTCTTTGGCGGAATTGCCGCACTAACCATGGCCTCGCCTCGCGTGACTTATGCGATGGCACAAACTGGAGCTTTCTTTCCGAGTTTCGGAAAACTGCATCCGCGTTTCGGAACTCCCTCAAATGCAATTCTTCTGCAAACGGGCATGTCTCTCACGGTACTTCTCATCGGCGCGTTTGATCGAGTCCTTGCTTACATAATATTTTCGGCGGTACTCTTTCTAGCGCTTGTGGCGTCCACGTTGTTTCGCGTCACTAATCCGGTTCGAGGCTGGTGGTTCCCTTGGGCGCCTATCGCCTTCATTACTCTCAGCGTTCTTGTTGCCCTTCTGATTCTTCTGCACAACCCAATCCCAGCACTGGTCGGAGTCTTCATCGTTCTGTGCGGACTCCCCTTTTATCAATTCCTAACTGCGCGCAACAATACTGCGCCACTTACCACTGAAGGGAATTAACACATGGCACACATTCGTCTTCCAGATGGACTGCAAGGTATACGCGCCGCGATGGCGTTTCGCCCAGAGACTGCCAAGCCTCTCAATGAGTTGGCTGAGGTCCTTCTCCATGCTCCTAACTCCCTTACCCTCGCCGAGCGCGAACTGATCGCGACTTATGTCTCCTCGCAGAATGACTGCTACTTCTGCCAGACCGTTCACGGTGCCATTGCCGCAGCCCATCTTGAAGGAAATGAAGAATTGGTACGCTGCGTGAAAGCCGACTTTGGCCAAGCCGCGATCTCCGAAAAGCTCAAGGCACTGCTTGTCATTGCGGGCAAGGTTCAAAAAGGCGGTAAGCATGTAACTACCGTAGACGTTGAGGCAGCGCGGAATACCGGAGCAACAGACGTGGAGATTCACGACACGGTACTGATCGCTGCCGCCTTCTGCATGTTCAACCGCTATGTGGACGGACTGGACACCTGGCAACCGCACAACGACGAACTCTATCGGGAGCGTGGAAGAAAGACCGCGAAAGAAGGCTACATATCCATGAGCCAAGAATACCTGCCGCAGCAAGGCAGCACAGCACAAGGAGCTTGAATATGCCGCACATCCCGTTGCCAGAACAACTGCCCGGAATCACTTCCGCATTTGCGTTTCGTCCTGAGACAGCCAAGCCCTTGCGCGAGTTGGCTCATGTTCTTTTGCACGAACCTAACAGCCTTTCTCCGGGCGAGCGTGAGTTGATTGCCACTTATGTTTCTTCGCTCAATGATTGCTACTTTTGCCAGACCAGTCATGGCGCTGCGGCAGCCTGTCATTTGGGAGATAGCGAAACGGTCAAGCAAGTTCAAGCTAACTTTAAGCGTGCGCCCATCTCAGAAAAGTTGAAGCGCCTTCTCGCCATCGCTGAGCAGGTGCAGCGCGGTGGCAAGAGTGTGACCAAGGCTGCTGTGGATGCCGCCCGCGAACACGGAGCCAGTGATACAGAGATTCATGACACTGTGCTGATCGCTGCTGCCTTCTGCATGTACAACCGCTATGTGGATGGCCTTGCCACTTGGCAGCCACACGATGATTCCATGTATGCGGAGATGGGTGCGCACCTTGCACATGAAGGCTACCGAACCCCGTCCATCCGCACGCCAGCCGAGGACTTTGCCGGAGTTATCTCTGATTCCGAATGAGCGTCGACACAACAAATGGGAGCAGTTACTTAAGCCTTAACAAAACCAGGACAGAATCCGAAGCTCATATACACTTCTGGATTTCATCACCCTGCGAGTATTTATTACCAGGTAAGTGCGCGGAGGGCGGAGACACCGGCTCCGAGCAGTGCAGTTGCGTCGTCGGGAGGCAGAATCTCAAGTGAGTAGCTTTGCAGCGGACTCAGTTTCACCATGGTTTTCAAGTGGCTGCGCAAGAGCGGCAGATCAAGAAAACCGACGTTGTGCCCTGTGAAGTAAAAGCGGCCCGGGCCTGCCAGATGAATGAACGAGGCGGTCGCGGCAGCCAAAGCGCGATGCCACAGGTCGACAAACTCGCGGCAACGGGCATCGCCCAAACGCGCGTTTGCGAACACCTCTTCCGGCTCGAGATCCAGGAAGCGGAGACGCATTGCGCGATAACCCATAATGCCTTCCAGGTGGCCGACGCCGCCGCAGCCGCAAAAGCGTTCTTTGGGATCGAGAGTGACGGTGATATGTCCGCCCTCCCAGACGCCTTCGACATACGGCCAGCGTCCATAGCCGATGCCATTGCCGATGGTCCACACGCGTGTGAGCCGATCAAGCTGGCCGCGAGTTGCAGCGACACCGGCAGCAATAGCATCCGCGTCGTTACCAACATAGACCGGAGCCGTGATCTCTCGCGCGGAAAGCACTTTGGTAAGTTCGTCGGCAAAACGCATGCCCTTGGTCTGGAGCAGGTTGGGCGACTCCTCGACGACGCCGTGGCGGACGATGCCCGGCACAGCAACTCCAATGGCATCCACGCGATTGAGTTCGTTTCCTGTCAGAGTGCAGATAAGAGCGACCATCTTGTCGATGATCTCGCTGCCGGGCATCTCCGCCAGAGCCTCCACTTCGTCAGAGCTCACGGGGTAACGGAGCAGCGTGCCCGTCAGTTGGTGATTCTCTAGTCGACCGGCCACAATGTGGTCGGTCATTACTACGCCGATGGCAGTGGCCATTGTGCCCTCCTGGGAGATTGGGAAGATTTGCGCCTGCTATTCCGTCTGGTAACGGTGAAGGCGGCCAAGCCCGTTAAAAGCCGCGACTTTGTAACACTCGGCAAAGGTTGGATAGTTGAAGACAGCATCGATGAAATACTCTACGGTGCCGCCCAAAATCATAACGGCCTGCCCTATATGAACCAGTTCACTGGCGCCCTCTCCGATGATATGAACACCTAGAACTGCGAGAGTATCGCGATGGAAGATAAGCTTGAGACGGCCGGTGGTATCGCCGCGAATCTGGCCACGCGCGGTCTCGCGGTAGTAAGCCATGCCAACTTCATAGGGCACGTCCTCGCCGGTCAACTGTTCTTCCGTCTTACCAATGAAGCTGATCTCGGGGATGGTGTAAATGCCGTAGGGATAGAAGCTGGGATTGGACGTGGCGGCCTGATCGTCAAAGGCGCGCGCCGCCGCAATCCGTCCCTGCTCCATAGAGACCGAAGCCAAGGACGGAAAGCCTATAACATCGCCCACGGCATAGATATGCTCGACTTTGGTCTGGTAATGTTCGTCGACAGGGATGCGGCCGCGAGAGTCGGCTTCGAGGCCTGCTGCCGATAGGTTAAGGTCATCGATCGCGCCTTGACGCCCCACGGCATAGAGTAGCGCATCGCCGGAGATTTTCTTGTTGCTCACCAGATTAGCGACGACCGTTCCTGCCTGGGGTTCTTCCACACTCTTCAGCTCTTCGCCGAGCCGCATGGTAACGCGGATGTCGCGAAGGTGATAGCAGAGTGCCTCTACGATTTCCTGGTCCGCGAATTCGAGTAGCCGGTTGCGCTTTTCAATCAGCGTTACTCGAACGCCAAGGATGGCGAACATGCAGGCATATTCAACGCCGATGACGCCGCCGCCAACCACAACCAGTGAGCGGGGCAGAGTTTCGAGAGTGAGAATCTGATCGCTGTTAATGATGGTGCGGCCGTTAACTGGCACCATAGGCGATGCCGCCGGACGCGTTCCGACAGCAACGATAATGCGCTCGGCTGAGAGCGTAGTGCTGGTCTGCGGACCCGCGACTTGGATCTGGTGCGGATCGACGAAGCTGGCAATCCCATGCACCACGTCGACACCGTTACGCGAGAGCTGGGCTTCGGTCAGGTCCACTTCGGTCTTGATGACCGCCTGGACGCGGAACGCCAGATCGGCCATGGTGATCTTTTCCTTGACGGAATAGTTCATTCCGTAGATCGAGCGGTAGTTATAGCCGGTAAGGTGAAGCACGGCCTCTCGCATGGTTTTGGAGGGAATGGTACCGGTGTTAATGGAGACACCGCCGACAACGGAACGGGCCTCGACAACGGCAACGCGCTTCTTCATCTTGGTGGCCGCCACGGCAGCGCGCTGCCCGGAGGGGCCTGAACCGATCACAATCAGGTCATAGTTGACTGCGGTCATGTGAATTTCTCCCCATAGGCCGTACTCAGTTCCCGCCGCAACACAAGCCGTCCGGAGGCAGCGAGGGCCATTACCCAGAGGTTAACATTGCGCCGTGCTTTAGCCGCACAGCGCAGAGTGCAAAATCGACTTTAGCTTAATGCGCTGCGGAAAAAACATTCGGAATCCCCTGAAGTATTGTCAGGCATGACATCTGGCCTGCCTAAGCGCCGCCGAAAGATGTCGCAAATGCTACAGAGCATCGGGGACCTGCTCAGATTTCTCCGTCAAATTAGATAAGTAGGAAACCACCCGATTTCGACATCGTAAGAGGGAGAGAAGAGTCTGTGGTCGCCTGGCGTATTCGTCAGACACTTGGCCATTTAGGCAACCAGCAAGGTAAACCCCGGCAGCGAGCTGGTGCTTCTTAACAATAGCAATATTCAAAACATTAAGGACTCGGTCAGAAGACGAATTGCCGTCTTCGCCTACCTCTTGTGCCGAACGCGCATCACGGCGATCGATCCCGCAATCAGAACGAGCCCGCTAACCGCGATACTCGGATCAACTTCAGGTGCAGGGTGTCTGAATGCAAAAGCATAAGCGGATGTGCATGTGCCGACTGCGAGACCCAAGGACAAAAGTGCGTATTTCAGGAGGTATTTCGTCATGTGCAAATTCTCTCTTGTGGGATGCTTAAAGGTTTGAACCTCTCGAAACCAGGCAATCTCCTGTCGACCGGCAGGTGTACCTGGCGCCTTCAGCGATTCGGGCCTAATGCATCCTCTTTGCTATCTCAAACCCCGTCCCCAAAAAAACTGGGACGCTTCCCATCCTTACGGCCTTTTCCGACTCAATCCGCCGGAGAAGCCCCAAAGACAGCGCGAGATCTTTAGATAGCGATTTCGTAATTCTTAAAAAAATATTAACACGGGATGAGGCAACTCGTGAACCAGCACCTGCCAAATTATAGTAACAAGCGACAGATTACCTGTGCTTGCCGAGCTACCGTCCAATGGCAAAGACAGTAACTCCCCGCATTCCGGCGACTCACATGGCTTTCAAGGAGCAGACCTACAACTGATCTGCCCCCTGAAAGACTCGCATTAGGCTTCTGTGGAGAGTTTTTTCATGCTATTACGCCTCTTGAAGTAAAGGAAGATCGCGGAGGCAAGCAGTCCACTGGCAAGCAGCACAAGGCTGCTAGGCTCAGGTGTAGGCGCATCCCCAATTAAAACCTGAGGTGTGCCGTCTGCGATCGGGTTCTCGCTACCGTCTGCCGGAAGATAAAGCACGTAATCGGAGTAGATGCTTGAGTTGGGATTATTCGCGACATAAGCGGCCGCATCAGTTAGCAAATTGTCTATAGTAGTCTGATCGCTTTTGGACAACCCTGCCACCGTACGCGACAACAGGGTATCGCCTGAATCAAGCAGTTCCCAATTGGCCCACGAAGCGTCTGCTGCGCCAGCAGTGCCAATCTGAGAGAAGATGTATGCGGCCTCTTCGTACAGCGTGCCTGAAATCGGCGCGATCGTGGCGTTCCAACTCTCGCCTTGCTCAATATCATTCTCAAAGCTGAGACACATCAGTGGCACGTTGCTGACACTGCCGCTACTGCTAGTAACGGTGAAATCGTAGGGGTACACATTACTAGCCCCAGCCCCCGATCCAGAAATTGCGCCGTATCCCGTCGACGTCAATGTCACCGTATCAGCGTAAGCCGCGAGTGGCGCTAACAACAACAAAGCGCAAAACGCCGAGACGGAAAAAATCGCGTAACCTCCAACCTTCTTCATCATCATTTTCTCCTGGCCGACCCTACCCAGCGGCAGCCGACGTTCTAGCTCATTGGGGGTGAGCTATGGTTATGTGTACACACCCTGCTAACTCACCTGCTCGGTGTGACGTAACAGATCAATGCAATGGCGAGCTTCCGCCTCACAAAGCTTCCTTAAGAAGCATCAAATTTACAGTTTCTGAAATTTGAAAAAATTATAGCAAAGATGAGTCTAGACCGCAAAAATTATCTTTATCCTCACTTTACGACCGACTTATATCAACCTAGGGTACGAGCTATACAGGCCACCAAAAAAGGCTTTCGGAGTCTCTCGATGAGTTAGGCATGGTCTTTAGCCTGCCCCGAGCGCAGTCATAGGGTGAGTTAGCCTACCGAAAAGGTCTGCATTTAGTAAGGAATCCCGCCTACTTGCCCGCTCCGGCAGGCTGCGCTTGCGTCTGTTTATCAGGAGGCATGGACACAATCACCTCATTGGGCTTGGTGTAGTGCAGTTTGTCCCGCGCCACTTGCCCAATCGCGTCTGGGTTGGACTTGAGCCGTTCGATGCGGTCACGCAGGCGCGCATTTTCCTCGTTGAGCTCGTCGATCTCCTTGCGCAACTCACGGTCCTCGACGCGTTTCTGCTGCCACACAGACAGCCCGTTCCTGCCGTTCACTACGTGCCAAAGCAGTAAAGCCGCCAGCACCACGGCCACCGCAGTGGCCGCCGGACGCCACTGCAGCAGCGCAAACTCCAGCGCCCGCTTCGGCATAGGTTCGGGAGCGGCTGCCCCCTTGGCCTCCACGGCTTTCTTTTCTGCTTGTACCTTCTCGTCCGGCATCGAACCTCAATCCCTACTGCAACACAAACTTTTCGGCCGCCGTCTTCAGCGCCTCAGTGTCGTGCTCGCTACGCGCCTCTGAGTAAGCTCGCACCACCGGCTCGGTCCCGGAGAGGCGGTAGCAAACCCACGAGCCATCTTCCAAAATGAGCTTCAGCCCGTCGGTGCGCACCACGCCTGTCACCTTGCGTCCGCTCAGTTCAGTGGGATCGGCCTTCAACCTCTCAGTGAACGCGGTCATCCCCGCCGGGGTCAAGCGGAAGTTCTCCCGAACCGGATAGAAGGAACCAACCTTGCCAAATAGCTCCTTCAGTTGCACGCCCAAGCTCTTACCGCGATTGGCCACCATCTCGGCCACCAGCAGCCCAGCCAGCACGCCGTCCTTCTCCGGCACGTGACCGCGAATGGTCAGCCCCGCCGACTCCTCGCCGCCAATGGCGATCTTGTCTCCGTTAATCAGTTCACCTATGTACTTGAAGCCCACCGGCGTCTCATAGAGCGGAACCTTGTGATACTCGGCCAAGGCATTAATCAGGTTGGTCGTCGCCACGCTCTTGGCCACACCGTTCTTCCAGCCGCGCGTCTCCACCAGATAGTCGAAGAGCAGCGCAATCACGTAATTCGGCTGAATGAAGGTGCCGTCCTCGTCCACAATGCCGAAGCGATCCGCGTCGCCATCGGTGGCAATGCCGAGATGAGCGCCCGTCTCCTTCATCTTCGCCTTGGCGTCGCCCAGCAGTTCGTCGGCCGGCTCCGGCGCGTGTCCGCCAAAGAGCACGTCGCGGTAGTCGTGAACCGTTTCGACGCTCACGCCTGCCTCGCGCAAAATCTCGGAGCTGTACCCGCGCCCCGCGCCCCAAAAGGGGTCGTAGACCACCTTGATGCCTGACTTGGCAATAGCCTTCAGATCCACCAGCTCGGCGAGCCGCTTCAGGAACGTCGGCTTCACGTCAGTCGTCTCAAAGCCGCCTTCAGGAGGATCTGCAAGGGGGATCGCGCTTCCGGCAGCGCCAATCGCCGCAATCGCTGCTTCAATCTTTCCAGTCACCTGCGGCAGTGCCGGCGCACCATCGGGAGTCGAGAACTTGATGCCGTTATATTCCGGCGGATTGTGCGAGGCGGTAAAGTTGATCGCCCCGGAGCACTTCAGCTCGCGCACCGCGTAAGCAATAGCCGGTGTCGGCGCTGCCTCGGGAATCACGATCGGAGTAACGCCAGCTCCAGCCAGCACACGCGCCGCATTGTCCACAAAGCTCTCGCCCAGGAAGCGCGGGTCACGGCCCACCAGCAC
>Ga0255356_1001317_pt1 | contig 15779 bp, 11 predicted proteins | sample HBST100metaG_FD_189944 | JGI IMG/M metagenome (GOLD analysis project Ga0255356, IMG submission 189944) | Peat soil microbial communities from Stordalen Mire, Sweden - H.B.S.T100 | ecosystem: Environmental > Terrestrial > Soil > Wetlands > Peat | place: Sweden: Norrbotten County, Stordalen Mire... | reverse complement strand
ATGTAGGTGACTGCGGAATAAGGCCGCCATGGGCGCCCCAGCCACACGTTCGCCACGCCCGGATCAGCCGTCAGCTTCGACTTGTAGATCAGGTAGCCGGAGTCCTGGCGCGGATCGATCCTGCTTTGCGCCGTGATGAAGCCATCGAGGAGCGGGTTGAGCAGCGGCTTGCTGTGAATCTCGCAACGATCAAAGACCGTTTTTCCATCGCCGAAGATGAAGTCGAAATGGCCTTCGATATAGCAGTCGGAGAAGTACTGCCGCGCGGTTTTGCACATGCGCGCAGGTCCATCCCCTGTGCATCCCTTGCTGGCCGCGTAGAGCGTGTCCTGAAGGCCCAGTAGACGCACATTGTGAAAGATATCCCGGTCGCCGATAACCCGCAACGCCACAGCCTGAGAGCCCGTGAGGTTCGGATCGTGTGTGATTTTGAAGTCGTTCTGGAAGGTGATGTTTTCGGCGACAAAATTGTCTGCCGTTACATTCACGGTAGCCGTGTTGCGGGTGCCGCCATTGAGGGCCGCGCTACGGTCAAAGACAACCACGGTCTTGCTGGCGTCGGGATTGGAACTGCGGAGCTGAATATTAGGCTTGTCGATGGTCAGTACTTCGCGGTAGATTCCAGGAGCTACCAGAATCAGTGCGCCTCCCGTGGCCGGCGCCAAATCGATGGCCCTTTGAATCGACCAGTAATCTCCGGTTCCGTCGGCGGCCACATAGAGCGTTTTGTCTTCCGGTTGCACCTTGACGGCGGCCTCTGGAGCCGTCACAACGATGGGCAGCGGCACGAAGCGATCCTGGCAGGCCAGAGGCGTTCCCTCGGCCGCATCGGCTCCACTGATCTTGACGTCCTGACCGGAAGGAATCAGATTTCCGCGCTTGCCAGTCACAGTGATTTCCGCATCCTTGGCGAGGATTTCCGATTTCTGCAGACCGTCAGCGGTTACATTGTCCAGCGTGATGCCCAATTTGTGTCCTTCGTCCAAGCCGTAGAAGATGAAAGCTCCTGGCGTCAGCACATGAACGTTCCGCAAGGTAATGTCGCGGTAAATGGGAAGCAGGTCTCCGGTGAAGGTGGTGTACATCGGCGTGAAGACCAGGGGGTTGGGCGAGTTGCGGATGCAGACGTCCTCGAAGGTAATGTTATGCACGAGTCCGCCACGGCTGCGGTCGGACTTTATGCGGAGGCCGTTGTCCGCGCCGTCGATGGTCAGGTCGCGCACCAGCACGTGATCCACACCGCCCGCAGTTGCGCTGCCGATCGACATGCCGTGGCCGGTATAGAAGTGATTATGCAGGATGGAGATATTCGAGGCCGCGCCGCTTGGGTCGGATTTGATGGCAATATCGTCATCTCCGGTATGAATCGTGGACCAGGCAATGGTGACATTCTTCGCGCCGGCCGATGGGTCGATGCCGTCCGTGTTGCGCGCCGTCTTGGGCGTGAGGATCTTCACTCCCCAGGCGGTAAAGCCATTACTGTGGAAGATTGAGACGTGCGTATTGGGAGAGTTGCGCAAGGTGATCTTGTAGAGCGTGAAGTTGTCGGAGCGGTCCACATTCAGCAGGCGCATGCATCTCTGCTGCATGTCGAGTACCTTGGCTTGATGCGCGAGTTCCCACCATGTAATCTTCTGCCCCAGCATCTGTGCGCCGCCGCGGCCGTCAATCGAGCCCTCGCCCATGATGCCGCTGTTGGGCGCGTCAATAAAGGAGATCAGCGGCTTGCAGCCATGGCTTTCCTTGGCGAGAATGCCGCAGCTGCCTAGCGTCAGATCGTAGTCGCGGGGATCCCGCGAGGCAAACAATGCTGTATTCGCGTCCACCAGAAGGGCCACCCCAGCCTTGAGGTGCACAGGGCCGCTCAGGAAGATGTTGTTGCTGTCCTGGGCGCGCAGTTCCACGGCTTGGCCCGCAGGGCAGCGGTCGATGGCGTTTTGCAGCCGTGCCGTGTCCGGCCTGTGCTCGTCGGAAAGTGACAGTTGCCCTGCGGGAGCGCTCAAGTGCGCGCGCAAGACCACACATGCCGCCGGATACTGAGGCTCGACAACGGTGCGCGTGTCCTGAGCCGCTGAGGCGAGGCACATAGTCAGAGCGAGAACAATGCATACAAGCGAAAGCCGAAGTTTCACGTGGAAGCTCCTTGTGGAGAAAGAGAACTGTACCGCCGCGCTTTGCGCGCTGATTGATGGAATGTACTCACAAAGCGTCTCAGGGATGCGACTGCGCGGAGGGTTTTGCAGGGGTTTCACCCTTGATGTCTGGCCCGAGTTCGACGCAGTTCTTGGCCAGATCATCGGCCACCATGCGCCCAAACACCGCCGCTCCACTGGCGTTCAAGTGGGTGCGATCCGGGCCTACATTCCCTGCTGCATCGGGGTGACCCGCCGCATCGAACTGGTCTGCCTGCTCCTGGGTCATCGCTTCCAGCAGCTTTACGCTTTCTGCGTTCAGATCGATAAGCGGAACGTTTTCCTCCTTGGCAACACGTTTTGCGGCAGCGGCATAGGCCTGCAAATCCAGCACCAGCTTGCCGTCTTTATACGTGCGCCGGGAAAGCGAAGTCACGATTACCGGCCGTGCACCGGCAGTGCGCGCCTGCTCAATGTAGCGGCGCATGTTCTCCGCATAGGTCGTCTCCGGATTGGTCTCGCGCAAAGGCCCTTTGCCAGGCATGTCATTGTGCCCGAACTGAATCAGAATGTAGTCCGGATGCGTTTCCAGCGCATTTTTCCAGAGTCCCTCGTCGTAATAGCTCTTTGAGCTGCGACCGTTTCTCGCGAGGTTGACGCATTCCACGTTGGGCGTCACAAGGGCGCAGAAGGCAGCTCCCCATCCTCCGCCGAGGGCAACCGTCGAATCACCTGTTAGCACGATGCGTACCGGCGCGCCATGGAGGATTGCCATGCTGCGTATGCCGGCCGCTGGCAGGGTCGCAGGGGTTGGCTTAACGAAAGGCGCCAGTGCCGGCACAGCTTTGCCCATGTCCACGGCAACTATGCGCCCAAAGATATATGAGCCCTCGTAGTTCAGGTGCGTCTTGTCCGGGACGGTATTGCCCGCGTCATCCTTCTTGGTGATGCCCAGAGCATCGCCCTGTGCTTCGGTGAGCGTATCGAGGTACGCGATGCTGTCGGCCTGCAAGTCGATCAGTGGTGTTCGCTCTTCCGTAGCGACCTTCTTCATAGCAGCGGCATGGGCCAGTAGATCGGAGTGGATCTTGCCATCGGTCTCGTAGTAACGGCGGGTCAGCGGTGTGACAAGAATTGGCGTGATACCCTGCGCGCGCGCTTCTTCGACGTAGCGCTTTAGGTTGACGGGATATTCCGTCTGAAGATTTGTCTCGCGAGCCTTGTGCTCTTTCGATTCCTCATCGTTGTGACCAAACTGGATCAGCATGTAGTCTGGCTTGTCTGCCAGCGCCTTTGCCCAGTAACCCTCCTGCCGATAAGTCTTGGTGCTCGCACCGCCCTTTGCATCGTTGATGCACGTCACGCTGTCAGTGAGGTTGGCGCAGAAGCCAAGCCCATAGCCGGCCTTCTCTGTCTGGGTGGAATCGCCCACCAGGGCAATCCTCATCTTTGCTGCTGAATGCGGCCCGTCTTGAGTTGGTTGCTGAGCGTAGCTGATGCAGCAGATGGTAAAAATGCAGTAGAGAATGCCAAGCGAAATCTGTTTCATAGAGTGCTCCCTATTTTAGTGCGATTTGCTGTACGGAGTCGCATGCACTCAAGATTCTATCCCTTTAGAGGTCTGACCAGAAAGCATTTCGATCCGCAAATCAAGCTGCGGCACACGAATGGATGAGAGCACATATTTGTCGCATCAATCTACTAAGGTGCAATATCTGGCAAGCATAGACCGAGGGAATCGAGGAAAATGGTATAGATGCCTTGACGGCACGCAGTTGTCTTCCTGTAAGGTTGATATTGTCTGTGGTCAGTCCACTTGGACGGAGCGCAGCGTCTAATAGATGCGGTTCACTGCGGTGTTGATCGGAGTTCAATATGCGTTTCCTCTGCCTTCCTTCGCTTATCGCGGTTCTTCTGCTATGTTCAACTTCATCTTTGGGTGCTCAAGACACCCGCAAGGTCACCGAGCCGCATATCCCCAGCGCATGCGTTGCCCTGGATGCTAGTATCGTGGCCAGTCGCGGGGCAATTGCAGAGAAGGACGAGCAGAGACTGGATACGGCGCGCATTCAGCACGCGATCGATAACTGCGTCGCAGGCAAGGCAGTTGTGCTGCGCGCTCGTGGCGAGAAAAATGTGTTTCTGACCGGGCCGCTTACTTTGCGTAGTGGCGTAACCCTGGTTGTGGATGCCAATACAGCTCTGGTGGCTTCGCGCGACCCGCGTGTCTACGATCTCGCGCCGGGCAGTTGTGGAGTCATTAGCGACAAGGGCCATGGATGCAAGCCGCTGATTACGGGTGATGGCGCTCAGCACAGCGGCATCATGGGCGAAGGCTCTATCGATGGTCGGGGCGGGGCCAAACTGCTGGGGCAGAATGTTACTTGGTGGGATCTGGCGCACGAGGCGAAGGTTACTGATAGGCAACAGAACGTGCCGTGGCTCATTATCTTGCGCCGAGCAGATGACTTCACGATGTACAAAATTACTCTGCGCAATTCTCCCGGCTTCCACGTCAGCGTAAACGAGACCGACGGTTTTACCGCTTGGGGTGTGAAGATCATGACGCCGAAGACCGCCCGCAACACGGACGGCATTGACCCAGGCTCCTCGCGCAACGTGACTGTCGCCTATTGTTCGATCCACACTGGAGACGACGATGTTGCAGTGAAGTCCAGCAAAGCGGGGCCGTCCTCGAATATCTCCATACTGCACAACCATTTCTATACCGGCCACGGCATGTCGATTGGTAGTGGCACCAGCGGTGGCGTGGATCACATGCTGGTCGACGATTTGACCATCGACGGTGCGGACAACGGTCTGCGCATCAAATCCGACCGCAGCCGCGGCGGCTTGGTGCATGATCTTCTCTATCGCAACGTGTGCATTCGTAACGTCACGAACCCACTGGTCTTTACGCCGCTCTATACAACTTTTACTGGAGATCAGCTTCCCATTTACCGGGATATTGCGCTCGAAGATGTCCTTGTTCTGACCGCGGGAAGTTACACGTTTCTTGGACTGGATGCAGAACACAAACTGGGGCTAAAACTCAACAATGTGTTTGCCGAGGATCAGGCGCATTCACGTATCTCGGTCAAGGATGCGGAGATCGTCATCGGGAGCAAGCGAGGCAATCTGGAACCGAGCGGGGAGGATGCGGTCGTGCAGCAAACACCCGATTCCGGTCCTGGAACGCCATTGGTTTGTGACAATCGCTTTGTTCCGTTCCCTACACTGGCCACGGCTCCGGAGATGGCTGGAACCGTTCAGCCAGAGGACGAGACGCTATATGTTGCGGCGGATGGCACGGGCGATTTTTACTCCATCCAGCGCGCGCTCGAGGCGGCGCCGAAAGACGGAGCTTTGGTGTTGGTAGCTCCCGGAACCTACCGCGAAGTGTTGACCATCGACAAGCCCAATATCCGTCTGCGTAGCGCCAACAGCGACGCTTCCAAGACGCTAGTGGTGAATGACCGCAACGCGGGCGAGAATGGCGGCACGCTTCACTCCGCCACAGTGAACGTAAAAGCGGACAACTTCTTCGCCGAGAACATCACATTCGAGAACGACTTCAATCGCACGCATCCTCAGCTTCAGGCAGGCTCTCAGGCCTTGGCACTGCTGGTAACCGGGGACCGCGCTATCTTCCACAATGTGCGCCTGCTGGGCAACCAGGACACCGTGTATGCCGGCAGTCGTAACTGTGCTCCGGACGGCAAGAACTGCATACCAACGCGGCAGTATTTCTCTGACTGCTATATTGCCGGGAATGTAGATTTTATCTTTGGCGACAGTAAAGCTGTCTTCGACCTTTGTGAGATTCATAGCACGGCACATGATGGCGGCTTCATTACCGCTCAGTCAAAGCACTATCCGGAAGAGGATTCCGGCTTTGTCCTCAACAGCTGCAAGCTTGTTGCCGACCCAGGTTTGACCGGCAAGGTTTATCTGGGCCGTCCCTGGCGGCCTTATGCTAGCGTGGTCTATCTCAATACGGAGATGGGCAGCCACATCGATCCGGCAGGTTGGAGAGAGTGGCACCCCGGCGAGACTCACTCAATCGAGACCGTCTTCTATGCCGAATACAATTCCACGGGGCCCGGTGCACAGCGCGACCAGCGTGATTCGCACACGCATTTTCTCACTCAAGAGCAGATTCAGCAGTTTTCACCTTCTGTCTTCTTGCGAGGTGCCGACAACTGGGATCCGCTACAGTTGCCAAAGCAGTAAAATGGTTTTTTGCGGCAACTGCAATCAGTGGGCAATCGTCAAGGGCTTTTGCTCGCGGCCAAGTGAAATAGGAGCGACAATGAAAACAATTCTGATGGCTGACTCGGTGCGTTTCCCGCACATGACGACAGAAGAAACTCGCGAAACATTTTTGCTGAATAGACTCTACGAGCCGGGCAAGATCCATTTCAATTATGTTCCGGAAATCGATCGTGCCGCGGTTGGCATGGCCGCGCCGGTTGACAGTCCGATTGCTTTGCCGACCTACCCGCAACTGCGCGCCGAATACTTTACCGAGCGGCGCGAGTTGGGAGCTCTGAACATCGGCGGTGCCGGAGTGATTCAGGTCGGAGGAAAGAGCTACGAGCTGAACAATTGCGATGTGCTCTACATCGGCCGCGGAAACGCCGAAGTCAGTTTTGCATCGAAGGATAAGGCTGCCCCTGCGATCTTCTATCTGTTGAGTTATCCGGCGCACACCACTTATCCGGTTGCGCTGGTGCGCAAGGAAGACGCAACTCCGAAGGAGATGGGAAGCGCGGAAGCCTGCAACCATCGCACCATCTGCAAGTACATTTATCAGAAGGGCGCGAGAAGCTGCCAATTGGTGATGGGCGTGACCACGCTGGCTCCGGGCAGCTCATGGAACACCATGCCATCGCACACCCATGACCGTCGCACGGAGATTTATATGTACTTCAACCTGCCTGACAATGCGCGCGTTTTTCATTTGATGGGAGCGCCCGATGAGACTCGTCACATTGTGGTTGCCAACCGGGACGTGGTGGTTTCTCCGGTATGGTCCATTCATTCCGGCGTGGGCACGCAGGCCTATACCTTCTGCTGGGGCATGGGCGGTGAGAATCAGGACTACGACGATATGGATCCGGCCCCGCTCAGCGAACTTCGGTAGAGGCTCTTTGCTCCAGACGTCCAAGCAGTGACCGCCTTTGGGAATCATAGCTTGGACGTTGCGTATTTTCAGAAACGGCGAAGGGAAGATTCCGGGATGGAAAGGAAGATGCAATGAACATAGCGACAGTAGTCGTGGCGTCCCTGGCCCTGGCAGTTCCGGCGGCAGTGTTAACTGGAGACAAGGCGGAAGTCATACCTGCGCACGAGGTGCAGGCACAACTGGCGCAGTTGGTTCCTCAGGCAAAGGCTACGGGGAGCAGCGGATCAACGCTGGCGAGTTATGGGAATCTTGCCTTGAAGCTATCCGTGCGCACTACTAGCGGCGGCGCTGAGATTCACGCGCATTACGACGACCTGATGATCGTTGAACAAGGCAGTGCGACGCTGATTACAGGCGGAACGGTTCTCGATGCGAAGACCGACGGCGGCGGAGAGACAAAGGGAAGCAGCGTGCAGGACGGAAAAGTCCAGACGATTGCACCCGGAGATGTGGTCATCGTTCCGGCAGGAGTGCCACACCAGCTGCTGATTCCACCGGGCACGCTCTACAGTGCGCTTGTGGCTAAGATCAAAGAGTAGCTACAGATCTTCTTGAAGCAGATGTTACCGAGCCATCCAACCGCCGTCCACAACCAGGATTTCTCCGTTCACATAGTCGCTGGCCGACGAGGCCAGAAAGACAGCTGCACCTGCCAGATCTTCCGGATCGCCCCATCGGCCAGCCGGAATGCGATCAAGAATCTGGCGGCTGCGCGCTTCATCCTGACGCAGAGCAGTGGTGTTTGTCGTGGAGAAATAACCGGGCGCAATGGCGTTCACCTGTACATTTCGACCTGCCCACTCGTTAGCCAGAGCTTTGGTTAACTGGGCCACGCCTCCCTTGGATGCCGCATAAGCCGGGACGCGGATGCCACCTTGAAAAGAGAGCAGGGAAGCGATGTTGATGATCTTACCCTGGTTGCGTTTCAGCATCTCCTGCCCGGCCAATTGGCAAAGTCGAAAGACGCTGTTCAGGTTGACCTGCAGCACTTGCATCCAGGCTTCGGAACTGTAATCTTCTGCTGCTTCCCGTTGAATGGTTCCCGCGTTGTTAACGAGAATGTGTGGGGCTCCCATGGCAGAAGCCACTGCGTCGAAAAGGTGTGACGCGCCATCGGTGGCGCCGAGGTCAGCGGAAAAACTCTTCGAATCTCGTCCCAGAGAACGAATTCTCTCGCTGGTCTCCTCAGCAGGACGTCGGTTCCCGTGGCAGGCAACGGTAGCGCCCGCCTCTGCCAAAGCTATGGCGATGGCCGCACCCAAACCGCTAGCTGCGCCGGTCACAAGCGCGGTCTTTCCATCGAGACGAAAGCGATCAAGAACACTCATGAATTTGCCGACTCCCTGATATGAAATCTTCAATGACGAGATACATTACAAACGATAAGAGGAAACAACTCCCACTTCGGCTGGCGCAAGGAATTATCCTTGTGCCAGCCGAAGCGAGAGTTAAGTTGCACTCTACGAGTGCACTGTTCTACGCGTTATAGGTGGAGGAAGAAGTGCGACCTCCGGTGCCAGTCCAGTTAGTGTGGGAGAACTGGCCGCGCGGCTGGTCGGTGCGCTCATAGGTGTGGGCGCCGAAATAGTCGCGCTGTGCCTGCAGCAGATTGGCTGGCAACCGCCCAGCCCTGTAGCCGTCGAAAAACGCCAGCGCGGTGGAGAACGCCGGTGTGGGTACGCCCAGCTCGATTGCGTGAATCTGCGCCTTGCGCCACGACGCCTGATACTGATTGAGTGCTCCGGAGAAGAAGCTGTCTAGGAGCAAATTCTCAATTGCTGGATTCTTGTCGAAAGCGTCCTTAATCTTAGCCAGGAAACGGCTGCGAATGATGCATCCGCCGCGCCACATCAGCGCAATGCCGCCCATGTTCAGCTTCCAACCGTTCTCTTTGGCCGCAGTCTTGAGCAGCATGTAACCTTGCGCGTAGGAGATGATTTTGGAGCAGTAGAGCGCCCTGCGCACATCCTCGATGAAGGCGGTGCGGTCGCCGATAGCCGGTTTCGATACAGGCCCCGTCAGTATCTTCGACGCTGTAACTCGCTCCTCTTTCAGGGCCGACAAGCACCGTGCGAAAACTGACTCTCCAATAAGCGTTACAGGTTGCCCGAGGTCGAGCGCGCTGATCACTGTCCACTTACCAGTGCCTTTCTGGCCCGCCGTATCCAGAATCTTATCCACGAGCGGCTGTCCGTCTTCGTCCTTCTTGGCGAAGATGTGACTGGATATCTCGATCAGGTAGCTATCCAACTCGCCCTTGTTCCATTCGGCAAAGACCTCATGCAGCTCATCGGCAGTCAGACCCAGCCCATGCTTTAGCAAGTCATAGGCCTCACAGATTAGCTGCATGTCGCCATACTCGATGCCGTTGTGCACCATTTTGACGTAGTGACCCGCGCCGTTTTCGCCCACCCAGTCGCAGCAGGGCGTGCCATCTTCCACCTTGGCAGATATGGCCTGCAAGATTTCCTTCACATGCGGCCACGCGGCCGGATTCCCGCCAGGCATGATCGAAGGGCCGAAACGCGCGCCTTCCTCCCCGCCTGAAACGCCGGTACCGATGAACAGGATGCCTTTTGCTGCCAGATCCTTGGTGCGTCGGTTGGAGTCGGTAAACAACGAATTACCGCCATCAATGATGATGTCGCCCGCCTCAAGATGCGGCAACACATGTTCGATCGTCTGGTCGACGGAATCGCCCGCCTTTACCATCAACATGACGCGCCGTGGGCTCTTGAGAAGACCGGTGAACTCTTCGATCGAGTGGGCTCCCACAACCTCGGTCCCCTTCGCTTCGTTGGCGAGAAAGTCGTCAACCTTGGAAACGGTGCGGTTGAAGACGGCTACTTTATAGCCGTGGTCGTTCATGTTAAGGACGAGGTTCTGTCCCATGACTGCGAGGCCGATCAGGCCAATATCACACGATGCTTCTGGCATACAATCTCCAAAATTTCCTTGAAATGGTTGCTACCGTTGGATGCGCGCCGATCCACCCTGGGCGAATGCTCTCACCTGCTCCAAGGTTGCCATGGTTGTGTCGCCAGGGAAGGTGGTCAGTAGCGCACCATGTGCCCATCCCAGCTTGATGGCATTCTCAGGCGCTTCGCCGGACAGCAGGCCATAGATGAAGCCCGCAGCAAAGCCGTCTCCCCCTCCAACGCGATCAATCACTTCGAGTTCAGCCGTCGGCGCAGTATAGGTTTCCCCATCGACCCATGCAACCGCACTCCAGCTATGACGGTTGGTGGAGTGCACTTCGCGCAGAGTCGTGGCCACTACCTTTACCTTGGGATGCTTTTTCGTCACTTTGTCGATCATACCGAAGAAGACACTGGGATCGAGCTTCGATTTAGCCGCGACCTCTGGTCCAGGGATACCCAGCCCTTTTTGCAAGTCTTCCTCGTTGCCCACCAGCACATCCACGTTCTCCACAATGCTGCCGATGATCTCCACGGCGCGCTCGTTGCCACCGGAAATCTTCCAAAGCTTCTCGCGGAAATTCAGATCAAAGGAGGTGATTGCACCGGCGGCCTTGGCCTCTCTCATCATCTCCGCAGCCAGTGGCGCGGTCGTCGGCGATAGAGCAGCAAAAATGCCGCCCGAATGCACCCAGCGCACTCCTCCGGCAAAGATCGCCTTCCAGTCAAAATCGCCTGGCTTCAGTTGCGCAGCTGCCTCGTTTGACCGGTTATAGAACACCACAGGAGCGCGCACGCCGTACCCGCGGTCGCTGTATACCGCCGCCATGTTGGGGCCAGTGACTCCGTCATGCTTGAAGTGCTTGTAAAACGGCTGTACGCCCATGGCGCGCACCCGCTCCGCAATCAGATCGCCAATAGGGTAGTCGGAGAGCGCCGAGGCGATTGCAGTCTTCATTCCAAAACAATCCGAAAGGTTGGCAGCTACATTAAACTCGCCGCCGCTAACGTGAATCTGACACTCCGTGGCCTTACGGAAGGGGATGATCCCCGGATCGAGCCGATGTACCAATGCGCCCAACGATAGGAAGTCCAACTTAGCATCCTTGCGGATATTCAATCCATGACTCATCGATCCTTCACTCCCTGTTCTCAAGAAAATAGTGGAAATCTGCAATTTGTCAAATCGACCAACAAATGGCGCAGAGGTCTGACCACTAGTATATCTCACACCAACATAAGTTGCCAATGATGGGAACGTCAATCACAAGACCGGTTTTTGGTGCTAATCTTGTTTGGTCACATTTTACGCGACGAAAATGGAGTATGGTTCTTGATGGCACAGCTGAGGCAGGATGCGCCCGATACCGACCGGACCAAGCAAGTGGTTAACCACATTCGCATCCTCCTTGAGAAGGGTGCTCTGCGGCCGGGTGACAGAATTCCCCCGGAGAGGGAGTTGGCGCGCACACTCAAGATCAGCCGCGCCAGCGTGCGCACCGGCATTGGCTATCTCGTTGCGATGGGGGTGATGAAGGTGCGGCAAGGGGTCGGTACCTTTATCCAAGACGGCCCAGCCGAGTTCAGTAAGGCATCCCTGAGCCTGATGGGTGCACTCCATGGTTTTCAGTTCTGGCAGATGTTTGAAGCGCGACTGATTATTGAAGGGAGCCTGGCTGCTCTTGCCGCCGAACGGGGCAAGGAAGAGCACCACGCGGCTTTGGCTGAACAGGTCGCTGAGATGTACGCCATTGCGGATAATCCCTCAGACTTTCTCAAGCATGATGTGCTTTTTCACCGCATCATCGCAACCGCCTCCGGCAATCCGATTCTGGCTGCCCTCATCGAGACCATCACCTCTGCGATGTACGAAAAGCGCCGGAAGACCGTCGAACGCGCAAACTATCTGCGTGAAACTGCCGAAATGCATCGCGAAATTTACCGCGCCATCCGCTCACACAACCCCGTTGAGGCAAGGAAACAGATGGAACACCACCTGCGTATGGCCGAAAGCGCTCAGAAGATGGAGCTACCGAGCAACTCGTCAAGGCACTCTGCTCGAACAGGTGCAACGAAGCCTCCAGAGTTTGCAAGCAGAGAATTGGTGCAGTGACAGCCTCTCCTCGGCCTGAAGCATGATCGGCAGATCCTCTATCTCAGAACAAAGAAAAGCGGCATTTCCTGCACTCGGAAATGCCGCTTTTTTCGTGTATCTGGGCCGACGATGACGGCACTGCCCAAATCGGCTGCAGAGTGGATCAGAGTTTATTTTTCTGAGCAACTTCTTCGCGGAACTGGGCCAACACCTTCAAATAGGCGCTGGCTGCTTGGGTAATCGTCTCGGGGCTTCCTGCATCGATGGCTGCCAAGTTGACCAAGTCGCTGCCGACACCCAGGGCGCGAGCACCGGCGCGGAGGAACGACTCGGCTGTTTGGAGGGTGACGCCACCAGTGGGAATGAGATTCAGGTGCGGGAAGGGCGCCAGAAGCGCCTTCAGATAACTGGCGCCACCCACTGCCGAGCAAGGAAATATTTTGACGTAGTCTGCACCGGCCTCCCAAGCGGTAATGACTTCAGTAGGCGTGAGAGCGCCGGGGATGGAGAGCTTGCCGAGTGCTTTGGTTTTGGCGATGACCTTGGGATGAAAGCTGGGGCTGACGACAAATTCGGCGCCGGCGTCAATAGTGGCTTCAGCTTCCTCGGCGGTGGTGACGGTGCCAGAGCCAAGCAAGAGCGTCGTTCCGTACTCTTTTTTCAGTTCTTTCAGCACGTCCAGCGCGCCTGGTACGGTCATGGTTACTTCAACAACGGTGACGCCGCCGTCGATCATGGCTTTGACGATTGCACGAGCCTGCGCTGCATTGCGGGCGCGCAGAACGGGAATCAAGCCGACACGTTCAATGATCTGTGCTGTAGTTTCTATCATTTCTTCTCCTCCATGGTGCGATGCGGGTTATCGGGCAATTCGTGCCGACCCGCCTTTGACGATGCGTTCAATCTCGGCCAATGTGGCCATGCTTGTGTCACCGGGGGTGGTCATGGCCAGTGCGCCGTGGGCCACGCCGCAGCGAACGGCCCAGTCGATGGGCTTACCAGTGAGAAGACCATAGATGAGGCCGGAAGCAAAGCCGTCGCCACCGCCCACGCGGTCGTAGATGTCGATCTCGCGCTGGGGTACGTGGACAATCTGACCGTCGTAGAGAGCAATGGCTCCCCAGGCATTGCGGCTGGCTGTCTGCGCGGTACGCAGTGTGCTGGCGACGAGTTTCAGGTTTGGGTAGGCTGCCGCGACCTCGCGCAACATCTCTTCGTAGCCGGCGATGGGCAGTTCAGCAAAGTCCTCACTGACGCCCTTGATCTTGACACCGAGCATGGCGGAGAAGTCTTCTTCATTGCCCAGCAGCAGGTCCACCTTGCGGACCAGTTCGCGGTTCACCTCCTGCGCCCTGGCTTTGCCGCCAATGGACTTCCAAAGCGAATCGCGGTAATTCAAGTCGTAGGAGACGGGCGTCGAGTGCTTGCGAGCGGCTTCCATGGCTTCCGCAGCCACCTCGGCGGTAGAAGCGGAGAGTGCGGCGAAGATGCCGCCGGTGTGAAACCAACGAGAGCCGGCGGCTTGACCAAAGATGGCTTCCCAATCGAAATCGCCGGGCTTAACTTGGCTGATGGCGGTGTTGCCACGGTCGGAGCAGCCGACAGCCGCTCGAACGCCAAAGCCGCGCTCGGTGAAGTTGAGGCCGTTGCGGACGGTACGGCCTACTCCGTCATAAGAAACCCATTTGAGCAACGACGGATCGACGCCGCCCTGCAGGATGAGGTCTTCCACCAGTCGGCCAACGGGATTCTCGGCCAGAGCTGTAGCGATGGCGGTGTGCAGGCCAAAGCAGCGGCGCAGACCGCGGGCTACGTTGTATTCGCCGCCGCCCTCCCAGACCTGGAACTGACGTGAGGTGTGGATGCGGCCCGCGCCAGGATCGAGGCGGAGCATGACTTCGCCCAAGCTGAGGCAGTCCCAGCGGCGAGAAGAATCTGGAATGAGAATTGTGTCCATGTGTGTAGGTAGCTTTCAATGCTACTGTAACGCATTGCCCCAGGGACAGTCTGTTCGAGCGCGGGCCATATTCGGAACCACTGCGCAGCCAAGAGAGAATCTATACGGAGCTAAACCCCGGCATTCCGGGAGCAACGGAACAGAAAACTCGCTTAAGGAATTAGGAAAGCTCCTCAATCGCCTCGGACGAGCTGCGGAGAGGACGAAGTTGCCCACGCTGGACCGCTTCCGGTACCGAAAAGGCATAACGCCCCAGCAGATTGATGTGCTCGTAAACCAGGGGAGACAACCGGGCCACATCTTCCTGGAGGACTGGAAAGCCCTCGGTCCGGAGTTGCTGGATTGCCGCGTCGATATAGAGCGTGTTCCAGAGAACGATGATATTGACGACGAGCCCGAGAGCTCCAAGTTGGTCTTCCTGCCCTTCCCGGTAGCGCTGGCGTAATTCGCCCCGTTTGCCGTGAAAGACTGCTCTTGCGAGTTTGTGGCGGTCCTCGCCGCGATTCAATTGAGTGAGCGTCCGCCGGCGTTTCGACTCATCATCAATATAGGTAAGGCTGTGAATGGTTTTGTCGATGCGTCCGAGTTCGGCGACAGCCTGAGCGAGCTTTGTTGGGCGGTCATCGATCCGAAGCGTTCTCATGATTGATGTCGCTTGCACTACGCCCAGTTTGAGAGATCCGGCCAAACGAAGGATGTCGTCCCAGTTCTCCCGAATCAAATTCGTGTTGATGCGATGCCGGCCTATACCATTCAGGCAGCCGTAGTCGGCCGCCGGATCTATTCGCCAGTATCGGGTGCCGCCAATATCGGCAATCCGCGGGCTGAACCGATAACCCAATAGCCAGAACAGGCCGAACACCACGTCGGTGTAAGCACCGGTATCGGTCATGATCTCGGTGGGAGCAAGCTCCGTCTGCTGTTCCAGAACAACAGCGAGCAGGAAAAGGCTGTCTCGCAGAGTGCCGGGGACCACGATGGCGTTGAGGCCGGTGAACTGATCGGAAATGAGGTTGTAGTAGGTGACGCCGTGTTCATAGCCGAAGTACTTGGGGTTGGGACCGGCATGCAATGTGCGTACGGGAACGACGAGCCGCATGCCATCCGCCGAAGCCACCTCTCCGCCGCCCCACGCCTGCACGAGCGGAATGCTGTTCTGAGCAGCGACCAGGCAGGCGTTCGCCTCAGTCAGAGTTTCGTTCCGAATGAAATTCTGATTGCTCCACGACAACCGTGAGCGCCGCAACGCTGGAACATCGTTGCGTATCAAGGGCTCCATGCCAATGTTGCACGCTTCGGCTATCAGCACGGCACAGAGGCTGGTTCCGAGGTCGTCGGCTCGCGAATCGCGCTCGGTGACATGGGTGTGACCTTCAGAGATAAATGGCGGGGTTTCTTCGGCGCTATATGCCGATGACAAGGGTGCTGCGGGCGGCTTCGACCACATCATCGGTGACGACCGAGAGACCGTTGATTTTAAGGATGCGCT
>Ga0255356_1001315_pt1 | contig 15790 bp, 15 predicted proteins | sample HBST100metaG_FD_189944 | JGI IMG/M metagenome (GOLD analysis project Ga0255356, IMG submission 189944) | Peat soil microbial communities from Stordalen Mire, Sweden - H.B.S.T100 | ecosystem: Environmental > Terrestrial > Soil > Wetlands > Peat | place: Sweden: Norrbotten County, Stordalen Mire... | reverse complement strand
GTTACTTGATAATCTCCGAGACCGTGCCCGCGCCTACCGTGCGGCCGCCTTCGCGGATCGCAAACCGCAGACCCTTTTCCAAAGCCACAGGCGTGATCAGCTCCACATCAAGCTCCACGTTGTCGCCCGGCATTACCATCTCCACGCCCTCGGGCAACTGCGCCACTCCCGTGACATCGGTCGTCCTGAAGTAGAACTGCGGACGGTAGCCCTTGAAGAACGGCGTATGACGGCCGCCTTCTTCCTTGCTCAACACGTACACCGAACCCTTGAATTGCGTGTGCGGCGTGATCGAGCCCGGCTTCGCCAACACCATCCCGCGCTCCACGTCTTCCTTGGGAATGCCGCGCAGCAGAATGCCAGCGTTGTCGCCCGCCATACCCTCGTCCAACTGCTTCTTGAACATTTCCACGCCCGTGCAAACCGTCTGCCGGGTCTCGCGGAAGCCCACTATCTCGCAGGCCTCGCCCACCTTCACCTTGCCGCGCTCGATGCGCCCGGTCACCACAGTGCCGCGTCCGGAGATCGAGAAAATGTCTTCAATCGGCATCAGGAACGGCAGGTCAACCGCGCGATCAGGACGCGGCACAAACGCATCCACCGCCTCCATCAGCTCGTCGATCTTCGCTTCCCAAACCGGGTCGCCGTTCAGCGCCAGAAGCGCCGAGCCACGAATCACCGGCACATCGTCGCCGGGGAACTGGTACTTGGTCAGCAGTTCGCGGACCTCCATCTCCACCAGGTCGATCAGCTCCGGATCATCCACCGCGTCGCACTTGTTCAGAAACACCAGCACGCAGGGAACGCCCACCTGGCGAGCCAAAAGAACGTGCTCCTTGGTCTGCGGCATGGGGCCGTCCGTGGCCGCTACCACCAGAATCGCTCCGTCCATCTGCGCCGCGCCGGTAATCATGTTCTTGATGTAGTCGGCGTGACCAGGGCAATCCACGTGCGCGTAGTGACGGTTGGCCGTCTCGTACTCCACGTGCGCCGTGGCGATCGTGATGCCGCGCTCCCGCTCTTCCGGCGCGTTGTCGATCGAATCGAACGAGCGGAACTGGTTCTTCGGATTGTGCTTCTGCAATACCTTGGTGATTGCCGCCGTCAGCGTCGTCTTGCCGTGATCAATGTGACCAATCGTTCCCACATTTACGTGCGGCTTGCTGCGATCAAACTTTTCCTTCGCCATAAAAGTCCCAATTCCCTTTCGTAGCTTTTACTGCCCGTTTCAACCGGGGGCGCCGGCCATCCGGCTCCAGCCCCAAAACCTGTCTTACTTGCCCTGCGCCCTGCCGATAATCTCCTCGGCAATCATGCGCGGAGCCTCTTCATAGCGCGCGAACTGCATTGAATACGATGCGCGGCCCTGCGTCGACGAGCGAATGTCGTTCACATAACCGAACATCTCCTTGAGCGGCACAATCGCCTTGATGACCTGCGACCCGGCCAGATGATCCATGCCTTCGATGCGTCCGCGGCGCGAATTGATGTCGCCAATGATCGTGCCCATGTGCTCTTCCGGAACGGTCACTTCAACCGCCATCACCGGCTCAAGCAACACCGGCGAAGCCTTGCGCGCGGCTTCCTTGAAGGCGATGGAGCCGGCAAATTTGAAGGCCATTTCGTTGGAATCGACCTCGTGGTAGCTACCGTCGTAGAGCGTTACCTTCACATCCACGATCGGATAGCCGGCCAGAATGCCCAACTCAATTGCACCCTGCACGCCCTGATCGATGGGCTTGATGTATTCCTTAGGGATCGAACCGCTCTTGATTTCGTTGATGAACTCGTAGCCCGCGCCCGGCGTGTTCGGCTCGACGCGCAGCTTGCAATGCCCGTAGTTGCCGGAGCCACCGGTCTGGCGGATGTACTTGCCCTCAGCCTCGGCCTTCTTGCGAAGAGTCTCGCGATAGGCGACCTTCGGTTCGCCGACATTCGCTTCGACCTTGTGCTCGCGCTTCATGCGGTCCACGAGAATTTCCAGATGCAGCTCGCCCATGCCTTCAATGATCGTCTGGCCCGACTCTTCGTCGGTATGAACCTTGAAGGTTGGATCCTCGTCCGCCAGGCGGGCAAGTGCAATGCCCATCTTTTCCTGATCGGCCTTGGTCTTGGGCTCGATGGCCACCGAGATAACCGTCTCCGGGAAGGTAATGGCGCCCAGAGCGATGGGATGATTCGGCGCTGAGAGCGTATCGCCGGTCTTCAATTCTTTGAGTCCGACAACGGCGCAGATGTCGCCGGCCAGAACCTCTGTCACATCCTCGCGCTTGTTGGCGTGCATCTTCACCAGGCGGCCGATGCGATCCGTCTTGTCAGTCCGTGGATTGAGGATCGTATCGCCAGTCTTAAGCGAACCGGAGTAGACGCGAACAAAGGCCAGCTTGCCAAAAGGGTCGTTGATGATCTTGAAGGCGAGAGCCGAAAGAGGCTCGCTATCCTCCGCCTTGCGTACCTCAACCTGACCGGGATGGTCGGGGTTCAGACCTTCGACCGGAGGCTTGTCCAGCGGACTGGGCAGGTAATCGATGACCGCATCCAGAAGCGTTTGCACGCCCTTGTTCTTGAATGCGCTTCCGCAAAGCACCGGGAAGACCTTCAGATCGATGGTGGCCTGGCGGATACCGGCCTTCAGTTCGGCAATCGAAGGCGTCTCGCCTTCGAGAAACTTTTCGAGCAGCACATCGTCGGTCTCGGCGATAATCTCGATTAACTGCAGGCGGAAGGCCTCGGCCTTCTTCAGCAATGCGGCGGGAATCGGCTCGATCGAAAACTCGGCGCCCATCGTCTCATCATGCCAGAGGATGGCCTGCATCTCGATCAGGTCGATAACACCCTTGAAATTAGCCTCTGCACCGACGGGAAGCTGCAACGCGACGGGACGAGCGCCCAGCCGCTTGCGGATCGTGTCCAGAACGTGCTCGAAGTCGGCGCCGTTCTTGTCCATCTTATTGACGAAGCAGATGCGCGGCACCTTGTACTTGTCGGCCTGACGCCACACGGTCTCAGACTGCGGCTGCACTCCAGAGACGGAATCAAACAGCGCCACCGCGCTATCCAGAACACGCAGACTGCGCTCGACCTCGGCCGTGAAGTCCACGTGACCGGGGGTGTCAATAATATTGATGCGATAGTCTTTCCAGGTGCAGGTGGTGGCGGCGGAGGTGATCGTAATGCCGCGCTCCTGCTCCTGCTCCATGTAATCCATGGTCGCCGTGCCTTCATGCACTTCGCCGATGCGGTGCGTGATGCCCGTATAAAACAGGATGCGCTCTGTCGCTGTCGTCTTTCCGGCGTCGATGTGCGCCATGATTCCGATGTTCCGGCAACGATTCAGAGGTATAGTGCGAGCCACGGCAGTTTCTTCCTTGCGGGCGATTCAGCCCGCGGATTTCCTAAATTCAACGAGTCCGCAACTTGGGACCCTCTGGAAGCCGGCGCGCATGAGCGCTTCCGGCCACAAATCTCTCGCGATTCCCGCCCGCTTACCAGCGGTAATGAGCAAAGGCCTTGTTGGCCTCGGCCATGCGGTGCACGTCTTCCTTCTTCTTCATCGCCGCGCCGCGCCCGTTCGCCGCATCCAGCAGCTCGTTTCCCAGCTTGTCGGTCATGCCCTTCTCGCCGCGGCTGCGGCCGTAATTGATCAGCCAGCGAATGGCCAGCGAGGTGCGGCGGTCGGCATTGACCTCGATCGGCACCTGATAGTTGGCGCCGCCCACGCGCCGGGTCTTCACCTCGAGCAGCGGCTTGCAGTTCTCCACCGCCTTTTTGAAGAGCTTGAGGGCATCGTCACCGCCGCCCTTCTCTTCAAGGTTCTTCATCGCGTCGTAAAAGATGCCCTGAGCAGTCGACTTCTTGCCGCCCCACATCATCGAGTTGACGAACTTGGTGACCAGCGTGGACCCATAGACTGGGTCCGGCGCCACTTCCCGCTTCGCAATGTGCCCTTTTCTCGGCATAATCCTCAAAATCCTCAGTCGGTGGACAGCAGACAGTGAACAGCGGTCAGTTTCTTCCGTTCACAATCCGGAGTTCACCGGACATTGTCGTTACTACCTTCATCAGGGGTTGCGTGGTCAGGTTCTTCTGCTCACTGCCCACCGCCCGCTGCGTTTACTTCTTGGCTGCCGCGCCGCCCTTGGCGCGCTTGGCCCCATACTTTGACCGGCTCTGCTTGCGCTCGGACACGCCCACTGAATCCAGAGTTCCACGGACCACGTGATAGCGGACTCCGGGAAGATCCTTCACGCGGCCGCCGCGAATGAGCACAATCGAGTGCTCCTGCAGGTTGTGGCCGATGCCGGGGATATAGGTGGTGACCTCAATACCGTTGGTCAGTCGCACGCGAGCCACCTTGCGCAGGGCCGAGTTCGGCTTCTTGGGGGTCTGCGTATACACGCGAGTGCAAACGCCGCGCCGCTGCGGCGAAGCCTGCAGGGCCGGTGACGCCGTCTTGTAACGGGGGGCTGTGCGCCCCTTGCGAACCAACTGATTGAATGTAGGCAAACCAAAACTCCTTACGCTTCAAGAAACCTTGCCACCCTATTCGATGGCCAATCCATGTTCGACCGCCGCGCGCAGACTCATAGGGCCTCCCGCTGCGAAAGCGCACGATCTGAGTACCATCGCGCACGCGCACGGAAGCCCAACTGTACTGCTTCGCGTCTGCCTTCGTTCCAATCTCAGACGAGAACCGGGACGGTGGCCGGGCGTTTCCCCGCGTTTTGCGGGTAAAGCCAACTCCGTTTCGCCGATTCCGGCCCGCATAGCCCTCCAAGGTGGAGAACGCGCGAGCGCCGATGCGATTTGCCCCTGCCCTTCGCAAGAAAAGAGCGACTTCGGGGACCTGTCTGGCCGGCTAAGAGCGCCTGACCCTGGGATCAACCCCGTCAACTTCAGCCTGACCGGGCTTTCCCTACTTCTCCGCCGTTAGGACACACGAGCAGAGGCGTTCTTGCGGAACCTTCTAACAATAACAAGAAATCGGGGTGGGGTCAATGCATTCTGCCCCACCCCGCTGTTTTTTCGCAAATCTAGTTAATGCTCTGAAGCTTCCAGGCGTCCCCATCGACCACAAAAGTGGCGATGTGCCTACTGCTCAGCTTGTTGCCGGGCTCACTGGAAATCAGTTGCAGCGGGTTCGGCACGCCCTCCAGGCTCGGGCTTTCGACAAATGAAACACTCTTCGCTCCGCCCACTTCATCCTGCGGATCCGCCAGATCGTGCACTTTCAGCGGGTGGGCCGCCACGGTCACCACCACTACTGAAAAATTCTTATCGCCGGCGTTTTCCGGGCGCCACTGGATCACATCGCCGCCATTGGCCAGTTTGACCAGCTTCTTGCCTTCGGGGGTCAGTGTGAAGTCGGCCCAGAATCTGTTGGGGAAAAGCTTGGTCCTCGCCCAATAACTGGCGCCCACGCCCTGTGACAATCCCTTCTCGTCCACCGCGATGTTGATGCCCACCGCTGGACTCTGGTCATACTTGGCCTGGATCAAGGCTTGCGCGTTGGCTTTCGTCAACTCCGGCGCTGACTTGCAGCCGCTCAAAACTAACCCCGCACCCAAGAAACCCAGCACTCCAAAAACAAATATCTTTCCTGCGTTTTTCACTTTCCCTCCGTAGGCCGCATAAAACTATTCAATTTGCCTTGCCTCGCTATTTTTCTCCTACTTCTCCCCGCTGTCAATGGGGTTAAAAGTGACATGGAACACAATACGCGGATTTGCGCTCTGGAAAGCCCAAATCCCTATGCAAACGAGCAGATTGGCGCCTGAAGAAATGACGGAATTGGATCTGCCGCGCCCCGTTCCCTGATAGGCAAGGGGCTTCCCCTGGTCATCCGGCCAACGTAAACTACCGAAAAGCCTCCTCGCCGGACCGGCGGCCGGCTTCGACACAAACTTTTGGCCATAAAGCGCACTGGTCTGCGATAGCATCAATCCACGTTTCGTTCACTCCCCTGAGGAAACGTTGCCATGCTCCCTGGTTCTGTTCTTCGCCGCCTCGCGGCGCTCGCCTTGGTTGCGTACGCCGTTTGGCTGCCCGCCCAATCCTTTGACCTGGATCGCGGCCGCGAGCCGGTAGCCTCGCTCGATGGGCTTTGGCGCTTCCATCCCGGCGACTCGCCGATGGGGCCCGGGGCCAACACGCCGCTATGGGCCGCTCCGGGCCTCGACGACTCCGCTTGGCCGCTGCTGCGCGGCGACAGGTCCTGGTCCACGCAGGGTTACAGAGGGATGAGCGGCTACGGCTGGTACCGGTTTACGGTCAAGGTGCCTCCGGGCGACAAGCCCACTTCGTTGCTGCTGGCGCCCATCATGACCTCCTTTGAGATCTACGTGGATGGCAGGCGCGTCGGCGGATCGGGCCAGATGCCACCCACGCTGATCCCTTCTGCGGTGATCCGCTTTCACCTCTTCCCCCTTACCGTGGGCGGCAGCAACTCAGCGCGCACCGTGCAGGTGGCCATTCGTGTGTGGCACTCGCCGATTTGGTCAAGTTACGTGGGCGGGGGGCCCTTCCTTTTCAACCACCTCGGGAGCCAACTCGCCGGCGATCCCGAACTGCTAGCCACCGAACAGCAGCATCGTCAGATAGCCCGCAATATCCGCTACGTCGATGCATATTCCTACAGCATCACCGCCGCCTTGGTCGGATTCGCCATTTTCTGCCTCTTTCTCATCCGGCACGCGGAGCGCGAATATCTCTGGTTCGCACTGATTTTGCTGGCACAGGCGGCAGACAATGCACTGACCGTCGGCCAGGAAATCTATGCCCTGCTGCCGGTTCCTGTCTTCGACCTTTTGGATGGGTTCTTCGCGGCCGTCACCATCATCGCGGCGCTCTGCTTTTTTTCGCGCATTCTGAAAGCTCGCGCCGGGTGGATCAGCAGCGCCTGCCTTGCGCTGGCAACCATCAGCCCGTTAACGGCCATCTCTTACTGGCCGGGCTGGTTTTCGGCGCCGGCGGCGGGCGCTATCCAACTGGTCTGCCTTCTACCGGCGGTGGTGTGGATCTTGAGCGTGCTGGTAGATCGGGCCATACGAGGAAATCTCGACGCCCGCCTGCTGCTGCTGCCCACAATGCTCGATTTCGGCTACTACCTGGCCGACAACCTGGCCATCGTACTCAACCAGGCCGGATGGACCAGCGTGCCGCGCGTGCTTGAGGTTCCGCTGCCTTTGCCGCCTTTCACCATGCACACCGGCATTCTTCTCCATTTGATTTTTCTTTTGGCGATGGTCGTCTTCCTCGTCCTTCGGTTCACGCGAGCGCGGCGTCACGAGGCGTGGCTCAACGGCGAGTTCGAGGCCGCCCGCCAGATACAGCAGGTGCTGCTGCCCGACAAACTGGACCAATGCGCCGGCTTCACGGTCGAATGCATCTATCAGCCCGCCGATCAGGTGGGCGGCGACTTCTTCCAGCAGATCGCCGACGGTGAGGGCGGCATGTTGCTCGTGGTGGGCGATGTCAGCGGCAAAGGTTTGCCGGCCGCCATGCTGGTTTCTGTGCTGGTGGGCGTCATACGCGCCGAGGCCGCGCATGGCACGGACCCGGCCGCTCTGCTGCGCTCGCTCAACGACCACCTAATGGGACGGTCGCACAGCGGATTTACCACCTGCCTTGCCGCTCACATCTCCGCGGACGGCCAACTGACCCTGGCCAATGCCGGTCATCTGCCGCCTTACCTCAATGGAGAAGAAATCGGCATGCCCGGCTCTTTGCCGCTGGGCATCCTTGCCGGACAGCGGTACGAAACCACTTTTATCAAGATGTCGCCCGGCGACCGGCTCACCTTCGTCTCCGACGGCGTGGTCGAGGCACAGACTCAGTCCAAATCCGCCCCCGGAGAACTCTTCGGCTTCGATCGCACCCGCGACCTAAGCCGCCAGCCAGCCGCGAGCATCGCGGAAGCAGCCCACGCCTTCGGCCAGTTGGACGACATCACTGTGGTCACGGTCGAGTTTTCCGGCGCAGTCGCGTGATTGGGCGGGTGCTCCAGGTACCGGGGGAAGTGTGCACAACCACTGAAGATGGGTGCCCCAGGTGCCTCGCTTTTGGGCACCTGGGAAACCTCGGACCTCAACCGGTCTTTTCCCGGTAACGCAGATATTCCGGCAACTGGTTGCCCCGCCGCATCGCCCTCCACTGCGATTCAATCTCGACTCTTCCTTCCGCCCCCGTCGCGTAATGCCGGAAGCTCGACCACGCCCAGTCTTCGGGCCTCTCGACCAACCCGCGCACAACAGGATTCCGGTGCATGTAGCGAAGTTTCTCGACGCGCTTTTCTTCGTTGTGCACGAGAAAGTCGTAGTAGCGAGCTTGCCAAAAAGGCCGCTCCGCGCGCCGCATCGCCACTGAGAGTTTGAGCGCATAGATCACGCCGGAAACCACGCCTTTAACCGGCTCGCCGATGAGAAGGTGAACGTGCTCCGGCATGACGACATAACCGGCCACCACGAAGCGGTAACGCTCGCGCACCCGCTCCAGCGCATCCTCGAAAAGATCGTACACCACCGCCGCGCCCAAATGCTGGAACCGGTGATAGCAACTGAAGGTGAGGAAGTGAAAGCTCCCGGTGTGTTCGTATCGGATGAGTCCGCGCGCCATCGACAAAAAGCTTACAACGAATCACAATAGATGTCGAGAAACAGCAAATCCGGGCAAACAAGATCTGCGCTATCCCAGGTGCCCAAAGGCGAGACACCTGGGGCACCCATCTTCAGTGGTCGTGCACACTTCTCCCGGCACATGGGCCACCCGCCAACCTCAAGCCGGTGTTGCTTGACTAGGGGACGAAATTTGCTCTAAATACTCGTTGGTTTGCGCTTCAGCTCTTCGGCGGGCGTCGTTCAAAATCTCAGCGTATCTATCAAGACTTATTGAAAGCTCCAACTCCTTACGCGCGGCGATAAGCAAAGGAGGAAACAAATTGCTGACACGAGCATTTTCAATTAGACAGTCTTTTGCAAAAGCGACGTGCTTAAGGCGACGCTCATTATCTAAGCCCTGTATCTCTTGAATTGCGGCATCCACCCTTTCACTCTCAAAGTGGAAATTTTCCTCTACGGTCTGGAAACGGCGGTCATCCTTAAGCCCTTCAATATTTTGATGCTGCATAAGCTCCAACATTGCATCACGCGTTTTCGCAAATCTCCTCATTTGGTCGGTGTTGATCTCGATTTTTCCTTGTAAAACCTCAAGGGCTAGACGTTTGTGAGAGAGACGCAAAAACGCGCCATTCATTTCACCCATAAGCGCGGCGAGTGCGCGAACTGTTTCTTCGTTCGCAACGAGATTAACCTTTGCAAGAACGGGGAAACCTTCTAAAATCGCGGCGCTGAGGTCTTTCTGTGGAACGCTCAAATCTGAAAATTTTGAAAGGGTGTTAACTGCGCGGACTACAGCTTCAGCGGCACTGACGAAGATCTCCTTTCGGAAGCTCATTTCCCGTTCGTGGCTTCGCAATTCCCTGTCGGTCTGAAGCTGTAATCTGAGCCTTTTGTCATTGGCTCGATTCGTCAACTGAGTGCCGAGAAGCGTAAATATCGAACCGGCAATCACGCCCCAAAATGTTCCCGGCACTTGCGAGAGTAGTCGAAACAGTTCTGCAAAAGGTGCGGCGGCATTCATATAAAGTTTCCTCTCGGAAGACTGCACATGACCTGTTGTTATTATGCAGCGGCGGCAGGTGGCCCCAGTGCCGGGAGAAGTGAGCACAACCACTGAAGATGGGTGCCCCAGGTGCCTCGCTTTTGGGCACCTGGGAAACCTCCAACCTCAACCGGCCTTTTCCCGGTAACGCAGATATTCCGGCAACTGGTTGCCCCGCCGCATCGCCCTCCACTGCGATTCGATCTCGACGCTTCCTTCCGCCCCGGTCGCGTAATGGCAGGTGGCCCGCTCATTGACCCCGAAGAATCGTTATGATCCTTGAGAGGCTGTGCCCCGTTCATCGCGGCCCTTTGCGATGAGCGGGTCTTCGGGTGGGCACCCCTTCTTGCGGCTTCTTCCTGCCGCAAAGGCGAGAAACAAAAAATCTTGTCCGTCATTCCAGCACGGCACCTGCGGCATAAAAGCTCAACGCCGCATCGCCCTGTTCGAGCAGGCGTGTGCGAGCAAGCGAGCCGTAACGGTCTTCAAGATGCTCCTTGCGGCGATGCTCGGCGATGACCAAAGCACCATCAGCGAGCAACACAGCCGCCGAGCTGCCCAACAGACGCAACGTGGCGGCGTACTCCGAAGCCGCATCCCACGGCGGATCGAGAAAGACTACTTCGTAGCGTCCAGGCTTTGGAGCCGAACTCGCGACACGGCGGAGAAACGCCGCCACGGCAGCAGCGTGAACCCGAAATCCCACCGTCAGCCCCAGCCGTTCCAGGTTGCCGCGCAAAACCTTCAGCGCTGCCGGAGCCTTCTCGACGAAGTCCACACTCGCAGCGCCGCGGCTCAGCGCCTCCATCCCCACCGCGCCCGAGCCCGCATACAAATCCAGAAAGGCCGCGCCCTCAATCCGAGGCGTGAGCACATTGAAGAGAGTTTCGCGCAGCCGGTCGCTGGTGGGGCGCGTGGCAAGGCCCGGCGGAGCCACCAACGAGCGAGAGCGTAACGATCCGGCAATGATGCGCATCGGCAACCAGCATACCGGAAGCGCCGCGAGATTCGAAACGCCGAGGCTCGACCCTCTACAATCAATTTGTATGCGTGGCTGGTCAATTCCGTTTGGGCGTTGGATGGGCGTCGAGATTCGCGTCCATCTTTTCTTTCCGCTTTTGGCGCTGGTTTGCCTGGCGCTGAGCGGTTCCGACGGCATTGGGCGCGGCCTGGGACTGTTTTTTGTGCTGGTGGCCGCAGTAGTAGTGCGCGAGACGGCGCGGCTGATGGTAGCGGCATGGCTGGGTTTGCGGTTGCGCGCCATTCTGCTGCTGCCCATCGGCGGAATGTTTGCCTACGCGGACCCGGAAAGTCAGGAAGGCTCCAGCCAAGGCAGCGGACAGTTTGCCATGGCGCTGGCCGGTCCCGTGGCAAACGTGGCCACGGCGCTGCTGCTGGCTGCGGCGTTTCTTGGCGCCAGCGGAGATATAAAACTCTTTGCCCAGCCGTGGATCTCCGCCGGGGTGCTGATACGCAGCATGGTGTGGATGCAGGCGGGTCTGGGTTTTTTGCATCTGCTGCCGGCGTACCCACTGGACGCCGGGCGGTTGCTTCGCGCCGGCTATGCCCGCAAACTCGGTTTCGCTCCATCTGCCCGGGCGGCCAGCGGCATAAGCCAGGTGCTGGCGCTGACGGCCATGGTGGCCGGCATGTTGCTGCACAGCCCCTGGCTGATCATCGCCGGCTTCTTCATCATGATCGGCGCGCAGATCGAGGACCAGGGCGTCTTCTTTCAAACGGTGGTGGACACCGTGCACATGCGCGAGGTGATGCTCACAGACTTCGCCACTCTCTCGCCCTCTGACACTTTGGCCGACGCGCTGGTGCGCTGCGTCCATTCCTTACAAGAAGATTTCCCCGTGGTGCGAGGCCCGCAACTGGTTGGCATCATCAGCCGCCAGCGCATTGTGGACGCGCTGCGCAACGACGGCAACGGGTACGTGCAAGCGGCCATGTCCAAAGCCTTTCAGGTGGCGCGCCCCGAGGACACGCTGGGAACCACCATTCGCCGCATCCAGACCGGTCGCGGGCTCTCGCTGATTCCCATCACCGACAGCGGGCGCGTGGTGGGCATTGTCAGCGTTCAGAACCTGATGAGCGCGATGTCGCTGCTGGCCGAGCAGCGCCGCCTGGAGCGCGAAGAAGCCCGCGAGCGAGAAAGCTAGAGACTGACCGTGCCCATGCCCGCCGATCCGGAAGAACCGCAATCCACTCCTGAAAATACGCTCGCGCCCGGCCTGTATCTGGTGGCCACGCCCATCGGCAACCTGGGCGACATTACCCTGCGCGCTCTGGACGTGCTACGGCGCGTGGACCGCATCGCCTGCGAAGACACCCGCCAGACGCAAAAGCTGCTCAACCACTTCGAGATCACCACCCCAACGGTGAGCTGTCACCAGCACAACGAGCACCAGCGCGCGGCTGAATTGATTGCAGCTCTCAAAACAGGTGGACGCATCGCTGTGGTCTCCGACGCCGGAATGCCGGGCATCAGCGACCCCGGAAGCTGGCTGACGGCCGAGGCCATAGCAGCGGGCGTCGCGGTGATTCCCATTCCCGGAGCCAATGCGGCGCTCAGCGCTCTGGTCGCTTCAGGACTCTCCACGGACGAGTTTCACTTCATCGGCTTTTTGCCGGAAAAGGCCGGAGCACGTCGAACCAGGCTCGAAGCTCTGGCCGCCGAGGTACAAAAAAACGAGGCCGCGCGGACCCTGGTTTTTTATGAAGCGCCGCACCGGATTCTGGAGACGCTCACCGACCTGGAATCCGTATTTGGTCCCGCCCTGCGCGTAGTAGTGGCCCGCGAGCTGACGAAGATTCACGAGGAATTTTTGCGTGGGACCGTTGCGGAAGCTCGGCAGGAACTGGCTGGCCGCGATCGCATTCGCGGCGAGATTACGCTGCTAGTGGACGCGCAGCCTCGTGCGCAAGGCCAGGTTGCAGGCAGCGTGACAGAAAAGATTGCCGACCGCGTCGCGCGTCTTCAAAATGAGAGCGGAGTGGACGAAAAGGAAGCCCTCAAGCGCATTGCACGCGAACTGGGCCAATCCAAGAGCGATGTTTACCGCGAGCTGCAACGAGAACGCGCAAAGCGGCGTTAAGTGAGTCCTGTTCGCTGTTCTCTGACCCAGGAGGCACTCCATACGCGCAATATTATTTTCAAAATCTTGCAGATAATTATCTGGTAAACATAGTAACAACCCCAATAGAATGAATATGTTCCACGTGGAACATATTCTGCGTACTGAAATCCTTGTTCCCTATTCCCTATTCCCTATTCCCTGTTCTCTCATTTGCCTGATTTCTTCAATCAACTGCGTAACCTGCTCGCGTTTGCGGCTGCTCATATCGAGAAATCGAATGCCAACCGTGCGCCTGTCGTGGATGGCCTGAATGACGCCGCCGAGCCGGAAGGGCAGCCCTCCGAGGCGAAACTCGGTCTCGACGCGCGTGTAGATACCCACCGGAAAACGCTCGTCGGCGCGGATGCGGCAGCCGCCCGGGCTCAGGTCGAGAATGCGCCCACGCAGCCGCGACGCGATGTTGACGAGAAAAATCACAGCCGAAGTATCGACTGCTTCCCGCGCCTGCACGCGGCGTTCACGCGGTGCGATCCCGGCCTGCGGCGGACTGACCAACTCCGTGGCTAAAGCCAGCGGTGATTCTGTCGGCTTTACGGGCGCCGGAACCAGAATGAGGGGATGGCGCTGCTCGGCTCGCTCAACAGATTTCACAGCCGCACCGTGTTCCAAGGCGGCTGCCTGTTCCTCCAGAGCTCGCTTCTCCGCGGCCTGTTGCGCGGCTTTTGCGGCATTCTCCGCCTCGACCTCCAAAAGCGCCTCGACCAGATCTTCCCTTCGCCGCGCGGAGACGCCCGTAAAGCGTATGCCGACCAGATGCCGGCCGTCGGTCCATTGAGTTAAGCCGCTGAAACGAAAAGCCAGGCCGCGAACCTTGAATGTGATTTCGACGGGGACCATGGGCCCGGCGGTAAACCGCTCTTTTGTGCGCAATCGGCAACCGCCCAGGCTGATATCGACGAGACGGCAAGAGACGGTGCAACCAGGCTCGACCAGCAGCAGACGGGCATCTTCGTCCACGACCAGGCGGGGAGCAGCCCGTCGATCTTGCTGCCCGGCTGCAAGCTCTGCCGCCATTTCTGCTGATTCCATTGCCATTCTTGACTGCAACTCCGGAAAAATCAGTGGTCTCCAGCCAGTTCCCAGGGACTTTGCGGGGCAGGCTGCGCGGCTTCACGGCCCTTCAGGCGGTCATAGAGATATAGATCGCTGGTGGTGCCCAACGCCTCGTTATATAAATCGACGGCGTCGAGCAACAGCTTTAACTCTTCAGTGAACCGATGAATGGCGTGCAGGTGGGTAGCCGTGGCAGGAAACTCAAATTGGGAGGTTTTAATGAACTTCTGATTGCCTCGGTCCAGCAACCGGGCGACCTGGCCATCCGCCAGAACTCCTGGAGCGATGGCAAAGGCAACTGACGAGTCGCGCTCTTTGGAGCGGGCATTGAACTGCGGCCGAGCCACCAGAACCGCTCCGGCCCCGTGCTTGCTGACCAAGACGCCGCCTGCAACTTCGGCGTATGGCGCCACATCGAAGGAGTGCGCGCGCAATATCTCCAGAGTCTGATCGAAGTTCGGATTACGAGGTTTTCGACTCACGGCCGCCTTCCAGTCTGCGAGGATATTGAAGAACCGAGCAGCCTCGCCACTTCAAATCTCGCACAAGAGCGGCACAGGCCGCAATTTTCGATGGAAACAAAGACTCCGCATTCGCAACACGCCTCCTCGCCGCCCAAGCGCATCGGCAAAGCGAAGCGTGTGCAATCTGTGCGGCTGAGCGCGGCGGTTTACGCGGCGATCCGCGCCCACGGCGAAGAGACCTATCCCGACGAGTGCTGCGGTGCGCTGCTGGGCAGGATCTCCGAAAGCGAGGGTTGGCAGATCGAGGCTGCGGTGCGCGCCGGCAACGCCCGCCTCGACGCCGCGCGCAACAGCTATGAGATCGCGCCCGCGGAGCTGGTGAAGATAGTGCGCGAGGCGCGAGGCCGGGGCCTGGAGATCGCCGGCTTTTACCACTCCCACCCCGACCACCCGGCTCAATGGTCGTTGACCGACCTGGCCGAGGCGCATTGGCTGGGTTGCTGCTACGTCATTACGAGTGTCGCGCACGGCAAGGCTGCGGCGACCAACTCATTCTTGCTGACAGGGGAAAGCGAGGAGGAGAAGCGCTTTGAGCAGCAGGCGATTGAGTTGGGGGGCGTCTGCGGGTAAGGGAAGGTTGTTCGGCAACTCGGCAATAATCAAGTAGTAATTCCCGGTTAGCCCGTGATTCAAGCAGAACCATATCGGCGGCGTACCTTGTCGCTTAGACTCTATTCCGTATCCGAATCCTTACCTTTCTTCGTGGCGGCAAGAATTGTCGCATATTCGGGAGTAAAGATCAGCAAGCAGCCAACAGTCCAAATGTAGTGACCGACGCGTGGATGAATTCCAGTTGCGCCCCAACCAGAATCGGGCCATCCGAAGACGATCCAGGGTACCACCAGCAGGATCGGAAGTGCTTTGGCTACTCCTCGCTTTACTTTATCGCTATTGATAAAGATCCCAAATAATACCAGCGGCGTTATCCATCCTGAAACCATGAAAAAGAAACCTCCCCCGCCTGGCCCGTCGGGGCCAAAAATACTCGCGATGAATGAAGCCGTTCCAGAAAGAGTCCACGCCGCACAAGCCCAGCCGTAGTAACAATTCGGTCCTTCGCCTACTCCGGGGAGGAGGAATGCGATGGCGAATAATGCGATACCGGCGATCCGGCCCATGCTGGCGAAATCATCCGAGTCCAGATTCGAGAACATGATCCGTATCCTCAAGAGTTAGCTCGAATTATACTTTCCTCCTGAGGGTGGTGACGAGTTCCGGTCGGTTGGTCGCCAATCCGGACAGAACCCCTACTTTTGCGAGTTCTGTTCGATTTGCTGGTCACCCCGAAACTAGAAAGAGGAGATTGCTGCTAGGCGCCGCGACCACCGTCTGGTCGGCGCTCCGGGGAACCGGTCATCTGGAACCCGGTGATCGCGCTAGCCGTCCGACTTCGATTAAGGACTCTACATTGAT
>Ga0255356_1001310_pt1 | contig 15825 bp, 10 predicted proteins | sample HBST100metaG_FD_189944 | JGI IMG/M metagenome (GOLD analysis project Ga0255356, IMG submission 189944) | Peat soil microbial communities from Stordalen Mire, Sweden - H.B.S.T100 | ecosystem: Environmental > Terrestrial > Soil > Wetlands > Peat | place: Sweden: Norrbotten County, Stordalen Mire... | reverse complement strand
GCCTCGTGGTCGGCCTTGCGCTGCTCTGGGGTATACCAGTTGAGCCGCACCTGGACGGGCGCGTTGGAGCTGTCGGGACTGGCCGTGATCTCGATCGAGTGGGGACCGGCGGTCAACTCGATCGCGCGGCGCACGTTGTCGAGGCCATCGGTAGTGGGAATGGTATTGTCCTGGTTGGCTTGCAGGATGTCGCCATGCACACCGCCCTGAACGACGCCGGTTTGGGCCAGTCGCTTGCCGTCGATGAAGACTTTTGCATTGGTTCCCAGCGCCTGGAGATAGAGCCAATAGGCGCCAGCATGGGGCGCGGTGAGCGAACCCTTCCAGGTGACGGTAGAGTTGGGAGCGAGCGCGTTGCTGCCCGTGAAATTGAGTTGTGGGTCGGTCTGCGGGGAGCCCAAGCCTGTGCGAACCAAACCCGGCTTGCCGTCGTGACTGAGCGCACTGGCTGGTACCGGCGTGCCTGTCATGTCGTCGTTCACGGCAAAGCGGATGTTCGCGTTGCCGGTGATCTTCTTGAGGGCCGCAAGGGAGCCGACCTGCCGCCACGGCAGACCAACAGACCGTTCTCCGTTGATTCCGATCGAGTCAACCTGGCCGGCAGTCGGGCCGATCAGAACAACGGAATCCAGATCGGCGGCCTTCAAAGGCAGCGCGCCGCTCTCATTCTTCAGGAGAACCGCCGCGGCTTCGCCGGTCTTCTCGATTATCTTGGCGTTGGCTTCGATGGACTGCTCGGTCACTTCGTGCTTCGACTGGCCATCGAGGTAGCCGAATTGGACGATCTCATAGAGTACGCGCCCGGCGGCGCGGGTGATGGCGGTCTCGTTGACGGTGCCGTCCTTCAAGGCCTCGGCCATTTTCCTGGGGTCCAGCTTCACGCCGAAGTCACTTGGGCCGCTGCTCTTCGGGGTCGGCTCCTCGGGAATGTGGCCACCAAGTATGTTGGCATTGTCTTCATCGGCGGCCACTACATTGGCCCGAGGAGGAGGCATGGGCTCAAAATCAAAGAAGGACGGAAGGGGAAAGTCAGCAAGCTTCATCTCGCCCGGCATCTCCATGTCCAATCCGGCGTTGATGAAGTTGACGGCGTGAACCGCGCCCCAGTCCGAGGTCACGAATCCCTTGAAGCCGAGCTCGTCGCGCAGGATCCTGGTCAGCGTGGACTCGTTGCCGCAGGCAAACGTTCCGTTAATGCGGTTATAGGAGCACATGATGGACGACACGCCCGCCTTGATGGCCGCATCGAAAGGCGCCACGTAAACCTCGTGCAGCGTTTGGTCGTCGATGTAAGTGCTGGTCCCATCGGAGTCGTAACCTACAAAGTGCTTCACCTGGGCCATGACGTGCTGTGACTGGATGCCCTTGATCTCGGCCGCGCCCATCTCGCCGGCGAGGAACGGGTCTTCGCCGAAGGTGTTGTAGCCACGCCCGAACTGGAGGTCGCGGTCGATATTCACAAAGGGCTGCAGCGAGACATCAATGCCCAATGCGCGGTCTTCACGGCCGATTACCAGCCCGTTCTCCTCGGCCGACTTGCGGCTGAAGGTCGCGGCCACGCCCATGGTGGCCGTCTCGCCCTGCGACGGATGCCGCGTCAGCACGCCCGGAGGCCCGTCGGCAAAACGCAGCCCAGGAATGCCCAGCCGTGGTACACCGCCGAGGTAGCCGGCCTGGCCCTGGTAGACTGCGGGATCTTCTTGCGTACCGTGGATCAGCGTCAGCTTCTCGTCGAGCGTCATCTGGCTCAGCAACTTGTCAACCCGCGCGTCGCCTGTAACCACCGGCACGCTCTGTCCGAGCGCCCTGCCCGCGCTCAGAGCCAAGGCAAACCCCAACACGGCCGAAATGGCCGTGCGCAGCACTTTCGTCGTCCGCATGAAATTCCTCTTCTTCGTTTCTCTGCCGTCTCTCTGGACGGCTGCTTCGGGCACCGGATCAAACTGGCTCCAGTCCAGTATCTGCTCTCTCGACGCTAGCCTCGTGTCAGGAAAATCGGCAGGTCCAGCTTGCGATCGTAGGTCGGCCGGTAGCGCTCCGTGTTGTACATGGTGGCGATCTCCACTTTGCGCGGCCCGAGTTTCGGATCAGGAATCGGCACCATCGCGTAGCAGCCGCTGCTGATCGCCGTCATCAGGCCGCTCTTTCCATCTTCCACGGCGTCCATCGCCATTCCGGCGAAGGTGATGGCCACCAAGCGGTCGACAAAATCCGGACTGCCGGAGCGCAAATCGTATGTCAGGTCACTGACAACGGTCTCTTCGCCTGTGGCAGCCTTGATCTCGCTGCTCAGGTCCTCCGCCACACTCATCTTCTTGCGATGGCCAAAGGCATCTGCCGGGCCATATTCCTTTACCGCGTATCCTTCCCACTCCGCACCCTCGGAAAGAATTACCAGCGAATAGTTGCTGGGATTGCTGTGCTTGTCAGCAACCAGGATTTCAATCAGGTGCTTCAGATTCACCTTGTATTCGGGGATGCAGCAGCGCAAGGATGTCACGTACGCAGTGTAGAGAGCGGTGTACCCGGCGTCACGGCCGAAGACCCGGAAGATGCCGATGCGCTCGTGCGAGCCGACCGTCGTCCGCTGACGCTCGATGGCGTCCATGGCACGCGTGATGGCGGTCGAAAATCCGATGCAGTACTCGGTGTTGCGAACGTCGTTATCCATGGTCTTCGGCACTGCGATCACCTTCACGCCGTGCCGGTCAAGTTCAGCTGCATAGCTGAGGGTGTCATCGCCGCCGATCGCCACCACGTAATCGAGCCCCAGCGCCTCAATATTCTTCAGCACCGCCGGTGTCACGTCGAACAGCGTGCTCGTCACGCCATTCTTGGTGGATTCCCTGCTTGAGAACTTTTGCCCCTCAAGCACCGGCGGCAGCTTTTGCATCTTGGTGGGATTGGTGCGCGAGCTGTGCAGATACGTGCCGCCCGTGCGATCGATAGTGCGGGTGTTTTCGCGGTTGAGAGGCTGGATGTACCGCGAACGGCTGGCCGGATCTTTCAGATCGACGTGCGTCAGGCCTTCCCAGCCGCGGCGGATGCCAATGGCCTCGCATCCGATTTCGGTCCCCCGGTACACGACCGACTTAATGACCGAATTCAGGCCCGGTACATCGCCGCCTCCCGTGAGAATTCCAATTCGCTTTGCGGACATGATAATACCTCCTAGAAGCATGACGTATGCTTCAAGACGCTCCAAGTTCATTTTACAGAAGACGGCGCCACACATTGTTGAATATGGCAAAGATTCACTTCGCGGCTCAGTTCCAACCCCGAGACGTGAACTCTGCCTGCCGTTCCAACTTGGCCACAAACACACGTACCCTGGCCGTGGCCGCTTGGCCCGATTCATAACACAGATTGTGTCAAGGGGGAAGATATGCTCTGACTAAAGTATAAGGGGATGGCCGCGAGCACCTTCGGCGCGTTCCCGGCAGGTAGAAACATCTATCGAAATCTATGTATGAGCGGCTACTTCCTGCATACTTCTAGAAGCTTACCTTCCTTTCCGGAAACCAGGTAAGGCGGATAGTGGTGCTGGTTACGGTCTGCTGACCTGGCAAGTAAATAGGAGCTTTCCACTGTTCGTAGGTGAAATTACCGTCGATTTCAAAGTCCTTGCCGATGCGCTTGACCGCCTGAAAATTGATGTCGTTCAGAGTGGTGCCACCAGGAATAAAGTCCTTCGAGGCTTTCTGATTGCGTATGCCCACCTGAAGCCATTCGTTGCCACTCAGGTGATAAGTAATCCAGCCTTGGCCACCTTTATCCTCACGACCAATCCAGTCGCCGAACAGTTGACCATTATTCGTGTAGCCCTGTTTCTGAATTCCTTCCCAGTATTGATAACGGCCGCCAATACTATAATCTGAGCAAGTCAAGGTTGAAACACCGTCCACATCCACATAGGAACAGGCTTGGCCGGAGGAGTCGGTATCCACGCCTTCAACGCGCACATCCAGCTTGGGGATGCCGGGGAAGTGGGAAAGATAGAGGCCAGGCCTGAACGCGCCGTGCAATGGTTTGGCGAGGGGACTCGGTGCGTCGTGAGCATCGGAGTCAGTGTAGAGCGTTAGCCAGTTACGTGGAAAAGGTAGACGATAGGTGAAATCGAATGCACTGAAGCGAGCACCGGGGTCCAGATTGCTGAACTTTTGGTAATTGTAGGTGGAGCTAAAGCTGAAGAAACTTCTAAAGAAGGTATGAAGGTTGATAGGTTCGTGACCTTGCCCTCCCCAGATCACGGTGCGTTCGAATCCGAATTCGAGGTCGCGCGTGGGCTTGAAGCTGAACTTCTCGACGTGGACCCAGGGGTTGCCGGGGTTGATCACGTTCGGCACGCTGATCGAAGGGTTAGCGATATACGCCGGGTTGGGCATATAGGTGTGGCCTCTGAGCGGCCCAACCAAAACATCGTAGCGGAAAAGTCCTGTGAGCCGTGAGAGCAGTGGGATGTAGATCGGCTCGACGCGGTTGATGCGGAAGGAATAAATGTTTTCGGCGTTGTTGGAGTAGGCCATGCCGCCACCCATCCCAGGTCCCAGCCAGTCGTCCTGTTTGCCGAAGGAGATTTCGTGGTTGAGGACGTGGGCAGAGACGTACGCTTCAATGAATCGCCCATCGGTGGTCGTGGCGATCGGTCCCATCGGAATAGTTGCCTGATTATATGAGAGTCCCGTGGCGCCGTTGAGGAAGGTCGTGCCGTCAATCGCGCTGAGCGCCTCGGCGAGTGTCTGGGAGTAACCGGCAGCTGAGGGCGCGCGTTGGAACTCGCCGCGCACGTAGAAGGTAAACCGGCCAGCGGTCGCATAGCCACTAGCACCGGAATAGTTATTGAAACCGTTCTCGTAGGGACGACCATAATCGTTGATGATGGTCGAACCGAGATGGAAGCTGTCGCGCAAAGGTGTGCCGCTGATGCTGCGGCCCACTGAGTAGACTGACTCAATGTCAGAGTTTCCCTGATGCGTCAGGCATTGCTTTCCCGCGTCATAGTGCAAGAAACGGATTAAAGCAGTGTATATCTCCCGCGCCTCACCGCTGGTTGGATCTCCATACATATCCGCGTCGCGAAACTGAGTGTCGATATCTTCAAGCATGTGGCTCAAGCTGGCGCGCGTCCAAGGGCGCATCCCTAGATACGCGTGATCGACATAGCCCATGGAGTAGAGCCGCAGCATAGCCGGGTAAACCCAACTATCCACCGGAATGTACGGCGAACCCTTTGTGGATGGCTCGCAAACGGTTGCTGAACGGCTGGAAGCGCGCTCCGACTGCCCGATGCTCTCGGGCGCAGCAGACTGCCCGGAGGCAGACAGACTGGTAGTCATCAGGAGAAATCCTGCCAACGCAGTTGCGCATCGGGCAACGGGAGTCCCGGCCACTCGTTTGCTCATTTTCATTTCATTAATCCCGCTCTCAATGCAAGACGCTGTGGATGCCAATCTCCTGGTAGGCCCGCGGGACAAGACTCTCAACAACAAACTTGAAGAAGTGTTTTGTCGATGGTACCCGCGCTTGCGAATTCAAGCCAGTTGGCCCGGCTCCTGGACGCACTCGAAACAGGTTCGTACCTAGTCAGAATCTACGCGCGCTTTATTGCGCATTTAGGCGGTCAGAGCACGGGATTGAGCCACATTGGCAACGTACCACTGATAGGCTTCCTTCATGCCTGCCTCAAAATCGGTCGATGCAGTCCAGCCCAGCGCGCGCAGACGGCTGACATCCATGACCTTGCGCGGCATGCCGTCGGGTTTCGACGTATCAAATGTGAAGGTCCCGTGCCAGCCGACAGTCTTCGCTATGCTTTGCGCCAACTCCAAAATCGTGATGTCCTGCCCCGTGCCGACATTCAAAAACAGCTCGCCGGAATAATTCTTCATCACAAATACACAGGCGTCGGCCAAATCTCCCGAAAATAGAAATTCGCGTTTTGGGTTGCCGGTGCCCCACAACTCAACGGTCTGACGGCCTTCCATTTTGGCAGCATGGATTTTCATTATGAGCGCGGCAACCACATGGCCACCCTCTGAATCGTAACGGTCTCCAGGACCGTAAAGATTAGTCGGCATTACCGATACAAAATCGCATCCATATTGGCGCTGATAGGCCTGGCACAATTTAATACCGGCGATTTTTGCGATGGCATACCATTCATTGGTCGGCTCCAATGCCCCGGTCAATAGTGTCTCTTCGCGCATTGGCTGTTCCGCCATACGCGGATAGATGCAGGAAGAGCCAAGAAACAACAGCTTCTTGATGCCCGTGATCCGCGCCGCATGGATGATATTGGTTTCAATGACTAGATTTTCGTACAGAAACTCGGCGGGACGTGTCGAATTTGCCAAGATACCGCCCACCGTCGCGGCAGCTAGGAAGACCACGTCGATCCTCTTCGCTGCCATCCATGCTTCAACATCCGCTTGATGCAATAGATCGAGCTCGCTTCGCGTTGCCGTAACAAGTTCACAATCCTCACGCGATAGACGCCTCGCGATCGCTGAACCGGCCATGCCGCGATGCCCGGCGACCCATACGCGACGGCCTGCCAAGTCAAATCTACTCATGACCGATCCCCCGTACGCGAGACTCTTCCGCCACCACTTTCAAATCCGAGGTCATCATATCGGAAACAAGTTCATCAAACGTAACAGTGTGCTTCCACCCCAGAACGCGCTGCGCCTTAGTCGAGTCGCCCAACAGTAGATCAACCTCGGTTGGACGAAAGTAGCGTGTGTCGATCTTTACCAGCGTGTCGCCACCTGCGGCGTCAATGCCCACTTCGTCAACGCCGCGGCCCTTCCATTCAATCGTGCGGCCGATTTTGGAAAAGGCCAGTTCGATGAACTCGCGCACACTATGCGCCTCGCCTGTTGCCAGAACGTAATCGTCAGGGGTCTCCCGCTGCACGATGCGCCACATGCCCTCTACATAATCCCGCGCATGGCCCCAGTCGCGCTTCGACTCCAGATTGCCAATGTAGAGAGTTTTCTGCACGCCCAGATGAATGCCGGCCACGGCACGAGTGATCTTGCGCGTGACAAATGTCTCGCCGCGAATCGGGCTTTCGTGATTGAACAGAATGCCGTTCGAGGCATGCATGCCATAGGCCTCGCGGTAGTTGACGGTGATCCAGTAAGCATAGAGTTTGGCCACACCGTATGGGCTGCGCGGATAGAAGGGCGTAGTTTCCTTTTGCGGCGTCTCTTGAACTTTGCCATAAAGTTCGGAGGTCGAAGCCTGGTAAAACCGTGTCTTTCCCGCAAGACCAAGAATTCGGATTGCCTCCAGAATGCGTAACGCGCCTGTTGCATCGGCGTTGGCGGTATATTCCGGCGTTTCAAAGCTGACCTGCACATGGCTCTGTGCGGCGAGATTATAAATTTCGTCAGGCTGCACCGCCTGAATGATTCGGATCAAATTGGTGGAATCTGTCATGTCGCCGTAATGAAGCTCAAAAGAGCTGTCAGCAGCATGGGGATCTTGATAAATATGGTCGATGCGCGCCGAATTGAACGAGGAAGAACGCCGTTTAATGCCATGCACCATGTAACCCTTTGCCAGCAAAAGGTCGGCCAGATAAGCGCCGTCCTGCCCAGTGATGCCGGTTATTAAAGCACTCTTTTTCATCGATATGTCCTCGCTGAATAAATGTACATCAAGCAGTGAATCGAAAAGCACGACTTCCTTTAGGCAATTCAGTTCTGAATAATCATAGTTACGGTGACGATCCAAGTTCGATCACGTGCAAGACGAATGCTGGATTGTTTGGCAGCAAAGCCCGCATCCGATTAAGGCTCACATTTCGTGGCCTCATGCATTACTTGTCTCACCACTTCGCATGTCCGAGCAATCTGCTCGGGCGTGAGAGTTGGATGGACGAGAAACATCAAGCTCGCCTCTCCCAACTCGCGTGCAGCGGCAAGGGGCTCCCGAGGACGCCACTCGGGCGGGAACGCCTTTTCCAAGTATATCTCGCTGCAACTACCACTGAAGCACGGGATGCCCTCGGCGTTAATCGCCTCAATAATTCGGTTTCGTGCCCATTCGCGTCGAAGAGCCTCTGGACGAACAAAGGCATAATACTTGTAATAGGCATGATCAACGTGCTTTGGCGGCACCGTAATACGTAAGCCCGGCAAGGCTGCGAACTGATTCGTCAAGATCTGAGCGTACTTGCGTCGAATGGAGAGCCACTGGGGAAGTTTTCTCAGTTGTATTCGGCCAACCGCTGACTGCACCTCGGTCAGCCTCCAGTTTGTTCCAAACGACTCATGCAGCCACCGGAATCCCGGAGCATGTTCACGATGGTAGACCGCATCGTAGCTCTTGCCGTGATCCTTCAAAGACCACATCGAGTTCCACAATTCGGCCGAGTTTGTCGTGACCATTCCTCCCTCGCCGGCAGTCGTCATAATTTTGTCCTGGCAGAAGGAAAACGCGGCCACGTCCCCCAACGATCCGACAGGCTTCCCTTTGTAGGTGGCTCCAGCTGCCTGGGCGCAATCTTCCACAACCTTGATGCCACGCTCGCGGGCCAAGGCAAGAATTTCATCCATCTCACACGGCCACCCGGCCAGATGAACGGCGACGATCGCTTTGGTGCGCGGCGTCAAGACTTTGCGAATGCTTCTAGCCGTAATATTCTGGCTGTCACGATCCACGTCCGCAATAATCGGACGCGCACCCAGCATGACAGCGCAACTTGCCGAAGCGATGAACGTCCGGCTAGTAGTAATCACTTCGTCGCCTGGTCCGATGCTTAATGCCTTGAGTGCACACTCCAATGCGGCAGTGCCATTGACCATGGCAACGGCGTGATCGCAACCAACAAATGCGGCAAATTCCCTTTCAAAGAGCCGACCTTCGTCGCCCGTCCAGTAATTGACACGACCGGAGCGCAATACCTGCGCGGCTGCTTCGATTTCGTCGTCCGCAAAAAAAGGCCACGGCGCAGAGGCACAAATGGGCGAGGCGGATTCTGGCGGTGCTTCCATGCCGCTACTTATCCCACTGTTCATTTCTCCGCACTCCATATAAGCGGTTTTGCGGGAATTCCAACGACCGTTGTCATCGGCGCTACGTCCTTAGTTACCACCGAACCTGCGCCCACGATTGCGCGGTCTCCGACTATGAGGTACTGTAAAATTTGTGCTCCCGTTCCAACCAAAACACCTTTTCCTATTTCGTCTCCACCAGAGATATTTGCGGAGCGGTAGATGGCGCTACCTGCCCCAATTCTGGCCTCGTGGCCAATGGTACTCAGTATATCTACCATAGAGAATTCTTCAAATACGACATTCACAGTGGCAATCACCCCTGCACAAAGGATGACACCTTCTTCTACCTTGCACGACTTGGCATCGAACCGTACCGAGGGATGCACGATAGCCGGCCATTCGATTGCAGGGAAACGCTGCTTCAGTTCATTCGCGATTCTTAGCCGCGCGTCGGGAGTACCAATCCCCATTGCCAGCGCATCCACGCGGTTATCATCAAGCCAATCGAATTCGCCCAATACATCGCTGTCATGAGATCCAAGTTTTCCGCGGTCGCTTACCAGGAAACCTGCAACATCAAAAGCCTCGTATCGCCGACTGGGATCCGCCGCAATCTCGGACAACAGCCAGCGGAGCTCTCGTGCAAATCCGCCTGCTCCTATAATTGCAATGCGTCTCATTTGTACTCCCTCTGTGATTCAGATGGAATCGGGACGAATTCTATCTCACTAGCACTGTGCCTGCTGCCCTTGAACTCCGGCATCGTGGCCTGATTTGCACTAGAAATTCCCTGACGGCAAAGCACCTTCCAAATCGTCATAGATAATATGCGAATGTCTAGCCACAAACTCCAGTGGTCCACATACCAGACATCATGTTCAAATTTCTTCTCCCAATCGATGCCGTTTCGGCCGTTCACCTGTGCCCATCCGGTGATTCCAGGTATCACATCATGGCGGCGTGCCTGCTCCGGTGAGTAGCGGGGCAAATACTCCATTAGCAGCGGCCTTGGACCCACAAGGCTGATGTCTCCGCGAAGCACGTTCCACAACTGCGGCAACTCGTCGAGACTAGTTGCCCGCAGCATGCGTCCAATTCGAGTCAGCCTGTCAGCATCGGGCAATAACTTCCCGCCCGCGCCGCGCCGGTCCGACATAGTGCGAAACTTGAGCAGCCAAAAGGGCTTCACAAACCGCCCCGGCCGCTGCTGCCGGAAAAAGATGGGCCGTCCCATGGACAACCAGACCAGTACGCTTACCCCTATGAATAGAGGCGATAGAACGACGAGTCCACAGAGTGCCACGCTGCGGTCAAATATGCTCTTGATCCAGAACCGCCAGCCTCGCTGCCTAGTTTGCATCGCTTGGACCCCACCCCCGCCTCGCAAGGGAGGCACATCTTCGCAGAAGACTTTCATTCTATGCTCGCTCCCACGCATTCACTTGTATCGCAGGAGTTCCGACTCTTTTCAAGTTTAGCAACAAGGAAGTCCTTCATATCTGCGCGTATCTTACCGGATTCCAGATGCGAGGCAAAAAACCTCTCGCTGTTAGCGGCCATATCCGTCGTACCGTTCTGCATCAAGCGTAAAATGCAGGCGCGCAAATCCGTGCGATCTCCTGCTTTGTAGTTTTCGCCCACCCCATGCTTCTTCACCAGATACTGCAGATCTCCCGTCATGGAGTTGATTATCGGCAGGCCGGCAGCAAAATACGTCGTCGCCTTGTAAGAAAATGCCGCCGTTGTATTAATGTATCCGTTAAATCCGACGTGGCAGCTTCGCAGGATGTCCGCAAGACGGACGGGCTCAAACACTGCGCCAAAAAAACGATAATGTAGCTTGCGTCGCTCCAATTCGCCGATGAGCCATTCTTGTCGGTCTCCTTTGCCGATTACAAATAACTGTACATGATTCCGTAGTTCGGCTTCCGCGAGAACGTCCAGCAGCGTGTCAAAGTCGTATAAACGTCCTAAGTTACCCACATATGCTATCGTAAAGATCGACTGCTTCTGCGCCGCCGATATAAGCCGCTCGTGCCCAATATAGAAGCGCTTCACACTGGCCCGGTCGCTGGCGTAATGAGACGCTTCCTGGATGAAACTGTCCGAGACAGCCATCACAATGTCGGCCTTCGCTACCGCAGACTTGAAGAACCATTTCCACGCCGCGAATATGGGCGCTAGCACTCGTCTGAAAGACATAGGGAACGGCAACACGTCAGGCCAAATATCAACTACGTCAATAATCTTCGTCTTCGTTCCAGCCAGCGAAAATACAAGCCACGTCAATACATTCAGGGGCACAGTCGCATACACTACATTATATTTGTCACGATTCTTCCTGAAGTATGCGGCAGCCTTGAAGGAAAATAGCAGATGCGAAATCAATCGACCTGCGCCCACATTGCTGTGATACGGTCGCGCCTCAAGATAGATGATCTGCTCAAAAGGAGGACATTGCAGTCGTTCGCGTTTCACTTTCCCTGAGTGATCGAAATCGCTTGTCACCACATCGACCGGCATCATCTCCGCCAGAACCGACCCAACAAACCGCGGCCGGCTCGCGGGGGCATCAATACTGAAAAACGGCGTGAAGGCCACGGCTCGGCGCCGAGAGGCTGTTTCTTTACTGATAGTTTGCTGCTTCGATGCAGCGCCAGCCTCAGGAGTTGATCCCTCCCGCTGCCTCAACTTTCTTCGCACGCGCACCAGCGTTCCCATTCGGCAGATCAGATTTTTCGTCAAGGCCCAGCGCTGCGCAAACATGCTCTCGACTGTTCCATGCCTGCCCACCGTCACGTTGCTCTCATGCCGGCGATAGAACACGAGCCTATCGGGAAGATACACGGTTCGCCCAATGACGGCGTTCACCAATCCGATCCACGAGTCGTGCATCGGGATATCATTCGGAAACGGCAGTACCGCTTCCAGAATTTCCTTACGGAACGCCATCGTGGACCCCTGATACTGGTTCTTGATCAGGTTCGGAACAACTCCCGGCAAAAACCTCCCGCTACCCTTCAACTGCTGTGACAACTGCATCCCATCCGAATCAATGAGTTCGCCATTGCTCAGCACGAGCGTCACTCTCGGGTCGGCAGCGAAAGCCTCCATCATTGTTGCGACCTTGTTTGGATGCCAGACGTCGTCCTGGTCTGACAAAAAGATAATTTCGGCGGTTGCTTCACGGATCGCGCGCTCAAAAGTTTTCACGACTCCGCAATTGGAGGTTTGTCGAAAGAGACGAATTCTAGCATCGCAAAAACTTTGAACAATGGAGACTGTCTCGTCGCAGGACGCATCATCGACAATTACAATCTCGTCTTTGTCACCTAACTGCGACAGAATCGATGCGACCTGCTCCCGGATATACCGCGCACCATTATAAGTGGCCATGCATACGTGAACGCGACACATTTCTATCACGCCTGCGCTCCCTGTCGACTAATCATTAGCTTCAACCTGAAACGTCGCGACACGAAGAAGTATGCAAGTCCAAAAGCTGTTACGTATATGTACCGTGTAAAGGTTGCAAAGTAAACATCATCAAATGGAGTAAACAACATTGCGTAAAATAGATAGGCAGAGAAGAAAGTGGCCATTTGATTTCCCCGTGTAGCCGCACGAAACAAATAGCTAGAAATGAAGCCAAAGAAAGAAAATGCGATAAAACAACCTATCATGCCGAAATCTATATAGTAATTCTTGTATGCCGTAAATACATTGATCAGAAACGGTACCCGAAGGAATGGGTCGTCTTTAGGCGGGAGATTTACTGGAAATCCTAGCGCCGATAAAGGGGCAATTATCTCGGCAAACGTGCTATTCTGATATCCCTCGAAGGATTCTGGGCGTCGCACGACATAGTCGAAGCCCGCAAGAGGACCAGCAATGTAAGTCGCTGTCATTCCCCATGCAACTTCAAGTCCAGACTTATTATCCAAGTTCTCTGTCTGAGTCTCACGCTTAGTTAGTAACGTTACTAACGTGAGAACGAGTACTATCACGACCGCCATCCAGGTCAATCTCATCGCCATTGCCCTAATGGAGCGGTTTGGTTTCCGCAACAGTGCAAGCATCATCCAACCGATGAACAGCAGCAGCAGTATAGGACGTCCAGTGGTGAGCAGACCTAGAACGATTGTAACAACCACTCCCGCCGCTACCAACCAGCGGTTGTGTTCCTCGATGAGTAGAATGAACGCGGTTGAAACGGAGACCGTCGGGGCATAGTCAAGAAATATGTTTCTAAAATCGGATTGACGTGCAAGAACTATTTGTCTGAGGGCTATAAAGAACGTCGGCGATATACTGTATACTCCCGTAGCTCTCATTGCATGGTAAACAACCAGTGGCACTGCAATAATAGAGTACAGGAGCAGCAACCGCCTCGGTTGAGTGTTTTCAGCTCGGGTGGTAAACCAAGCCGGTCGGTTGTTCCACCGTCTGTTACCGAGAATGCATCCAAGACTAAAACACAAGTTACCCCCTAAGAAAATGCAAACAGTAGTCCAACTGATTGGGTCGATTTCAAAAGGGAAAAAATCATAAACCGCGGCGGCTAAGGACCAGACAGCCGAAAACATAAATGCCGGGTAAAGGATGTCCCAACTTATGAGGTAGTTGGCCACGGAAATTGCCAGAAGCCCGAGGAGGAGTACCCAGCCCGCAGCCACCGTAGCGCTACCTTGGATATAATAAACTCCTTCAACAATGGCCAAAATAAGCACTGCAACGCCCAAAACAACACACATCCCATAGATTGGATGTCGAACAGGTACAACGCGCTCTTTCTTAGCTTCACTCATCGATTTGTGTCCAAAGATAGTTGTCACCTGTTCGGGGACAAACATCTAGTGGCACCCAGATTGGATTTCATTGAGCTTACGGGGGAAATGACTTGCAACGTATATAGTCATCAATACCACTACTCGAAAACCGAATATGAGTCGGGTTGCACTTCTGATTCCTCGCAGAATATTTCTCCTCAAAAATGTAAATTGAGCCATAATGGTCGGGTCCACACATGCACCGACACTACACATTACTAGAGCCTTTTGCCAATTTCGCGTCTGAGAGTAACCCTGTTCTTTTCCCGGATAATAATTCCAGCCAAGATGAAGGGACGACCATTCTAAGGATGTTCTGCAGATATAGTATTGCGGCTTAATCATGGCTTGGTGTCCGATGGCAAACCGGAATTTAGTTATATAAAGATCGCGCCGATAAATGGCAAGTGTTGTGTCAACGGGAGCGATGATATTAGACCCGATTCTGTCGCCTTCCATGAGCAACTTTTCCCGGTCGTATGTGTCCTTCATTCCTGGATTCAACTCAATATTAGATAAGTCTAAACTAAGGCCAAGCTTTCCTATGCATCGATGCTGTTCCATTTGGTCTGTCAAGTAAGTTAACCAACACGTAGTACCCTGTTTGCACTCGGGAACGACTATATCAGCGTCTGAGAATACATACAATTCGGAATCAGGCCATAGTTCGTGCTTCAAGGCAAGATTAAAGCCATATATCCAATTATTCTTGGTATTTCGGATGACAATGGACGAATACCGATCCGAAGCTATCCGCAGGACTGTTTCGTTTTCTTCCGTTCTGGGCGAGGCATTATCCACTACAAACAGTCTATATGGATATTTCGTTCGTTCAATTATCGCCTTTATAGACTGAAGGAGGACGTTAGGCTCGTTATGATTTAACAAAACGATGGGGATTAGCATAATTTCTCTCCTCGCTCATTTCGCGCGCCGTCATATTTATCCCTTTCCACTCTCCCAAGCACTAAGCGCATCGCCCATAAGCCGCCCAGTACGACAACTGCTGCGGAGAGGAGCAGTGCTATCCCTGCGCCAATCAGGCCAAGCATTGGAACAAACAGCGCTGCCCCCGCCACCCCTATCACCAATTGCACAATGTAGATCGGGACCTGGACCCGAAAGGTGCGTGCCGCAGTCAGACCGCAGAAGAGAAAATTTCCAATCGTGGTGAGACCGGCGATACCCACAAGGAGCGCCAGCAGGCCAACGTGATCCGCATACTCTCGGCGGTAAAGCAGGGTGAGCAGCGGACGGCCCACCAGAAACGTCAAAGGCACCCCGACTACCGCAATTAACACGCCTAGCAAGGAAAGCTTTGTCAGCAGACGCACAAATTGCCTGTGGTCGCCATCCGCAAAGAGGCGGGCGAGGTGTGTGGTGACTGACACGCTCAGCGCAGACACGACCATGTTAATAGCGATGACTAGGTACGCAAGCGATGCATAGATGCCCTGGTCTGCCAGTCCTATGTAGTGCTGAAGAAAGTAGCGGGGAATGTTCACGCTCAGACATCCGAAAAACACGACCCAGCCCAGCGGAAGGCCCAGCATTGTCAGTCGCCAGAGCTCATGGCGGTCGAAGCGGAAGAATGGGTCGTGGCGGCCGATCAATGCCCTGACGTTCCGCACGTCGTAAGAGAGCAGCACGGCCAGCCAGACCACGCTCATGGCGGCGACCGCGAGGGCCAGATTGCGGAAGTACGCAAAGGTTAGGGAAAAGACGAGGACTGAGGCGACGCCGCGCATCATCAGGCTGATGGCGACTCGCTTCAACTGCTCTTCCCGCTGCAGGAGGCCGGCGGTCACGTCGCTCATGCACTCGACGCATTTGGAAACCGAAACCAGGAGAATGACGAACCGCACCGTTGACGAGGCCCCGGCAAATGGCAACACAGCCACGATTACCGTCAGCCCGAGCAGCGTTGCCAGCAGCCGCAATGTGAAATAATTCGCGAATCCGTGCTCCGCGCTCACATCCGTGGCCTGCAC
>Ga0255356_1001309_pt1 | contig 15847 bp, 13 predicted proteins | sample HBST100metaG_FD_189944 | JGI IMG/M metagenome (GOLD analysis project Ga0255356, IMG submission 189944) | Peat soil microbial communities from Stordalen Mire, Sweden - H.B.S.T100 | ecosystem: Environmental > Terrestrial > Soil > Wetlands > Peat | place: Sweden: Norrbotten County, Stordalen Mire... | reverse complement strand
TCTTTGCATCGAAGGCTCCGGCGGCTTCGTTGCCTCTGCCGCCGCTTCGATTGTTACCGGGTGGAACGAACCAGTTCCCGGGCGGGTCTATACCCCGCTGAAAAGCACCGGCTTTCACGGCGCACGTGCAGAGCTTCCTTAGGCACGGCGCTGGAGGCATAGCTCTGGTCGTTTATAACCAGACCGAAGAGGTCTCTCTCGTCCTGATAGAACAAATATATCCCTGCCGAGAAGCTATTCGGCCCCAAGTCTGCGCGCACATCGGTTTGGCTTCCGGCGTAATCGGAGGCCTGATGCCAGGTTGTAGCAACTGGTAAGTCCGCAGAGGACGAGTCGTAGTTAGACTGGTTGAGGTGATAGAAAGGTGCCACCATAATCAAAGCTTTAGGTGAAATCGTGTGGATCCAGTTGAAGATCACAAACGAGTCGCGCTCGGTTTGGCCATCGCGCAAGCCGTAAGAGTTATAGTAGCCGGATGCCTGTTCCCAGTCGCTCGAATCGGGGTCATAGGGAATCTCGAAGTAATCTTGGCGATATTGGGCATTCAGACGGAGTTGGTCTCTGGATGACTGATTGTGCAACAGGGAAAGAAAGCCACTCTGAGAGTTCGTGGAGTTGTGGTAGACGGATGTAATTGGTGTAGCCAGTCCATAGTTAGACCGGGAGCCGGTGAGGCTTGCATACCATGCTGTAGCGGAGGAGTGGTCGCCGAACGATATTTGGGTCGCGCCTGTGTAACGATTACCACCCGTAAGTAGCACTTCACCTTCGCGGTTGCGCTCGAAACCATTGCGCGGCAGCACATTGAAGACGCCGTAGGTGCGATCGCCAACATCAGCCGAGTAACTACCGCGCTGCGTTTCAACTTTGTCAATATCCTTTGGATCTATCTGCGGCCCGACGTTGGAGGCAATCTTCGTGTTCGGAATCGCAATTCCATCAATCAACCAACTGGTCTGGTGCCCGCCACGCATGTGCAGCATGTCGTGAGTCATATAGGCGCCGGGGACATAATCGGTAATCATCTCCATGCCGATCGTGCGGCTGGCGCCGGGAGTCTCGTCGATCATGGTGCGCGTGATGAGCGTGGTCGGCGTCACTGAGTCCGACTCAAGACTGGAATCACCCGATCCCTCGACGACGATGGATTCAATTGCCGCCGATACTGGCAGCGCAATATGAAGAATGGGATTGGTACCAGAAATAAGAGTGACGGGCTGAGAGAGGGAGACAAAGCCAAGAGCATCGACCTGCAAACGATATACACCGATCGGTGCCTGGGGCATCTGGAATTCCCCTTCGGAGTTCGTAGCTACACTCAAAGTGAAGGCGGAATCGTTGGCCATAAGCGTAACAGTAGCGTTGGCGATTGGACGGTGCTGTGGATCATGAACGACTCCATGAACGGTGGCAAAGACAGAGGCTAACGCTGGCAGTGAACTGGCAAGTATGATCGCCAAAGTGGAGCAAAATGGATTTCGCATTGGACCAATCTCCGGAACCTCTCCGTTAGAATGCAAGCTGTTCGGCGACGCGAAAGAACGCGGCGCTAACGATACCAGTCGCACCGAGCACTCGGTTGGAAACAGCGCTGCCTAGAAACTGTTCTTTCCGAGACACAACTATTTGCCTCCTACGCAGTCTTGGAATAGCAGATGTCTGTCTCTTGAAAAGCGGCAACGCGTTCAACAATATGCTCAATCGATACTGGAGATGGGAGGTCCTCGACCAGCTTGGGCGCGGACTTCACTTAGTCGCATCCTGGGTCGGCCGTGTGCTGGCGAGTACGTCCCCACAACAAGATGCAGCCTCTCGGGGGACACCACAATAGCTAGGATTGGTTCTGTGGATGCAAGCATGCAGACGGGGTATCTGGAACAGTGTTCGAGAGCAGTAAGAGCTGGAAAGGGGTTCTTCAATGTCTGGACAGAACTCGATATCAATAGACCAGACATCGCGCAGTGATGCGCGCCATGACGACGGCAACAGGCAGGAAGACCCGACTCTGCGGTGACCGACAAAAGCGCCCAAAGCGGTCCCAGCCACAACAGCTGAATCAGAAAAATTGAGAGCCAGCGTCTCATCGTAGTTTCATGCTATACAGCAAGAAAACTGCCAGGTCAACCGTAGAACCCGTTCCCAGTTAGCAGCAGGACAAAAGCCTACAGTAATATGTATCACCCACATGAGGATTTCACTTTGTCATACAGCAACAAGTTCGTGCGGCCGCAATAGCTTCCTGGCCAAGCCGTACACAACAGGGAATTCGGAGTTGGCTAAAGATTGATAAGCGGTTCTTCGGCTTAGATAATCCGCCGTGCAAAGCATTAGGAGGGGCTTGCACTGCAGAGGCTTGTCTTCAATTCTCAATATGTCCCCACCACTGGGTTCGCATGAGTATCTAAACACCAGGTTCTTCTGTGACATAAGAGAACAGCTACAAGATTCCCGTTCTTATATGTTAGAAAACAGCCAGGTCAAGATCTTTACTGTCCTATTGTGAAAACTGTTCGGTGGAAGTAGAATCCTGCCCATGACGTCATTGATTCGCCATCTCACCAAGCTCTTCGCTGGCGTTCTGATCCTTTCCTTCGCCGCTCGATCCATTCAGGCACAAGGGTGGGCCAAATCTCGCCTCGACATCTCGCCTCGCCACCACGAATACGTTACCATCAAGCACGGAAACCGTAGCTTGCTGGCCTTTGTAGTCTACCCCGAAGTCAAAAGCAGAGTCCCAGTCGTAATCCTTATTCATGAAATCTTCGGGCTTACTGACTGGGCCAAAGAGATGGCTGATGAACTAGCTGAGCAAGGCTTTATTGTTATTGCGCCCGATCTTCTCTCCGGCTTCGGCGCGAACGGCGGTGGCTCCAGCGAATTCCCCAGCCAAGATGCTGCGGTCAAAGCCGTCTCCGCTCTTGATCCGAATGACGTCAACGCCGACCTGAACGCCACGGCAGATTATGCAGAGCTCATTCCGGCTGCTAGCGGCAGAATTGCCTCCGTTGGTTTCTGCTGGGGCGGCGGCAAATCCTTCGCCTTCGCTGCGAACCGGAAAGACCTCTCTGCCGCCTTCGTCTTTTATGGACCCGCGCCTTCAAATGTGACCACCATTGCTGCTCCCGTCTTTGCTTTCTATGGTGGGAATGATGCCCGCATCAGTGCAACGGTACCGTCGACTGCCGCCGCCATGAAGGCTGCCAGAAAGAAATATGATCCTGTAACTTACGATGGCGCTGGCCATGGGTTTATGCGCGTTGGCGAAGACCCCACAAACACCCTTCCGGAGAATAGAACCGCACGTGAACAAGCATTCTCTCGTCTAATTATCCTGTTGAAGGAAATGAATGCAGCGCCTGCAGATAGCTATCCGAACCAAAGCCAAACTCCTAACAGCAAGTGAACGTTACCAGTTTCCTAAGACTTCGGAGATTGCCGTAACAGTTGCGATTTGCAGGGCCGTACCAGGAAGCGCAGGACGGATTACTCGGCTGTCAGGTAAATGCGCTAACCAGCGTCAGCTATAGGTTCTGGATCGGGCAGCCCCGAATGATCTTCGCTAAACTCGATCGCTGACAGCGGACGCTGAGGCAACGGACATCGCAAGGGCAACTCCCAGTTCTAAGCGAGTAGTTATCGCAATGTGGCCGCTCACAGAGCGGCAAGAAAAATATGGCATTCGCTCACGATGCACCACGCCATCGGCTCTATATATAGGCTGCCACGATACCGATGTTCGCGGAAGCCTTGTCGTAGTAGATACGGAAACGGGCAGGAAACTGAATCGTCTGCCCATTGGTGGCTGGGTTGATTCAGTCTTCTACGATCCGGCAAAGAGCCGTATCTATGCATCTACCGGCGTAGGTGAGGTGTTCACTTACAAACGTTTGCCAGACGGAAGCTACGAGGCTCTCGAGCCTGTCGATACGGCGGTTATGGCGAAGACGGCTTTCTATTCTTCTGAGCTTGATCGCCTATTTGTGGCCGTACCCACCTTGGAAGAGCAAAGGCACGTGTGCTCGTCTTCAAGCCAGAATAGAGGCATCTCAAGCCAATGGTGAAATCCAATGCCGTAAATATGTTTCCACCACAAGCGACCGCTGCTCCTAATCACTTTCCAAATGGCTGTGATAGCTTCGTCGTCTTTTGCTGTAGAGACCGCCGGTAACGCGCCAGCATCTGTTCGCGATTCTGACGCAGGTCGATTCCGGTCGCCGTCACTGGGTAGGGCTTGCTGCCCATCAGCCCCTTCCAGAGAATGCGGTTGAAGAGCCCGCCATCGACGAGATCTGCATCCGAGAAGTCCATCCCTCTGGTGACTCGCGCCCAGTAGGCCACGTTCGGCGTTGGATTGGTACATGATTGCACTGGGCCAGGGAGCGGCAGCTGCGTGCAGTAAAGAATCGCCGCAGGAGTGGCAGTAAAGGTCCATGAGCTCGGGGTTGTGTTGAAGATGTCGCTCATGGGCGTGGCCAGCGCGTCGTTGAGGTTCATCGGCTGCAGGCCAAGGACCTCCTCCATCGTGCGAACAAAGTCTAGGGTATTGTATTCCGTTGGGACCACTCCATTCTTCACGTAGGCGCCTGCCACGTAAGCCGTGGTGCGGTGCGAGTCGACATGATCCCCGCCATCCTGCGCGTCGTCTTCAACGACAAAGATCAGAGTGTTGTTTTTGTAGACCGAGCTGTTCGCGATCTTCTGTACCAGTAACCCGACCGCATAGTCGTTATCTGCCACATCCCGATCCGGAGTATTCACGCCGTCGATCGATGTACTGAAGCTCCCAGTGTGATCATGCATGAAGCGGACCAAGCTAAGATTGGGCAATCCGCCCTTTGTGTAATTTGTATCGAAGTCCCGCTCCCACTCCTTGAAGCGATAGTAGTCCGGGAACGCGGGGTCGAAGCCGCGGAAGTAAGGGTCTGTGAATGGTGTGAGGGCAACATTCGAGGACGGAGCCACGATCGTGTTGGTTGAGTATGGGTCATGTGCCAGTGGAGTAAGGCATGCGGGTTCGTTATAGCAGGTCGTGTCGATGAAGAAACCATCGGAGCGAACTGTGAGACCCGCGCGCAGCGCGTTGTTCCACAAATACCCGGTATTCACTTCGTTGTTCGGTCCGTCGGGCGCATCCACGTCAGTCTGACCCGGCAACAGATCTTCGCCACCCGGGACATTCGGCGAAAGAGTCCCGCCGGGCATCAACGGATCGGAGGCTTGGCGCTGGGCCAGGGTTGGTAGGGCCACGTTCACGTTGCGATCAGTACCTCCACCTTCCAGAGCGAGTCCGCGTTGCGCGTAGTTGATCGGGAATTGGTGTTCTACGATGTCGGGAGTGCGAGCCGACGTACTCCACGACCATCCGTCGTAGCTGACTTCAGCAGTGGCTCGAAAGTTGTCGAGAGTGACAAAGGCTTGCGCCAGGTTATGCTGATTGGGTGTGATCTCTTGTCCAAACAAGGTCAAGGCAGGATCTCCATTGCCTCGTCCCAGATCACCCAGGACCTGATCGTAAGTCCGATTTTCCTTGAGGATATAGATCACGTGCTGTACGCCCTGTTGCACAGCGGCTATCACTGGCCCTGTGGAGGAGGTAGCCGCGAACCGGTTGTTCGCCTCAACTCTCGTTGTCAAATCAGAAAGCTGCGTATTTGCACTGGTGAGCGGAAAGCTCAGCAAGCCGGCTTTGGTCAATTGCGGGTTGTACTCTCCCGCAGGCATACAAGTGGGATATCCGGTCGGTCCGTAGGCATAGCACTCGTCTGGATTGGCGCCTGTCGGCGACTTCATATTCACCACATATACCCATGCGCCATCGTTGCTGAGACTGACCGAATTGGGGTACCAGCCGGTAGGAATCAGGCCCGCTACCTGGTCGCCGTTGTTGGTCCCGGTCAGCGCCACTACCGCGATGTTATTCAGATTGCCGTTGGTCACATAGAGATGTGTCTCATCTGGCGAGAGCGTCACACTGTTGGTATTCGCACCGGTATATTGCGACAGCGAAAATGACCCAATATCTGCTGAAGGAGCAATGACTGGGATGGACTCGATGACTGTATTCACCGTGGCTGGCTGGTTCTGGCTGGGGCTGCCTCTGTCCAGGGGGTTGAGGTCGATCACGTCCACAGTATCCGACTCGTCTTCGGCCACGTAAAGCAGAGTCTGCGCTTTGTTCAACACCATCTTGTTCGGTTGGCCTTTTACAGGAATACGGGTGGTGACCGCCGGCGCCGATTTCAAAACGCAGGCCCGCCCAGAGGTGCCATTGATGCAGCTCTCACCTAGGTTCACAACATCAATCTCGCGGTCTCGAATGCTCGACACATAGGCTTTTGCACCCGGTCCACTGCTCCCAGAAAGCACCACCCAGAACGGATATTCTCCGCCCGGCACGCCAGGACTTGGCGATGAAACGGCCTTGCCGGGACGCAGATCGGTTTCCGTTCCCTGTAACATTCCCTGGCCACCTTGCGCCGAACCAGGGTCTGCCACCCATTGGGCTAACCAGACGTTCAAGCCTCCCGTAAAGACCGTGATCGAATCGTTGAAATAATTCGCAACCACCAGCGTCTGTCCATCGCTCGAAATCGCCACGCCGGCAGCCATTGGAGCCACGAAAACCGCAGAGTTGACAGAGGCGAATTGATTGTTGGGCACCGGAAGACCGTTCCCCGATGGATGGCCTTGAACAACTGTCTGAGCTGGCGTTTGACTGGAGTCATTCTTGCCCAGGTCAAGTTCGGCGGCCTTCGCCCAAGTCCCGTCTGCCTTCTGCGTCAGAATGTGGACGTTATCGCCGTTGTTCGGAAGAGTGTAGGGGATGGGGTCCGTGCCGAAGGGAGCATCGCCCATGCCGCCGGAGACGTAGAACGCTTGACCACTCGGATCCCAGGCAATTCCGTGGTAGGCATTAGGAATTGGTATCGCTTGTTTGAAGACTGGCGAGTGATTAGTAATATCGAAAACAAAGATGTACTCACTCGAGTAGAGCGGGTCAAACAGGGGGAATGGCCCCTGAAAGACGCGGTTGTATCCGCTGGTCAATACCAGCAGAGTATTACCATCCGGACTCACCGAGGTACTGACCGCTTGCCCCGCCAGCCACTCTTTGGGCGCTACGTGCGGATTATAGGAGTCGGTCACCACCATTCCGGTGTCCAGAGATTGAAAGCTGGACCCCTTAGTTGCCAGTGGAGTAATCGACTGGGCCATGTTGGGCACAGCCTGGGGGGTGCTATAGAGTGTGATGGTCAGAGGCGCTGTGGTGCTGCCAGCCGCACTTGTCACAGTTACCGTATAGGTTGCTGTAGTGGGCGTGGGAGGCACAATCGTCGAGGACACAGCAGCAGCGGATCCGCTGACAATTCCCGTGTTTGGGTCCATGCTCAGACCTGCCGGGAGATCGGGACTCACGCTATAAGTGCTCGGCGTTCCGATTGTGGCGTTGGCCAACGGAGCGTCTGGCGTAATCGTCACGCCAACAGCATATACCGGCGCAGGAAAGGTATACGCAAGACCTGACGGCGAGATGTCCGGCCCATTTACCGTGATTGTCAGGGTAGCCGTAGTGTTGCCGGAAGCGTTGCTAGCCGTCACCGTGTATGTAGTCGTGGCGGACGTCGCCGCTGGGGTTCCACTGATGACGCCTGTGGCATTGTCCGCGAGGGTGATCGGCGCGCTGCTCAGTCTTAGGCCGAGCGGAAGTGCAGGAGAAACACTGTACGAGATCGGCGCTCCGCCGGTGCTCGTCGGAACTTCCTCTGGGATCGGCACTCCCACGGTGTAGACCGCATTGCCGGGATGATAGACCAAACCCGCTGGAGCCGCCGGACCCGCCAAAATCGGAACTGCGTTCACCGCGATGGCCAGGGATGCCGTGGCGCTGCCGCCCGAGTTGTTAGCGGTCACCGTGTAGCTCGTCGCGGCAGTCACGGCTGTCGGGTCGCCACTGATAATCCCCGTAGTTGTGCTAAAGCTTAGGCCTGCGGGAAGCGCAGGACTCACGCTATATGAGAGCACAGTGCCGCCGCTGTTCGTCGGGCCGTTCGGCGTGATGGGCACATTCACTGTGTATGCCACCGCCCCGGTAGCGTAACTAAGTGCCGAGGGCGTCTGGTCATTCACCGTGATAGATAGAGTTGAAGTAGTGCTGCCAACTGCATCGAATGCGGTCACCGCGTAGTTCGCTGTGGCGGCCACAACGGTTGGGGTTCCGCTTACCACGCCTGTGCTTGAGCTTAGGATTAAACCAGCAGGAAGGGCTGGACTCACGCTGTATGCGGTCACCGTGCCGCCGCTGTTCGTCGGGTTATCAGGCGTGATTGCAATCCCTTTGGTAAAGACTGCAGTGCCTGCCGAATAACTGAGCGCTGTGGGAGCCTTGACGCCACTGCTGTTGGACCCGCACCCGCTGAGAAGAATGAATACCGCAGTCAAACTAAGAGTAGGTCCTCGCCGGAAACGCATAAAAGCCCCATCTCTCCCACTTTCGTAACATTTCACTACCCTACGTCACGCGAAAGAGGACGAGCCGACGATATCTAATCACGAGACGAGTTGACTGTGCAAAAACGCCCACATCGGAGAGATTCGAGGCAGATAGTACCTCGCGAGATCTACTGGCTTATGGCAACTTGGATAGGTGAGACCAAGGCGCTATCAACCTGAACGTGAGAAAGCAGAGAGACGCCTTGGGCGAAATTGATGCCCGCAGGGACTGGGACAAAACCGCCGCGTACCTCGCTCGTCTCGCGAGCTATGGTCTTAAAGAGCATGGCGCGACCACTCATGTGCACTTCCAGGCGTTCAGTCTTCCAGTCCGTGGAGCTGACCTGCGTCCGTTGCAAGCGGAACCAGCCGCCTTTGTATAGGCAGCCAAGGATGCCGAATCCGAAGTTCACATTCTCATCCAGGTGGCCGTCAAGGCGTGCCAGTCGCTTGTATCGCGCGCTAACCCATAGTTCCCCACTCATGGCATGGAAGACGCGGGCCTCAATGGATTGAGCAGAATACTCTGGATTGGGCCGGAACCGTAATCGGTAGCTACCGTTCTCCTCGCCTTCGTACTCGAAGAGAAACGCATCCGGCAATAGCGCAACAATGCGGCCTATGCGCTTTTCGTCTTCGGCATGATCCTGACGACGGCGGGCCTGCTCCTCGGGTGAGTTGAGCAGGCGGTTAAGACGCACCTCTTCCGCAAGGCGACCCGCTTCACTCAACGGACGACCATTGGTCTGGTCAAGTCGCGTAATAGGACCCTCGATGGTCTCCACCTGCTCTTCCCTGCTCGTCTCCTTTGGTGTGTGGTGCTCGATCCAATAAAGCCAGTAGCCGTGACGGTCATGGTCATGGAGTTCGTTGTAGACAACCTCGCGCACTAGCTGACCAGCAGGCATTGGCTGCTGTGGTTGAGCGCAATAGGCGCCCTGAGCCGACGCCAGAATACCGACCGACAACCAAAGCAGACGCATCCCGATCCCCCCCTGACGAATGCTTGTGACCTGATGGGAGTATGGCTGCACAACGGTGAAGACCGTGCAACTTTCCAATGAAAAGGCGGAGAAAAACCCGCAGGAGCCTAATTAGCCGGAGAAATACCGGAAACATTGGTTCCGTGTTCAATTGGAAAGACCGTCTCTCGATGGCCGCTCCACATTGATTCCGCGATCTGTCATCACGAACTGAAACCCATACAATTCAAACTAATCACAGCCAACCGTCTCGCCGCCTCCGGTGTTGTTACACTGGGACCATGTTGGACGAGACAGAGTTCCGCAGTCTGGCCGAAATTGCTCTCAACTCGCTAATGCAGCATCTCATCGTGCGCGAAGAAGAGGCGGATGCCGGTTTTGAGGTAGAGGAACAAGGCGGTGTGCTAAACGTCGAGTTCGAGGAGCCAGCTGGCAAGTTCGTGATTACTCCTAACGCACCGATGCACCAAGTCTGGATTTCGGCGCTCTCCACCAGTTTCAAACTCGATTGGGACGCGGCTGGCTCTGCGTTTGTGTTGCCGCGCACCGGCGAACACCTCATAGCGCTCGTTGATAGGCTGATCGGCGAGCATCTGAAGAGCTAGGACTCTTGGATAAGTTCCCGCTGTACCTGAGTGCGTATATAAAAACCTGCCCTGAACGCAGCAGATGAATCGTCTTAAGAAATATCTTGTACACGGACTTAAGTTGTGTAGGGATGGTCCGGCATCTCTGCCGGACCATCCTCAAAAAGTTATTGCAGCGAATAGATAGTCTTGAGTTCCTTCTGCACAACATTCTTCGGTAGCGGCGCATAGGATAGGTCGGAGACTTCGCTCTCGCCAGAGTTGACGATCCAACTCAGCAGGTCCTTGATCACCTTGCCCTTGGCCGGATCGGCAGACTTCAGCGGCACCAACAGCCAAGTAAAGCTGGAGATGGGGTAGGCTTCCTTGCCAGGAGCGTTGGTGATGGAGACGCGGTAGTCATCGGGGATCTGCTTCACGCTGGCCGCAGCCTCTGTAACGCCAGCAATCGAGGCTTTGACAAAGTTACCTGCAGGGTTCCTCACTGATCCGTAGCTAATCTTGTTTTGCAGCGCGTAGATCAGCTCGACGTAGCCCAGAGAACCGGACAATTGGCGCACATAGCCCGCCACGCCCTCATTACCCTTGCCGGCTACGCCAGTCGGCCAGCTCGGTGAAGCGCCCCTACCCGGTCCGTTCGCCCAGTCATGGCTGACCTTGCTCAGAAAATCGGTGAAGATATAAGTCGTGCCACTACCGTCCGCGCGGTGGACCACGATGATCTTGAGGTCAGGCAACCGTACGCCGGGATTGTCCTTCGCGATGCGCGCATCGTTCCAGTTGGTGATCTTGTTCAGGTAGATGTCTGCCAGCACTTCTGAACTGAACTTGATATCGCTGACGCCGGGAACGTTGAAGATTGGCACCACGGCACCCAATACCGTAGGAATGTGAACTAGCTTCGTCTTGGACGGGGCCAATTGCTCATCGGTAGCTGGAGCGTCGGTTGCGCCGAAGTCCACTAGGCCTGCCGTCATCTGGCGGATGCCACCGCCGGAACCGATGGACTGGTAGTTGATCTGGACGCCAGGATGCGCCGCGCTATATTCGCTAAACCATTTGGAATAAATCGGGTAGGGGAAGGTAGCTCCCGCCCCAGTCAACTTCTGAGCCTGAGCGGTGCTCAAGGCCACAACCAACAAAGCAACGGCAACTAACGTTCTTTTCACCGAATATCTCCCTGGCAGATTACCTGCCGTCTTCAATTGTCTATGCCCAATGTTACGGGCGTTTGAATTGAGGGTAGATTTGCGGTTTTCTTTTGCCGGCTGAGACAAGCCAGATCATCTGGTCTGCCCGTTCATAAAACAGATTGGGCCAATAACTTGGCATTATTGCAAATCTCGCGATCCCGCGTCCGAGCGGACCGCATGAACCTGTTTTGCCCGGTCCAGTGCGGCCTGAATATTGGGCATGATATTCTCCCTGCCTATACAGTCCTGAAAACGCCCACCGCTAAGAAGCTTGGAAGGCTGCTCCATGGCGCCACAAAGCAATAAGGTTCGACCGGACTCATGTAATTGCTTGGCAAAGCTTTCAATGGCATGAATCCCGGTAGCATCGACAGCCATCATATTGCGCAATCGCAGAATGACGACCGGCTGAAAAGCCTCGATGTTCACCGTTGCTTCGACCAGCTTCTCTGTCGTTCCCCACAGGAACGGCCCGTGAATACGCAGCAGCGAGACATAGGGCGGCACGATGCGTCCTTGCAGCACATGCGGCAGGCCGTCACGAATATATTCGTCGGTCACTGGAGAAACGGTAGTCGTGTCGGCCACCCGATAGATGTAAAGCAGGGCCGCCAAAGTGATGCCCACGCCTACGGCGACGGTGAGATCCGCAAAGACAGTGAGTCCAAAGGTGACCAGCCAAACCGAGATGGCCGTCGCATCGGTCTGCAGAATACCGCCGATCTCATGCCACTCGCCCATGTTGTAAGCGACCACAACCAGCACGGCAGCAAGCGTAGCGAGCGGAATATAGCTGGCCAGCGGCGCGGCTACCAGCAGAATCATCAACAGCGTGACCGCATGGACCATGCCAGAAACCGGCGAGCGCGCACCTGCACGAATATTCGTCGCAGTTCGGGCAATGGCTCCGGTAGCGGGAATGCCGCCAAACATTGGCGAAACGATGTTGGCAATTCCCTGCGCCACCAATTCCACATTCGAGTTGTGCCGATCACCCGTCATGTCGTCAGCTACTACGGCAGAGAGCATGCTCTCCAATGCCGCTAGCAGCGCAACAGTGAAAGCAGAAGGCATCAGCGGCAGAATGTGCTCGGCATGAAAGTCTGGAATCGCAAAGGGCGGAAAACCGCGCGGAATCCCGCCGAACTTGCTACCAATGGTCTCAACGGGCAGGTGAAATGCAGCCGTCACCACGGTCGCGATGAGCAGCGCCACAATGGAAGCTGGAACGCGTTTGGTAAAGCGCGGCAGAATGACAAGAATCGCTAATGTGCCCAACGCTAGCCAGAATGCAGCCCAATTCAGGCTGCCAGCATGGGCAATGAGTAGCTTGATGCGCGGCAGAAACTCGCTGGGAACTGCTGGCGTCTTGAGTCCGAAGAAGTCCTTTATCTGCGTGGAAGCAATCAGGATGGCAATCCCGTTCGTGAAACCAATGACCACCATCCGCGGAATGAAGCGAACGGCTGCGCCAAACCCGGTGAGGCCCATCGCCAGCAATAGAATACCGGCCATCAGTGTCACCATCGCGAGGCCACTAATGCCAAACCGGAGCACAATGCCAGCAATAATCACCACGAAGGCCCCTGTAGGGCCGCCGATCTGGGTACGCGAGCCACCCAGCGCCGAGATCAGAAAGCCAGCCGCCACCGCCGTGTAAAGACCGGCCTGCGGGGTGACTCCCGAGGCAATACCGAATGCCATCGCCAAAGGCAATGCCACCAGACCTACCGTGATCCCTGCCAACAGATCATGCAGAAATATCTGGAAACTGTATTCTCTTAGCGCAAGAATTGACTTGGGAAGATTTGGATTACTAATTGACATCTTTTTATTATTTTACGCTCATCAGAAATCACCGGGAAATCAGAACAGCGCTTCCCTGCCGAACCCTTAGCTCAAAACCCGTGAAGCCAGTAGCTTCCGGTAGACGAGCGCGGCTCGGCCAAGTGGATAGTAGTTCTCCCGCCTGCCTTCACAGGAGTAACCCTGCGCCTCGTAAAGTCGGATTGCACCCAAGTTTGTAGCGTCCACATGCAGCCAGACCGAAACTGCTCCCGCAATCCCCGCAGCGGACTCGATGCAGCAGAGCAGTTCGCGTCCAACGCCCCGGCCACGCCCCTCTGGAGCAACCTCGATGGTTTGAACGTAAGCCGTGATTCCGCTTCGCCGTTCTGCCCACTCAATAACGGCAAACCCAGCCATCTTCTCATCCTCCTCCGCAATCCAGGTAGCGGCATGGGGGCGCTGAACAAGTAGCCGCATCGTCCGGCGGCTAAATCGATCGGGTGGCTGAAAACAAACCTCTTCAAGCGCGTACAACGCGTCGAAGTCATGCGAAATGTATGGGCGATACAGCACAGTTCAACTCTACGGCAGTCAGAAAGCGAAGAGCCATCCCCTTTGAGGGGATGGCTCTTCGCCTGCAAATGAAATTTTTAGCGGAGTTAGACCTTCGCTTCCAGATCCGTGATCACGTCGAAGAAGCGCTGATCGAGGCGACGGTTGGTCGCAATGGCTTCTTTGATGGTGATATCGGTGATGTCCAGACCCTTCAGCACAGCGATGCGGCCCCACTTCTTGTCGTGGACCATATCGATGGCGTGCAGGCCATAGCGCTGCCCCAGAGTGCGGTCGTAGGCCGTAGGAACGCCGCCGCGCTGGGTGTGTCCCAGATTGACCGAGCGGGTCTCGTAGCCGGTCTTCTTCTCGATCAGGTCGGCCAAAGCCTCGCCAATGCCAGAGAGCCGAGCATGACCGAAGGAGTCAAGCTTGGCATTTTCGTTGATCACCTGGCCAACCTTGGGCAGATGAGCGCCTTCAGCCACCACGACCACGCCGTAATGCTTGCCATGGTCATAGTTGTACTTGAGCAGCGCGCAGACATGGTCGATGTCAATCTCTTTTTCGGGAACCAGAACAACATGCGCACCGCCAGCCACGCCGGAAGCGTAGGCAATCCAGCCTGCATCGCGGCCCATCACCTCAACCACAATCACGCGGTTGTGCGAGTCGGCGGTCGTGTGGATGCGGTCGATAGCCTCGGTTGCAATGGAAACGGCAGTGTCGAAGCCGAAGGTGGTATCGGTGCCGTTGATGTCGTTGTCGATAGTCTTGGGCACGCCCACGCTGGGCACGCCGTGCTCGCTCAGAAACAGCGTGACCGACTGCGTATCATCTCCGCCCAGGGCAATCAGGGCGTCGATGTTGTTGGCCTTCAGAACTTCCTGGACCTTTTCGATTCCACCCGGAATCTTCTTCACATTGGTGCGCGAAGAATGCAGAATCGTGCCGCCCTTCAACTGGATGCCGTCAATGCTCTCCAGCGTTAGGGGAATGAAGTTGTTGTCCAACACGCCGCGCCAACCGTTCAAAAAGCCGATGAATTCATCGCCATAGTGGTTGATGCCTTTGCGCACAGCCGCGTAGATCACCGCATTCAGTCCGGGGCAATCGCCGCCGCCGGTCAACAAAGCAACTCGCATCGTAGAATCTCCTGATCAAAGGCGCGGCTTTTGTGCCGAGCCGGGAACATATCCCAGAATTGTGCGTCAAAAAACGGAGAAATTGACCGTCTCGACGACTTCTCCAGTTTACTCCGCCGCACTAAAGACAATTCGTGATCGCGCTCACGCTGCTCCAAATTACATTCCCTATTGTTGAGAAAGCCTTGGAATGATTCAATAGGGTATGCCTGGAACTGGTGCGCTTTTGTTGCTGGCCTTCGCAAGCCTAGTCGTCATCGTTTTACTGATCCTGCTCCAATTGACCCGGTTGGGATTTCTTGTCCGCGCCACCATCCCAGATCGTCCTCGGCGGCGGATGTTTCTAGCCTCGGTCTCCTTCCTTTTGACATTTGCTGGGGTCCGTATCCTCGTTCACCGGATCGTGAATCACGAAGGACGGTTTCAGTGGGTCGTGATCCACGGAACACACATTCATCACCTGGTCTGGGGAATCCTCATACTTCTGCTGGTTGGATACGGCTGGCTACTGGACCTGGGACGCTCTCACTCCCCGCTTTCCATCTTCTTCAGCCGTCTGATGTCGGTCGGCTTTGGCGTGGGCGCAGCACTGACCCTGGACGAGTTTTCGATTTGGCTAGACCTGGAACCGGACGCCTACTGGTCTGACGCCGGGCGCCTCAACATCGACGCGATTATCTTCTTCGGCGCGCTGTTAGCTGTGAGTGCCGGGGGCGCGCCGTTCTTCAGCCGGCTACACATTCTGTGGGACAAGCGCGCTCAATACGGCAAGGAACTGGGCCGCGGCCTGACCTTTCCTATTCGCCGCGCGCGGTTGCTTCGTCCTCGTAGATTGCGTCGATCAGCGCCGCGTAGCGGCTCGTAATCGCGCGTCTCTTAAGCTTCATCGAGGGCGTTAATTCCCCAGACTCCTGCGTCCACTCGTCGGCCACCACGCGGAAGCGCTTCAGACTCTCAAAGTTGGCCAGACTGCCATTCACTTGCTGGATAATCTCGGCGTAGAGCGCCACCACGCGGCTGTCTGCCACCAGCTTGGCGCGGTCTTTTGCGTCGATGCCGTGGTGGCGGGCCCACTCCTCCAACGCTACAAAGTTGGGAGAAACGATCAC
>Ga0255356_1001307_pt1 | contig 15855 bp, 10 predicted proteins | sample HBST100metaG_FD_189944 | JGI IMG/M metagenome (GOLD analysis project Ga0255356, IMG submission 189944) | Peat soil microbial communities from Stordalen Mire, Sweden - H.B.S.T100 | ecosystem: Environmental > Terrestrial > Soil > Wetlands > Peat | place: Sweden: Norrbotten County, Stordalen Mire... | reverse complement strand
CAGTGGAAGTGACGGGCGTGGGCGGAACTGTGGCGCCAACAGACACTCCGCTCGACTGTGGCAACTCCGGCTCGACGATGCGAATGATCTCAGGCCTGTTGGCTCCGCAGGAAGGCCGTTTTACGCTGGTGGGCGATGCATCACTCTCTCGCCGACCGATGCAACGGATCCTGAAACCGCTGGCAGAGATGGGGGCACGTCTGACGTTGACCGAGGGCCATGCGCCGCTGGTCATCGAAGGCTGTGAGCTGAAGGCCATCGACTACACAACGCCGGTTCCCAGCGCGCAGGTGAAGACCTGCGTCCTGCTGGCCGGTTTGCAGACCGCCGGCACGACTACGGTGCGCGAGGCGGTGCGTACGCGCGATCACAGCGAGTTGGCCTTGCGAGCCTTCGGAGCCACACTCACGCGCACGGTGGATTCGGTTTCGATTTCCGGCCCCCAGCGGCTGCACGCCATTGATGCCGCGGTACCTGGCGACATCTCTTCGGCGGCGTTTTTTCTGTGTGCTGCAGCTCTGTTTCCCGGCTCAAGTCTGGTGCTGGACGCGCTGGGACTGAACCCCACGCGCGCCTCGTTGCTGGATGTTCTGACAGCGCTGGGTGTACAAATCAGCGTGCTCAACCTGGAGGAGAAGAATGCCGAGTTGGTGGGCACCGTGCAAGTGTCAGCACCGGCCGAGGGGCTTGGATCAACGACAATCAGCGGAGCATTGGCCGCTCAACTGATCGACGAGCTGCCGGTACTGGCCGCGATTGGACCCTACACTAGCGGCGGCATCCGCATCCGCGACGCAAAAGAGTTGCGGGTGAAAGAGTCTGACCGAATTGCGCTGGTGGTGAAGAATCTGCGCGCCATGGGCGCCGAGGTCGAGGAGTTCGAGGACGGCCTGGATGTGCCGGGCGGGCAAAAACTGCACGGCGCAACGATCGATTCCGGCGGCGACCACCGCATCGCCATGGCCTTCAGCGTGGCCGCGCTGCGCGCCGAGGGAGAAACGCTGATTCAAGGGGCTGAATCGGCCGCAATCAGCTTTCCGGAGTTCTTTAACCTGCTGGATCTAGTCGCAGAACGGTAAGGCAAGGTTTCACCACTGCGCCCAATCACCGAAACCGAGAACCCAGGCGGCGAGCAAAAGATTGCTGACGGCGTGCGCGACGACAGCATCGCCCATGCGCCCGCGCCACCGAAGAGCCAAGGCATAGGCGAGGCCGGCGAGAATGCCAACCATCCAGTGCTGGCCGTGCATGAGGCCAAAGACAACAGAAGACAAGCCCATGGAAAGGGCCGTCAGGCGCGTGAAGGAAACACTGTCAAAATCCCAGCTGATCAATCGGCGCACCAAGTAGCCTCGAAAGGCTAGCTCTTCGGCGATGGGCACCGTGAGAACCGCGGCGGCAACTCGGAAGGCAATCCAAGTCCAGCGAGCCGCGGGCGAAAGCGCACCCAGTGCGGGGCCAAGGGGACTGATTGCAGTCCGATGCGCCCACAATGAGGGTGCGACCCATAGCAGAAAGACAACCACACCTGTGGTTGGCCCGATCCAGCCGAAGCGCCAGTTGAGTTTCTTCAACTCCGGCAAAAAATACCAGAGAACAATTACCGCAACAATGAAGCGCAACGGATAGAGCCATTCGAAGTATCCCGAAGCAGCTTTGGAGACAAACGATGCGGCCAGGATGGCGAGAAACGGGAGCAGATAGGCGCGAATTGCCGGAGACTCTCCGCCTTGCTCGTCAGGCTTCTCAAGAGCACCCGTCACCGTCACTGATCTCTCGCTCAACGGATCTTCAGCTGCGTCTGAGAGGGAGACGGGCGCCTTTCGCACCCATGAGAGCTTTTGGGTAGCCATGCAAAAGGCCAGCGCGACAGCGGTGAATGTGATCCAGCCGGCACGGGAGTGGAAGCCGACCATGGCAACTTCGGGACCAACCTCATCGCCAATGAGAATCAGCACACACAGCCGTAGGACGTTCAACAGCCAAATACAGACCAGCGCGCAAGGGATGAGCAGCAACGTCTGCGGGAAGCGGCACTCTCTTCTGGAATACAAGAGCCAGATGGAAGTGAAGACGAGAACCAGTCCAAGACCCTCGACCCCGGCGCAACCATAGCCAAGGATGATCGAGAAACGTGGCGTTCCGATTGTGAAGGTAGACACATCAACGATGGAATCCGCTCTAAAAAAGCTAAGAACCGAATGCACCGCATGGAGTGTTGCGGTTTGCAGGATGCTGCCAGAAGCACCGTCCGAGGCAGACCACAAGCTCTGCGAAGGGCCAAGCAGAAACCACGCCACCACGCCAGCCAGAGAGGCATAGAGCCATAACGGACTGGTGGCGCGAAGCATCCTGATCCAAGTACGAAATGGAACACAAGCCAACGCCAGAAAGAAGACCTTCAAGGAATACGCCGCCATGAGGGCAAGATCCGCTACTACGGAGAAACGGAAATCGGCCACCGATGATGACGAAAAGGCATGGATGCAAATCTCCGCCGCAACGCAAGACAGATAGCCGCCCAAGTACACAAAGCTGAACGGAAGATTCTCGCGCTGGGCCTTCATCGATGGATGCCCAAGGCCCAAAAACACAGCAAAGGAAACAATTGAAATTGGAAGCAGATGCGTATGAATCGCTGGCGCAATGTGAAGAGCAGCGACTACAGTCACAGTCTCAAGGGCAAGAATTGTAGCCAATAAATAAAGTCGCCCAAGAAGATGGCGGGGCATGGAACGAGAAAGAAAAGACTGGGAACATTTGTTCCCAGTCGCAACACCGCTGGAGTTCGTCATCTTGTTCAGAGCTGCAGAGACCAATTAAGCCACCCGACTGGGTTTTGTTCAGCCTCCGCATTCCTATACTGGCTGATGCCTTGTCCACGGCCTTAAGGGCATGGACAAGGTTCCCGCTTCACTTGGGGGTAATTGAAAAAGATTTTAGCATGAGCCTAGACCGAAGGTCTCAGACAACCGCCGTCCGCGGCTCCACTTTTTTGGTAACGATGACGAGCTTGGCCGGAGTCAGATCGGGGCCCTCCCATCCTTCCTTCGCCGCCTCGACGTGTATCTCGCCTGCACTTTTGCTGGACTGAACAATCACCTGTGCGAGACCATTGAAGAGCGACCGCTTCGGTCCCTTATCGCTCTGCTGGCAGTTTGGATCGCCATTTCCGACACCAATCAGCACGCCCACGCCAGTGATCTTGAATCCGATAAAGTTGCTGGCTGTTGGGACGGGTCGGCCCTGTTTATCGAGGGCCTCAACTTTGAGAATCGCTACGTCTTCTCCGTCGGCATCAATCTCGGTGCGATCGGCAGTGAGACGGATGGCGACGGCAGCCCCGGTAGTCTCGCGCTTCTCAACCAGTACTACCTTACCGCCTTTTGAGCCACGCGCTTCGATTTCGCCCGGTTCGTACTTCGCTTTCCACTCAACGTGCCCCAGACGCGGAACACGCTGACTGCCCAGGCTCTTGCCGTTTACGAACAGCTCGACCTCATCCAGGTTTGAGTGGACCCAGACCGGGATTTCGTCGCCTTCCCTACCCTCGAAGTTCCAGTGAGGAAAGAGATGCAGGACCGGTTCGGAGCCCCACCATGCCTTGTAATAGTAAAAGCTGTCCTTGGGAAATCCGCACATATCCACGATGCCGAACTGTGAACTGATGGAAGGCCAGCCGTAAGGCGTGGGCTCGCCACGATAATCAAAGCCAGTCCAGGCAAAGCCGCCCGCTTCCCACTCACGCGTCGCGTAGAACTTCCACCACTCCTCGGCCAGTTCGCTCCAGTCGGTGTGATTCACGTCATAGGCACTGAGCGTGTTGCGCAGTTTGTCGGTCGAGTAGACACCGCGGGTGTTGATGGCGCTGGCAGTCTCGGAACCATAGACAGGGCGCTTGGGATACTTCTTATGGAAATCGTCGGGATACTTGAGGTTGTAGTTGAAACCGATGACGTCAAAGGCTTCAGAGACGCCCTTTTCGTTATCGCCGTTGACGGCCGCGGAGACTACGCGCGTGGGGTCAAGTTCGTGGCAACGCCTAACCATGGTCGCGGCAATCTTTGCGCCCTGCTCAGCCTCATCGCTCTGCAGCTGCCACTCTTCGTTACCGATGGACCAGAGAATGATGGACGGCGAGTTGCGATAGCGCTTGATCATGGCTTCGAGTTGCGCCATGCCCTCAGGGCTAGAGCTCATCTGCCGCGTCTCGCACATCATCATCATGCCCATGCGGTCGCAGGCTTCAACCCACTCCGGAGTGGGCATGTTGTGCGAGGTGCGAACAGCATTTGAACCCATCTCGCGCAACACACCCAGCCGGAACCACTGCAACTTGTCGGGCAGGGCCGCGCCAACTCCGGCGTGGTCCTGGTGGTTGCAGGAGCCTTGAATCTTTAGAGGCTTACCATTCAAGAAGAAACCCTTGTCGGCGTCGAAGACCGCAGTACGCACGCCGAAGCTCACCCTCTCGGCATCGCGCACCTTGGCACCCGTCACTACGGTCACAATGGCAAAGTAGAGATTTGGCGCATCTACCGACCACAGCGCAGGATTGGCCAGCTTGGCGGTCGCGGCGAAATGTATGGTCCCATCCACAGCAACCGACTGCGCGGGGGCTTCGACCTTGGCCACGGTCTTGCCTGCCGCATCGAGAATCTGCCAGTTTACCTTGGCATTCTCCGCTTGCGTCCCTTCATTAACCACCACCGTGTCGAGGTTCAGCGTAGCGGAGTTCGCGCTGATCTCCGACGTACGAACTGTACTGTCCCACTTGCCCAAGTGCAGAGCGTCGGTCTTGGTCAGCCACGCATGGCGGTAGATACCAGCGCCCTCGTAGAACCAGCCATCACCGAAGCTGGCGTCGACACGGGCCACAATATAATTCTTCGCACCGTAGCTGAGGAAGTCGGTCAAGTCGAAGCGGAAGGGAGCGTAGCCGTTGTCGTTGCGGCCGATGAAGCAACCGTTGACGAAAATCAGCACGCTGCGAAAGGCACCGTCAAACTCAACTGCAATGCGGCGGCCCCGATCACTGGCCGGAATCTCAAATTCGCGGCGATACCAGCCCACGCTGGTTTCGGGATAGCGGCGGCCAAGGGGCTTGTAGCCGTGCGATTGCTGCGTGTCGTCGCGCACAAAAGGTAGCTCGACAGCCCAGTCGTGGGGAAGGTTGAGCTTGCGCCACTTCGAGTCATCAAATTTTGCTTTGGAGAATTCGAAGTCGCCGGTCTTGGCAAAATCGCCCTGGCCGTTGCCGAATCCAAGATCGCGGGCGGGGTCCGCGGCATGGCCAAACTGGAACTTCCAATCGAAGTCGAAGAGAAGATGCTCGCGCGGAGCGATGGCCGCCAACGCCTCAGCGGATGCAGGCCCCGGATAACCAGCCAGTAGGGCGACGGAGCGTCCCCAGGCCAAACGCGTTACAAGCGAAGAAGCGGAAAGGGCCAGGCCTGAACAGAGCAGATCGCGACGAGAGATGGCTGACACAAGAATCTCCTCATTCTGGATGAAATCTCGCCACAGAAGCGACGGAGGCCAGGGCGACGAGCAAAACGGAACTATAAACCAGACAACGCATCTCTGTAAACGGTTTCATCTATTTGTCTGATTTGCTCCAATTCTTTCCTTCCTTCTGACCCGGCCCAGGAAAATTCGCTAGCGAATGGACTTCATTGCACAGGAGCTGGATGAGCTACAGGACCGGGTAGAAGCTCTGAATCCAGTCTTGCAGGAGCGCTGGGAAGCAGCCCAGGACCACGACGGCAGCCGCAATGAGAAGCAGCACGGCCATCGTGACCGGATGAGCCTTGATGGGCGTCTCGTCGATGGCGGGCATGACGTAAGCCCGCTTGAGGACTTGCAGATAGTAGTAGAGCGAGACAGCGCTGAGCATGACCGCGAGAGCCACCAGGGCGAACGGGACAGGCCCGGCTGAGACGCCCAGCACTGCGGCGAAGAGGTTGAACTTGGCCCAGAAACCGACGAGCGGTGGTATTCCTGCCAAGGAGAGGAAGAGTACGAGGAGCACTGCAGCAAGTAGCGGATTGCGCTTGCGTAGGCCGAGGAAGGAGTCGAGGCGGTCGCTGCCGGTGGCGCGTTCGACAACGGCGACTACTCCGAAAGCGCCGATCGTGGTCAGGCCATAGGTAAGGATGTAATAGAGAACGGCGTTGGTACTACGGAAAGCTGGGCCAGTCGTACTAAGAAAGAATTCAAATGGACTTCCCTGCCCTGAATACGCACGCTGCGTCGCGACTCCAAGCAAGATGTAACCTGCATGGGCGATGGCAGAGTAAGCCAGCAGGCGACGGACACTTACTTGGGCCAGAGCGGCAAGATTGCCGACTATCATAGAGGCAGCTGCAACAATTAAGAGAATAGTGGCTAGAGACTGCCAGGCCAGGTATTCGTTCCGCAAGTAGCTCTCAACCATTGGCCTTGCGCCATTGATCGGTCCGCCCGGCATGAGCAGGTTTCCGCTGATTGTCAACAACAGCGCAAAGCTCGCCACCTTGGAAACCGACGCTATGAAAGCGGCTGAAGATGCAGGTGCTCCCTCATAAGTATCCGGCGCCCACAGATGAAATGGGACAGCGGCCACCTTGAAGCCCAGACCAGCGACAATAAGAATCCATGCAACGTAAAACAGCGGACTCGCACCTGACTGCGCAATGTTCCATTGAATCCAATAAAGGTTCGTGCTGCCACTCAATCCATAGAGATAACTAAAACCAAACAGTAGAAATGCGGCAGACATTCCGCCGAAGAGGTAATATTTCATTGCAGCTTCGGCACTTTTGCCGGAGGCTTTGGCAAACGCTGTCAAGATATAGAGCCCTAAGCTGAGCAGTTCCAAGCCCACGAAGATCACCAACAGATCCCGCGCGCTGGCCACCAACAAACCGCCCGAAGCCGCCATCAGAACAACGGCGACATACTCGCCGACATGCCGCGTGAAGGTGGAATCAATCAGCAGCAGCAATGTCAGCGCCGTCAGCACCAAAATACCAATCTGGGCGACGGCAACACCACCACCATTTGCAAGAACGAGAGATTCGTCCACATACAGTCCGAATCCAGTTTGGAAACTTATCGCCCACAGCGCCGCGCCGCAGCCGACTACGCCGAGCAGCGCAGCAACGGTCACGCGCACTTTAATTGCGGACTTGCGCAGGAAACCGAGGTCTACGACCAGCACAATGAGCGCTGCGAGTTCCAGCACTGTCTCCGGCAAGGTGACGCGGAAGAGGTCTGCGTAGTTCATTGCACACCTCCTGCTAGCAGCGTCTTGACTGCCGGTTCTATGGTGTCGAGTAAGATTCTTGGCCAGAGGCCAACGATCAGGCTGGCCGAGGCCAGCAGCGCAACGCCTGTGATTTCAGGCCAGGTGATGGCGGCGAACTCATGGCCACGTTCCTGCTCCAGCACCTGAGCGCTTGGCCGGAGATCACTGAAGAAGGCCTTTTGCAGGGCGCGCCAAGTATAAGCCACGCCAACGACGATGCCGATGCCCGCAGCGGCAACCCACCATGGATTGACCCTCCAAGCACCGACCAACACCTGCAACTCGGCAACGAAGCCGGAGAAGCCGGGCAGGCCCATCGAGGCCATTCCGGCAACGACGAAGGCCCAGGCGGCGAAGGGCAAGCGCCGGGAGAGGTGCATGGTTTCGAGTTCCGCCAGTTGGCGTGTATGAGTGCGGTCGTAAACGATGCGGCCAACGATGGCGAAGAGCAGCCCTGCGATGATGCCGTGCGAGAACATCTGCATCACCGCACCGGTCATGCCGATCTGGTTCAAGGTCATAAGACCCAACAGCACAAAACCCATGTGACTGACGCTGGAGTAGCCGATGACGAATTTGAAGTCGGTCTGGGCCAAAGCCACGAGCGCACCATAGACGATGCCGATGACTGCCAGAACCGCAAAGACATCGCGCCAGGAGCCAATGCCGAGAAGCGAGAATCCCCACGGATCGAGACCGCGCGGGAAGAGCGCAATGCCGACGCGCAGGCAGCCGTAGGCTCCGAGCTTCATCACAACGCCTGCGAGGAGCATGGAGGCAGCGGTGGGCGCGGCGACGTGGCCGGTAGGCGCCCATGTGTGGAAGGGCCATATGCCAGCGAGAATTGCAAAGCCAGTGAAGACCAGCGGAAAACACCACATCTGAAAACTGACAGGGGAAGCAGCGTGCCCCAGTTCAACGAGGCCGGTGGAGTGACTGCCCGCCATCGCGTAGGCTGCCAGCAGGCCAATGAGCACCATTGCCGAGCCCGCAAACGAATAGATGGCCAGCTTCATGGCAGCGTACTCGCGGCGCGTGGAACCCCAGATGGCGATCAGGAAATATTTCGGCACGATGGCAATTTCATAGAAGACGAAGAGCAGAAAAAGATCGAAGGAGAGGAAGACTCCGTAGACACCACCGATGAGCGCCAGAAAAAAGGCAAAAAACTCATTAGTGCGCAGTTCGATATTCCAACTGAAGAGAACGCCGGCTACGGCGGCAAGACCGGTGAGCAGGACGAGCACGCGACTGATGCCGTCGGCAGCCAGTAGAAAGTGAATGCCCATCGACGGCACCCAAGGCACATCGACGATGGTGATGCGGCCCTGCCCCACACCGGCCACAAAACCCGCCACGGCAAACGCAAGCCCTGCAACGGCCACGACAAGCGCAAGCCAACGCGCCAGGGCAGGTTTGGCCTTGGGCAGCAGCGCTTCAGCCAGCGCTCCGGCAAACGAGAGATAGATCGCAAACGCTAACATCAAAATCTCCAGTGAGCCAAGAGGTTCATGACCGTGGGATTGACGCTGTCCACGATCAGTTGGGGCAGAAGGCCCACGAGCAGCATAAATGCAATGACTGGGGCCACGGCCAAACGCTCGCCATGGTGTAAGTCAGGAAAGGTGACACAATGCTCCGGCACCGGACCCCAGAAGACCTTCTGAATCACGGTGAGAATGACGACGGCTGTGACCAGCAGGCCGAGGAGCGAGACCGTGGCCGCGACCCAAGCCAGCGGAAAGACACCGCGGAAGATAAGGAACTCGCCGACAAAGCCGTTCAACCCCGGCAGCCCGAGGGACGAGAAGAGAGCAATGCCCATGAGGCCAGCGAAGACCGGCGCCGGCTTGCGCAGGCCGCCGAATTGATCGACGCTGCGATGGCCGCCGGTGCGCTGCTGGATCATGGCCACAAACCAGAAGAGCGCCGCTGCCGTGATGCCGTGATTGAACATTTGCAAGATAACGCCGTTGAGCGCAAAGGCCTGGCTAGCTTGCGCTGCTGCTCCGGCTGCCGGAACCGCCAGCGCGAAGATGGCAAGCAGGCAGTAGCCAAGGTGATTGACCGACGAGTAGGCGAAGATGCGCTTCAGATCCTTCTGCGCCGCCGCGGCCCAAGCGCCCATAACAACTGTGGCGACGGCAAGCACGAGGAGCGGTGTGCGAATCTGCGCGATCTGATGACCAAAAAGTGGAATGGCGATGCGCAAGAGGCCGTAGAGGCCCATCTTCGACATCGCTCCAGTCAGCAGCATCGTCACCGGCGAAGGCGCTTCGGCGTAGGCCGCGGGGAGCCAGGTGTGGAATGGAATCATTGGCACCTTAACGGCAAAGCCTGCAAGGACGCCAATAGCCAGCCAAAGCGTAACCGGTCCGAGATGCGCGGTAACCATCTGCTCAAGTTCGCCAGTGGAGGCGAGCAGGGTGAGGTGCGGGAAATCCATACTGCCGGTTGAGACAAAGACAGCCAGAAACGCGACGAGCAAGGCTGCAGAACCGGCCATGGTGTAGACAAAGAATTGCGTTGCCGCCGGACCGCGCCGCGGACCACCCCAGAGCTTGATGAGGAAGAAAGCGGGAATCAGGCTCAACTCCCAGAAGAGAAACCAGTGGAAGAAATTCAGCGCGGTGAAAGAGCCGAAAAGGCCAGATTCCAAGAGCAAGACCAAGCCAAAGTAAAGGCCAGGCTGGTGGTGAACGCGCTGAGCGGCATCGACGGACATGAGCGTGACAATGGCCGTGAGCACCAGCATCAGCGCGCCAAGGCCGTCGACGCCAAGATGGTACTCGATGCCTAAGGAGGGCGCCCAGGCGAAGCGCTCGACGAGGCCGATGGCTCCGTTCGCGGGCAGTTCGCTCCAGACCACGAGCGCCAGCACCAAGCTGCTGAGAGTGGTGACGAGCGCGACTGCACGAGCGTGTTTAGCGAAGCAGAGCGCAACGACCGCTCCGGCGAGGGGCACGACGGTCAACAGCGTCAATATCGGAAATCCGCTCATGCCCGGCTGCTCCAAATCAGAATCGCTGCAAGCGCTACAACGGCCAGCGCCAGAATTCTCAGGTAGGTTTGCACGCGGCCCGTCTGCACGCGCGCCAGCAGACCACCGCTCACACTCAGTTCATCGCAGCCCTTGTCGAAGCTACCGTCGACCACGTTGGTGTCGAGAAAGCGATTCAGCCGTGCCCAGAGGGCGAAGACCGATGCAACCGCAGTTACTGCGCCTCCCCAAACGCGGCGATCGATCCAGTCGGCGACGCGCGCCCACCAAGCGTAGAAAGCAATCACCGTGATCCCGTAAAACTCATCGACATAAAGCCGGTCGCGCAGCTCTGCCCACACGGGCGGAATGGCCCGTTCCAAGGCATCCGGCTCCTCCGGGCGCGGAGAGCGATCTCCATAGAGTCGCCAACCCAAAAAGAGACCGAGCAGAACGACTACGGTTGAGGTCAGCATCACTATCAGGAGCCCCGGTTCAGCAAAGCCGTGCAAGTCGAAGGCTGTCGCGCGCCCCTCCAGAAAATCGTGGAACCACGGCCAAACGGGAGTTCCTATCGCTCCGAGCGCGATGGCAAAGAAGGCCAGGATCGCGAGCGGCACGGTCATCACGGCTGGACTCTCGTGTGCGGGCTTCTTGCCACGCCATTGACCGAAGAAGACGTAAGATATCTGCCGCGTCATGTAAAAAGCGGTGAGCAGCGCGCCAAAAACAAGCATGTAGAACGGAGCTTTGGCGACACTCCAGTGCTGGGCTGCCTCCAGAATGCCGTCCTTGCTCCAGAAGCCGGAGAAGAAGATTGGGAAGCCGCAGAGTGCCAGCATTCCGATTGCATAAGTCAGAAAGGTGAGAGGCATGTCGGACCGAAGGCCGCCCATGCGGCGAATATCCTGCTCATCGTGGCAGCCGTGGATGACTGAGCCCGCGCCCATGAAGAGAAGCGCCTTGAAGAAGGCGTGAGTAATCAGGTGGAACATTCCAACAGCCACTCCGCCCATGCCGAGGCCAGCCATCATGTAGCCGAGTTGCGAGACCGTGGAGTAAGCCAGAATGCGCTTGATGTCGTTCTGCGCGACGGCAATCAGCGCAGCAAAGACCGCCGTAAACGCGCCAACCCAAGTGACGACCGTGAGGGCCATTGTGGTGCCACCGGCAAGCGCTCCGGCTTGCATCAGCGGATAAACGCGCGCGATAAGGTAGACGCCCGCAGCAACCATGGTTGCAGCGTGAATCAGCGCCGAGACCGGCGTGGGGCCTTCCATGGCGTCCGGCAGCCAGACGTGCAGCGGAAACTGGCCGCTCTTGCCCGCTGCCCCGGCAAAGATCAGGAGGCCGATGGCGCCGGCAGCTGTGAGGCCGAGAGCTGCTGGCTGCGTCAGCAATACGGAGAGAGAAGCTGATTCAATGGAACCTGTACCGTGGTTATAGAAGAGCAACGTGCCGGTTTGGGCGAAGAGCCAGACGATTCCAAGAAGAAAAAAGACGTCGCCAATGCGCGTGGTGAGAAATGCCTTTTTCGCGGCAGCAGCCGCCGCTGGCTTTTGATACCAGAAGCCTATCAATAAGTACGACGTAAGTCCGACTAACTCCCAGCACATGAAGAGCAGAAGCGAACTATTTGCGATGACCACACCCAGCATCGCCCCGGCAAAGAGCGAGAGGAAGCAGAAGAAGCGGGTGTAGTTTATGTCGTGGGCCATGTAGCCGGTGGAGTAGATGAAGATGAGCAGGCCGACGAGCGATACCATCACAAGCATTACGGCGGAGAGCGGATCGAGCACCCAGCCCAGGTCAACGCTGGCTGCGCCGACTTGAATCCATGTGAAGTTGACGACCTCGCGCACTGCAAAACCCTGCGCCCACCCGGTCAGTACATGTACAAATGCCACAATCGACAGGAGCAGTGAGAAACTCATCGAGCCAATGGCCAGAGTGGCAGAGATCTTGCGACGGGATTGCTTGAGCAGCGCGGCCACGCCCGCGGCCATAACCGGCAGAGCGGGAATTAGCCAGAGAATCTCCGCGATGGGAGAAACTGCCAACTGCGGGGCGAATGGAATTGCGGCTTGCATCAACCTTTCACCCCTTCATCCTGTTCATGGCGTCCAGATCGGTGGTATGCGCGTGGCGATGGATTTGAATGACCAACCCTAGACCAACAGCCGCTTCGGCTGCCGCGACCGCAATAGAGAAGATGGCAAACATCATGCCCGTGAGCACCTCGGGGTGCGGGCCGTAGCGCCAGAAGGCGATCAGATTCAGATTGCCTGCGTTCAACATTAGTTCGATGCCGATCAGCACGAGAATGGCGTTACGGCGCGTGAGCGCTCCGGCCAGACCGATGGCAAACAAGAGCGCGGCAACCAGAAGATAACCAGCGAGCGGCGTCATTGAAGCCCTTCTTTCTCGTGCAGGGCAATGATTACCGCACCGATCATCGCGGCGGTCAACAGCACGGCAACAATCTCCAGCGGCAAGACGTACCGCCCGACGAGCGACTGACCGATCTGCTGGACGGTCACTGTTGGAGCCTTCACGTCCTGTGGGAGGCGAGAAGTGCTCTGCAGAACTGCCCAGCCGAGCACTGCGAAGACCGCCGCAGCGACAGCGAGGCCGGCCAGCCATGTCTTGCTGAAGACTCCGTCCTTGGGAGTCTCAGAGCCTTTGGTAAGCAGGATCGCAAAGACCACCAGTATGGCGACTGCACCGATATAGACCAGAATCTGCGCAAAACCGGCAAACTGCGCATGCAGATCCAGAAACAGGAGGGCCAGTCCGGCAAAGGCCACTGTGAGCGCAAGGGCACAATGCACGGTGTTCTTCAGGAGGACGGCAGCAAGCGCGCCAGCCACGGTGAGCGCTGAAAGTATGTAGAAGACAAAGCTCATCGGGAGGCCGTCCTTTCGTTACCACTCCAGCAGAAGTTACTCCGCATAGCGATACCTCCTCGGGCCGATGTGCTTTCTGCGCATCTCACCCAAGCCCATGCCAATGTAGGCCAGGATCAGGATCGCCGAACAAAAGACCCAACGCTGCCAGCTTGCGCCTAAGAAGCGCCATAGCCCGGCCACGAAGAGGTTCAAGAGGCACATGGGCAGGACAAACTTCCAGGCAAAGTTCATTAGTTGGTCTTGCCTCAGGCGTGGGAGGGTTCCTCGCATCCAGATGAAGACGAAGATCGACAGCATCAATTTCGAAAAGAACCAGATCCAGGAAGGAATCCAGGTGAGAAAGGAAAATGGCGCAGACCACCCACCAAGGAAAAGCGTTGTACCCAGTCCGGAGATGGAAAACATGGCCAAGTATTCGCCGAGGAAGAAGAGCGCAAATTTGAAGCCGGAATACTCAGTGTGGTAGCCGGCCACCAACTCCGACTCCCCTTCCGGTAAATCGAATGGCGAGCGATTGGTCTCCGCCGTGGCCGCAATGGTAAACATCACAAAGCCAGCGAGGCCCCAAGGTGTGAAGATGTACCAGTGCGGAAGGCCCCAGGTGTAGTGATTCTGCGCCTCGACAATTTTGGTGAGGGAGAGCGAGCCTGCAATCATAACCACGGTGACGCTGGAGAGCAGCAACACGACCTCATAGCTAATCATCTGGGCCACGGCGCGCATAGCGCCCATGAGCGAATACTTGTTGCGGCTGGACCAGCCGGCCATGAAGACTGACAGCTCCGTGGAGGCGCCAATGGCGAAGTAGAACAACAGGCCGGCGTCCATGTCGACCAGCACCATGTTGCGCCCCATGGGCAGCACCGCAAAACCCATGAAGACGGAGACTACCAGCAACACCGGCGCCAGAAAATGCACGGCCACGTCAGCGCTGAGGGGAACGATGTCTTCCTTGGTGAGCGACTTGATGCCATCAGCGACCGGCTGGAAAAAGCCGAAGGGACCGACCCGGTTGGGCCCGAGCCGATTTTGTATGCGGCCCAGCCCCTTGCGCTCAAAGACCGTTGTCAGGGCAAAGAGAGCCGGAAAGAGACCGATGATGACAACTACGCTGAGCAGAACTCCAGCCACAGACTGCCAAGCCAAGGGCAGAAAGCCTACTAACCAGTGCTGAAGGAGAACGAAGATCTGGTCCAAAGTCTCGAACATGGGCTAGACTCCTCCTCCCGCCGGTTTCGCCGGTATCTCCGCAGCTTTGACGGCTGAGGCAATAGCCACCGCCGTTGCTTTGGCGTCGGCCTTGGCCTTCGCTTCAGCCAAGCGAGCATCGACGCTGGCCGCCTCAGTCGGATGAATTTGGTGGTAATACTCGTTAGATTTTGCCAGTTGTTCGCGGTCGTACATCAAGCCACCAAAGCGATCTGTCGTGCTCAGCTCAAACTCCGTGTCCATCTTAATGGCTTCAAAGGGACAGACCTCAACACAAATCTGGCAGCTCATGCAGACGGAAATATCGATGTCGAAGCGGGCGGGATAATACTGCGCCTTGCCCAGGTAGTCCAGCTTTTTGTCTTTGCTTTTCTCAATGAAGATGCACTTGGGAGGGCACTCCTTCTCGCAGATCTGGCAGGCAACACAACGCATCCCGGCCTCCCACTCCGGCCCGCCACCATCCCGATTCTCCTGGTCGAAGACCAGGAAGGGAAAAACGCGCGCCGCCTCGAACGGAGCGATCCGCTCTTCCGGATACTGGACCGTCGTCAGGCGCTCGGCGGAGAAATAGCTACCGAAGAAATTCTTCGCCGTCTCCACCATGCCCTTCAGTATGCCTTCACCTAACAAAGAACCTCCAAACAGCTAACTGCGCTTCCAGACCCCTGTTCCCTACCGATCCACTTCTCCCAAAACAATATCAACGCTGCCGAAGATCAGCACCACATCAGCAATATCGTGCCCCAGGCACATATCCTCTAACACCGTCAGATTGATCAGGCTGGGCGGGCGCACACGGTAGCGATACGGATTTGGCCCGCCATCGCTGATCAGATAAAAGCCCAGTTCGCCTTTGGGAGCCTCGATACGGCCATAAGCCTCTCCAGGCTTGGGACGAAAGCCGCGAATCTTCGCCTTGGGGTCCATGATAGGGCCGCCGGGAATGTCCTTGAGAGCCTCTTCTATGATTTTGATGGACTCCCGCATCTCAAGCAAGCGAATCATGAAGCGGTCGTAGACGTCCCCATGGTCGCCCAGCGGCACACGGAAGTTGAAGCGGTTATAGATGCCGTAGCCATCAACCTTTCGTACGTCGTAGTTCACGCCCGAGGCGCGCAGCATGGGCCCGGTAACTCCGGCGTTGACCGCCAGCTCCGACTTGAGGATGCCCACGCCTTGAGTGCGCGCCATCAGAATCTCGTTGGTCGCGAGCAGCCGTTCAAACTCATCCACAAACCCGCCGAGTCCAGCCACCACTTTGCGGGTGTGTTCCAGCCATGCCGGCGACGCATCGACGCGGCATCCGCCGAAGCGCATGTAGTTGACCATCATGCGTGCGCCGGTCAGTTCCTCAAAGAGGTCAAGAATCTTCTCCCGCTCGCGGAAGGCGTACATCAAAGGCGTGCCGCTGGCGCCCATCTCTTGAATCAAAAAACCGAGCGACGAGGCGTGGTTCTGAAAGCGCG
>Ga0255356_1001303_pt1 | contig 15877 bp, 14 predicted proteins | sample HBST100metaG_FD_189944 | JGI IMG/M metagenome (GOLD analysis project Ga0255356, IMG submission 189944) | Peat soil microbial communities from Stordalen Mire, Sweden - H.B.S.T100 | ecosystem: Environmental > Terrestrial > Soil > Wetlands > Peat | place: Sweden: Norrbotten County, Stordalen Mire... | reverse complement strand
GCGTGACGCATCAGTTCCTGTTGCACTTTCATCGGGGCACCCGTTTCGTCGAGCCAGGAGCGATAGGTATGGCGGAATGTGTGCCACCCAATGTCCTCTCCCAACCCGGCCAGCTTTGCAGCCCGCTGGAGCTGCCTTTTCCGCAAGCTCTCCTGGTGGTATGGCTTTCCCGTTACCGGATTGGCAAAAACCCAATCGGTGTCTCGCGGGAAGAATGAAGCAGCGCGCCAGCTTAACAGCGCCTCGGCAAGACGAGCATCGAGCGGAACATCGTCCTTTGAATATTCCGTCTTCACATCGTCCACCCTGCCGCCCACCACGCTTCTCTGAACCAGCACCGAGCGATTCTCGAAACTGAAGTCGCCCCATTGCAGGCCCAGAATCTCGCTGACCCGAAGGCCCAGGCACTGTGCGACCAGAACCATCGTGCGGTGTGGTTCGTCCAGATGCTTGAGCAGTTCAAAATACTCAGCCACGTCCAGAACCCGTGGCTGCTTCAGCCGTTTGCTTGCGTTTTTCACGCGCACGAGAGAAACAGGGTTCTTGCCGAGTTCGACAATGCCCCACCGCTCCGCGCACTTGAAAACCAGGTGCATGATTCCCCGCACATGAGTCTTTGACTTTGGGGCCAATGGCAAATCGTGCAGCCACTGCTCCATTGCCATCGGCTTCATTTTGTCCACGGGGTATTCCCCCCAACGTGGGCGAATGTGAACCCGGATATTCGACAGATACGACTTCCGGGTTGAGTAGCGTTCCGAGAGTTCCTTTTCGACATAGCGGTCGAGCAAGGCTCCGAAAGTTGCCGCCTCCACTTCCGCACGTGGAGACTCTTCGTTGAGTCGAAGAAGAAGTGCTTGCGTAGCCTTCCGCGCTTGGGTTTCCGTCACGTACAGATTGCGATCCCCAAGGATCAAACTCTGCCGTTTCCGCTCGCCCTGGGAGTCCGTCTCGTAATAGCGAAACTCCCACACGTCAGGACCACGCTCGCGCTTCCTCAGCCGTAAACTTCCGTACTGATACCGTGTCCGAACAAACAAGGGTTACCTCCTCCTTTGTTGCGGGCACGAGTGGTTAAGAACAGAGTACCTCTGTTCGGGTTGAGAGTCGATAGCCGTCTGCTCCCCGTCCTGCGACCGGCCATCGAATTCCGATGCTCGGAAACGCCAGAAGTTGCAAGCGCCCAGACCGGCAATGCAGCCGGTGCGCGCGTGACGCGGTCGGGATTTGGGATGCACCTTCACGAGGGCCACAGCCTGTTCGCCGTCGAGTACGGATTCAAGAACGTGGCGGGAATCGAACATCGTTCGTACACTCCTATTTACCACGATGCATTGGATTGTCGGGCGTGTCTATCTTGCGCAAAGGGGCAATTTGCGCCTTATCGACAATCGCCAAGGCATTGTCGGAAACCGGAGTTGCGCCAAGTCGCAGGAGGGAACAGAAGGCTCTTTGAGGAACCATTGGCGCGAAAAGTTTTTGATTTTATGAAATCGAAATAACATCCCCGTATAGGAATAAGTCTCAGCGCGGGTCGTAGTGCCTACGACTATTCTGTGACTATGATCCCAAGGAACGCTTCGTTTTCTTGAGCGACCACCGCACCCGCTCCGCAATGAAACTTGCAAAGGGCCTTGCATCCACGTCAATGCTCGCGCGATCCAAAGCCTTCAAATACTCTGTGCGGTCCTCAACGCGAACCACTGTCCACGGATACCCACCGGAAGCCAGCAGAACATTCATTAGGAAGCGGGCCATACGGCCATTGCCATCGGGATACGGATGAATATATCCAAAGAGCCAATGACCGAGCACGGCCCGAACAGATGGTTCCGATTCCGCTTCGATCAAATCGAACAGCGCGGGCATGGCATCGCGCACAGCTTCCCAACGCGGCGGAACATACCTTGAATTCCGCAGATAAACGGCGTCACTCCGGTAACCAGCCAGGGCCGAGGCAGGGATCAGGCCGGACACTACGCATGGCTCAAAAAGTTCTCTGTACCACTCCTTGTGATCCGCTCTGGCAATCGCTCCCGGATTCTCTCCAGCGAGCACTTTGGATACGGTTCCCTTCACTTTTTGAAAGGCTTGCCAATACCCACGCGCAGCCAGGGCATCCCGGCTTTGCCGGTCTGCTTCGTGATGCGCCGGGTCCCATGCTCCCGACATGACCCTCTCAATCAACTCAGGGCTGACGCGGTAACCTTCGATAGACAGCGAATGATAGGCATCGCTCTGGTAAATCCCATCGACAAAATCCAGATACGCCGTCTGGCTTTTGGGCAACCCAGGTGGCTTAGGAAAACTCTCCAGCACGGCATCCCGCGACGCCGACCAGATGGCCTGAAGCCTGCCAATGATGGGCGCTTCCGCTGCCCCGCCTATTGCGAATACGCGCTGCGCAACTTCAAAAGGGTCTGTTTCTCGAACGTCATACCCTGCCGCCTTCATCGCCGAAAGAATCTCGCCAGCCTGTTCCGCGCGGCCAACACGACGCAAAGCACCTGCCAGACGGCCGGCAATAGCAGAGTGCCCGCCATCCAGCAGCGGTCGGAGCAGTTCAGATGCGTCGCGGATGCCCGCCAGGACGACTTGGGTTTCAATCGGGTTGCGAACATAAAAGGACTCTGGTAATCGAATCAACGCAGCCGCAGGAGAAAAGACTCGCAGGCCTTCGCGGACAACCAGATCGTTGTGGGATGGAAATTGCTGTTCCTTCAGGTCGTACAGCGAAGTACGAAAGAGCAGCCCGACTGTGTTGTTATGGCCTTTTGGGCTGTAAATGATCACCTGAGTCGGAATGATCGTGTTTTCGGCATGGAGCAGAAGCGATTGTTCCGGCGAAAGATGCCAGTCTTTCCCGAAACGTTCGTTGCAATATCGGGCGCAAAACTCCCAGAAGGACGCGAACCACGGCGTACTGTCTCCGGGCCGCGCGCCTGGGCTGGCGGAGATCAGCCAGCCTTTCATAACAGCTTGCACGAATCCATGTTTCAGCAGCCGATCTCTATGAACCCGGCTCAATTCGCTCGATTGAAAAACACGCCGCCCGTCTTTCTGGAGTTCCTGGAGAACGCTCAGAGATGCCGCCAATTTTTCGTTCGGTGTCGCCATTTGCACCTTCCCCTTTCCGGGCGAATACAAGTTTACCGGGCCGCTCAATCGCAAGTATATGCTGACGTGCGCTTACAAGTAAACTGCGCTGTGTTGGTGCAAGTGAATTCGGCCAACGTCGGCTATAGCTTCGCCTTTGCCAGCCTGCGCAGAAAGCTTTCCTTGGCTGCATGGGTCTTGCGGAGATCATCCATTGTCAAATGGAATTCATCTTCACCACCCTGACGAACAGCCAAATCATGCAGATTCGATAGCAGCATCACAGCCCGGTCGTAATCATTTGGCTGCCGCTTCTGAATGTACGCATCCACCTCTTTCCAGACCGCTTTTTCGCGCTTTGCTAGTTGGTCCAGGAAGAGTGCTCGGTCGGCTTCCTCCTTTGCCTTCTTTCGCGCTGCCTCCGCTGCTCGCTGCGCATTCAATTTCCGCTTACGCTCCTCGGCGCGGGCATGGGATGCTACCAGAAGATCAGCGACTGTACGCCGATCAACTGCTCCGCTATCTGAGACATTGACGTTCTCATGCTCGAAGCGGCGCAGAAGTTCGATCCTCCACCGTTCATCCGTTTCTGTCAGCGCGCTTACAAGCAGGCAATCCTTCTCTTTCTCAGTCAAGCCTCGAATCCAAGTCGCAAGCTCCTTGCGCGACGGTGCCGCTTTCAACGGCTCCGAAGCAGTGGCGGCAACTTTGACGAGATCCTCATCGATGTCAAGAAACTCAATCAACGAATCATACGGCGCTGACAGTTCGTGCAGACCGGCAGGCACGGGAGGCTCTAACACTTCGTCGGAGAATTCGTCGTGTTGCACACAGAAAAGCCATCCGAGGTAGAGCGCGCGGAAGTCGCCGCGAAGCAGATCGGCACGCAAAGAGATCAACGATCCCATCCAGCCAGTGCCATCATCCCAGTCATCGTCGGGTTCTGCTTCGCTTTCAAAGGAAATCGTCACGAATTGTCCCGCACTGCGCAACTGCACGGACTTTCCTGGGAGCATTGCTTTGAGTTGTTTCGCATTCACCAACTCCTGCGGCAAACGAAGATGAAACTCCCGCGTGCCCCAATTCGCCACGTAGACAAACGCATCGAAATACGTGGCCAGGAGTTTGAGTGGATCTGCCTTCAGGTCGCCCCATTCGTAGTGATTCGTAAAACTTGTCGAGGAAATTACGGCGCGCGTGGAAATGGACCGCAAGGCGGCCATCTCTGTTTTTGTCAGCGCATGATCAATTGCTTTGAAGTCGTAATACTGGTATTCGCTCATTCAGAACCCTTTGCGCCAATGGCTGTATGCCGCAATCCACTCCGCTCCTGCTGGTGCGGGTTTGGGCAGCGGCAAATCGAGGATTTCAATTCTCTGCTTGACTCCGTCACGCCGACAAACCGCGACAATCCGCCCGTCGCGCGTCATATCAACTTTCTCCACAATGGCCGCAACCCCGAGGATACTCACAGTAAAAGGCAGTGCAAGATGCTCTTCTATCATAGTAAAAAAGCCTCCGATCTGCTCCTCGTCGCCATAAGCATCGACGATGGCTTCCTCGATCAGAGATTCCAGCTTCGCCTTACTAAAGGAGGGGAGATTGGTCTCCCGTCCAGGTTTCAGTTTGCGATTATCCATATGGACCACCACGGGCTTGCTATGCTTCCGCGTCCGATCTTTCCAAGCCAGTTGCTTTCCGTTTCTTTTCAAATACATCATTGGGGGTGTTGCAAATCCGGTAGCCGATGGAACTGTAACCCTTTAATCGCCGCGCATACATTCTTGCCAGCATGAGGACGTTGGAATCAACATAATCGTAAACTCGGACAACGCGCTTCGCGTCGTGCAGCCGATGCAGACGTCCGACGTACTGCTGCAACGTTCCCTTCCATGAAATGGGCATTGCCAGGAACAGCGTATCCAACCGAGCATCGTCAAATCCCTCGCCGATGTAACTGCCGGTTGCCAGTATGACTCTTGGCGCGCTCTCCGGCACGGCTGCAATTGCATCTGCTATCGACCGCCGCTGCTTCTTCCCCGTTCCGCCCTTCAGCACAAATACGTTTTCAATCTTGCCCGCGAGAGCCGTCTCGAAATACGCTAGGTGTTCCGTTCTAGCGGTGAGTACAAGGGGTGAGCATCCATCGTGGACTACACGCAGAAGATCACTGACGATCAATTCATTGCGGGTGTTGTCATTTACAAGCGCGGCGTACAGTTCTTGAATCGTAGTATCAGCCTGTTCAGGCGGCGAGCAGAATTCTGTCAATCGAGTAATTACCTCATGCTCAAACGGAGAAGATGCAGTCATTGAACGCGCACTGAGCTTGTAACGTATCGGACCGCACTGCATATATATGATGGGATGATGTCCATCTTTGCGTTCAGGAGTTGCCGTCAGGCCGAGAACATACTTCGCCTTTACCTGTTTCATTACCTGTTCAAATGTAAATGCAGATAGATGATGGCATTCATCGACAATGACCTGCCCGTACTCTGCAACGAGGTCTTTCACCCCGGATTTGTCGTGAGTACTCTGGATAATGGCAATATCTACACAGCCACTCGGATCGCTCTTCCCCCCGCCAATCTGACCAATTGATTTTTTCGGGAGGTTGAGAAACATCTCCAGTCTGGCGTGCCATTGATCGAGCAACTGCTGGCGGTGAACCAGCACGAGAGTATTCACTTTACGTGTCGCAATCATCCAAGCGGCCAAAGCCGTCTTTCCGAATGCGGTAGGAGCGCACAGAATCCCTTCGTCGTGTTCAGCGATCATAGCGGCGGCATCAAGTTGAACCGGACGCAATTGGCCAGAGAACTCCACATCAATTGGACGACCTGCAAATCGCTTATCATCGATCACCGTCTTGATGCGGTGCGTCTCAAGTAGCTGTATGACTTCAGCGATACAGCCGCGCGGCAATGCGATGTAGTTGGCGAGATCTTCGCCACATGCGATCACTCGCGGCTTGTTGAATGTGGGAAGCCGCATAGCCTGGGCTTTATAGAACTCTGGGTTTTGAAATGCCGCCAGGCGTAGAAGCCGGTTCAACATCGCTGGAGGAAGCCCATCTTTCTCGACATACACAAGATTCGACCGAACAATTTGTACCCGTGCAGGAAAAGGTCCATGAATTTCGCGTTCTGCTCTTGCTTTTGATGGTGGCAACATCCAGGGATCAACGTCTTCATCGTCTACGTTGCTGATTCTTACACCGATTACGTCTCCGCGCTTTTGCGCCTCCAGTACCACTGCTTCAACGGCGTCAGCAGGCATCCTCTTCACGCCAGCCAGAAACTCCCATTGATTCGGATAGGGGCGAAACTCTGAATCGATAAAAACGCTGTTCCCATTTGCGCGTGAGGACTTTTGCAGCGGCAGGGCTATCAGATTGCCAAAACCACCTTTGGGCATCGTGTCCTGATTGGGGAAAAAGCGATCATAGGAATCCAATCCTATCTGGTGGCGGGATTCCATCGTTCGAGTGAGAATTACACAGCCAAGTTTTCGGGCGATTGTGGCCGGAATCGCTCGTTCAAAGAATATCCAAACATGGCCGCCGTTTCCTGATCGAGAGCGTTCCAGTGCTGCTGGGACGTTGAGTTCCCGGCAGGTTTCAAGAAAAGCAGTGGCGTCTTGTTGCCATGTTTTCTTGTCAAAATCGACCGCAAGCAGCCAGCATGTCTCATCCTGAAGGAGCGGATATATCCCGGCCGTATGTTCGCCAACAAGATGCGCGCGCACCGCGTCTTCAGTGAGCGGCCTGTAAGTTCGTGTCAGACGATCAACTTTCTTGCGATCCTCGGCTGTGGCGCTTAGATATGATTTCCAGTCGCGATCCGCCTTGGGCATGTATCCAAATCGACCGTCGGCATTTTCCCAGCGAATAGCATAAACATCTTCACGTCCACGAAACAAACTGCGAAACAAGGCGATTCGCTGCTCCGCCGTGGCCACTACAGGATTCCGTACCTCTGGTGCAGAATTGGAGACTTGAGGGGGATCATCAATGAAATTCGCGGATTCCGGAATTCGTATGTCATGGGCAATCAGGAGGCTACGCAAGCGGGAGTTCTCTTCCCGCAGGCGTCGCACTTCCGCGATGGATGCACCAGCGTCGGGAAGCTCACCATCAACTTTATTCACCCTGGGTCTCCGTCCGCCGACAAAAGTTATCTTGAAATGCGTAAAATAATCGTACATTGCTGGGCTGTTGTGACGCTCAGACGCTATAGTGATTCCCAAAAATCACCGGCTCATCCCCAGATCACGCCGATGGCCGTCCTTTTTCCGAAGTAGCGACGGTTCAATCGTATGCAATAGCGACTGCCCATAGTCAAGCGTTGGCACGGGATGAGGCGTCGCTTGCTCTCTCGCCAGTTCAGTTGCCGATGGCCGCGCTGTGGAGACGCCGAGCAAATTCCGCAGTTGCTCACGGTCACTGGTCACCACGACAATTTCCTGGCGGCCACGCGAGGCCCCGACATAGAACAACTCCTGCTTCATCGCATCGGCGGAAAGAATCACCGCATCTACCGTCTTTCCTTGGCTGCGATGCGCGGTAACCGCATAGCCGTGATCGAACTCGTGATAAATGGCCGGTAGCGTCCGGCCATCTTCAAGGTGAATGCGGCCGCCATCGACATTATGCACTTTTACCAGTTCGCCGTTAGTGGCTCGGAAGCCCGCACCGCCGCGATTGCCCGTCAGCAGCAACTTGTCGCCGGGAGCCACCTCGATCTGCTGGCATTCATGCACAGAAAAGGAACGTGCCTGTGATGGACTCACCGTGCGCTCCATGCCATGCTGGTCTCTGGCGACGATGCCCAACTTGTCTGTCCGCTCAACGGTGAGCGCCTCATGTTTTTCCACTCCATGCGAAGAGCGATGGAAGAGCAGGACTTGTCCTGACTTGTAGTTCACCAGATCCTTCTTTTGCGCCTCGGTCCATTGCAACGGCACATAACGCTCGGCGACAAGGCCGCGATCCAGTTCGCCGCGCTGCTTCATATCCTCACGGATGGCATCGGTGATCTTGCCGATCTCGTCATGCGTTCCGGCAACGACAAGAACCGTGCGGCCTGAGTTCGATGTGAGCGCCCGATAGGCGGATGCCACCGCCTGCGCACGCTCCAGGTAAGGAACGTCGCGAATGGCACCAAGTTGCTCCAGCTTTTCAAATCCCAGCTCCGGCGAATGCCGTAGCGTCTGAACGGCATCTCGATACTGAGTTTGCGTCTGTCGCTGTACAGCCGTGAGCGACACACTCTTCATCTGCGATTCCTGCTCCAGAATTCGCAGGGCATCCGATGCCTCGACGCTCTGAAGTTGCCGCGTGTCCCCGGAAAACAGAATCCGCGCCTCTTCGTACTCAGCCAGCTTAAGCAAGCCTTCCATCTGACGGCCTGAGACCATGCCCGCTTCATCCACAACCAGCACTCTGCCATGTAGCGCGGCCTGCGCCTTTGGGTCATCCAGCAATCGAGAGATCGTCATCGCATCGCGAAAGCCGACCTTCTGTAACTCCTCAACCGCGCCGCGTGTTGGTGCAACTGCCAGAACTTCACTACCGGCCTCCCGTAAACCGCGAGCGATTTCCGTGAGTGTAGCCGTCTTGCCGGTTCCAGCGGCTCCGCGCAGGTTGACGGCAAAATCATGCGAATCCAGTATCTGAAGAACGGCCCTCAACTGCTCATCTTTCAGTCGCTCTGAAGGTCTGAAGTCGCGCCCCCTGCCCAGGCGTTCATAGCGCCCGATGCCATTGTCCACCGTTGCAACCATGCGCTGTTCGCGTTCCAGGCTTTCGCGTGTGGCGAGATTGTTCCCGGCCCGGATAAGTGAACCCTGCGACTGTTCCAACTCCAGAGCACCGCGCAGTTGATGGCGATCAATCTTTCCGCGCCCGTACCGCAGGGCCTCAGTCATCAACTCGTGTTCGCGCACAACCGAACTGCGCTCAAAAAGATGCTCTTTCGCGTGTTGAAGCGACTCCGTTGCCTGCAAGAGTTCATGCGGAGTAACTCCAGCACGATCAACAGACTCTTCGAGCAGATGCTTCAGTGCATGGCGTTCTTCAGGCAACAGCCTTGCCTGCTGCTGTTCCCGCAATTTCTCCGTAGAAATTTCGGCTAGTTTGTCGGCGCGGGATTCACGGACGAGCACGGCGACTTCGTTATTGGTCGGCTTGCGGCCATGCTCCGCCGTGAATCGCTCGATGGCGGCATCCCGCTGCGCGCTGCGTACGCTGTACTTTTCGAGTAACTGATCCGAGACGCCGCGAATCTCGAAACCGTGATCCCTGCCCTTGGAATCGCGGCGCGTCTCAATCTCATATCCCAGGCCACTTACTTCACGCGCCAGAGAGTTCCGGTAAACTTCAGTCAGATACGCACGGCGCTCATACAGCCCTGATGCCTGCAATGCCTTCCAACGGCCCTCCACACCGTCATAAGTCAAATTGGCCGTGACTGCATGAGTATGCAGTTGCGGATCGAGTTCACGGCTGGTGTCGTGCCGGTAGGCCGCCACAATCCAGTTTGCCGTTGCCCTATCCTCGTTCGCACCATTCAGACGAATCCGAGCGGCGGCATAGTTCTCTGCCTCAGCGAGCGCCTCTCGGACAGCTTTGTCATTGGCAGCAATCAACCGCTCATCCCCGCCGACGAGTGCCTGAATCGAGATCGACTTCGGCGCGGAAAAGGTCAGGTCGTACAGGGATCTGCCTTTGCTTTGTTCGCATCCATTTGCATCAAGGCGGTCAGCACTGTGGCGAGGGCGGAGGAATTCTCCCGTCTCCGGATGCAACCCCTCTCGAACTGCCTCAAATTGCTCGCGCGTAACCTCTCCACGCAGGCCCAACAACTCCGCGCCCTGGCCATGCCATTCACCTTGAACACGACGGCCTTCATCATAGTAGTCGCTGTGTTCCAGATGCCGTTGGGCATATCCAGCACCACCCGTCATGGCTCGCAAAGTCAGCACAACCAAACGGTAACGCTGTTCGAAATTCGAATGCAACAGCCGGAGTCATTACACTCTGCTTAAGAACAATCAGGTACAGAAACCCGAAGAGCGCATCCTGCAAGTCATCATGGCATTCGGGCGGAACGTGAGGATGCAGCAGAGGCCAAGCTAACATCGCTCCCCCCAATTGCAGTCTAAGGCACCTGATTCTGCGAGCGTCATTTTGAGGGAACAACCAGAAAATCATTCTCGCTGCGCTCGCTTTGAAGGAAGACACCATCCCTAAGCCTGACGGCTTAGCGATGGTGACGGAATCTGCTGACATCGAACGGCATTCGGACAACGTCGAACAGTGTTCGAAGATGATCGAAGATTGTTCGCAATGCGTTCGAGGATCAAGAAACCTGCCGGAAGGGCTTCCGACGGCTCAATCTACAACACGGTGGCGATTTGCCGGTCGCCCGACGCGTACGCCACACTATCGATTCCGAACACGAATTCCGCTCGAAAGCAACAGCGCCACATCGCTTGGAAGATCCGCTGAAGAGGTCATGCGGGAGTCGTCTGTGTTTGATTCTTCAATTTATGGACGAAGGCATAGTAGGCTACCATCACGCGAAAGGTCTTGGAGCGATTCACCCCGCCGAGAATCTCCCCGCCAACTCTTTCCAGTTCATCGGCAATCTCAAACGTCAAAGGAAATACGAAAGCGGTGTCAATACTCTGAAATGGAATGTTCAGCCACTGGTTGTTATAGAACGCTACAAGCTGCGCTTGCGCCGCCTTGGTTTTGAAACTCATGATGATGTGTTCAGCCAGAGCGTTCTTTCGCCGGATTTTGAGCACGGCAAAGAGTTGGTTGAAATGGCTCTTGGTAAATTTGGAATCCACGGTGAGCCGGAGTTGAGTCCGCTCCTCTGCGGGAGAAACGATTCTGCGCTTCGGTCGGGGTGTAACTTTCTTCGCGGCAGGCATATGGCCTCCTTATCGATATGTATCTTACAGCATTAGTATATGAGACTGGAAGGCCATATGCTAACCGATAGTAACCAAAATAGTTAACCCAAAAGGGACGCCGAGGGATAGTGGATTCATCGCATGGAGATGCGAGGGATTCAAACCGGGTGAATCTCAAGAATCGAACAGTGAAGGGGATGGAGAAAAGGAATTGACTCTGAACTGCGTCCTGCGCAGGGCCTAACCACTGAGACTTCCGATCAGAGGTAGTCTCGCATGAGTCCAATAGGGCTCGGGTTCCGCCGCATATGTGTATGGACCGTGTGCTTGCTTCCTGGAAGGAGGTTATAGGCCGAAACGGCCTACCTTCTAACCCCGGTAGACGAAGCCGCTCCAGACGACGCCCACGGCATTCCGCAATGACACCCAGACAAACCGCGTCCCGAATTCATCTACTGAGGCGGATCGGGTCTGCGAATACGATTACAATACGGTGTGAAGGCCAATTCTGATCAGTGTTTGAGTTGCGTTCCCGCCGACGGTTAGACCGTTTGAAGAAGGGAATCGCAATTTGTTGGTGCCGTAATACCAATGACGGTCATACATAGCAACATCATCCGATTGTCGCTTAACCATAAAAGGATACTGCCTATCTATTTCGTCGTTCTTATGACCTGGTTTGCACCGCGAATCGCGCGTTTGAAGCGCGGCCAAGAAGATGCTTACACATTCATGAGTACGGGATCGCTGGGCGAGTTGCAGATCCCATTGCCCCCGTTTCCCCTTCAGGAAAAGTTCGCGGATCTCGTCGAGGAATTGGAGCACCTCCGTGCAGTGCAGCGCGAGGCATTGCGTCAGGCCGAGCACCTCTTTCAGACCCTCTTGCACCAGGCGTTTTCCGAAAGCGCGTAGCTCTGCACCGATAATCTAAGCCGCCAAAAACGCAACGGCTCATTTTGGTTCGAAGTGCTCCCTGATACAGTCGGACGCTTGTCGTGGTTGTTTTCAATCAACCGGCGAGCTGCTGCTGAATCCACTCGTCAAGGACGGATGCGCGGAAGCGCCAGACCTTGCCGATCTGCAAGGCGCGAATGTCCCCTCTCCGTGCCATCCTTTGGAGCGACTTAGGATGGATTTTCAAGATCGCTGCTGCCTGGTTCGAGTCAAGCAGTGGCTCTGCGGCGAATGCGTTGGTCGGAAACGCCTGCAAGCGGGTCCTCGAATGTTCAGCATCGGCAGCGGCGGCCGACTGAGTTTTCTCCGGAACGCCCAGCACGGTTAATCTGTCTTTGCCCGGAATGGCCGCGTACAGATGGTTCCGCGCCCCATTGCCAGCGACTGGAGAATAGCTCTCTGCCGCACGACGATCCTCTTTTCGCATTGCATTATTCATCATTCCCCTCCACGTGGGTGTTGCAAAAAGATTATAACATAATGTAGATATTACACAAGTCGGGTAGTAAAACAGACGCGCAATACTCCGCTATATCATTCACGGGTAACGATATAGGAGAACATTTTTCAGGAAACGAGACGGTAGGGAAGCCGGGCGCTGATCTTCAACGGGCTTGTCGCCCGTACTTCCTTGGCCTTTCAGCCTCTGGCCAGATTCAGCGCATAGCGAGCGTGCTTGCGCTCACCCGTGCGGACAAGCGCGCCCTTCTCGGTCAGGTCCGCTAAATCGCGGGTAGTGGTTGCGGGAGACGCGCCAGTGATCGTGCTGTAGTTGCCCGCGCTCATTCCTCCCTTGAACCCTTCGGGGCCTTCCCGGAAGATTCGCAGGAGCGCCTTCTGCTGCCTGTCATTGATGTGGCCGCGCAGGCGGTCCAGCAGTTTTGTCTTGGCAATCAGGAACTCCACTTGCGTGATGGTCCGGCGCTGCGCTTCCAAGGCAACGTCGGCGAACCATGAAAGCCAGGCCGACACATCCATCTGCTTATTCGCCTTTTCGAGTGCCTCGTAATAGCTTTTCTGGTGAGCAAGAATCGTCGTAGCCAAAGCTACGAGCAGGGGTTGGCCGAAGCTCTGCGCCATCGCCTTCTCGGCAATGGCACGGCCGATCCGACCGTTGCCATCTTCAAACGGATGGATGGACTCGAAATACAGATGAGCAATGCCTGCCCTTGAAATGGCGGGCAGGGGTTCCGCTCCTTGCGGCACAGTTCGATTGAACCATGCGATGAACCGCTTCATCTCGGACGGAACCCGCTTCGATGGAGGAGCTTCAAAATGTACTTTCTGCGCGCCAATCCTGCCGGAAATTACCTGCATTGGCTCCTTGCCGGTGCGGTATCTGCCGATGTCGATCAGGTCTTTTCTGCCAGCAGCAACCATCTGGTGCCAGCGATACAGCATCTCGTTTGAAAGAGGCTCAGCGGATGATCGAAAAAGATCGACCATCATTTCTGCAATCCCTTGTTCGGCTGGCGTGGCTCGCCGCTTGTCGGCAGCCAGTCCAAGCTGACGCTGGATAGAGGATTGCACACTGGCCCGATTGAGGATTTCACCTTCAATCTCAGAGGTCGTCAGTGCCTCACCGCTCATCACTTCCACGAGAAGTTGGTTGCGATCGTCTTCCTCCAAGTGCCTAGCCGTGCCGATGACAACGCCCGCGCCAACGAGAAACTGCTCTTCGGCAGCGGCCATCCGGGAACGGTCCCACTTGAAATTCGGCCAATCCGGGTTTTGCCAGTTCCAAGTCATGAGCGATAGCGACCTCTCTATCGCTCATCATACCTGACAATTATGAGCGATACAATCAGATTTTATCGCTCATGCTCAGCGCCGCTATTTTCTTTGGTTATGGCGTTGCTGCTTTGGGCTGCCAACCGCTCCGCCGTTCTCTTGTGGCTCGGTAGTTGGAACAGCTTGCACCACTAATGGCGTTGGCGTGGCAACCACCGCGGAATCCGAATCCATGCAGCCTCGAATCCCCATTCCAACAACCAGCCCGATTACCAGGGTCGCAGTGGAAATCAGCGGAATCCAGAAACACAGCAACCAGGTGTTCAGTTGATGCAAGAGCGCATCAAGAGCATTCTCCCGCTTCTCCAGAGACTGCGTGAGCCGGTTGTTCGCGGATTCAACCTGAGCGACGACTCCGCCGTTTGCATCACTCAGATTGCTGAGCGCGGCAGAGAGTTCCTTCTGGGCGCGCGTCATCTCCGCACTGGTTCCTTGCAGGCATCTGGCCGCAGCGGGCAGGCCGGATTCAAGGAAATTCTGGCGTAGACTTTCACTCAGCAGCCTTGCAATCTTCTGTGCATCAAGCCCGGATTCGATCTTCTCAGGCAATCGAGCGATCCGCGACTACAGCTTGTAGACATAGCCGAGCATTTTCTGTTGTGCATCGTCTGAAAACTGCTGATGAAGATCGAGCATCTCCTGAAAGCGCTCGCGCTCCTCGGCAATTTCCATCGGTGTTTGCCGGGTGAGCAGGGCCAGGATGCCCATCGCTTCGAGGATGCGCAGCATCTCGTCATCGGGGCTGAGTTTGCGAGTATGAGCGAGAACGCGATAATACGCGGCCTGCATCTCTTCGGGGACAAGCCGGGCGAGAGAGTCGAACAGAGTCGGCTCTCCCGCCGCGACAACGGCATTGGTGGATGTTTGAGGTTCCGTACTCATGGCAGGAATACCTGCCTTGCCCGGTCGAATTCAGAGAAGAGCCGCCGCCGGTAGCTTTGTGCGCGCATCACGAGAGACGCCCTCTTGAGTTCATCGACATCGGCCTTGCGGCCTGCAACCTGACCGAGTTGGATGCCATGCTGGCGGACAGGGTTTTCGAGTTCGGCAAGCCGGAACTCCATCTGCAAGATCTCCGGCGAAAAGGCTTCGCGGAAGCGATTTGCCTGCTCCGTGGACTTCCAGTAGGTGAAGTCCGCCAGGGCGCTGGTTGCGTTCTCGACGATGACGTACTCGACCCGTTCCTGAAGACGGCTCGCCCAGGCGAGGACGCTTTCAACGCTGGCCGGGTCCGGCGTCACCACGCCAACTGCTGTAAAGCAGACGCCGGTTGCAGCGACATCATCGTACATCGACTCGAACCAGTCGGCCGCAACCTGCCCGGCGCCGGCTCCCATATCGGCGAGAATAATGGGTGTGCCGCCATCGAGATGATCGACGAAGGCATCAAGTCCGGCGGGCGTGTGGATGTTGACTTTGGTGACCCGCCCATTGAAAAAGTGTTGCAGGGAGCCACGCGCTTTGTTCTCTGTGTCGAGATCGAGCAGTGTGACTGGAATCTGATTCGCCTCAAACCATTCGGCCAGGGCCACCATGACGCCCGTCTTGCCGACACCGCCTTTACCTCCCATCGTGAAAACCACACGCTTCGTATTGGCCGTCATTGTTCACCTCCATTGGTTGTCAGGGTCAAGGGTTCGTTCTCACGGAAGACGAAGCGAGCGCGCTTCGCTTCCCGCACTGAGGGCTTTGCTTTGAGAGCGGCAACGCGTTCGAGCACCGGCGACTCCGCCGCAGCCAACCCCGTTGGCGGTAGTTCAAATTGCGTTCGCTTGCGATGCTTCGCGCGGACTTTTACGAAGGAGTGGAGTGTACTGAGGGCGACATGCAGCCCCAGCCGTTCGTGGAAAATGCGCGCAACTTCGCGATACGTCCGCCCTTTGCGGCGCAGTTCGCGGATCAGATCGCGGTGAGGCTCCAGTTTGGAGCGCGGAGGCTTGGGCGGAAATCCCGCCAGCTCAGCAGAGCCGGTCTGGCACCCTGTATTTGTGATGGGAAGAAGAGTCATGGCTACCCTCGGAGGCGACTGAGATCGCACTCGGCTGACGACCATTGGGCAGGTCGTTGGGGAGCTTCTTGAGCGACTGAAAAATCAGTCCCCATTCGTTCT
>Ga0255356_1001302_pt1 | contig 15888 bp, 12 predicted proteins | sample HBST100metaG_FD_189944 | JGI IMG/M metagenome (GOLD analysis project Ga0255356, IMG submission 189944) | Peat soil microbial communities from Stordalen Mire, Sweden - H.B.S.T100 | ecosystem: Environmental > Terrestrial > Soil > Wetlands > Peat | place: Sweden: Norrbotten County, Stordalen Mire... | reverse complement strand
GCGACCTGATCGCCATGCTCGACGACCTCAAGGAGCGCGGCGTCAAATTCCGTTCCCTCACCGAGCAGATCGACACCGAGACGCCGACAGGCCGGGCCATGTGGCAGATGATCGGCGTACTGGCCGAGCTGGAGCGCAGCCTCATCAGCGAACGGACCCGCGCCGGAGTGAAGGCCGCGCAGCGCCGGGGAGTGAAATTCGGCCGTAAGCCGAAAATGACCCCGCAACAAATCGCCCACGCCCGCAAGCTGATTGACCAGGGCGAGGACCGGCAGAAGGTTGCCGACCTGTTCAAAGTCGGGCGGAAGACCCTATACCGGGCGCTTGCGGCGTGAGATACCGGCGCAGCGCAGGGCACACAAAGCAATAGCCCCGCCTTGCGGCGGGGCTGACGTTACACAATCCCGATTGAGCGGGTGACTGCGTTATACAAAACGAACAGGGGGAAGGTTTCCCTTCCCCCTGTTCACTATCCTTAGCCCTGGTCATGTGCCTTGCGGCAGGGATGGCTCCAGCAGCGTTCATTTGTAAGTATGATGGATATGTAGTATCCAGTCAAGCGAAAATTCAACCCACACGCCCCATGCGGGCGCGACAATGAGCGCAGATCCTTTTCATGCCAACCGCCTACACCATTGAATTCCTTGCCAGTATCGACCGGGTTATCTCGCAAGAGAGACTGTCTCGCTATCTCGCGGCAACCAACGGCGACATTGGCGAAGCCCTGGAGCTGTACGAGCACAATATAGCCATTTCAGAGGCTCTTTTCGGCTTTTTGCATGGGCTTGAAGTGGCCGTAAGGAACAGCATTCACTACACGCTTCGCCAGGACCTCGGCACACCGGCTTGGTATGACGGAGGTGCCGTGCTTCCATGGTCCACGACCGGCGCGGCGCTTTCGCTGACCGCTATTATGGCTGACATGGTGACAGACGCAAAGGCAAAACTTCTTCCTACAGCGTCCTCCGGCAAGGTGATTGCCGAGCTGACATTCGGATTCTGGCCGAACCTCCTCACCAAAAGGTTCCACACGACACTCTGGCTGCCCAGCCTACACAAGGCTTTCCCAGACGCAACGGAACCCCGAAGCATCATCCACTTGCGGCTGGAAGTGATCCGCCGTTTGCGTAATCGCATCGCGCATCACGAACCGATATTAACCTCACATAATGAGGTATATACAGGATTCAAAGATCAGCCATATATTGCGCTTTCCAGCATTCTGGAGTGTGTAGAGTGGGTGTCCAAAGACGCCGCCGCATGGCTCAAGACGCAATCGCGTTATCAGCGGGCTGAAGAATTGCTCTTGGACGTGAGCAAAAAAGGCATCACCCTCTAAAAATGCTGCGATCAGTAGCGTCTAGGAACAGGCTGCCTATCCGTGTGGCCGCGACTACTTTGGTGTGCCAGCAGTATCGGGAATCAACCCAGTACCCCTTATGTTTAATTTCCTTGCGAATTCGTTTGTATATCGGTATGATTGCATTTAGATTGCACTTAGCGATTAAAGAGAAGGCGGTACGCAAAGATGATTTTAGCCGTAGGCAACGTCAAGGGCGGCGTGGGCAAGACCACTATTGCGGTCAATCTTGCGATTGCCCTGGCCCGATCTGGCCGCGATGTTCTGCTCATTGATGGCGATGAGCAGGGGACGGCTGTCGCTTTCACTGAGCTGCGGACAGCTCAGATGAAGGGCAAGCCAGGCTATACGGTTGTGTCACTGCACGGCGGGGCGATCCGAACCCAGGTGCGCCAGCTCTCCTCAAAGTATTCAGACATTGTCATTGATGTAGGTGGACGTGATACGGGCAGCTTGCGCGCAGCTCTGACCGTTGCCGACGTTGTTCTCATTCCCGTTCAGCCGCGCAGCTTCGATCTGTGGGGCGTGGATCAGACCGCAGAGCTGGTTAAGGAGGCGCGGGAACTCAACGAAGGGCTGAAGGCAATTTCAGTTCTCAATTCTGCCGATGCACAGGGCAAGGACAACGAGGCGGCGGCGGAGGCATTGCGTGAGGTCGAAGGCGTGGAGCTTGCGCCAGGGTTCATCGTGCGTCGTAAGGCGTTTCCGAATGCCGCCGCGTCAGGTCTCTCCGTTTTGGAGTATGACGACCCCAAGGCCATTGAAGAATTGAACCGCCTAACAGAGATGCTGTTTGTACATGCAACCGCTATCGGAGCGAAATAAGATGACTATCGCAAGGAATCCTAAGCGCAATCTGGCAGTGACAAGCGAAAACCAGGTCCAAGCCTTCATTTCTGGGGCTGGACAGGCAGCAGTGGCAGCGGAGCCAGAGCAAAACAAGAAGCCGATCATGATTCGGGTAGACCCCGGCATGATCGACCGGATCGACCGCGCAGCCAAGCGACTCGGCATCAGCCGCAGCGCCTTTATCGTTTCCAGTGCGGCTGTTCGGTTGGAGAGCATGGAATGAAGAGCAATAGCCGCAGTGCAGGCGAACTGCTGCCGATTGACGGTATCGTCACGCCCCGGATGCGGCGACGCCTGGTTGGGCCAACGCCAATCCAGAGCCGTTTAATTGAAACGGCCGCACGGTGCGCTCAGGAGCAGGAAGACCCATCGATCCTGTACCAGCACAGCGTTTTTTGCCAGACCTGCCTTCCTTACCGTGACCCCGGCGACGACATACGAGTGTGGGAACGGAGCAACGGTCGAGCGCATCTGAAGGTGTTAGCCGGTGAAGCAATGCACCCCAGGGAGGGGCGTTTCGTTGAGCTGGGGCTACCCTTTGGGCCAAAGTCCCGCATGATCCTCATGCACATCAACCAGAGGGCGCTTCTCGCCCAATCTCCGGTGATTGAGATTGAGGATTCTCTGACGCAGTTCGTTGGAAAGGTTCTGAAACTGGACCCCAAGGGACGCAATATCAAAGCCGTCAAGGATCAGCTCGCGCGTCTGGCGGCGTCGTCGATCCGTTTGGGCATTGTGCGTGACGGCCAGGCGATCACAGTCAACTCGAATATCGTTTCGGCCTTTGACCTCTGGTTCCCCAAGGACGAGCGCCAGCGCGTTTTGTGGCCCTCGACGGTATCGCTTTCGCTCGACTACTTCCAAAGCCTGATGAGCCAGGCGGTGCCGGTGGATGAGGCGCACATTGCCGCGCTGTCTCACAGCTCGCTTGCCCTCGATATTTACAGTTGGCTGGCGCAGCGGCTTCACCGGATACCGACGGAAAGGCCGCAGACCGTATCATGGATCGCTCTCCACGCTCAGTTTGGACTAGGCTACAACCCTGACCGTCTCGATAAATTCCGGCAGAAGTTCCGGGTTGCGCTGAAAGAAGTTCTCATGGTTTACCGGGCCGCTCGCGTAGAAGATGACGAGGCCAAGCCAGCTCGTCGCCAGGTACAGAATGGAAAGGCGCTCTGGCGGGAGGATGCCGCCAAGGGATTGAAGCTCTACAACAGCGCCCCTCCGATACGGAAGTTGCTCAAGTAGAGGTAGCCGCACTGTCCAAAAACCACGGCCATTTGGGTGGAGTACGTATAGCATCTCCACGGTGGATAACCACTTAGCTTAAAAAGTTTTCCACGGCCATTTGGGTGGAGAAGTCACGGCCATTTGGGTGGGAATGGCACGGCCATTTGGGTGGGGAATCCTCTATATAGAACCTCTATGCTTTCCGGTAGTTGCTCCGCCCAAAAGTTGTGCATCGGTGGAAAACGAATGCGGAGCGCCCTTTGGGCGAACCTGCTGCGCATACATTGGAGGGCGCTGCGCCCCTCCAAACCTCCCAGCAACAAAAAGGTGCGCCTCTACGAGGCGGTCAGCGAGCTTACGCTCGCATTCAGCGGGAGGGCGCTAGCGCCCCTCCCGCACCCACCCCGCGCAAGTACAAAAACAAAAACCCGGCTGTGGATGGTGGGGTCGGTCCAGCCTTTGTGCCTGAGTGTAGAGTCGTGCGAGATCGAACAGAAAGGCCCCAGGACGAACGCGAAGCAATGCCGCCTGCCCCCAGCTATCCAAAATACGTCTGAGACCATTTTGCCATCGGCCCACGGGTTATGAATCCGGTGTTCTTTTCACTTCCAACTGTAAATATCGGGCCGTAAAAAGTTGAATTATGCGCGGCGTTTTTGTTCGGCGAGCAATGGCACAGTGAACTACGTTTGGCCGAGTACACCGCCTTTCACATTGTCCCCGCGCGGTCCGTTCAACCAGTTCGCGCATATGCGATCCTTCAGCCATTCCAAACAGCAGACCTGGTAGCGGCCACCGCAGCAGAGGGAAGGGAAGTAGATCCTCCAACCCGATGTAAACCATGTCTCCGGTCCGTTGTGTAAACCGCAATTCCGGTACGCGATAGGTGTTCTTTTGAGGGGAGGAAGTTTCCTCCCTGGCTGCGGTCGAAAGTGCGCGTCCTTCGCCACCCACCTCAGCGGGCCTGTTCCTGCCCGCAACTCCGACCCTCTTGCCGAACAGCAACAGCAAAAACCCTTCCTAGGGAGCGCCGCCCCCCGCGCCCGCAAGGGGTTTCCCCAGTCTTCCGCACTGCGCTGCGCTCCGTTTGTGCAGACCAAGGGGCATTCCACTTTCGCTGCGCTTCGTTGCAAGCCCTGGGAGATTCCCCTCCCCTTGCAGTTGCTACCCCCGCAGGCGTGGGCCTGGGCCAAGGCGTTGTTGTGTGAACAACAACAGCACGGCCATTCAAAAGCAACAACAAAGGAGAAACACCGATGAAGAAGCCAGCGAAATCCACCCACCATGCCGCCGTCAACACCCCAACCAACAGCAACCGGAACACCGCCCCCGTCGCCATCGACACGCCGCAGAAACAGCAGACCGCGAAAGAAGCAATCGCGGCCAACGTCCAACTCTTGATTGAGCAGTTGGAGCAGGGACACAGCGAAGGCTTGACCGCTTATCTCACTGCAATGGGACGCTTCCACAATTACAGTTTTGGCAACATTATGGAGATTGCGCGGCAGAAGCCGGACGCGACCCGCGTTGCTGGCCTGTATGCGTGGAACCAGCTTAAACGGAGAGTCAAAAAAGGAGAGCGCGGCATCCGCATTCTGGCACCCGTCATCGGCATCCGGCGCAAGAAAGATGAAGAGGCAGAGAAAGACATACGCACACAGAATCAGCCCGCGTTGGTTGGTTTCCGTTCCGCCTATGTATTCGATGTGAGCCAGACCGAAGGCGAACAACTTCCCGAACTGTCAAGCCAGGTGAGCGGAGATGTAGGCGAACGCCGGGAACGTCTGATCGACTTCATCGCAGGGCAGGGAATCGCGCTGGAGTTCAAGGAGAGCATTGCCCCGGCTTTGGGCATGAGCTACGGAAACAGGATTGTTCTGCTTCCCGGACAGTCCGCCGCCGAAGAGTTCACCACCCTTGTGCATGAACTCGCACATTCGATGTTGCACTTTGCCGAGCGCCGCATTGCAACCACCAAAACGGTACGCGAGACCGAAGCCGAAGCGATTGCCTTTGTTGTCGGCACGACCATCGGACTCAACAGCGGGAAAAATTCGGCGGACTACATCGGTCTGTATCATGGAAACGCCGCACTTCTCGCAGAGAGTTTGGAGATCATCCAGCGCACTTCCGCCGTCATCCTCTCCGCACTCGAAACCCCCGCAGTGGAAACCGCCGCGCAGCAGGACGGAACGGATCTAGCCGTTGCGCCAATTCTCCTGAAGAAGACAGCATAACCACCGATTCAATGGACGGGCCTGCCCCCACGCGCAGGCCCGTCTTCTATCACCCAGCCAGCTCTATAAAATCCGGCCTGTACATCTTTTCGCCCCGATGAGGACGCCCCCTGATCGGAGGCATTCTCTCGCCCCAATAAAAAAAATCGCCGCCCCTTACTCTGGGTTCGGGGCGGCGATCAAGGCCCGCGCTGCTACGCATCGGAAGAAGTGGCGACACATCACCCCCAAACGGGAACTGTGTGAGAACAAAATGTTTACATATGGAATCAATTAAAATCAACAACTTACAAAACGTGTTTACGTACGTAAACGGCTGCTTACCTATGTGAGCAAGTTTCCATCATTGGCGTAAACATCTTGATTCAAAAGGCGTTGACTCTAAAATGCCGGTTTGCCTGCCTTGACGCCGGGATGCTCAGAGACTAGGGTAGCGGAAAGGCGGCTTCCCCATGAGCAGCACTCGCACAGGCCAGAATCTCGACTCGCAGCCGCTTCCAAGCGCCGACGCGCGGACGATCCTACGCGCCAAAACGGTAGCGACCCGGCTCTCTGTTGAGGAGCTGGAGGAGGTCGAATCGGCGGCCAAAAGGGACGGAAAAACGCTTGCTGAATGGCTCCGTGCTACCGTCTTGCGGGAGGCGCGGCAGCGTCCAGCCGACCCGGTCGAACTGATCTTGGCAGAGCTTTCGGCCACCCGTTCCATGCTCCTGAATTGCTTTCTTTTGACGGCCCAGGCGGGTGCCGAAGGCAAGCAATTGCTGCCCGAAACCGTGCTCAAAATCCGCGACAAGGCCGACGCCTTGAAGCTCCAAATAGCCCGCAAAATGCTCCAGGATTTCTTCTCCCAGGAAGGGCAAAACGGGGGCAAATCCTGACCCGCCCGATGCAGTTTTCGAGCCGGTTTCCGTGGGTTATTTTGCTGCTTATTGGACTGCCGATTCTGCCTTTGCCGCTGGCCGCAGTCTTCTGGTTAGTGACGCCGCCGCTCCAGAATTACTACCTGATTTCGTACCTCGACAGCACCGAACGGCGGAGCCAGCCCGCCGCGACAAGCAAAGTCGAGTGGCTGTATAAGACCGCGCCAGGGCGGAAACCGGAGCTGGTTTCAGAGGCCGATGTGGTCTCGGCAACCGGCGACAAAGGGAGAAAAATCCCCGTCAAACTCTCGCCCAGCGCCGCCGCCGACGGCTGGCGCGGAGTGGTGAAAAGCCCCCCGCAAAAGGTCGATTCCGCGAAGCTGGAGCAGTACCTCGAAACGTATGTGTACGACGGAAAAAGTCTCTGGCGGATGTTCCTGCAACCGCTGCTCTGGTTCGCGGCGGCAGTCTTTTTCCTGCTAGCGATTCGGGCATCGTGGAAGGGCAGATCGAAGCACGAGGAGCGGCATGGACGGCGCACCAAAGGGCCGGAATTGTTCTCCGCCTTTGGTTGGAACCGGGCCGGGAAGGAGGACGGAATCCGCTTTCAGTTGCGGTGGGGCGGTCAGTCTTCAAGCTGGATTTCGCGGCTTCCATTCGGGCCGAGCTACAGCGTTCCGCGCCGCCTTGAGTCCAGCCACATCATGCTGATGGGCGACACCGGAAGCGGCAAGTCTTCCGCCATCCGGCAGCTCTTGCGCCAGGTCCAGCAGCGCGGCGAGAGCGCCATCGTTTACGACCCGGCGATGGATTTTGTAGGAGAGTTTTACGATCCAAAACGCGGCGACCTGATCTTGAATCCGCTTGACGCCAGGTGTCCGTATTGGTCGCTGGGAGACGAGCTGGAGCGCCCGGAAACCGCCTCCTCCATCGCCGCCGCGTTCCTTCCAGACAAGGAATATGAGAAGGCGTTTTTTACCGATGGACCGCGCCGGATTCTGGCCCATTTGCTCAAGAAAAAGCCGCAGCCCAGGGACATTTTGAAGTGGATGGCCGACCCCTCGCAGATGGAATTCATGGTGAAGGGAACCCCGCTTGCCGCCCTGATCGACTCCGCCGCGCCCGCGCAGCGGGCAGGCGTTCTTTCCAGCCTGAATATGGTTGCCGACAGCTTGGAGCTGCTGCCGGAATGGGAGTATGCGAGGCCGACATTTTCGACGGACGAGTGGTACACCGAGCGCAAGAGATGGGTTTTTCTGACCTCCAGCCCCGCCTACCGGGAGAAGATTTTGCCGCTGCATTCCGTGTGGCTGGACCTGTTCATTTTGCGCATGATGGGATACTGCGAAGACCCCAAGGTGCAGCCGGTTTGGTTCGTCATTGACGAGCTGGCCAGCCTCAACAAGCTGCCCCAGCTTCATACCGCCCTCACCGAAAACCGCAAGTACGGGAACCCGGTTGTGCTGGGATTTCAGGGCCGCAGCCAGATGGAAAAACGCTACGGCCAGGACGCCGAGGCCATGCTCTCGCAGCCCGCGACCAAGGTGTTTTTGAAGACTTCCGAACCACGCGCCGCCAAGTGGGTTTCAGAGGCAATCGGCGAGATCGAGGTCGAGCGCCTGAAAGAGTCCCGCAGCATGGGCCTGCTCAGGAGCAAAAAGTCCTTTGCGCTGGAGATCGCCACCAAACCGCTCGTCATGGCCTCTGAAATCTCCGGACTTGAGCCGTTGTGCGGCTTCATCAAGCAGGAGAATAGGGTCGTGCCGGTACGCTTCGCGCTAGCAAAGAAGAGAGAGAAACAGCCAGCATTCATCGAACGGAAGAGGCCGGAAGCCGCGCCCAGGCCGGTCGAGCAAGCGCCTGCAATGCCGGCACTCCCGCCCGCCACTTCGCCACCACCGAAAAAGAGAGCCGCGCCGGCCGCGCCCCAGGCCGCGCCGCCGCTTGCGCTTGCGCCCGCGCCAGCGCCCACCGCGAAGCCCAAGGAAGCATACGTTTGGGACGAATCCAAGTGGATTGACTGACACAACCGAGGCGCACACCATGCTTTCCATCTCGCAACCACTCTCGGCAGGCCAGGCGCGGACGTACCACGCGCGGGAGTTCGCTTCGAGTGAGCAGAACTACTGGAGCCGCGACCAGCAGGGGCATAGCGAATGGCAGGGCAGGCTTGCCGGAGAGTGGGGACTTGCGGGAGCTGTCGGCGCGGAGCACTTCGCCCGCTTGAGCGAAGGCCAGCACCCGCAGACGGAAGCGCAGCTTGTCCGGCATCAGACGGCCAAGACCTACGACGGCAAGTTTGGCAGGGAAGTAACCAGCGTTGAGCACCGGGCCGGATGGGATGCGACGTTTTCCGCGCCGAAGTCGGTTTCCCTCACCGCCCTGGTCGGCGGCGATAACCGGGTAAGAGTGGCGCACCGGGAGAGCGTTCGCGCGGCCCTGTCCGAGTTGGAGCGGTATACCCAGGCGAGAATAGGCAATATCCGCGCACCGGAGACGACGGGCAAGTTTGCCGCCGCGACCTTCGAGCACGACACGGCCCGCCCCGTTGAAGGCTACGCCGCGCCCCAGCTCCACACCCATGCCGTGATCTTCAACGTAACCGAGCGGGAGAACGGCCAGACCCGCGCCCTCCAGCCCCAGGAGCTTTTCGCCTCGCAGAGCTATGCCACGAATGTTTACCGATCGGAGCTGGCCGTCCGGCTCAAGGATCTGGGATACACGATCGAGCGCGGCGAGTTTGGCCAGCCAGAAATCAAGGGATACACGAAAGAGTACATGGAGGCCAACAGCCTACGCCGGGAACAGGTGAAGGACCACCTACGCGCCAGCGGCCTTGACGGACCGGCAGCGGCGCAGATCGCCGCGCACCGGACGCGGGATTCCAAGGAACTGAAGACCCCGGAAGAGGTATTGCGGCAGCATCGGGAGCTTGCCGCGCAGCACGGCCACCAAGCGGATAGAGTGGTTGCCGAGGCGCGGCAGCAGAGCCAGCGACACGCACACAGTCCCGACAAAGCCGCCCAGGTGTCCGTTACTTATGCCCGCGATCACCTCTTCGAGCGTTCGGCGGTCGAGAGCGAACGCTCGATTATGACGGCGGCGCTCGGCAGAAGCATGGGCGAGGCGAACTTTGCCCAGGTCCGGCAGGAGTTCGACAGGAGAGTCCAGACGGGAGAGTTTCGCGCCGCAGATCACGGACCAAAACACGCTGGCCAGCAGTACACCACCGCGGCCATGCTGCGCATGGAGCGCGAAACCATCGGCAAGATGCAGGAAGGCAACCGCCGCGGCTATGGCGATCCGATGCTGGTTGAGGGAAGAGTTCGCATCGACACCGAGGACCGGCACCCGGAATTGAATGCAGGACAGCGCCAAGCGGTCGATGAGATTTTTCTCTCCCGCGCCCAGATTGTCGGCTTGGATGGAGTCGCGGGCGCGGGCAAGACGACGACGCTGGCCGTGGTGCGCGAGGGCGCGGAGCAGGCCGGGTACACGGTCGAAGGTTTTGCGCCGACGAGCCGCGCGGCCCAGAAGTTGGGCGAGGCCGGTATCGACACCAAGACTTTGCAGGCCCATCTTGCCCAAGGCCAGCGGGCGGATACGGGCGAACACCGGCTCTATGTGATGGACGAGAGTTCGCTTGCGTCCACCAAACAGATGCACGAGTTTGTGAGTCGCTTGCACCCGAACGACCGCGTTTTGCTGGTAGGCGACACCCGCCAGCATGAATCCGTTGAGGCGGGCCGCATCTTCGCCCAGCTCCAGGACGCGGGCATGAAGACGGTGAAGCTGGAGGAGATTGTCCGGCAGCGCGATCCAGAGTTGAAACAGACCGTCGAGCAGCTTGCGCGTGGCCAGGTGGGAGAGGCCATCGCCGGACTGGAGCGGCAGGGCCGCATCCATGAGGTGCCAGGTCACGAAGAACGCATCGCGGCTATTGCCAAGGAGTATGCCAAGTCGCCCGATAACACGCTGGTCGTCTCGCCCGACAACCGTTCCCGCGCCGAGATCAACCAGGCCATCCACGCCGAGCTACAGGCGAAGGGCGTTGTCGGCAGGAAGGAACACCGCGCCCAGGTGCTTGTACCGCGCCAGGACCTCACCGGAGCGGATCGCATCTGGGCGGCGCGGTACAACCCCGGCGACGTGCTGCGCTACTCGCGCGGCTCCAAAGAAACCGGCATCGGCAAAGGCGAGTATGCGCGGGTTAAAAGCGTTGATGCGCCCAACAACCGGCTCACCGTCGAGCGCAAGAGCGGCGAGGAAGTGAGCTACGATCCACGGCGCCAGCAGGGAGTTTCCGTCTACCGCGAACAGGAGCGGGCCTTCTCAGTGGGGGACCGTGTGCAGCTCACCGCGCCGTATCCAGACTTGAAGCTGGCCAACCGCGAGCTGGGGACCGTCGAAGGCATCGGCCAGGATGGGCGCATGAGTTTGAAGATGGACGGAGGACGCCCAGGTGATCGTGTCGTAGAACTCGATTCGGTCAGGAATCCGCACCTTGACCACGGCTACGCCGTGACGAGTCATTCCAGCCAGGGACAGACCGCCGACCGTGTGCTGATCCACGCCGATACCGAGCTGGGAGCCAAAGACCTGCTCAACAACCGCATGGCCTACGTTGCCGTTTCGCGCGGCGCATACGACGCGCAAATCTTCACCAACGACCGCGAGAAGCTGGGCGCGGCGCTGGGGCACGATGTATCGCATAGCAGCGCCCATGCGCCGGAGATGAAGCCAGAACAGAAGCAGGAGCAGGCCGTCACGCAGCAGCGGGAGATAGCGCCAAAGCAGGAGCAAGGAGAAGACTTTGGTTTGGGTCTCTAGTCAAAAGGCAGGGGCTTAAAACTCCTGCCTTAGCGTACGATTCATTCCGTTTCGTGAGCTGATATCGGGGGGCAATTGACCAAGACAGTTAGACCCCCTATCGTAGCCTACAGTGATTAGTTTCATTTTGAAAGAAGGAATTGAATAATGAGAATCTGGGGGAGATTGTGCGTCTTCTTGTTGTTGGCTATGCCGTTGCCCATCGTTGTAGGCTGCGGCGGCAGCGCAGGAGGCGGATCGACTCCCCCGCCGCCAACCACCTACACCATCGGCGGCACCGTCTCTGGACTCACCGGCACCGGACTGGTTTTGCAGGATAATGGCGGCAACAACCTGTCAGTGAGCGCCAGCGGCAGCTTCACATTCAGCACAGCAGTTGCCAGCGGCGCGGCCTACAGCGTCACAGTGCTTACTCAGCCCACCGGCCAGAGTTGCACGGTGACCAGTGGCAGCGGCACGGCCAGTGCCAATGTTTCCAATGTCCAGGTCACCTGCGCTACGACCACCTACACCATCGGCGGCACAGTCTCAGGACTGACCGGCACCGGGCTTGTCTTGCAGGATAATGGCGGCAACAACCTGGCGGTGAGCGCCAGTGGCAGCTTCACATTCAGCACAGCAGTTGCCAGCGGCGCGGCCTACAGCGTCACAGTGCTTACTCAGCCCACCGGCCAGAGTTGCACGGTGACCAGTGGCAGCGGCACGGCGACCGCCAATGTTTCCAATGTCCAGGTCACCTGCGCTACGACCACCTATACCATCGGCGGCACCGTCTCTGGACTCACCGGCACCGGACTGGTTTTGCAGGATAATGGCGGCAACAACCTGTCAGTGAGCGCCAGCGGCAGCTTCACATTCAGCACAGCAGTTGCCAGCGGCGCGGCCTACAGCGTCACAGTGCTTACTCAGCCCACCGGCCAGAGTTGCACGGTGACCAGTGGCAGCGGCACGGCCAGTGCCAATGTGACGAATGTCCAGGTTGCATGCTCGAATGCAAACATTATTGTCTCGGTCACACCTAGTTTCGCGACAGTAGCACCAAACGCCACTCAGCAATTCACAGCAACCGTCCAGAATACGACGGATGTCGCAGTTACCTGGCAGGTTAACGGAACGACGGGCGGTAGCGCGACGGCGGGGACCATATCTGTAGAAGGTCTCTATACTGCGCCCACTGCGCCACCGGCGACAGGTACCGTGGTCATTACAGCTGTATCTGTAGATGATCCATCAAAATCAGGGTCGGCATCGATAAGTGTTTTCTCAAATGCGAATCTCAACGGAACGTACAACTTTGTGTTCGGGGGGATCTACTCACTGAACTCAGGTGCGTACACATCAGGCTCCGGTACTTTCACTGCCAACGGGGCGGGCCAGATCACATCCGGCACTTATACGATGAGCGAGTTTGATTTCCTCACACCGTGTAGCGGGACGCTCTCGGGCAGCTACAGCGTCAGCAGTAACGGAACTGGAAGCGCGACGCTGACAGCCATAGCAAGCTCTGCTTCTGCGGCTAATGGTTGCACAACGCCCGCGCCCCTCGATTTTACCTTGGCTGTAGGTGCGTCAGGAAAGACGGTGGGCTTAGGTTTAGCCGAGAATGGGTTCCAGGAATTCAATGGGATGACGAACAATTCCGCATGGGGATACCTATATGGGGCAGGCATAGCAATGCAGCAAGGCCTCACATCCTCAGACGCGAATATCACTGGAGAGTACAACTATGTGCTCGCAGGGATGCTTCCAGGCTTCAACTCATACACGTCTGATTGGGGTGACTTCTTTCCGAATGGCGCTGGTCAGATCATTGCCGGTTCGTATGGGACGAACAACTTAGGATCTAGCACATTGTGCGGCGGGTCCCTGTCGGGAAGCTACAGTGTTAACACCAACGGCTCTGGAGTGGCAACGATGGCGGGTTTGAGATACTCCAGCAGTTGCTTAAACTTAACCTTTGATTTTTCGTTGGCTGCAACAGCGTCTGGGGATGCGCTTGGTCTACAGGAATCCGATAATTCAGGTAATGAGGGACTTTTCGGGACGGGCATAGCGATCAAACAGGGGAGTCCAACGATTGCGACAATCTCCGGAATGTACAACTACGTGTTCATGGGGGTAGACCCGTCCCGTTGGGCGTCCGAGTTGCAATCGGGTTCCTTCACCGCCAATGGCGCGGGCCAGATTACTGCTGGCACGTATACGATGAATGAGGCAGGATTTAGTACCCCATGTACAGGGTCGTTGTCAGGAAGCTATGGCGTCAACGGTACAGGAGGGGCAACACTGACGGGTGTTCCCAGCCCCGCTTCAGCGGCCAACAGTTGTCCAAAGGAGACTATACTTTTCTCCATTGATATTAGCCCATCGGGAAATACTCTTGGCTTGGTGTTGGAGCAACCCAGTTGCGACACTGTCGAAGACGGGTGTAACATGCCCGGGTTTGGGATGGGCTTAGCGGTCAAATAGGAGAGCGCACACGCGCAAGTGCCGGGCTGTTTGGGGCACAAGGGGTCTTTGCGCCCTTTGCCTGCCCTCAGCTTTACCGTTAAACTTGTTCTCATGCCCAAACCGAAGAACTTGGGGGACTGACCTCATGGCCGAGCAAATCGAGTTTTCAACGACGGTCGCACAGAAGCTCGGATACTACGTCTACCGTCTAATCGACCCACGCAAGGGAGAGACGTTCTATGTGGGCAAAGGCATCGGTAACCGCGTTTTCGCGCACGTTAAGGGCGAGCTTGGTGCAGACGCCAATGCCAACGCCCTGTCGGAGAAGATTCAGCGAATTCGGGACATCCGCCGCGACGGTTTTGAAGTGACACACGTCATCCATCGGCACGGGATGGATGAGAAGACTGCATTAGAGGTTGAGGCAGCGTTGATAGACGCTTACCCAGAGGCCAGCAATTTAGTCAGTGGTCAAGGATCTGACGCGTATGGTCTCATGCACGCAAGACAGATCATTGAGCGCTACGAGGCGAGAGAAGCCGTCTTTCGCCATAGTGCAATACTTATCAATGTAGGCCAGTCAGTAGCCGAGAAGGGAAGCTATGAGGCCGTTCGCTACGCTTGGGTGCTAGACCCTAAAAGGGCGGAGAAAACCGAGTATGTCTTGGCGGTTGACCGAGGGCTGATCATCGACGTGTTCGTCGCAGAAAAATGGCTTGAGGCAACCGCCGAAAATTTCCCCGGCATCGCACCAGATTGGCCAGACTGGAAAGGTCGTCGGTGGGGGTTTGTAGGTCACGAGGCTCCCGAAGATGTGGCCAGTCTTTATAAGCGTTGCCGCCTTCCCGACACCATGCGGAAGCGCGGCGCTGCTAATCCGATCCGATATGCAAACAAGAGCGGGCCGCTCGACGATCAGGACGGCGACACGCCCTAGCGTGACAGCTGGCAGCCGTTTCAAAAAGGGTAGAATGACGTGGAGGAAGAAAAGCATGTTTGGATCAGCTACACCTATGCAGATCGAGAAAAACATTGCGACAATTGCACGCGATGCAGGTGATTACCGCATTGTCGTGACCGTCGAGCACCTAGGAGCCGAGACTATTACACAGAAGGAAGCGGAAATTGTACTTACCAAGGAAGCGCCCCTGCTGTTTACACAGAGGATGAGCTTCGGCGGCTAGTCGCAAAAAGGGTGAGTTTTGCCCTTTCCCTTCCCTATGGTCACCGGGCTTTGAGATAATGAGGGCCGAGGTTCATGTTGTGACCCCTTCCGCGCGCCCCCCGCTCACACCACTCACTATTGCGAAATGCCCCACACCGGGCTGCAAGAGCATCGAAGTGAAACCTGAAAAATTCCCTTCTCAACACATCATCGACCGGTCTCCCTATGCCCAATTTTTTCTAGTGTCTTATGAAGGTCGGTGTTCTCTTTGCGATGTGCCTTTAGTTGGCACGTTTGAGTATCAAGCGCCCGACAAGGACAAACCCGGCCAGTCGGCTCGTATTTCGACAGCGACGGCAGAGAAAAAGGAACTGTCTCAAAAAGGGTGAGTTTTGCCCTTTCCCTTCCCTATGGTCACCGGGCTTTGAGATAATGAGGGCCGAGGTTCATGTTGTGACCCCTTCCGCGCGCCCCCCGCTCACACCACTCACTATTGCGAAATGCCCCACACCGGGCTGCAAGAGCATCGAAGTGAAACCTGAAAAATTCCCTTCTCAACACATCATCGACCGGTCTCCCTATGCCCAATTTTTTCTAGTGTCTTATGAAGGTCGGTGTTCTCTTTGCGATGTGCCTTTAGTTGGCACGTTTGAGTATCAAGCGCCCGACAAGGACAAACCCGGCCAGTCGGCTCGTATTTCGACAGCGACGGCAGAGAAAAAGGAACTGTCTCAAAAAGGGTAAGTGTTGACCCACGACCGCCGCGCCGTGTTTTCAAAGGCTTGCATGGGTCAAATGTCAAGGCCATAATTAAACCATGAAATACGGCTATGCCCGCGTATCGACTGACGACCAGAGTACAGCCTTGCAGCTCGCGGCCTTGAAGCGGGCCGGATGCAAGACGTT
>Ga0255356_1001296_pt1 | contig 15939 bp, 10 predicted proteins | sample HBST100metaG_FD_189944 | JGI IMG/M metagenome (GOLD analysis project Ga0255356, IMG submission 189944) | Peat soil microbial communities from Stordalen Mire, Sweden - H.B.S.T100 | ecosystem: Environmental > Terrestrial > Soil > Wetlands > Peat | place: Sweden: Norrbotten County, Stordalen Mire... | reverse complement strand
GCCCAGATGGCGGCGGCGATGTTCGTAATCCGCAGCATGACCATCCCCTGCCAGCCCCAAAAACCGCCGTGCCTCCTCGGCCACCTCCCGGAATTCCGTCAGGCCGCAGTTTTCCCGAATCAAATCCAGTAAATCGCCATGCGTGCCCTCAGCTGCGTCTTGCCAACGCCCGGCAGCACCCTTGCCCGTAACGCCGCCCGAAAGACGGACAAACAAGGACCGCCCCGGCGTGTTATGAACATCCCCCGCCAGCCAATAGCGCCCCTCGCGCCGCCCGGCAGACAGATAATACCGGCACACAGCCTCGGCCTGCCGCGCCAGCATCTGTGCCAACTCGGCCACCGGCATAGAAAAATCAGGCTTGGGCATTGTTGCCCCTCCATCGCTACAGATTGCCGCAAATCCGGCCTGTCCTCGGTGTTGAATCGAACAGCACAGCCTATCGCCCCGCCCTGCCCACGCGCTACTTCCGAATCGGAAGTGCGCCTTCGCCCTCTCACCGACACGGGTGACAAGTGGCTGTTGGCATCGGTTCTCCGCGAGGCGGCGGAAATTTCTGTCCCTTCGGCTCCCGAAGAACACCGTCCCACGCAAAATGGGCCGTCCCGTTGAAGGGTCCGGCCCATCCGCATTGGTCATGGTTGTTCGTGGATCGTTCCGAGCATTCTTCTACCCGCCCTCCTGCCCGGCGATGTCGGCAAGACAGTCAGACAGAAACTCCGTGGTCGAGCAGGCTTTGATGGCATCGGCGGTGATGAACAGCGCCATGCCGCCAAACCCATCGGCGCGCATTTTTGAGCAGGTGAACGCCGCCGTCACGGTGATGTAGCGCAGCTTGACGGAACGCCGTACGATGTCCTGGAGAACCACCTCCCACGACACGCCGCTCATATCCAGTTCAACGGATGTATCATCAGCAGCAGCGGTTTTGAGTTTTTCTTCCACATAGGCACGCACCTGGCTGCCGCTGGCGCGGGCTTCATCCAGCGCCGCGCTGAGTTCGGCGCGATTGACCCAGATCAGATCCGAAGGCCCTTGCCAGGAATGGAAATAGGTTCCATCGCTATCCGAGTCCGCATCGAACATATGGGACAGCAACAACAACTCCAGCTTCGTCATGTCCGCGTTCGGGATGATCTCCGGGATCACGGTCGGTGAAAAATAATCCGCCATGTTGGCCTCCGAAAATGTAAAACCCAGCACGGGGCCGGGTTCTGTGTTGAACAAGATAGATGGTGAAAGCTGGTGCTCAGGCGGCATCCGCATCAAATGGATCGAGCAGTCTATGCAGCGCCATGGTCCGGCCCATCCAAGGTTCGGGCCGGATGGCTTTGATCCAATCCGCGAAGCCCGGTATGAAGCCGAGGTCTTCCCGGACATGCTGCTCGCCGATCAGGCGCACAGGTACGACGCGCCCCGTGGAGATCGTCATAACAGGACCAAAAAATCTCTCCGCCATAAATATGCCCTCGGCGTGATGGCGAAGTGCCCGATGCCGAAAATCCGATGAAATCATCTTGCTCTCATCGAACCAAGAATGAAGCGGCAAAAAATCTTCCGCCGTGCCGCCCCATTTTTTCGCGGAGGATAAAGCGTGATGGTAAGGATGTGCCATTGCCGCCTCCTCAAAATTCATGGGAATAATTTTCGGAGGCGGTGTAACGCTCATTATAATCGAGCGTGATGCTGCCCGCCGTTACGTCGAAGGTAAAATCGCCATAGGCGCCATCATTGTTCTCCCAGCCGCAATGCGTCTGCGCCAGAAAATCATAGGATAGCGCTTCAATGGCTTCACGCACCGTGTGGGTCTGGCGCTCGATGTCAGGGCTATCCCAGCCTGGCCGGACAATCTCGATCCGCTCATCCGGCAATTCAGCGGCAACATCGCCGCTCTGGGCGGTGATGTCCTCGATCTGACCACTATCCCCATAGCCGTCGAAATTCACGATCACGGCGGTGATGCCGTGTTCCGCCAGAATGCCGAACAGCGCATTTTTGTTACCCTCAAGCACAGCGCTCGCACGCTCGCGATATGCACGTTCTTTTTGTTCCCATGAGGCCACAAACGGATCGATCTCAGGAAACGGTTGTTGACTAGGTCCCGAATTGTGATTGTCTGACATGATCTGTCTCCAGAAATGCAAAACCCGGCACGGAGCCGGGTTTTGATCGGGTGAAGGAATGGAGGCGAGGCGGCCTTTGGGCCGCACCTCGGGGTTCTGGGATCACTCCGCCGCGATCTCGTGCGGCTCGAGCTGTTCATGGTCTTCGCCGGATGGAAGATCGACCGTCGAAGCCACCTCGCCGGCCGCATCCGTGCTGGCGTCGGCGGCGACACTAGACGTGGCATCTGCCGCCGAATTTGACGGCATCGTTATGGTTTCCACGTCTTTCGTGCGCAGCGCCTCGGGCAGCCAACCAGAACCCGCCAGCGCCTGCGCGGCGGCCTCGGCCATGTCGCCCTTCTTCAAACCCTCCAGCCGTTGCGCGGCCTGCTCCCCCTTGGCTTCGCGTATGGCCTCGAGGATGCGCGCTTTGGTCACCCGGCCGAGATAGTTGTCCACATTCGGCGCCCAGCCGACGGCGGTCAGATCAAGCGCCAGAATTTCCGCCAGCCGCCCCGCATGCGCCAGCGCGCGGGGGCGGCGGTTATAGGCATCGTGCGTGGCGTTCAGCGTCAGCGCCACGCAATGCGCGAACAAAGTCTCGCGGCTGTCGGCATCGAAACCGGACAGGCTATCCCACAATTCGGCCGCGTCCTCGGGAAGTTGCGCCGCCCAAGCCTCGTGCCGCGCATCAACCCGTGCCGCCAAAGGCGTGTCGGCCAAACCCGGCGCCTGGGCGCCGAACATCACGCTTTTGGCCTCGATCTCCAGGCAGGATTCCGCGCCATAACGGTAGAACAGCCGCAGGCAGAGCGCGTGCAGCAAAGCAAGGTAGGCAATGCCGGGCTCATGGCCCAGCGCCTCACGCAGCGCCAGCGTCCGATAGGCCGTCAGCTCGGTCAGCAGCCGGTCAGGTAGCGGCTTCAGCCCGTCTTCCTCCTCGGGCTCGGCCTCAGCGTCCGTCCCGCCGCCAATATGGGCGGTAATCACTCTGGAATCCGCGCGGTCGGTGTTGAGGTCATCGGCGGCGGCGTATCCGTCCTGCCCCTGCGCGCTGCCCTCACCCGCCAAAGTCGCCTCATTGGCTTCCTCAACCACCAGCGGTTCGTCCTCGGGGCGGACATAGCCGCGTTCCACCCGCAACTTGCCGCTGCCATCGATGCTGACAAAGACGCCCGCCATGGCCATTTCCGCAGGGTCGTAAACCGGCGGGCGCTGCGTCAGCGTGTCGATCTCCGCCTCGATTTCCGCAAGGCGGGCATCGGCATCGTCGGAGACCTCGTCCGCCGCGGCGGCTTCCTCCTCGAGTCGTTCCGCCTCGGCTCGTAACGCCTCTACCTGGGCGATTTCTTCGTCGGTCAGCGGGCGGCGGGCACCGGAAAGTCTGCGCATGCCGTAGCTGTGGCCGTATGGAAATTCAGGTGCCATTTCGACCCATTTCCAGCCCTCGGCACGGATCGCATCGGCATCGCGCTCCAGCTTCTCCGCCACGACGCGTGCCAGAAGCCCGGCATCCTGCAGCCAGCCTCCATCATCCTGCTGGAACAGATCGCGCATCACCGCCCCACCGGCCGCGATATAATCCTCGCCAGCATATTGCGCCCGCTTGTCGGAGGCGCGCACCGCGCCTTCGGTCAGCAAGCGGCGGATCTGGTAGGGCTCTTTGTTGTAGGAGCGCTGCACCGCCTCCCACACCTGCTCCTGGCGCTCATGCTCGGGGCTGACCGAGAACGCCATCAATTGCTCCAGCGTCATCTCATCCTCAGCATAAACCTCCAGCAGCCGGGGCGACACGGCAGCCAGGCGCAGCCTCTGCTTCACCACCGAGACCGGGACAAAGAACACCGCGGCGATTTCCTCCTCGCTCTGGCCCTTCCCGCGCAGCGCCTGAAATGCCCGGAACTGATCCAGCGGATGCAGCGGCGCGCGCTGCACATTCTCTGCCAGGCTGTCTTCCTCGGCGATGCCCTCGGTGCGCACCACGCACGGGATGGACGCGGTCTTGGCCAGGCGCTTCTGCCGCACCAGCAATTCCAGCGCCCGGTAACGCCGCCCGCCGGCGGGGATTTCGAACTTGCCGGTCTCGGCACCTGCCTCATCCAGCACCGGCCGCACAGTGATGCTCTGCAACAGCGTGCGCCGTGCGATATCCGCCGCCAGCTCCTCAATCGACACACCAGCCTTCACCCGCCGGACATTGGCTTGGCTCAGCACCAGCCGGTCAAACGGAATATCGCGCGAGGCGCTCAGCGTGATTTTCTGAACCGCTTTCGTGGTTTTACCCATGGGACAAACTCCATGACGGGCGGCCCGGAGCCACTCTCCTGACCTGCAGACCCATCACAGACTTTTCCGCCACCCTCTGCCTCTTAACCGAGACACGCCCCTGGCCCTGCCCATACAAAAAAGGCCGTGGACCAAACCGGCCCACGGCGGAAAGAGCACCAATGGCAAAAGAGTGAGCAGGGGATCAGGCGATCAGGCTACCCGTTCCAGCAGCAGCTTGGCCTTCCCCTCCAGCTCCAGCCTGGCATCCTGATGCGGCTTACCGCGCGCCAACGCGGTGATACCCTGCACGAAGTCAAACACCGACTCCGGCGGGTGGCCTTCCTCCTCCAGCACTGTGGCGATGATCTTCGCGGTCTCGCCCTTGCTGAAGCCGCGCTTGCGCAAGAAACTCTCGCGCTCGTCATCCTGGCGGGCGACAATCTGCTCCCGCGCCGCCTTGATGCCCGCGACGAACGGCGCCGGCGAGGATGTGGCGAAGCACCGCAGCGCGGGTGCCGCCTCCTGCGCAAAGCGATTTGTGGCGAATTTGCTGTGGCGGATGCTGATCTCCTGGAAATTTTCTGTGCCCCAGAGGCAGCGATTGGCGCACACGCCGCGCAAATAGAACGAGGCGATGCCCAACGTCTTCGAGCCGACCTCGGAATTCCAGCAATAGAACCCGCTGAAGAACAAATCCGGCTCGCCATTGGGCAGCTTTCCAGCCTCGATCGGGTGCGTGTCATCGACCAGGAACAAAAACACATCCCGGTCACTGGCATAGAGCGTGGTGGTCTCCTTCGTCACATCCACATACGGATTATGGGTCATGGTCGCCCAATCCAGCACGCCCGGCACTTTCCACGCCGTGTCGCCGGTGCCGTTGCCCGCGATGCGCATTACCGCCGCCACCAGCTCATGATCCCAAATGCGCCCATAATCTGGACCGGTAACGGCGCGCAGCTCCACCCGCCCGTCATCGGACTCCAGGGTTTTGACCAGCTCGGCGCGGTGGTTGAGCAGCCCGTGCTGCAGATTGATCCCGGCCAACGGGGCGGGGAGGTCCCGCAAGTAGCCTGCTGGCGCCCCCACCAGCCCGCAGAGCTGGCCAAAGCTCCAATGGGTCGGCGCCACTAGCCGGTCTTGCCCCGGCACGATCAGCCCCAGCCGCTCGCCATCGTCACGCCTGGCCTCTACCCGGATCGCCCGGCTCTCCACAGTCCGCGCCTCCGCGCGATCCGCCCGGGCGCGGACCGCCTGATAAAGATCTGGCAGCGACAGGAACCTCTCATCATCGGGCCGCGAGAACCATTCCGACGATACGCGCCCCAGCCGCTCGCCACGGCTGACATCCACCTTAAAGCCCGCCGCACCAACCCAGCCAGCATTGGATTCCCCAGCCGCCACCGAGGCAGACGTATTGATGTTCATGGCAATTCTCCATGACAGGCCCCGGAAGACACTCTCCCGAACCAAAACCCGTCATGAAAACCCCAACCCAACTCTGACTCTCTGGCCTTGAACCGAAGCCAAAAGCCGCCACGGTTATCGGCAACATAGCGCCCATCGCCGTCATTCTACGCGCTTGATTAACCCCCCAGCAGCGAGCACGCTAACGATTAGAAAGTTTCCGTGTGTAGCGAGTCGGCTGAGCGCCTAAATCGGATATTCAGTCGTTCGCGAAAGCGCATGGTGTGCTCTGGCCGAAGCCGGAGAATCCAGACCGCTTCAGTCAAGTTGACGCGGCCTCGGGATCACTCGGCCGTCGCCGCGTCAGCTTCTTCGTCCTCGCCTAACACCAAGTCCATTAAAGCCGGTGTCTCGGGTCCTTCAAGCGTCTCGACGTCCTGCAGCTTGCGGCTAACAGCACGCGTGCGCTTCCCAGCCTCATCCACCGTCTTGCGGGCTGTGTCGAGCTGCTTGCCGAGCTTCTCCCAGACCTGGCCATACTTCGCGAACTCGGCTTTTGCGGCGCCGAGCACCTGCCATACCTCGCTCGAGCGCTTTTCGATCGCGAGGGTCCGAAAGCCCATCTGCAGGCTGCTGAGGAGCGCGGCCAGCGTCGTTGGCCCTTGGATCATGACGCGGTGCTTAGTTTGCATTTCGCTGGTAAGACCCGGACGACGGATGGCCTCGGCGAAAAGCCCCTCCGTTGGAAGATACATGATCGCGAAGTCGGTCGAATGAGGCGGATGGACATACCTCTCGCTGATAGTTTTCGCCTGAAGTCGAATCGCACGCTCAAGCGCTAACGCGGCCTTCTCAACCTCGTCGGCGAGGCCACCGTCCTGGGCTTGGAGGAGCCGCTCGTAGTCCTCATGCGGAAACTTGGCGTCGATCGGCAGCCAGAGTGACACATCGTCTCCACCGCGGCCGGGCAAGCGCACGGCATATTCAACGATCTCGGTCGAGTCAGGCCGAATGCGGACGTTGGTCGCGAATTGGTCGCGGGTCAGCATGTCCTCCAGCAGCATGCCTAGCTGAACCTCGCCCCAGCCGCCGCGGGACTTCACGTTGCTGAGGACGCGCTTCAGATCACCGACGCCAGTCGCGAGGTTCTGCATCTCGCCGAGGCCCTTGTGGACCTGCTCCAGCCGCTCACTCACCAGTTGGAACGATTCGCCGAGCCTCTTCTCGAGAGTGCCCTGCAGCTTTTCTTCGACGGTCGCGCGCATCTTTTCCAGCTTGTCGGCATTGTCGGTGCGCAGCGTGTCAAGGCTGCTCGCCACGGTCTCGCGCAGCGCCTCCTGCCGCTTGTCGTTGCTTTCGGTTAGTAGCAAGATCTTGCCCTGTACCGCCTCAAGGGCGAGACGCTGCTCGTCGCGGCTCTCGCGCTGCGATGCAAGCAGCCGGTCTGAGAGGCTGCGGACCCCCTCACTCGTCTCCTTGAGCCGCTCGGCCTGGGAGGCCGCGAAGCCCTCGGCGTTGAGCCGCACCGCGTTCTCGAGCTTCGTTCGGCCGTCCGACGCCTCCTTCCGCATCTCCACGAGCTGATCAGTCTGGACTTTGCCGAACTCGCCGAGCCTCGTCTCGACCGCGGCGAAGCGCTTCTCGAGCGCCTCCGTCTGCGACCCGAAAGCCGTGCGCAATTCGGTTCGGCCCTCGGTGGCCTCGCTCCGCATCGCGGTCAGTTGGTCGACTTGTGCCTTGGCCCCCTCGCCAATGCACGCGTTGATCGACGCGAAGCGGCCATCGAGCGCCTCGGTCTGCGATCCGAAGGCAGCCCGCAGGTCGTCGCGACCGGTTTTGGCCTCCTCGCGGAACGCGGCGGGGAGGGATCCTGCGATCTGCTCCAGCACTGCGATGCGCGTCGAGAGCTCCTCAAGGATGGACGTGGGGCGGCCGATCTTCTGTAGGATGAGAAGGCATAGGATCACGGCGACCAGCGCCAGGCAGACGGCTAAGTAAACTGCGAATTGCATTCCCCTACCTCTTCAATCCGATCGCGTTGAACCGGTCTGTCCGACGCATTCGCCACTTGCGTCGCAAAACGCGGTTCCGCGTTTGATTACACCCCTCGGCGGATCAGATGAAATCACACCTCGTACTTGCCTACGCGTTACGAAGAAAGCCACGCTCGCGTCAACGAAGCTCACCACGTCGTCTTCGACGAGGCCCCTAACTGAGGTAACCGAGAACGGCATATCAGCTGAACAAAGTGCAGGTTTTCTTGCCTGACCCCCCACAAAGCTGACTCTTTGGTTTCGGCCTAACTTGCTTCAAGGGAAGTCCTCATTAATCTGCAATAGATATGGATACGCTCGATTACTAAAATTTGACCCTTAGACTTCTGTGCGCCAACTGCCGTAGTGCAGCGAACTGAGCGGCAATCCTGAGAGCGATCACTCAAGTGACAAATCCAGGAACAGTGATGATGGCGGCGGAAATATATGGAAGATCTCCAGGTAGACTGTAATCAGCTTGTCTGGGTTTTGCAATGATGTTCCATTGACCAGCGCACCGACTTGCCGTGAGGACCGCTGGCTTACTCAAGGATACCGGGCGAGTGCCGCGTGCCCTGGACGCCTATCCTATATTGATGGAAACTTTTAAGAATTTACACTTGGAGTGCGGTAGGGTCGATCAGGCATCAGGGAACCGAGGGACTTGGGGGAAGCAATGAAACTTCAGAAAGTCGAGATTCGCAATTTTCGGCGTCTAAAAAATGTTACAATTGAAATCGAAGCAATGGAAACGGTGTTCGTTGGCCCCAACAATAGCGGCAAGACGTCGGCCACAGCGATCTTTCGCGCCTTTCTCGGCGAAAGTGTGTTCAAGGTTCACGACTTCTCGGTCGCTTGCATTTCCGATTTCGAACGCTTTGTTGAAACTGGCGACGCTATGGACCTTCCCGAGATTTCCCTTGACCTCTGGTTTGAAATCGATCCAAACACGATCGCTTTTGGCCGCGTTTTCACGCTGCTTCCCAAATTATCTGATTTTACTCAGGTCGGCTTCCGACTCCGATTTGGAATCTATGATGCCAAGAAGCTTCGCGAGGACTATTTCGCCGCCTATCCTGCTGGCGAGGACGGCAAACGCGCGCGCAGTTTGTTCCAGTATCTCGCCACCGATACCAACCTCAGCCGTAACGCCACCACGCGCTATGCGTCGCTGGAGGCGGTAACGGAGAATGACGGCAAAACCGCGATTGTCGCGACGTCGCTCGAGCCGGACGAGGGCAAGCGGCTCGTGCGCCAGCTCGTCCGCGTCGAATTTGTCGATGCGCAGCGCAACATCAACGATGACGACAATAGCCGCAGCAATCGGCTCTCCGCAGCTTTCGCTTCCTTTTACCGCAAGAATCTCGACCAAGTCGAATATGCCGCCGAGGCGCACCATGTCATCGACGAGAATAATGTTGATCTAACTAAGCATTATGCGAAGCAGTTCGCGCCGCTCATCGACCTCATCAAAGGACTAGGCGTGCCGTCAGTCAACGACCGCGAATTGCGAATCATCTCCTCACTTAGTCCGGAAAGCGCGCTACGCGGCAACACCGAACTCCTCTATGTCGATCCTGGGCGGCAGCATGAGCTGCCCGAGCTTTATAACGGCCTCGGCTTCAAGAACCTCATCTATATGGCGATCCAGGCGCACCACTTCCATTCGCAGTGGCTCGCCACGCCGGAGAGCCGCCCTCTCTGCCTTCTGATCTTCATTGAGGAGCCAGAAGTTCATCTCCACGCCCAGGTCCAGCAAACTTTCATCACCAATATCTGGAGCGTGATCAAATCCTCCGCCAAAGCTGCTGGTCAGCCGGCGCTTGTGCCGCAACTCGTTGTCACCACCCATTCCTCGCATATCCTCGATGCCGTCGATTTCGAGAAAGTGCGCTATTTCCAGCGCTGCCATCTTGCTGGCGAAGAGGCGAACGGCGGTATCCGCAATGCGTCCGATGTTCACAGCCTGCGCGCATTCCAGCCCGAGGCCGATGTCGTCGAAGGCGTGGCAATCTCGCCCGAGGACACGTTAATGTTTCTCAAGCGCTATCTCCGTCTCAGTCACTGTGACCTGTTCTTTGCCGACGCTGCAATCTTGGTGGAAGGCGCCGCCGAAAAACTTCTGCTACCTTCGATGATCGAGACCTCGGCGGCTCGGTTGCGTACCTGCTACCTGACCATCCTTGAGGTGGGCGGTGCCTATGCGCACCGCTTCGAAGGACTGCTCGACTTTTTACGTATTCCATATCTCGTCGTGACGGACCTCGATTCCGTCGCGCCGACAGGCTATCCGAGCACCTGCCGAGCCGATGTCACGGGCGCGCGGACCTCCAATGCTTCACTCAAGAAGCTCTGCGGCAAGGGCACGGTCACAGAGCTGATTGCAATGTCGCCCGCCAACAAAATTGACACGTCCAAGGATCGCTGCATCGCCTTCGAAATTGGCGTGCTAGTCAGCGAAGACGGTGCCCACCTCGAAATGATCCCGCGCACGCTTGAGGAAGCAATCGCCTATGAGAATTTTGCGTTGCTTCGCGCCAAGACGTTGTCGATCGGCAAAGCGATTCCGTCGCTTCTTCCCGATGCTTACACGGTGATCTATGAACAAATCAGTTCGAAAGACTTCAAGAAGACCGACTTCGCAATGGATCTGCTCGCGGCCAAGTCGAAATGGACAGTGCCCACTTATATTGCCGAGGGCCTGCGTTGGCTCGAGCTGCGACTGTGCGGCGAGCCGGCGCCATCCCCTCCGCAAGGCGATGCAGTAGGCGTTGGAGCCGAGACATGAACGGGAAAGTTGAAACTCAGGCCGATGCTGATGTGCAAGCCTGTATCGACGAACATCTTAGCTTCGCGCTTGTCGCCGGTGCTGGGTCGGGCAAGACCACGTCGCTCATCGAGGCGCTGGCGCAGGTGCGGGTGCGCGAGGGCAGGCAGCTGCGGCAAAATGCCCAACGCATCGCCTGTATCACCTTTACTAAGCGTGCTGTCGCAGTGATCAAGGCCCGGCTTGGGTTCGACGAGCTCTATCTGGTCTCGACACTGCATAGCTTCCTCTGGAACCAGATCAGCCACTTCCACGACGATATTCGCGGGGCACTCCGCGAGGCGCGGATCCCGGCGCTCATTCAAAAGGAGCGCGACAAGGACAACGGCGGCAATAGCCGCGCTGCGACCGACGCGCGCACCAAGGCGTTGCGGTACGAGCAGGATCTTGTCGAGCTCGATGCGGTCCGAAATTTCACTTATGAGGACGCCAAATGGGGCGACTATCCGTCCGGTCGGCTCGGGCATGACGACATCATCGAAATCGCCGCCTATCTGTTTGAACATAACGCAACGTTTCGGCGGATCACCGGCCTCCGGTTCCCCTATATCTTTGTGGATGAAGCGCAGGATACTTTCCCGGGTATCGTCGCGGGTCTCAATCTGGTTTGCGGTGGCCCGGGATTGCCGATGGTCGGCTATTTCGGCGACCCCTGGCAGCAAATCTATGACGGTAGCGCCGGGGAATTCGTGCCTCCCCCTGGCGGTAAGACGATCACCAAGACTGAAAATTTTCGTTGCTCAAAAAGTGTCATCCGCCTGCTCAACGCCTTCCGAACTGATGTTGAACAATATGCAGCGGGTGAGAATAAGGACCGCGAAGGTAGTGTCGTGTTCCGGCTGGTCCAAGCCGAAAATCCCGAATTGCCGCGCAACCGCTATTCCGAGGAGCAGATTACCCGCGCGCTAGCCCGGATGGACATCGCCTTGACAGATTGGGGATGGGCCGAGCGCGACGATGTTATCAGGCTATTCCTGGCCAATCAGATGATCGCGCGCCGGATGGGATTCTCTGAGCTCAATCGTCTATTCAACGGTCCCTATGCCTCGACCAACGCGGAAGAGGCGTTCGAGGCCGGCAAGCATTTCCTGGTGCAGCCGCTCACTGCCATCATCTACCCGCTCATTGCCGCCCATGCCGCCGGTGACAGCCGCGCAGTCATCGATGTTCTTCGCCGCAACAGCCCTGCCTTCGCTGCCAACGGGATCAATGCCAACAAAACGCTCAAGGCTATGGTTGAGACGTCGCTGAGCTTGGTCGAGCAGCTCGCTGTGCTTTGGGCATCGGGCTCGATCGGTGAGCTTTTGCGATTCTGCGTCGCTAAGCAGATCATCCCGGTGTCGGACAAGCTTGGCGAGCAACTGAACCGTGCGCCGCGCGAAGAAACCTATGTCGAGGAATTGCATGTCCTCGACAAGGGTGACTGGCTTGCCGATGCGCTATTCGCGATGAAGCCAAATGAAATCGCATCTTATGCCTCATTTATTGCCGAGAATACCGCGTACAGCACCCAGCACGGCGTTAAAGGCGAAGAATATTCTAAAGTTCTGGTCGTTTATGACGATGTCGAAGCCGCTTGGAATCTTTACAGTTTTGCCAAGACGTTGACGCCGGCGACCGCGGGGCGGCCCACCGACGGTCAGCGAGCCAGAGGGCAGCGGCTCGCTTATGTGTCCTTCTCTCGCGCGCTCGGGGATTTGCGGGTGTTATTTTTCACTGCAGATCCAGATGCTGCCCGACGGGAACTGATTGAACGTAAGCTGGTCACCGCCGAGCAAATCGAGATTGTGCCCGGCTAGCGCCTGGGGGACGAGGCCGCAACCGACACGATCAAACTCCGGGGCGGGCATCGGGCGCGGCACTCACCGTGCTATACTACTTACCCTCTGAGGAGATGCTGATCGCCGCGGAGTTTTGAGAAGGCCCTGAATTTATCAGGAGCTGCTTTATCAAGATGAGGTTTTTTTGATTGGGCCCTTCGGCCAGGTTGCGCACCCGCAAGGGGTGCGCTTTTGGGCGATCCGCCGGGCGGATCGCATTTTGTCCGGCCCCGCGGCCTCCCTCAGATCGGTATGGCTTCACAAGCTAGCACTACTTTGGCAGAAGATTTAGTTTTGCGGCATTTTTGGGATTCCCGAATCGGCATTTGAGTGATTCGTGGATGGTCGGCATGATGGAGGCCGGCCATGAGTGGGAGCGGATTGGACTGGTGTGAGGAATTGGAGCGGTGGCTTGCGCCGTTCCTTGAACGTCTCGGCAACAAGACGCGCCGGCGGATGTGCCCCCGCTATGTTGCGGGCCTGATTGGCCCTGGTGATCGCAAGAGCGTTCAGCCGATGGTGGCGCGGTTTGCGCCTGGCGACTATGACCAATTGCACCACTTCATCGCGGCTGGTGTCTGGGATGCGGCGCCGCTGGAGGCAGAACTGTTGGTCCAGGCCGACCGGCTTGTTGGTGGCGATGACGCGGTTCTGGTCGTCGATGACACGGCCTTGCCGAAGAAGGGGCGTCATTCGGTTGGCGTGGCGCCGCAATATGCCTCGGCCCTGGGCAAGACGGCGAATTGCCAGACGTTGGTATCCCTGACGCTGGCACGTGGCGAAGTGCCGGTGATGGTCGGGCTGCGCCTGTTTCTGCCGGAGAGCTGGACCAATGATCCGGCCCGTCTGTGCCGGGCGCATGTGCCGGAGGACCGTCAGGCATTCAGTAGCAAACCGGAGATCGCGATCGAGGAGATCGATCGCATCATGGCGGCGGGTGTACGGTTTGGCTGTGTGCTGGCCGACGCAGGTTATGGGCTGAGCGCGCCATTCCGACGGGCGCTGAGCGCACGCGGGCTGCATTGGGCCGTCGGCATTCCCCGGCAACAAAAGGTCTATCCTGCCGATGTGGCACTGATCTTTCCCGTCGCCGGCCATGGCCGTCCGCGGCTGCGGCACATCCCAGACAGCAAGTCGATTGCGGCTGAGACCATGCTTACCGATGCAGCTTGGCGGCCGCTCAGCTGGCGTCGTGGCACCAAAGCCCGCCTGTCCGCCCGCTTCGCCGCTATACAGGTGCGGGTCGCCGACGGGCCACCGCAGCGCATCCACGACATGGGTGGGCAACACATGCCAGGCGAAGTAGTCTGGTTGGTTGGCGAGCGCCGCACCAATGGCGAGCGCAAATATTATCTCGTCAATTTGCCTGACGACACACCACTCAAGACGCTCGCCGCGACCATCAAGGCCCGCTGGATTTGCGAGCAGGCGCATCAGCAGCTGAAGGAAGAACTTGGCCTCGATCATTTCGAAGGGCGGTCATGGACGGGGCTGCACCGACATACCTTAATGACTATGATCGCTTATGCCTTCCAAGCTCGCAGGCTCACCCAGGCCGAAGGGGAAAAAAAGAATCATAGGGCCACCACCACAACCAACTCTGCCGGCGGTAAGGCAAGAAATCATCAAACACCTCATCGTAGTCGGCCCAATGCGATGTCCCCACTGCCGCAAATCATTCTATAATCTGCCAAAGTAGTGCTAGTCTCCGCCGTCAAACTTCCCGGCACCATGCCGGTATCAGCGTTTTGTAACGCCGCATCTGGCACAGCCTGCTTGCGCGCGGCTTTCGCCTCTCGGTCAGGCTTAGCAGCAGCTTTTGCGACCTTCTCAGCTGCTCTCGCAGCCTTTGGCCGCATCACGTTAATCGCAGCAGCATCCAATGTATTTTTGATGTGTGCTGCATAATGCTTCTCGATCATCTCGACCGAGGTCCGGCAATTCTTCGCGATCTGATAAATATCAGCACCCTCCATCAGCCGCAGGCAAATGTAAGTATGACGCAAACTATACGCCGTCCGCGGCTTGCCATCCCGATCGGCCTTCAGCTTGGCCTTCGCCAAGATCCGGTTGAACAGCTTCAACTGCCCACCTTGCGGGAACACCTTGTCGGTTGGCTCCGGCAACTCAACCGGCAATGCCGGGCTCGGGTTCTTTTGGCTGCGATTACGCTTCTGCTTACCTCGCGTCGGCTTCGGCCGGTTGAGTAACCGCTCATAGGGTCGCACCGCCCCGGGCGTGCTCTTACAAAACCCCACCCCGCGCTTACCGCGAACCTCGATCTCCAGGATCGTCTGCCCCGTAGCATGGTCGGTCACGATCGACACATCACGGTGCTGAAGATTTCCGGCTTCATCGGGCCGCAGCCCGGTATTGCCCATGAACAGGATGTAGTCGTGCATCTGCTCGGCATTCCACCGGTACTGTGACTGCGGCGGATTACGCGCCCAGTCCCGCGAGGCCGTATAAAGCTGCTTATATTCCTCGGGACTGAACCAGGGCCGGTGCACCACTTTGCCCTGAGTTTTGTAGGGCGGCGCTAGGTCCGGAAGATGCGTCAGCCAGCCATGGCGGATCGCCGCCTTCAACACCAGCCGCAGGGTGACCACTTCATCATGCAGCGTGCTGCGCGCCGGTGGTTTGGCCTTGGCCTTCGTGGCGGTCTCAATCCGATGCACCCGGTAATCCTGCACGGTCCCGGGTGTGACCTCTGACAGCCCCATTTTGCCAAAGAACGGCAACAGATGCAGACGCAGCCTGATCTGGTGCCCTTGCACCCATTTCGGGGAGCGCTCGCCCTCGGTGATCACCTCATATTCGCGGGTAAATTTCTCCGCCGCATCCTGTACGGTCTTTTCCGTCACCAGCGTGCCGGCGGCTTCTTTCCCACACAGCCCCAGATACCAATCCTGCGCCACCTTGGTTGCGAGATTGACGTTTTCTTGTTTGGTGGTGGCCCGCCATTGCTTGGCCCCGACGGAGGCCGAACATTGCCAGAACCGGCTATTGCCGCGCCGGTACAGCTGCAGCTTGCCACCCAACAGCGTCAGATGATTATCCATCGAACACCCTCAAACATAGGGGGCCGCGGGAACGGGTAATTCGGATCAAGGCGCCCGGCACACAGCCTCGGTTGCACTCGGCAAAACCTTTACAACCGCGTAGGTTGTCAGGTTTTTACCATTGGGTGAACATGTGTTAAACATGTGCTAGGCCGTTTCGACCTATTTGGCGCCTTGTGTGGCCGCTTATCTATTTGTTTTCACTTATAAAACTGGTTGCGGGGATAGGATTTGAACCTATGACCTTCAGGTTATGAGCCTGACGAGCTACCGGGCTGCTCCACCCCGCGTTAAACTGGCAAAAAACCGCCCTTTACCGCTTTATGGGCGCTTGGGGCGGTTTTTATATTTTGTTTTGATAGGCTGGAGGACCTGGCGGCGACCTACTCTCCCGTGCCTTAAGACACAGTACCATGG
>Ga0255356_1001295_pt1 | contig 15941 bp, 8 predicted proteins | sample HBST100metaG_FD_189944 | JGI IMG/M metagenome (GOLD analysis project Ga0255356, IMG submission 189944) | Peat soil microbial communities from Stordalen Mire, Sweden - H.B.S.T100 | ecosystem: Environmental > Terrestrial > Soil > Wetlands > Peat | place: Sweden: Norrbotten County, Stordalen Mire... | reverse complement strand
AGCTGAGCGAGTTCATCCTTACTAATTTCGCTGTTTACTTCTGCAGTCTCGGTTTGCAGCATCGGGGGCGCGTCGGTAACCGTAATTTGTGTTGAAACGGAAGCCGGTTGCAACGTGATGTCAATGCGTACCTGACGGTTGGGTTCAATCTGAATGTTTTTTTGGCCAAATGCTGCGAAGTTCTGTGTCGAAGGGACGGAAACGGTGTACGCACCAGGGAGGACATTGAGGAATGAATAAGTTCCATTGTCACTCGCGCTGACCGTACGAACGGCACCAGTTCCCTGGTCGGTGAGAATTATGGCGGCGTTGGAAATCGATGCGCCTGTCTTGTCGATAACTGTGCCGGTCAGTGATCCATAAAGAATCTGCGCAGACGCGGAAAGCGAAAGCATAAGCAAGACCAGAGCCACTTCTGCAAGTTTTGATGTTCTTCCTAGTCCGTGGATGTGTCGAAACATGTTTCTTGGCCTGCCAAACATTTTCTCCTCCATAGCGGCTTCTTGCTGCATTTTCTTCGCTCATCCGCATTTTGAGCATGTTGTTCTGAAATTGAGTAAAGGTGCAGTTGCGGGTCTCGCTATCTTAGGCAATTTACAGCTTTCTACCGATTCGAAACCCCGAACAATCGTTCTTGTGACAAAAATGTCGATTTGGCGCCATGGAGCAAGGCGCATCATCCGGCAAATAAAGTTCCTCCATTAGTCGACTCCGCACACACTGCACCACAGAATGCACGTGGAGCACAATCCCCATAGGGCGATAGCTCTATAGGTGCATTACAGACATGAAATTCAGCTTCCTTGTTACGGAGAGCATGCTATTCTCCGCAGAAATCGATGAGCAACCGACCAAAGTAGGTGTTTTCTACTTTTTCGAAGATGTATGTGCATTTCTAAGGACACTGTGGGTGCGGAAAGTGGACAATCGACCTTGCCCTCAAAATGGGCATCCCCCAGCGGCTGTCCTTGGGGGGATTAATTTTACCTCCGTCGTCGTCGAGGCGGAGGCAATGTGATAATCGCCGGCGATCTCCAAAGGCATAGAAAGGGCGAAAAACAGTTTCACCACTCTTCGTGCCTTCTATAGACTGTCATTTCCACGGCCTACCAAGGTCGTTGCAAAGACTCAGGCAGCGTTTTTCGCCGCAGCATCGGCCCAGTCTTGCTCGAACGGCATCGGGCTGACGTAATTCAACATCGATGCAAAATGCATGCTTCGATGTTCAAGTGGCGGCGCTTCGCAATCGTGGGTATCGCGTCGATGTTGATGATAGACGGAGACGCTCGCACCGAGTACCAAGCAGCGCATTGTGATCGGCCAGAGCCGCTGGTGACGTCGAAATAGGCATACTTCACTTCAGGCCTTTTGCAAAGGACGCTGTAGCTTATCCAAAGCGGGAACCCCAGCGGACAGGTCTTCGTTCACGCTGTGGAGTATGCTGCGGTCCATGGTGGCCCGCGCCTACTCTGCCCGCAGACGCCGAATCTCCATCTGCTTGGCGCTGAGCACGGACCGATGACTGGTTCCAACCACTTGCCAGCTCTCAGCGCACGCACTTAGTTGTCCAACGTCTGCTCCATTACGTCCAAACTGAGAGCTACCAACACCTTTCACTGACCCGACTCGACTCACAGCACTGCTTCTTGCTTATACTTTAGCGCCTAGCTCTTTCGCACTGCTTTGCCATCTTCGTTTTCCCCTTCGCCGCGTAAACAGCTCACCGGGATAGGTTTTTCGGGCAAGGTTCGTGAATCGTTCGATAGATTAGATAGTTACCAATCGGCTATTTCGTCTTGTTCGTTCTGGCTTCAGTTTTATAGAGTGGGTTATTCATGATGCAAGGAAGAGTGATTCATCCGCAATCGGGGGGACCACATCGTCAGGAGCACAATGACGAGAAACAGCTTTCCACTCAATGACCTGGAGACGGTTTTTGTCACAGGAGATGCTCCTGATTTGCATGAAGGCAGTCTGTTGGCAGAAGCAGCGAGCATTCTGGTTGTTGATGATCATCCCATCACGCGTGCCGGTCTTAGCGCGATATTGCAGGCACAGCCTTGCTATCACGTCTGCGGAGAGTGCGGAACTGCCCACGAGGCTGTAGCCTTGTTCAAGAGTCTACGGCCTGATGTAACGCTGATGGACCTGAAACTTCCGGACGCGTATGGCGTCGATGCTATTCGTGATATTCGAAAAGTTGACCCTCACGCCAAGATCTTGGTGGTCACGACGTATGAAGGTGACGAGGACATCCACCAATCGCTTCAGGCCGGAGCCTTGGGGTATCTAGTCAAAGGGTCTTCTCGCGAGGTTATCTACCGAGCAGTGCGTCGAGTAAAACAAGGGCGCATATTTCTTCCGGAACCGGTGAGTCATGCCTTGCAGAGCTGCAATTGCAATCGGCTAACAGATCGGGAACGCCAAGTCCTCTCTCTTATGGTGGCTGGTAAAAGCAATCGCGAGATCGGTGAGACGTTGAATATCAAGGAAGTCAGCGTAAAGTCGCATGTAACCCTGATTCTATCCAGATTGCAGGTTTCTGACCGAACGCAGGCCGTTATTGCTGCGCTCAGGCGAGGTATGGAGCACTTATAGCATTAATATCTTAAACGTTCAAAGCCGCACCAAGGCATGGCACACTGAACATCGATCGACGATGGCAACATATGTACAGATTGTGGAATCCAAAGGGATGCTCGGTGCTTCAGTCCACTGCAACGGTACTATTTCTGCTGCTCCCGATTGCAGCGTTGGGGCAGGTCGACGATTTCAGCATTACAAGCTGGGATACACGGAATGGTTTGCCCGAGATCAAAGTACAGGCACTCGCTGCGCAGTCCAAGAATGGAATTTGGGTAGCCACAGAGGGTGGTCTCTGCCTGTTCGAAGGGACTAACTGCAAATCACTCCCTCCGGAAGGAGCACGCAGTTTTCCGCAGAACAGTTTTATTGCTCTTCTTGTTGCGCACGACCAGTCTCTTTGGGCAGGCACAGAGGGAGGGGGCTTGCTTCACATTTCTCATGGTCGCGTTCAATCTTTTGCTCGCAAAGAAGGCTTATCCGACGGTTATGTGCGTGCCATTTACGAAGATTCGGTGGGCCGGCTATGGGTCGGCACCGACTATGGGCTGTTCAAGAAGAACGGGCCTACTTTCCAGCATGTGCCGCTCAGCGAAGGAGATGCGCCTCAATTTGTGAATGGCATTGTCGAGGCTGCTAATCATCGATTGATCGTTGGTGGGCGATCTCTTTCAATCGTGAACGGTGATTCCGTCACCGCATTGTCATCCTGGAAAGACTCTGGACAACCACAAATCAAAAGTCTTCTCTACACACGGGAAGGACACCTGATTGTTGGCACCGTGGACGGGGGTTTTGAAATGAAGGGTCTGCATTTTCGCCGAATGCCATTTCCTCGCATTGACATCGAGTCGCTCTGTGAATCAAGCAACGGTGCAATCTGGGCCGGTACAGTATCTGCAGGTTTATGGCAATTGAAAAATACAGTCGCATCGCGAGTGGCGCTCGGAGAAAGAAGCATGGCGCGCACGATTTTGGCGATGACCACCGATCCGCAAGGAAGACTGTGGGTCGGTACGCAGAACGGATTGACTAGGATCGAGGAGACAAGTGTTCATTTCATTCGATCTCCGGCATTAGCCGTTGACCGGGAAACTTTAGCCGCTTCGCCCGATGGAGCAGTGAATCTCGTTAATGGCAATGTGTACAGAATCGGCAACAAGAGACTTCATCAACTTTCTTTTCCTATTCCAAAAAGTGCAAGGATACTTGATCTCTTATATGCAAAAGATCACTCCGTGTGGCTTGGGGCTGCAGGCCGCGGTGTATATCGGATTGATGCGCGGGGGCATATTGCTCTATTTTCAACCTTGACGCATCCAAGGCTTTCAACCGACTATCCACGCGGAATTGTTGAGGGGAAGAATGGTGAGATCTGGATTGCTACCGAATTCGGCATAAATTTGATACGGCAAGGATCCGTGAAATTGCTTAGTGCATCCGATGGCCTACCAAGTCGCGCAGTGCGAGCACTATTTTTGGATCATCAGGGCTGTATGTGGATTGGTACAGATGGCGGTCCGGCCGCCTCCTGCAATGGAGCGTTGATACAGAATCGCGCTATCCACGAGCTTGCAGGAGAGGAGACTTGGGCTATCGCTGAAGATAGTGGTGGAACAATGTGGTTTGGGACACGCAAAAACGGTTTGTACGCGTTTACCGGCAATGAATTACGCCACTTTTCAACAGCGAATGGTCTCCCGAGCAATGATATTTGCGGGCTGATCGTTGATCGAGTCGGAAACTTGTGGATATCGAGTCTCAATCTGATTTTTTCAATTCCTTTTGCCCACGAAGTCGCAGTTAAGGGCAGCAGTTTTGTCATTCCCCGTTCATATACCCTGCCAAGCGACGCTGAAGGGGGCAGATTCACTCGAGGAAGGTTTCCTGGCATATTGTTAGATGCCAGAGGTTCGGTCTGGTTCGCGACAGATCAAGGAGCAGCTTTGATTGACAAGCGGTGGCTTTCCACTATCGACTTTAAAGATGAAATAACTCCGCTGATCCAATCGTTTGTTATCGACAATTCTATTTTGCCCGCAACGTCTTCGATAACAACGCAGCCCAATCCGCACAGGATTGTGGTTTCATTTGGCGCCTCTTATCTCGGCCCAGAACAGAATATGGTTTTTATGTATCGTTTAGAAGGCGTAGACGACGGCTGGAGTATTTCATCAAGCAGCAAGCAGGCTGTGTATAACAATCTGCCAGCGGGGGCATACTGGTTTGAACTGAAAGCGTGCGACCGCGCGGCGCCTGACATTTGGAAGACCACCAAGTGTCTGATCGTCATTCCGGTTATTTGGTATCGAAGTTTCTATTTCTTCTTCTTGTTAGCCTTCAGTGTCCTGTGTTTGTCTTTGCTCGGATATTTCATGCACCTGCGGAGAATCCGCTATGGATTCCGGCTGATCCTGGAAGAAAGAAACCGGCTGGCACGAGAGATGCATGACACCTTAATTCAGGGCTGCAATGGCGTCGCCATGTTGATCGAGGCGGAGGCCGGTAGTCGAGATAGTGGCAACGAGAGCAGCTTGTTGAGTATTGCTAGCGCCCAACTTCGAACCACCGTCTCTGATGCCCGTAGCGCTCTGTGGAACCTCCGACAATCTGAAGCAGATTGCAACTACCTTTGCAACACGCTCAGAAGCATAGCAACGGACGCACACAAATACTTTGGAATTCCTGTTGACCTACATCTGTCGCATAAGAAAGTCGTGCTACTGTCCAGTTCAGCTCATGAGCTGATGATGATAGTCCGAGAAGCCGTCACAAATGCAGGAACCCATGGTTCGCCACATAAGATTAATATCTCTGCAACAGTAACTTTCAAAGACGTCACAATTGAAGTCACGGATGATGGCATTGGCTTTGTTGTTGCCGATTTCTCATTGCCGATTACCGATCATTATGGGATTCGTGGAATGCGAGAACGAGCTACTATGATTGGAGCTTCGTTTCAGATCACAAGTAAGCCTGGATCTGGAACGGTCGTTTCTGTCTCTCTTTCTCAGCACTGAACATAAGCGGTCATCGGCTCCGCGAGGAGTTCCGGCTCGGGACAATCCCGCGCTAAACGTCATTCTAGTGCCAATAGGTCTTCCATTTCTGGCGCGATAATGGCTCGTGTTTTTTGCTTACGCCACCAGCATCGACATAAAGTTCCATCAGCTCTTGTGGATTCCATGCTTCGGCCTTCCACAGATTGTCGATTTCCATGAACCCGAAGGTCGAAGAATGCCCTTAATGTTTGAAATGATAGTTATATTGGATATTTCCCTGGATGTACATCTGCCGGGCATACCAATCCCCAGCTTCTGGAACGCATTGCGCGCTCCAGTGAGCCCATATTCCGAACTTGGCGTCACGGAACCATTCAGGAACGCAGTACTGCTTAAAGGATTCCAACGCAGGGTGAAAAGGCTTGGGAGCGATATTCTGCTTACTACTCACCGATGCCAACATTCGTCCTGCGCGCAGGGCCGCAACGGATAAAGCACCCTGCTTGATCAGCGTTCGACGTGTGATTTTCATTGCATTCACCAAGTTTTTAAAGTTGTTGTGAAATTGTAAGCCGCCGAAGAGAATGGTCAGTTGGCAATCAACTATGGAAGGCTTATCTTGATTTCCTTGCCATCGTAGGTTATCTCCTGATCCGCCTTGCTTGTTCCTGCGTCGCCGATCCCGTGTGCGCTTTCCACCAGGACAATTCGGAACGTACGCTTCTCGAGCATTTCTGGATACGAGCCTTCGCGTGTGCCGATCGTAAGGAGTTCAGCACTATCGTTCCAGCGCATGGGAATCACGGAATGCTGCCCCTTTTCGTAGTCGTAGCTGTCTCCGGCATCCTCATATAGATTGAAACTTCCGTTGGCTCCGCGATAAATGCGAAGTTCGATGGAACCTCCAGGATACTGCTCAGCATATTCGATCTCAGGCCCCAACGGCAGGATGGACCCGGCGCGCACGTAGAGCGGTATGCGATCAAGCGGCGTCTCTGCTTCGATATCTTTACCGCCTGGCGTCGAGTCTCCAGTCCAGAAGTCATACCACTTCGGCGATGAGGGAAGATAGACGCTGCGATGCGTGGCGTCGGCTTTTAGCACCGGATTGACCAAGATCGCGGGACCGAACATGAACTCATCGCCGATATTCCATGTCTTCTCGTCCGTACGCCAATCCATGACAAGTGGGCGCTGAATGGTGTAATCCTCACTCGTGACCTTCCATGCAAGCGAGTAGATGTATGGCATGAGACGATAGCGGAGCTTGTCGTAGCGGATGAGAGTGGACTCGACCTTGTCGTAGGTCCACATTTCGTTGTGGGGGCGATGGCCGTGCGTACGAAAGATCGGGCAGAATGCTCCGAACTCGAACCAGCGCGCATAGAGCTCCTGGTAAGAAGGCTGTTCGGTGGCACCGGGGAAGGCGGGCCAGTAGCCTCCTATATCGGTAGTCCAATACGGATATCCACTAAGCGCGAAATTGAGCCCGGCAGGGACTTGATGCGAGAGCGCCCAGTAACTCGTATACACATCGCCAGACCAGACGGTTGCGCCGACTCGCTGCTGGCCGAGAAACGCCGACCGGGTCAGCAGAAAGACACGTCTGCGATCGGTGGTTTCTTTCCAATGATCTTGCACACCGAGCGTATGCAGCAGCGGGAATACATTGGTGTACTCGGCGCCGTTACCGATTGCCAACTGCTTGTTGCGCAGTATGGCATCCCCCATGTGCGGCCAGAATTCTTCCGGCTCGGCGCTATCAAGCCAGAAGGCATCCCATCCCTGCGCAAGCAGCTTGCCGGGCAGCCGATTCCAATAGGTGTCGCGCGCCTCCGGGCTGCTCGGGTCATATACGTGCACTCCTGAAATCAGGTGGTGTTGCGCTTCAAGGGTCTTGTATGTCTCGGAGTTAGGATCGAGCAGGCCCCAGACGGAGATCATGGTATGCACATTTTCTTTGTGCAATGTTTCGAGATCCTTGGGCACATCATGATAGTTTGCGTTGAACTCAGGATCGCCCTCGTTCTTCCACCAGAACCAGTCCTGTACCATTGCGTCCAGCGGAATATGCTCATCGCGGTAGCGTTTGGCAATCTGCTGAATCTCATCCAGGGATTCATACCGATCCTTCGACTGAAAGAAGCCGTAGGCCCACTTCGGCAGCATTGGCGTGTGACCAGTCATGATACGGTATTCGTGGATGATCGCATCCATCTCCGGACCGTAGATGAAATAGTAGTCAATCGACTTGCCGGCGATGGCACTGATCGTGAGTTCGCTTGGAAAGCGATTATCGACGTAAGTAAGGGCCGCCGTGTTCCACATTAGCGCGTAACCTTTGCTTGAAACCAGCAGGGGAATTGCCACGTCCGTGTTGTTCTGACCTAATTCAACTGTTGCGCCGCGGTAGTTGAAGATGCCGTTCTGGTGCTGCCCGAGCCCATACAGTGCCTCCGTCGGTGACGGAGAGAACCGATCAGTGACCCGATACGTGTTCTCGCCATTCGCCTGCGCAGGCTCGTAAGTTCGCGGCAAGCTGTTGCCTTCCTGCAGCAGTTCATTTTCATTCACCGCGCGAAAAGAAAGATTGCCACGCTCAAGTCCGAAGATTACTTCAAGCTTTTCCGTTTTGAGCGTTGCCGACATCGCATTCTGCGTGAACTGAAAAGGAGCGCCAGCGCAAGATTGGCTCGTATCAAGCATCCAAGGCTGCTGTCCTGTCATGGCCGCCGCGTCAGGCTTCGCCAACACATGGATCACTGAGTCGCCGCAAACAGTGATGTCGATTACTTCGGAACCCACTGTGGCATGAAATCCATGCTCCGATTGTTGCGCTGCAACGGGCGCCAAGCCAGGCCTTTCCTGGCCCGGCATCTGGCTCATGGCACTGTGTGCGGCCCAGAGCAGAAACAAGATCGGCATGCATCGACAGACGGTAGGGGGAACAAATGACATCGCGCCAGCTTCAAAAGAACGGAAGATCATCGCATTGCACCTTTCTCTGCGCACATACTTGCTTTACTTCAGAGTTCGAGAATAGAAAAGAATCGTGCTCCTGCTTGAAGAATCCATGCGAGAAGTCGCGCTATGACTTTTCGTTAGGAATGTCTGTTTGCCTATGGACCGAATAGCGCTGATCGCGAATCTGACACATCGGCATAAGTTCATATTTGGAACCTTTCGAGACGACTTTGAAACGCAACTCGAATTTAGATTCAGTCTCAACCCACTGGTCCGGCTTGACGCCTGGAGTTGCAATTGTCTTCGGGAATCGAATGGACATCTCCGGACGATCCTCTGGCGAAGTGCCGCGCACCCACTCGACAAGTTGAAGCTCAACGAAACGTAACTTCATAAAAAATGTTCTTGTTCAGGTGGATCGCGCCGTCTTTTCGCGCGCTAACCGATTGTCCTGTCGAGGAGTGGATGCTGGCGACAGTTTGTCCCTGCGGCGGGATCAGCCTGATATCTCCGTCGCTCTTCGCGTGTATTTTCATGGAGGCGATCTTGCCGGCCTTCCATCGCATATCGAGAATAGCGCCGCCGCGGAGGTGAACTCCCTGGATGGAGCCCTCGGACCACTGTTCAGGCAGTGCCGGAAGGATTTCTACCTCAGAGAACTCCGGCATCCAGCGAGACTGAACCAAGGCCTCCAGCATTCCGTTTGCCGCACCCAGGTTGCCGTCGATCTGGAACAAACCTGGTGGATGCGTATCCATGAGGTTGGGAAATGTGGATTGGCGGAACATCACCTGCAGGCTGTCGTACGCCTGTTTACCATCGTGCAGATGATCCCAGTAGTTCACGACCCAGGCGCGCGACCATCCTGTCTGCCCACCCCCATAGGAAAGCCGCCGCTCCAGAGATACACGCGCCGCCTTGGCCAGGTCGGGCGTGTGTTCAAGGGAGATCTGAGTGCCTGGGAAAAGCGCCCAGAGATGCGAGATGTGTCGGTGGCCTGGTTCAGGCTCGTCGTAGTCCCGCTGCCATTCTTCCAGTTGACCCAGCTTGCCGATTGCAAACGGAGGCAGCTTGCTGCGTGCGTTTTCGACCTGTTTCAGAAAAGCAGCGTCTTCGCCCAGAATAGCTCCCGTGTCGAGTGTGCGCGTGAACAATTCGCGTACGATCTCGATATCCATCGTGGGAGCCATCGTCACAGAATGCACGCTCCCATCCGACAGACGATAGCTGTTCTCCGGTGAGATCGACGGTCCTGTCACCAGATGCCCCGAGCCGTCGTCAACGAGATAGTCCAGGAAGAACTGGGAAGCATCATGCAATATCGGCCACGCTCGATCACGCAGAAATCTCCTGTCCAGCGTGAACGCATAGTGATCCCAAGCATGCAGCGACAGCCACGCGCCGCCCATGGGCCAAATACCCCAACGGTATCCATCGATTGGCTCGGCATCTCCCCACAGGTCGGTGTTGTGATGAATTACAAAACCTCTGGCGCCATAGTAGTCATGCGCAACGCGCATTCCTGTGCCGCTCGTAGGTGTGCGGACCATATCGATCAGGTTGATCAGCGGCAATGTGGTTTCCCCGAGTCCGGCGGGGTCCGCGAGCCAGTAATTCATCTCGGTGTTGATATTGATAGTCCACTTCGATCCCCACGGATTGTCGATGCCCGCGGCCCAGATTCCTTGGAGATTCGCGGGAAGTCCGTCAGGACGCGAGGAACTGACGAGCAAGTAGCGAGCAAACTGGAAATAGAGTTCCTGCAAGGCGAGGTCATCTGCCCCGGCACTGACGCGCTTGACTCTTTCGTCGGTGGATAGGTCTCCGTTTGCATCGGACGCCGTACCAAGGTGAAGCGTCATCCTCCTGTAGACCGGCTGGTATACAGCCTCTTGCCGGACGAGAATCTGTTCTGCGTTGCGGCTCCGCGCCTGCGTTAACGCGCGCTCGCATTGCACCTCCGGGTCGCCGCCCGCGAATGGCCCGCCCTTGAAGTCGGTAGCTGCTGCGATCAGAATCGTGACAGAATCGGAATCGGCGACGACAAGCTCAGAGTCTTCTGTGCGGACACTGCCGCCTGTTGGCAAGACAAGCGCTTCGCTGGCAAATCGTATTTCACCCTTATGCTCCGCTCCCTCGCGCAAGACGAGAGTGTTTTGTCCGCGGGTGTGAACACTGAAGTCCGCAAGCCGGTCCATGCTGAGCCGGTAGTTGATCGCGCCTTTCTTGTCTGCGCTGAGGCGTACGACAATCACCTCGTCCGGAACAGACGCGAAGGCCTCACGCTTGTAGCGCACGCCATTCATGGCGTAGGTAATTCGGACAACGCCCGTTTCAAGGTCAAGCTGGCGACGATAATCGCTGATGGTTCCTTTGTTTGATGAGCGCAGATAAAGATCGCCCAAAGTGCTGTAGCTGGGCATTCCCGGAGGGATGCCAATCATGTCGTTCTCTGCAAGCCTTTCAGCAGCAGAGATTTTTGCACTATCCAGTCCTTGCGAATCGAGCAGAAGCCTGCGGATCTCAAGCACTGCTTCGTGCGCTCGCGGATTCAGCCGGCTCGCACGGTCTCCCTGCCAAAGAGACGACTCGTTCAACTGCAGGTGCTCGTCAGCACCTGAGGTTTGCGAGCCATCCATAAGGGAAGCATTCCGCTGAGAGTCCTGCAAGTCTCCATTATTCGTGCCGGAGTTTGCTCCGCCAAAGACCATCGCTCCCAGACGACCATTTCCCACAGGCAAGGCACGATCCCAGATGGGAGCGGGAGTCTTGTACCAGAGTGTCTCGTCCGAGCTTCGCGAAATCGTCTGACCTCGCAGATCAGAGTGTGCGCGCAGGACTGTCAGGCCTGCAATGAAACTCAGTTTTAGGATTCGGTCCATTCTCATATTGTCCACGCAGTCAGTATGGTCCATGGCTTTCTGTGATGCCAAGCAAGGTATCGGTCCGGAAGAGACCGGCTGTAGTCTGAATCCATTGAACAGCATCGCCGCTGGATTCGACTGCCAAGCATAACGGACCTCTTTCGAATTCTGCCGCGAAGGGGATGAAACAACCGCGGTTTCGCCCCGATGTGCGCATCGGCCCAATACCATTTAGGCTTTTTCTCCGGCAATGTGCACTCTTTCAACTTTGCTCCTTTTATAACCAGGCCGGCAATGCGGCTGGCAGAGACGGCATGTGTCCTTCGCCAGGCCGCGTCGCGGCGTTCCTATTCGGGCATCGTCTTTGTGCCTTTGATCTGGAAAGTTCCGGCGACCGACGGAGCGCCGGTATTGGGCTGGCCCCCACCAACCGACACAGAATAGGTGCCTTTCGCAATAATGGGATCGCCCGCTTCGCTCACCATGCTCAAATCGCGATCCTTCAACTCAAATCGCACCCTCTGCGATTCACCGGGCTTCAGGCGAACACGCTTGAAGCCTCGCAGTGCCCGCAACGGAGCTCCAGACACGCCTGGAAAACCGAGGTAAAGCTGCGCGACTTCGTCGCCCTCGCGCCTTCCCGTATTTGTAACCGTCACCTCTGCAGTAAGCGAATCACCCGCGTCGATAGCGTTCTTCGGAAGCGTCAAATCACTGTACGAAAAAGTTGTGTAACTCAGCCCATAACCAAACGGATAAAGCGGCGTGCCTCGGAAATAGCGATAAGTGCGATTCTGCATCGCATAGTCTTCGAAGGCCGGTAACTGTTCCACACCTGTGTAGAAGGTCACAGGCAACCGGCCAGCAGGATTGCTCTTTCCCGAGAGTGTTTCGGCAATTGCTGCACCGCCCTCCTCGCCCGCATACCATGAATCGAGAATTGCGTTCACATGTTCGTTGGCCCAGTTCACGGCCAACGCGCTTCCGTTTGCCAGCACGAGGATTACGGGCTTTCCTGTTGCCGTGACCGCTTCCAGCAATGCCTCTTCCGGTTTCGGAAGATCGAGGCTCGTGCGATCGCCGCCTTTGAATCCATCCTCATTGATCGGCATATTTTCCCCTTCGAGATCGCTGGTAATGCCGAGGACCGCAACGACAACATCTGCGTTCTTTGCGGCGGAAACCGCTTCGGGGCTGGGCTTGGGATCATACTTTTCCCAGATCAACTGGGCTTCGACAGGCCCGGCTTTCATCAAACGATACCTGACATTGACAGCCACTCTCTTGCCTTGATCTAGATGAACGTGTCCTGTATTCGCCTGCTCGTGTTCACCGTCGAGGTATTCCATCGTGAGCGGTTTACCTTCGAGCATGACATAGGCGGAATTGCCGTTCGCGCGCACTCCAATGCTGTACTCACCGGAATCAGTTGCGGTCAAAAAACCGCTCCACTCGACCGACAGCGGATATTTTCCGGCTGCCTCCTGAGGAATATCCTCTATCTTCAAGTCAACGGTGCTTGCCTTTCGTGTTGCCAGAGGGACACCCATGTCATCTTCTTTCGAGAACTGGACTGTAAGCCCTGGCCGTCCCTCCGGTGTGGTCAGAGCCGGAGCCGGAACGATCTCTCCCTCGCTCCGCAGAAACTGCGTTCCGGGCACAAAGGTAATCCGCGCATCAGGGAACTCCGCCTTGAGCCCTTCCAGCACCGAAACGGCGTGTGATGGAGTGCCGTTGTAGTTGCCGAGCAAATACTTCGTCTGGTCGGCCAGAGGCCCAACCACCGCCATCTTGATTGGTCCTTGTTTTAGAGGCAGCGTACCATCATTCTTCAGCAGCACCATGGACTCGTTGGCTAGCTTGAGTGCCAGGGCGCGATGCTCCGCGCTTTCGAGCTGTTTTTCATCGATATTCGAGTACGGCACCATCTCGGGAGGATCGAACATCCCCAGCTTCATCCGCGCGGTGAAGAGCCGGATAAGCGCCGTATCGATCTCGCTCTCTTTCAAAAGTCCTTGCTTATAGGCATCGTAGTAGGCTTTGTAATCGTGGTCGTCGCTCACCTTTGCAAAGTCGATGCACTCGTTGTCCATGCCATGCTGGATGGCCAATGCGGAGGCTTCGGGCTGAGTCTTCGTAAAATGATGATCGCGAAAGATATTGACAACGGCATCGCAATCGGAGACCACATAGCCCTGAAACTTCCACTTGCCACGCAGTTGATCCTGCAAAAGAAATTCATTTGCGCAGGCGGGCTGCCCATTGATGCTGTTGTAGGCGCACATCACAGAGCCGGCCTTGCCCTCGGTTACGGCTGCGCGAAACGCTGGCAGATAAGTGTCCAGTTCGTCGTGCTTGCTTACTTTTACGTCCGCTGTATGGCGGGTCGGTTCGGGTCCGCTGTGCACCGCATAATGTTTTGGTGTAGAGATGACGCGATAGTATTTCGGATCGTTGCCCTGCATTCCTGTGACGAAGGCAACGCCCATGCGGGAAGACAGGAAGGGATCTTCACCGTAGGTCTCTTGACCGCGTCCCCAGCGAGGATCGCGAAAGATGTTGACGTTCGGCGCCCAGAAATCAAGGCCTTCGAAAACGTCGCTATGCCCGTCGCGCATTGCCTGGGAATGCTTGATTCTCCCTTCGATCCCGATCGCCACGCCCATGCGGTAAATCGAATCTGGATCAAAGGTCGCTGCCAGACCGATTGGTTCCGGAAACTCGGTGACGCCGGGTCGCTGAACTCCGTGGAGCGCCTCGCTCCACCAGTCATACGCTGGAACGTTTAACCGTGGCACTGCGCGCGACTGATTCACGAGTTGCGAGACTTTTTCTTTTACGGTCATGCGATGAACAAGATCGGCGGCCCGTTGTTCCGCGGGTAACGCAGGGTTCAGATACACGGGCTGGCCGGAGCCTTGAGACCACATTCTGCCCGCGCCCAACAAAGCAATTACCGCAAGTACAACCCGGAAGTTGGCCGTTCGCATGTTTCTCCTATCCTCGTCAAAATGATTTGGTTATCGATTCGATGAACGGGCGTGTTTGAAGAGAACTGCTCGCTCTCTTCAAGCACGCAAACGCAGATACAGTGCTAGGGCTTGGAGGAGGACCCCTGAAAAAGCCTCTGCGCAAAATCTTTCAGATCGCGGCGCCATGTCTGCCACTCGTGCGAAGTGCCCGGCGACTCATAGAAGACATGCTTGACCTTCGCCTCATCTAGCGAGGTATGCAGCCGCACTAAGCCGGCTCTCATCATGGCAGGCTCCTCGGTGCCGACACCAAGCCAGAGCAGATGGACGCGATTGGCAAAAGCAGCCGGATCGGCGAGGGCGCCGTTGAAGTCCGTCTTGGGATCGAGAGTACGGTTGCCGAGAACCAACTGCCCGGCCGCGCCGCTGAAACCGCCGATGTAGGAGAAGAGATCCAGATGATCGAAGGTCACCTGGAAGGTCTGCATCCCACCCATCGAAAGCCCCGCCATGGCGCGATGATCTCGATCGGGAAGTGTTCTGAAGTGCGAGTCGATGTATGGAATCAGAACCTGCGTCAAATCATCTTCAAAGGTCTGCGCCATCTCTTGCATGGCCTTCATCGCCTCGGGTGAGCCGAAGGGTTTCCCGGCCAGATCCGCATCGAGATGGCCGGCACGCCGCGCATAGCCATAGGACATCACGATGATCATTGGCTTCGAATTATTACTTGCGATCAGGTTGTCGAGGATGAAGTTGGCATGGCCCTGCTTGATCCAGCCCGTCTCATCCTCGCCGCCGCCGTGTTGCAGATAGAGCACGGGATAGCGGAGACTGGGCTGAGTGTCGTAACTCGGCGGCGTATAGACGAGGGCATGGCGCCAACTCCCCGTAACATCGGAGTAGTACCAAACTTCGCGGACCTGTCCGTGGGGAACATCCTGGGCCGAGTAGTAGGTTGATCCTGGCTCGGGAATTTCGATTCCACTCGCATCCTTGCCGCCGCCAAAGTAGGTATGGCTTCCTGGATCGCTGACTTCCGCACCATCAACGATAAGCGTGTAGTAATGAAAGCCCGGCACGAGCGGTGCGGAGGTCACGGTCCAGAAGCCATCGGACTGCTTTATCATGTCCAGCTTAGGATTGCCCCAGAAATTTACCTGGACCTTTGCTGCATCCGGTGCCTTTACACGGAATTCGGCTCTGCCAGTAGCGTCGACGCGGGGATACGCAGCCCCCCACACATTGGTGAACGCGGGCTTAAACCCGTCAGGGTTCTGCGCACAGCAGAAGCTCGATAACAAAAACATTGCGATTCCAATTCTCTTCATTAGTGCATCTCCATCCCGAGTCTCGTTCCCGGAAGGCCCACAGCCGGGAGAAACCCCGAAGACCAAGTCCTAACGGAAGCGAGCGTGTCGCCAGGGATCGTTTTCCGGCTCAACAGTCCATGCTGCAAGTCGCGATTTCCCGATAAGTGAGATGGTACTCGACGGATAATCTCGAATAATAGCCGCAAATTTCTACGGAATATATCGATTTATTAGATGTATTCT
>Ga0255356_1001293_pt1 | contig 15966 bp, 14 predicted proteins | sample HBST100metaG_FD_189944 | JGI IMG/M metagenome (GOLD analysis project Ga0255356, IMG submission 189944) | Peat soil microbial communities from Stordalen Mire, Sweden - H.B.S.T100 | ecosystem: Environmental > Terrestrial > Soil > Wetlands > Peat | place: Sweden: Norrbotten County, Stordalen Mire... | reverse complement strand
GTCTTCAGTGCGACGTTACCCACAAAGCCGTCGCAGACAATCACGTCGGCCAAGCCGCTGAAGATGTCGCGCCCTTCGACATTGCCGATGAACTTGATGGGCAGCGCCTTGAGCAGCGGAAAAGCCTCGCGGGTCAGGTCGTTGCCCTTGGTCTCTTCTTCGCCGATGGAGAGTAGCCCCACGCGCGGCTCGCTGATCTTGAGCACGGTGCGGGCATAGATCTCACCCATCACGGCAAACTGCTCGAGATTGTGCGGCTTGCAGTCCACGTTGGCGCCCACATCCAGCAGGACGCAGGGATTGCCCGAGGAGCTGGGCATAGGGGAGGCCAGAGCCGGACGGTCTACGCCGGGCAGAGCGCCCAGCACCATCTTGGCCGTAGCCATGGCTGCACCAGTGTTGCCCGCGGTAACAAAACCGGCCGCCGCGCCTTCATGCACCAGTTTGAGCCCCACGCGCATAGAGCTGTCGCGCTTGGTGCGCACAGCGTGCGCAGCCTTCTCATTCATGGTGATGCGTTCCGAGGCATGGTGGATAACGATGGGCAGCTCTTCGTTTTCCAGATATTCGTCAAGCAGATCGCGCAGCTCCGGCTCGGGCCCAATGAGATGGACCCGTACGGGCAGACTCTTGCAGGCGAGGATCGCCCCGCGAATCTCCGCTTCCGGAGCTTTGTCGGTACCTACGGCATCAAGCGCAATATCGATGAGCATGGGCGCTTTAAATTACTTGGCGGCTTCCTTGATTTCGAGAACGGCGCGGCCCTTGTACGTTCCGCACTTGGCGCAGGCGCGGTGGGGAAGCTTCTTCTCGTGACAGTTAGGGCACTCGGAGAGTCCCACAGCCGTCAGAAAATCGTGAGAACGGCGAAGAGCGGTGCGGCGCGTCGAGTGGCGCCTTTTCGGATTAGGCATGACAAGAATTCCTTTCGTAACTCGGCCCGCTTCAAACCACTCAAGCAGTTCCCGGCAGGCTTCAGGCCATACGGGGTCTTGATTGCCTTTCGGCACGGGGCGAGCCACCCTCAATTGATCCAGATGTTCTCTGGGGGCTTGCTTACTTGGACTCGATCCGGCCGCGGAGACCGGCCAGCGCTTGCCAGCGGGGGTCGCTAGGACCCACCTCGCAGGAGCAGACCTGGCTGTTGCGGTTTTCACCGCAGCGCGGGCAAAGTCCCTTGCAGTCTGGCTTGCAAAGCGTCCTGACCGGCAGGGACAAAAGTACCTGCTCACGCAGCACATCCTCAAGCACAAGGCTGTCTTTCTGATAATAACCGATTTCGGTTTCCTGTGCAGTAATCGACCGTTCCGGGGCGTCGGAATCGGCCGCCACAGGCCGGAAAATAAGGTCGAAATCGGCCTCCAGCGGAATCTCAACCGGCTCGACGCAGCGGGCGCAGGGAACCTGGAATTTGCCGGCAAAACGGCCCCGAAGCCGGATGTCTGCCACAATATCCCTGGGGCCCCGGTGCTCGTGCAGCACCTCAGCCTCGCCGGAGGTGGCCAGCATCCCCTGCTGCTCGGCCTCGTTGCCGAAATCCACCGCGCCTGGAGCCAGTTCCAGATCGAATGCGATGGGCTCTCGTTCCAGTTCGCTTACTTTAAATTCCATGCTATGAGCCTACGGCGCGGAGTTCCCGGCAGTCAATGCGCAATCCGCCGCACGAAACTGGAAGAGCGCCCGACTGAGGAACGGTAAAATTGCAGAAAGGGGCAAAGGCCATTTGCCTGCTCTCTCTTATGCTCAATTTGAAGCCCATGCCCCAGAACGAAAGTCGCCCCTCCGAACCCGATTCTTCCATCCGCATCCGTCTGGCTACCGAAGCCGACAGATCCCGCCTGATTGAGCTGGTCAATGCCGCCTTCTCTATCGAAACCTTCCTTGAGGGCACGCGCACCGACGAAGATCGTCTTGCTGCCATGATGCGGAAGGGCGACTTCCTGGCAGCCGAAAGCGGCATCGGCCAGCTTCTCGGCTGTGTTTATGCGGAAGTGCGCGGCAGACGCGGCTATCTGGGAATGCTGGCAGTCGATCCAGCACATCAGGGTAAGGGCCTGAGCATGAGAATCATGGCGGCGGCAGAAGAGCATCTGCGCGGCCAGGGATGCGAGGCAGTGGACATCACCGTCCTCAATCTGCGGCCCGAACTACCCCCCATCTATCGCCGCTACGGCTACATCAAAACCGGCACGGAAGCGTTCGACCCCTCTCGTCCTCTCAAATCCGGCGTCGAATGCCACTGCATCGTCATGTCCAAACAGCTTTAGCCCTTCTGCTGAACGGCTCCGAACCCTTCGACAGCAAAAAGCGCTCACCAACCTCATGTGACAAACGCGCAGTAACCGGCTTCCGCGTTTCGCCCTTTGGCTCTGGACCTTTGGAGGCGGAAGGATTCAAGTCCCCCTGAATCTGGCCGATGAAAACCCTAAAGTGGCTTCAGAAAGGGTTACTGGCATGCAATGGCTCCGCAATCTTCCCATTTCTCGCAAATTCACGGTCGCCTTCGGCATCGTATGCGGTCTGTGCATTGTGCTGGGCGTCTACACCTTTGTTACTTTTCGGGATATCTCGAAGAAGACCCTGGACGTGAGCGAAAACAACTTTCCGGCTCTTGTGCATCTGGCCGACATGCGTAGCGCCATTCTTCAGAGCCGAAGCGAAGACCTGAATATGCTGCTATGCCCGACGCCGGCTTGTACCACCGAACACAATGAGAAGCGCCAAAAGGCCATGAATGTCTACAAGGAGGCCGCAGCAGCCTACGAGCCTTTGATTCGCACCGCGCATGATCACGAGGTCTTTCAGGACTTGTCAGATTCGCTCTCAAGGTACGAGGACGATAGCAATCGAGCCGTGGAATTTGTCGCCGCCGGCAAGACCGGCGATGCGCTCGATATTCTGCAATCCGATGCAGCAATGGACAAGGTCAATCATGCAATTGCAGACGCTTATCAAGCAATGGATGAGAGCGCCAAAAACGGCAAGGCAGATGCCGAAGATGCCGCGAATGCCAGCAGACGCGCCGTCTGGATCAGCACCGGCGTCACCCTGCTGATCGCACTGCTCTGCGCGCTTACCGGCGGAACTCTCACGCGAGAGATTGCGCCGCGGCTAGGCCAACTCAAAGACACTGTGGAACACATGGAAGCCAAGGATCTAACGGTCAGCGTTGCGATGACAGGAACCGATGAGATCGGTCGGCTTGGCGAAGCGGTCAACAATAGCATCGCGTCCATGCGCAGTGTATTGCAATCCTTCGCTCAGGGCGCGGAGACGCTCTCGGCGGCCACAACGCAGATCAGTGCCCGCTCGGTTCAGACGGCAAGCAATGCGCGCACCCAGTCCAGCAAGACGAACCAGATCGCGGCAGCGGCGCACGAGATGACGGCGACTATCGGCGAGATCAGCCACAACGCTGAGAACGCCTCCGGCGCAAGCCGCAAGTCGGCCGAGACCGCCAACAGGGGCGGCACGGTGATGCAGGCCGCAGCCGTGACCATGGAAAAGATCTCTGCAGCAACCAGTTCGGTGGAGAGTAAGATGACTTCCCTAGCCCATCGCTCCGAAGAGATCGGCAAGGTGGTGAACGTGATTCAGGAGATCAGCGAGCAGACCAACCTGCTGGCGCTGAACGCGGCCATCGAGGCAGCGCGCGCCGGAGAACATGGCCGCGGATTCGCTGTTGTGGCCGGTGAAGTGCGCCGCCTGGCTGAGCGGACGAAGAGCGCCACCGAGGAGATCTCAGGCACAATCCGCAGCATCCAGGATGAGACACGCGAAACTCTGCAAGTGATGCAGGAGAGCCGTGCGGCCGTGGAAACCGGCATGGGAGAAACCGCCAACGCCCGCAAGAGCCTGGAGGCCATCATCGAGTCCTCCAAACAAGTGGAGCACCAGATCGAATTGATCGCCACAGCGGCCACAGAGCAGACGGCAGCCTCGGGCGAAATATCCGAGTCCGCCGGCCAGATCTCGCAGTTGTCTGTCGAAAATGCGCAAGGCGCCGAAGAAGCCGTCGAAGCCCTCAAGAACCTGGCCTCACTGGCCAGCGACCTGGACGGGATGATCCGCCAGTTCCATCTTGATAGCGAACATCAGACCGGCGGAAGGCTTGCTGGCAAGAGCCAGCCCGTGCGACAGTCTGCGTTCCAAGCCGTGCACTCCTGAGCTATTCAGAGCCGGCGGCAGCCGCTCCCAGATCTGCGGGCCCCAGCGATCCAAACTCATCGCTGGCTCCCGGGCTGCCGCCGTATTTTCCTCAGGAATGGAACTTTCCCGGGAATAAATGTGTAACATTTTGCACACTTCCAACACTTTCTAAATACAAATAGCTGATTCTAAACGCGCGCCTTTGGCGCGCGTTTTGCATAGTTATAGGCAGCGCTGTTGGGGTGCTGGAGAAACATAGCACCTCCAATAAGCGCTGGACTCCACTTACACCGATCCTCCCCGCATTTGGAGTCCATGCACTGAAGGCAGCGCAAGAGAGTCTCGGGGCGAAGTTCCGCATCTGCATGGCCGGGTTGCAGAAGTTATTCGGATCATCGTTGAAACCGAGGGCTGAAACCTAATTCCCCTCAGTCTGCGTCGAAATCGTGGACACTGCAATACGGCCACGAGGGCAAATTTCGGAGGTAATATGAAGAATCTCGCAAAATTGAAACTCGGTAAGCTCTCCATCCTTGGTGCGGCGCTTGTGGCGTTTGTGTGCATGACAGGAACCGCCCGTGCAGATAGCACATCAGGCTCATTTTGGTACCAGTATTTTGGGCTTTACACCTCAGGGGGCGTCCACAGCGCGCCTGCCACCGCACCCGCAACTCCCGCTACAGTAACATTTACGGTAACCGGCGTTTCCGGAAACTTATTCGATTTCGACCTCACGGCAGTTGGGGTCGGCGGTGACTTTAACCTGCGCAACTTCCTGACCTTTGGGGGAGATACTGTCTCAAGCCTGGGCACGGTAGCGTTTGACAACATCAACAATGGACTCTTCGAGTTCACTGGGACAACCACACTCGTCGCCGGCACAACCTATGATTTCATTCACGACGACGGGATGATTCTCTACCTAACCAACGGCTCTGGCACAGTCACAGCGATCAATTCTCCTGGACCCACGGGAGCGAAGAGTTCGACGTTTACTGTCGGGACATCGGGAACCTACTCCTATGAGGTTATCTATGCTGAGGTCAACGGTGGTCCCGCTGAACTCAAGTCGGACATCACCTCCTCAAGCACGGTCACCCCAGAACCCTCATCCCTGATGTTGCTGGGCACAGGGCTTCTCGGACTCGCATTTGTTGTCTTTTCAAAGGGCAAGGCCTCTCGCCTTGTTCTCCATTCGTAGTCAGCTTATTCCTCTCTTCCCTCGGAGTAGAAAGGGCACCCTTCGGGTGCCCTTTTTTTGCTCCATTCATTGTGAATACGGGGGAGATCGTTTCCGAGCATCCCCTTGCCGGTTTCAATACTTTCGCAGATAAGTCTTCGACAACCTGTCGTGCCAGCACAGGTGGTCGTCATCAAAAAGTGCCCAGGCCACGCCCAGCCCCACAGGAAGCACTGACAACAGGAGCGCGCCCAACCGTTGGCGTAACTGCGCGCGAGTCGGGATCTGGCCGTCGAAGGTACATAGAGAGATGCGGGCGCACCTCATGCCCGGCGTTGCAACGGCTAGAGAGAGGAAGATCGTCTGGAAAAGCAGCCCTACGAGCAGGAACGCCGAGGCCGCACCGAGTTCCACGATTTTTGCGTTGGGCGGATGGCCGATGTAGGCCGCGGCAACGGCGGCCGATCCAAGGCAGGCGCCGAAGATGAGCACTCCATCCACCAGAGCTGCCGTCAGCCGACTGCCGATGGGCGCCAGTTCAAGAACGATTTGCGAGGATAGTTCGTTTTCGGGCTCCGATTCGTCCATGGGTTGAGCGTCGAGCTCGATGCCCGACCACTCGGGCTCTCGCCATGTGGATGCAGGTGCAGCGCTGGCCACCTCAGGTTGGTCGGAGATCGTGCCGGGATCCACCTCGAAGATACTCAATTGCCGGTCCAGGCCATCCATCATGAGAGGGCCCTCTTCGCGGTGCGGGCGCATCCTGCGTGTGGCTACAAGCTCACGCGGAAACTCGATGAGATTGGCGTGGATGGGCAGATCGGGCTCGACCGCTTCAAGTTCACGTCCATTCCATGGCTCTGTGAGCAACGATGGCTGCTCCCATTCCTCTTCGGCCACCGACGCGGTGTCCTCTACCTGGCGCGGGGCGCGTGCACCAGCCGGGGCCGAAACCGGCTTGAGGGGGAGCAGGCGCAGATCCGGCTCCCAGCGGATGTGTGATTCACTCTCCCATGCCTCGAGCGAGGAAGGCACGACAAGAAGATGAGGCGTAACGGTCGGCTCCCTGTCCCGCGCTGCGGACGGTGCAGACGCGACGGCTTGTGGGGCTTCGGGCTCCCAGAGACGCGGACCTTTGGGGGTGGTAGCCTGCAGACCTGCAAGGGCTGCTTGGGCAGTGGCGTTCGCTTTCAGTGCAGCCTGAGTGGCTACCTGAGCGGCGCGCAGGGCGGCGTGAGTTTCAGCGGCCTGCATCTGGCTATAACTGGGGGCCTGAGCATAACGTGCAGCTACGCGGGCGGCGGCTTGGCCGGCACGGCTGCCTGCGCTAGCCCATCTCTGGACTGGGGTGGCCGATTGGGCCGTACTCTCGCCTTTGCGGCTCTGGTGCTCGGCAATGCGCCGACTCACTTCCTGCTTCCAGGAAATTGCGGGATTCGGCTGGCTCACAAATGTGCTCAAGGCTACAGGTTCCCTTCTGACACATCTTCCGGTGCGATTTCTGGTGCACAAGAAGACTGTTCCGGTCCTTGAAGTCCGGTGCGACCGGCTTCGCGGACGTTGCATTCATCAGAGAGGGGAGGTTTCGCAGAAAAATACAGGCATAGCCCGGATCGCGAGAGCCGAGCGTGGTGAAAAAACTTCCGATTTTTGCCTGCTGCCAGAGCTGCGCGGCTCCAGCCCGATGCCAAGGCGGTCTGTTTTGCTATGCTGACCTTGGTCCCGGGATGCATCCTCGCAACTTAGTGTTTATCACGATACTGGTCCTCTGTCACCTGCAAACTCGGGGGCAGGCGTTGACCAATGCGGCACCCCCGGCGGCGGAAGAGGCTGGCCGCATGGGCACATCCGTCTCTTCCACCACGGATAGCGCCAGCCAAACCAGCACTGACACAGAGCCTTCTCCTCCTCTGCCGGACGACCCCGGCCAGGAGATTCTGCCAGTGGCCCAACCGGAGCCCGCACCGGCATCCGGCGTGCCGGTCGACTGGGAAGCCGAAAAACAGAGTCGCGCTGGAGACACCTGGACACTCACCGGAGGGGTGGTTGTCCACTACCGCAACTACATTCTGCGCGCCGACAAGGTCATCTATCACCAGTCAACGACGGCGCTGGAGGCAGAAGGCAATCTGCAGGTTGCCGGCGGGCCCAACGATATTCTCATCTACGCCACGAGCGGTGACATGCGACTGAATATGCACACCGCACGCTTTTTTAACGTGCATGGCTCGCAGGGTGTGCGCACCATGGGCCGTACGGCGGTCTATTCCTCGACGAGTCCGTTTATCTTTAGCGGCAGGGTTCTGCTGGAGACCGGCGAGGGCCACTACCGCATCGTTGATGGCACGATGACCAACTGTCGGCTCCCCCGCCCGGACTGGCAGATCATCTCTCGCTCCATCAAGCTACAAGACGGCAAGGCCTCCACTGCCAATGCGTGGTTCAAGTTTCTCGGCGTGCCCCTCCTTTACCTGCCCTATCTGAGCCACCCAGTGGACGACACAAGCCGCCAAAGCGGGCTTATGATCCCTGTCATCAGCACGGGATCGTCGATCAAGGGCTATACCTTTGGCGAACAAATCTACTGGGTAATCAACCGCAGCATGGACATGGTCGTCGGCGCGGAGCTTTACACCAAGCGCGGCTGGGCGCCCAATGGCGACTTTCGCTACATCGGCCCTGGACTCGACCACCTAACCGCGCGCTGGAATGCTCTGTTGGACCGCGGCGTCCGGCAGCCAAGCGCCACCGATCCAACGACCACGGTGCTCGTCAATCAGGGCGGCGTGGATATCAGTGTTCTAGGCCGCAAGGATTTCAGTCCCGAGACGCATCTGGCCGGCAACGTCGAATACCTCTCCAACTACGTTTACCGCCTGGTCTTCAACGACAACTACTCGCAAGCGGTCAGCTCCGAGGTACAGAGCAACGTCTCGCTCACCCACGCGCACAATGGCTTCATTCCCTCCGTCTCGCTGAGCCGCTTCCAGACCTTCGCCGGCACAACCGACAGCGAAGAAACCGCCATCAACGGCAACGCAGCGAGGATTCTCCACCTGCCCAGCCTTCGCTTCGACGTGCTAGACCGGCCACTGCTTTCCTCAGGGCTTTACTGGGGGATGGGCTCGTCGCTCGGCTACCTTGGGCGCTCCGAGCCTGGTTTCCATGCCCGTAACGTTGTCCGTGTTGACTTTTATCCGCATCTATCTTTGCCGCTCGCGGCTGGTGGCTGGAGCCTGGTACCCGAGATCGCGCTGCGCGATACCGCCTATTCGATAAGCCAGACTCCCGGCAGGGTGGGCACTAGCATTGCTCCCAACGCGCCTCCCAGCGGCACCCCTTCCATCCGCCACAACCCGCTCGACCGCCACGATTTTGAGGCCTCGGTCGATCTCCGGCCACCGGCCCTGGAGCGGGAGTTCACTCTGACCCGCTGGAACCGCGAACTGCGCCACGTGATCGAACCCGAGTTCACCTATCGGTATGTCACCGGCATCGGCGAAGAGGGGCGAAACGTGCTTCTGATCGATACCACTGACATAGCGACCGATACCAACGAAGTAGGCTTCTCGCTCACCCAGCGGTTTTTCCTGCGCCCCACCGGGAATCAGCCCTGCGCTGCACCGAGCACCGATTCTTCGTCAGAAGGCTGCCCGCCGCAGGCACCCCGCGAGTGGGCCAGTTGGCAAATTGCGCAGAAGTTCTTCATCGATCCCAACTTCGGTCGCGCGCTGCTTCCCAGCCGGCGCAACGTCTTCGACTCCACCTTGGACCTGAGCGCCGTCGCCTTCCTGACTTCACCGCGCAACGTGTCGCCAATCACCTCGCGCCTGCGCTTCGAGGCCATCGACAACTTGCGCATTCAGTGGGACCTGGACTACGACCCCAAGGCAGGGCGGCTGGGTGCTGACAACCTCTTTGCCGGTTACAGTTGGGGCCGCACCACGGTCGGCCTGGGTCACTCGCTGCTCAATGCAGTCGACGAAACCGGCAGCAAAGCCTCATTGATCCAGAGCCAGCAGGTGCAACCCTTCCTCAGCATTGGCAAGCCCAGCGGCGGTGGCTTCAACCTGGCAGCGAACGGAGGCTATGACTTCGTTCACGGCGCGCTGCAATATGCCGGTGTGCAGGCAATTTATAACTGGGACTGCTGCGGCCTCACCTTTGGCTATCGACGCTTCGCGCTAGGCTCTGTCCGCGACGAAACACAGTGGCTCTACAGCTTTACCCTGGCCAACTTTGGCTCTGTCGGCGACATCCGCCGCTCCAACTCGGCCTTTCGCGACCCCACCCAGCCACCGGCGTATTAGGACCGGTTTCACAAGCGGCCGCGATTGCCTTTCCTTCCCTTCCACGTCCTTTATGAATACCCCAGATGCAACGCAACTGGCTGCCCTGCATCTGGCTCCGCTGGAGTATCCTTTCCTGAGAGGGTTCACCTTTGTCACGTATTCACTTTCTGGCTGGCCTGCTCGCGTTGGGCATGGCTGTGGGCTGCAAAGCCCAATCTACCTTGCCGACAGCGCCTGACCTGGAGCAGAGCCGCCGCATCGAAGTCATGGTCCGCGCCCAGTACAACGTGCCGCAGGACGTTGCTGTGAGCATAGGCGCGCGCAAGCCAGGCAACCTTGCCGGCTATGAAGCGCTGCCTGTCACGCTCTCGCACGGTGCCCAGACCCAGGTGATCGACTTCCTTATCTCCAACGATGGCAAGACACTGGCCCGATTGGAGAAATTTGACCTCGCCAACGATCCGGTCTTCTCGATCGACGTGGCAGGCCGCCCCATCCGCGGCAATCCCGACGCTAAGGTCACGGTCATCAACTTCGACGATCTTGAGTGCCCTTACTGCTCGCGTCTGCACCAGACCCTCTTTCCGGCCACCCTGGAGCACTACAAAGACAAGGTGCGCTTTATTTATAAGGACAATCCGCTCACCGAATTGCATCCCTGGGCCACCCACGCCGCCGTGGACGCCAACTGCCTTGGGACTCAGAGCGGCGATCTCTACTGGACCTACGTGGACTACCTGCACTCCCACGGTCAGGAGATCAACGGCGAGACTCGGGACATAGCCAAGAGCTTTGCCGCACTGGACCGCATCGCCCGCCAGCAGGCCACGCTGGCCAAACTCGACCTCGGCAAGCTGGACTCCTGCCTTGCCAAGCAGGATGAGACCCAAGTACGTGCCTCGGCCCAGGAAGCAACATTACTGCGAATTGAGTCAGCACCGGAGGTCTTCGTAAACGGCGAGCGCTTCGATGGTGCCCTGCCCCAGGCCCAAGTTTGGATGGTAATCGACCGAGCCCTGCGGGCTGCCGGAGTGGAGCCACCGGCCGCGCCCGTTAAGGCTGCGCCTGCCCAGCCCACAGGAGCGGGTAAATAGCCCCCCATCCTCGCATCTTCGGTTCTACCGCTCAGAGGGCGACAGGTTGGCGATCACCCTGCTGAATTTTCGTATCGCCACACCCGCTTTGGGATTTATCCTTGATTGCCGGGGATCTTTGTGTCCCCACAGGAGATATTAGGTTGCAAATCAATGTCTTTCGCCGTACTTCTTCCAGTTTGACCGTGTTCATTCTTTGTGGTGGAACCCTACTGGCCGGCTTGGGCGCGTGTCACCGCTCGCCTTCCCCAGACGTGGCGGCAACGGTGAACGGCAAGGATATTCTGCGCTCGGAAGTGGAAAAATATTACAAGGCCAATCTTACCGACAATACCCAGAAGCCCTCTGCAGAGCAGGCCGACATCTTCCGGCTCAATATTCTAGATCAGATGATCAAGGACGAGATCCTCTGGCAGCGCGCCACCAAGCTCAACCTGGCCGCCAGCGACGAGGATGTGAACGCCAAGCTGACCGAGATGAAGGCACCCTATACGCAGGAAGAATGGGATAAGCAGCTCCAGGCGCGAAACATAACTGCGGACGACCTCAAGCGCGACCTGCGCCGCTCCCTGACCAAGACCAAGCTGCTGAACAAGGAAATCGAGTCAAAGATCAACATCACTGACGCCGAGATCAGCAACTACTACGCTGCGCACAAGGCAGAATTTAACCTGATCGAGCCGCAGTACCACCTGGCACAGATCGCGGTCACTAATGGGCCCGCAAAGCAGCAGACCAGCAACCTGCAGAACAACAAGGCCTCTGGCGATGCCGACGCAAAGAAGAAGATATTGGAACTGCATAAGCGCCTCGAAGGCGGCGAGGACTTCGGCACAATAGCTATGAACTTTTCCGAAAATCCGAATACTGCCTCGAATGGCGGCGACATGGGCTTACTGTCGGAGACGCAACTGCGCAGTGAGCCGGACGTCTACATCGCCATCGGCAAGCTCAAGCCGGGAGAGATCACAGACATCGTTCCCGTCTACGACGGCGCAGGTCCAAACCGCCGGATCATGGGCTACGCGATCTACAAGCTGATCGCACGAGAGCCAGCCGGCCAGCGTGAGTTGAACGATCCCCGCGTACAGCAAGTCATTCGCCAGGGCCTGCGAGAGAGCCACGCACAACTGCTCCAGAACGCCTACTTCGAGATGCTCCACAATGAGGCCAAGGTTCATAACTACTTTGCCGATCAGATTCTCAAGCAGGGCGCACAATAAGCCCGCCATCCAACGCTCTCCGCACACTCTTCAGATTGCTGCAAACAGAACAGGCTGCCGTGGGCAGCCTGTTCTGTTTATGTTCCGCAGTGAAGCCCTCGTTAACTTATTGGCTGCGTTGAGTCAGGTACAGAGCTCGCCTTCTTGGCCTTGTGAGTGCCCATCGCCTTGGTGCGGATTGCTCAGCCTCGGCCAAATCAATCCGCTATCACAGCCTCCGTGTTGCTCTCGCTAGATCTGCCTTGCGCCTATAGACGGTCCGGCTCCGTCCTCTACAGGCGTCTACGCAATCGCAAGCGCAGAAGTCGCCACAAAGATCGAAGAGATGGCAACCGCATACTGCAGAGCTCGATAGAAATTGCTAGATCTGAACAAGTCGCACCGAATATCGTCCGCAAAATTCTGCTCAAAAACAAGACGGCCTCCGCTAAAAGCGGAGGCCGTCTTATTTGCACATGTCGAGTCTTACTTCAGGTTGCCGCTGGCATCCATGGTGATTCCGCCCGGGCCGGCATTCTTCTTCTCTTCATTGGCCTTGCGCACGCCCATTGCCTTGGCACGCCATTCCTCCGCCTTAGCAACATCTCCCTTGCGGGCTGCCTCATTGCCCCAGTCCACATCGGCCTTGCGCCGGTAGATCAGGTTCAGATAGGCCATCGCATCGTCGTAGTTCGGCCGGTTGTCTACTGCCTGACTAAGATACTGCAAGGCTTCATCGACCAGCGGACCATTCTTTGCCTTAAGCGATTCCATGACATTCTTGGGAGCCTTGGCATTGCCCTCGCCATCGTCGTTGATGCCGACAGGAACCAGCACAGCCAGAGTGTTCTGGTGTGCCACCATCCAGTCAATCACGCCAACCGTGTAAGCTGCTTCAGGATCCTTGGGATCCTCAGCCAGCACCTTCTTCTGCCAAGCCTTGGCATCCTCCAGCCTCTTGATGCTGAATTCAATGCCTGCAATCTGCTTCATGCTGTTCACGTCGTGCGGGTCCTTGGCAAGAACCTCCTGGAACATGTCGATTGCCTGCTGCGCGGTCTTCAGGTTGTCCGGCGTTTCCAGTCCCGGCACCACGTTTTGGGAGAGCGCGGTCGCCAGATAGCTTTTCGCCATGGGCAAGCTGGGATCGAGTTCCGTAGCCTTCTGGAAGTGCCCGATCGCCTCTTCATAGTGAGTGCTCTTGTACGCTTCCACTCCCTTGTTCAACTGGTCACGGGCTGCGAGGCGGTTGCACCCGCTCATGGAAAACACCATGCCGGCCAAGGCAACCGCGAGCGCCGTAATACGTGCGGGTCCATTCATGTTCTTATCCTTCTCCTTCAAGCGTGGGCCTATTGGCCGCTCGCCTGGAATCTCATGTGCATCTAGCCGCGGGCGGGAGATACCGAAGCCAGGATGGAAAAATTGTACTCCTGTTATCCGGCCGGATTCACTGCCTCCAGACGGGGCTGGCAACCCTGGAACTCACCGGGGGTCCCAACCTCCCCGGCCGCCCCATTGGCCAACCTGAACCTTGTGCGTTCTCTACCGCTGCGACCGGCATCCTACCAACCTGAAACCCAGGTCAACACCGACTGCTTGCGCACACATCCCTTTTCAAGGAAGCGGTTCCAGAACAGCCGGCTACTGGCCGGCCATGATCTTCGGCGTCATCAGACCGATATGATCTACGTTGGCCGCTCGACCGATATCAATAATCTCCGCTACGTAAGCAAAGTTGATATCGTCGTCGCCCTTGACAAACATGATGCGCTCTGCGCGGTTGGCGTAGATTTCCGTCAGCCTCGGAAGCAAATCAGCCTTTGCGTAAGGCGTCTCGTTAATCTTATAGAGAGGGGGCCCGCCGCCCTGACGCAGAACTTGCACCACGATGGTGCGGTCGCTCGGCGTGTTCTGTTGCTTCTGATCCTTGGGCGGCTGCGGTACGAGAGCGTCCAAGCCCTTCGGCGTAACCGGCACGATGACCATGAAAATGATCAGCAGCACCAGAAGAATGTCGATCATCGGCGTCATGTTGATGTCGGACGAGTAGCCTCCCCCGCCCCCAGTTGTCATTGCCATCGCTAAAAACTCCTTGTTTCCTGAAAATCGTTAATGGAACTATACAAGCACCTGACTACTGACCACCCGAGAGATTGCCTTCACGCTTCTGCGTCAGCAAGCCTACGTCTTCCACGCCTGCAGTGCGCACAGCGTCGATAGCGTCTTCCACCGCCCGGTATTGAGCGCGGGCATCGGCACGGATGAAGATCGTCTTGCCAGGCTTGTCGGCTAGCTTTTCGCGAACCTGAACGCCAAGCTCATCAACAGACGTCTTGTTTTGTCCCAAGAACACTCCTCCGTCGCGAGTAATGGCCACGACAATGGCGTCTTCCTTGTCGGCGTCCGGCATATTGGTGGGGTTATCCACCTTGGCCATATCGACTGACACCTTGTTCTGGAGCATGGGAGTGATAACCATGAAGATGATCAGTAGCACCAGCATCACGTCCACCATGGGGGTGACATTGATATTGGAACTGACCTTTCTACTTTCGTTGCGAACCGCGATTGCCATTGTTTGGGCTCCGTTGCCTGACGATTTTTATTCCGGATGGCTTCCGGCATTACTCGAGAACCACCTGGCAGGGCGCGCTCCTGAAACCGGCAGGCAGGAGAGAGTGTTCGCTCTCCCGCCTACCACAGCTTCCCGCTCTCGCCCACAGCCGCTCGCTTAGCGCTTGTGGCTCTGCTTGATGAAGTAGTCGACCAATTCGCTGGAGGAGTTATCCATCTCCACATCGAAAGATTCGACACGTCCCGTGAAGTAGTTGAAGGCCATAACGGCAGGGATGGCTACCAACAGGCCGAAGGCCGTGGTCACCAAGGCTTCCGAGATGCCGCCGGCAACTGCGCCGATACCTGAGGTCTTCTGCGTAGCGATCTGCTGGAAGGCGTTCAGAATGCCGATGACGGTGCCCAGCAGGCCGACAAACGGTGCCGTGGCGCCGATGGTGGCCAGAACCGCAAGGCCCCTCTTCAGCTTGGCGTGAACAATGGCCTCGGCCCGGTCCAGCGCTCTGCCTGAGCTCGCGATGCTATCTTCAGTGGCGGTGCCACCTGAGGAGCGGAACTCCTGAAGGCCAGCCGTCACAACCTCGGCCAGATGAGACTTCTTGTTGCGATCGGCGATCTTGATCGCTTCTTCCAGCTTGCTGTCCTTCAGCGCGCCGGCGACTTTAGGCGCAAATTCGCGCGACTGCTTGCGGGCTGCACTGAAATACAGGTAGCGGTCGATCATCACGGCCAACGACCAGATCGACTCGATGAAAAGGATGATGGCGATGACGCGTGCCGGCCATCCCATGTGGTCCCACAGCCCCATGGGGCTGAAGCTGACCGTCTGCTCTTCACCGTCGAAGATGAATGCCAGATTGGCGGCCGTGTGCGAAGCGAAGTGTGCGAGCTGAGCGAGAATCACTGAATCGTTCCTCCTAAGGAGTTTTCTTGTGGACTGCGACTGCCTTACGGTTGCTGGGAATGCGGATCTTTCAAATTCGCATTCAGGTCAATAGCGAGGCCCTTCCCCCATGACGGCGGAAAGAGCCAAAAGATTTCTCATCCACCCAGAGTAAAGATCACGTTGACCGTGGTCTCTACTTCTACCGGCTCATTGTTGAGCAGGTAGGGCCTGTAACGCCAGGTCCTTACAGCATCAAGAGCGGCCTGCTGCAACATGGCCGGCCCACTGACGACCTTCAAATTTTCGATCGACCCCGTCTTCGAGATGGTGGCCTGCAGCACCACCGTACCCTGAACGCGAGCCGCCTTGGCGATCGGTGGATAGTTGGGCTGTGTCTTCAGGAGCAGGTTGCCCACCATGACGCCAGCCGAAATTGTAACCTTCTTCGGCGGAGCTGCCTTCACCTGGGTCTTGGTTGCTTCTCCGAAGATGCTTCCCATGACGCCACCAGCAGTACCGCCAAAGTCCGATCCGGCAACGCCGAAGGACGTAGGCGGCGCTTCCTTCGCGTCAACCATCTTGATGT
>Ga0255356_1001292_pt1 | contig 15971 bp, 7 predicted proteins | sample HBST100metaG_FD_189944 | JGI IMG/M metagenome (GOLD analysis project Ga0255356, IMG submission 189944) | Peat soil microbial communities from Stordalen Mire, Sweden - H.B.S.T100 | ecosystem: Environmental > Terrestrial > Soil > Wetlands > Peat | place: Sweden: Norrbotten County, Stordalen Mire... | reverse complement strand
TGACGATATCTTCGCCCTCGTCTCGCCAATGCACGCCCAAACGACCGAACATGATACGAGTCATGCGCTGGTCGCCGGGCTGGGCGTTCACAATGCGCACTTCAGAGCCCGTGGCGGCGGCCAGGCCGATCAACGACCCTACTTCCATATAGTCGGGCTTGATCTGATAGCTCGCTCCGTAAAGGCGGTCGACGCCCCGAATGCGCAGGTTGTTCGTGCCGATGCCAGAGATCTGCGCCCCCATGCGGTTCAAGCACTCGGAAAGTTCTTGGACATGCGGCTCGGAGGCCGCATTCGACAACGTGGTGCTGCCCTCAGCCAAAACGGCGGCAAGAATGGCCTGTTCGGTGCCCGTGACGCTCATTTCATCAAGAAAAATATCACATCCCCGCAGCCGGTCAACCTTCAAGCTATAGGAATATGGCCCAACGTCCACCGTCGCTCCCATGGCCTTCAGTGCCAACAGGTGCGTGTCGAGGCGACGGCGCCCAATGGCATCCCCGCCTGGCCTGCCGATTGTGGCAAAACCGCGTCGCGCCAGAAGCGGACCTGCCAACAACGGTGACGTTCTAATCTTGCTGCTGAGCTCTTCATCTGGGTTGCTGTCGCCGACGTTGCGCATGTTGAGCGAGCATCGCCCAGAGTCAAACACGATGTTTCCGCCCATGCTGCGAATCAGATCCATCTTCACGCGTACGTCCCCAATGTTTGGAACATTGGTCAGTTCAAGCGTCTCATCAGTCAAGAGGCTTGCGGCCAACAGCGGCAACGCCGAGTTCTTGTTGCCAACGGGGGAGATTGTCCCGCTCAGCCGTCTGCGGCCCTCGATAACGAAACTTTCCATATTCTTCTCCTTCTGCAACAATTGCCTGTCGTTACAGTTTACGATACCACACCCTGTGTCAATGTGGCCGCATCGCGGAGAATCCGCCGCCATGGCGCATGTGCCGTATCCTCGCCTGAAATTGTCTTCTTGACAGACGCGGCGTACTGGGGTATGATATCCCTCGCCGTGACAAGGTTGGTTTCGGTCGTATGTGCGTCAGTAGCTCAGCGGATAGAGCGAAAGGTTGCGGACCTTTAGGTCGGGGGTTCAAGTCCCTCCTGACGCACCAATTTTCTTGGCAGCGCTTGTGTGCGGGCAGTGTCCGTCCAGGCGAAATCGCAGCCGCTCGCCCTCGTAGCTCAGAGGATAGAGCAAAGGTTTCCTAAACCTTGTGTCGGCGGTTCGATTCCGCCCGAGGGCCCCATTTGCCCGCCGTTTCCTCTCAGGAGAGGTCGCATAGCCCGGTCTAGTGCGCTCGCCTCGAAAGCGAGTGAGGTGAAAGCCTCCGTGGGTTCGAATCCCACCCTCTCCGCCAACTTCCGCATCCAAAGCCCAACGACGTCAGTTTATCTGCGCTCGGGGCGTTGCCTTGTGGATTATCATCATGCTCATCGGGGTCGGAGGGCCGTCTTGTGCGCCATTGATGAACGTTAGCACCGACGTCACCTGGCGCGAACCGGTGCCGCCGAAGGTTTCGGTCAGCGACGTGTTCTTTTTTACAACGACGGTGAGCGGTGGCCCTGCGGTGCCGACATTGATTGTGTCGCCAATTTTCAGGTGGTTCAGGTCGGTTCCAGCGTTTGCCATGAGCAACGTGGTGAGGGGGATGTTGAATTTGTGCGCGATCCGCCAGCCGGTGTCTCTCGACACCACGGTGTAAGATTTGGTGGGCGGCGACTGCCAAAGCAGCGGTGCAGCCTCGTTGGGATCGGGCTGGGTGATTCTGGTATCGACGCGCTTCCTCTCAATCGCGACTTTTTCGAGGAACGACGGCTTTTCTGCGAGATCGTACGCGGGAGGCATGTTTGCATAATGGTCCCGTACGGCGTCTAGCGTGGCCTGCGCGGCGTCCCTGTTCGGGAGACCCACAAAGGGCTTGCCGTTTATAAATATGACGTCGGCAAGCACGGTCATGTGAACACCGGAGGCGAGCTTGCCCTCAGCCACGGTAACGTCGTCCGTGGGGGTGCCACGGTCCGCAACGCGCAACTGGACATTGTCGGAAAAGACAGGGTCGCCCTTGTCTGCAAATGCACCGACAAGATGGTTGCGCGTCTTCTCAATGAGATCGTGGGCAACCTTCCGGCTTTCTACGGTGGCGATTGGGTGAGAGTTGACGAGAATGGTTATGGGCTCGCTGGCATGGAACACCAAAAAAAAGTATCCGATGCCAACGAGCAACAATATCGCGAGGAGGACGGATATCGTCTTGAACAGGCGAAGCTGTAATAGCGCCTGATCGGTTTGACCAGGCACTCGCTGCGCGTCGCTCATTGTCCATAGACCTCCGTGCCCAAGCGCAAACGTCCCTTAGCTCCAACCATGAGGCTTCGCACCGTCCTGCTCTTTCTGGATCAGAACGGACACGGCCTTTTGGAGCTGGCGATCATTTGCAAGATCAATTGGATCGTCAGGGTGATTGTTGACGTAGTCGTTCATCGCCTTCTCATCCGCATCGGTCAGTGTCACCGCGACATCTGGCTCAATTCCCTTGTGATTGATGTCGTGCTTCGCCGGTGTGAAGTAATGCGCTGTAGTGATCGCCACGGCCGATTTATCGGGCAGCGGGATAATCGTCTGCACAAGCCCTTTGCCAAACGTCCTCTCGCCGACCAGGGTTCCTGTGCCGTTATCCTTGATTGCGCCCGACGTGATCTCGGATGCGGAAGCGCTGCCATCGTTTACAAGAACCGCGAGGGGATAGAGCGGATGATTGTGCTTGTCGTTTTCAACGTTCAACGACTGCATTCCGCCTTCGCGTTCCTTTACCCAAACGATGGGCCCCGCAGGAACGAACCTGCTGGCGACGTCCTGAGCTATGTTCAGCAGCCCGCCCGGATTGCCCCGAAGGTCGAAGACGAGCGCTCGCATGCCTTGTTTCTGCAACTGGTCCATGGCCTTGTTGATCTGGACATCGCTTTCCTCGTTGAACTGAGCAAGCGAGATGTATCCGATCTTGTGCTGAGGATCGAGCATGCGCGAGACCACCACTTCCTGGTGGACGTAGTTTCGAGTGATCGTCACGACCACAGGCTTCTCGACGCCCTTGCGTATCAGTGTGAGCGTCACCGGCGTCCGAGGTTGACCGCGGATCATTGTAACGACACGGGTGATGTCCATGCCCAACACTGTTTTGTCGCCGACCTTGGCGATGATGTCTCCGGACATTACATGCGCATGAAGGGCAGGGCTGTTCGGCAGGGTTTTCACCACATAGACTTGGTTTTGTGGGTTGACGTCCAATTGGGTGCCGATACCCACAAACTCGCCCTGGTTGTCTTCCTGCATCTTCGCGTATTCTGTGGGATCAAGGAAGCGCGTGTACCTGTCGCCGATCGACGCCATCATGCCCCGAATGGCGCTGTACGTCAGGGTACGGCCATCGGACAACTTGCCGTAATAGTTTGACTGCACCGTGTAGAGCGTGTCCTGGTACATCTGCAACGGCCCCTCGGCCGCAGCCTCGTCCCCCATCGCGGAAGACAAGCCTATCTTCATTTGGAGGGGCAGCACCGACAGCACCGAGGCCAAATCGCCAGGGTGGCGCAGGCACTCCCGAATGTTTGGATATACAAAGCCGCCGACCACGCTCAGCGCGACCACCACGACCAGCACTGCCACCTTGAACAACCGTTTAACCACGCTCATACTCGCTTCACTCGCTTTCGCGCCCTGCCTGTGTCGATACCCTAAGATTTAGAAACTTTGAGAGGCCCCAATGAGAGCAGAGACTCGGCCTTTGCCACTGCCGTGTCGCCGCTCAACTCCTGTGGGGTCATTGCCACGTCAGGCGTCAAGCCGGTCATGTTAAACGTCTTGCCGAGATCGGTTTGCAGCTCACCCGTGGTCAGCGTGAACGCCGAACCATCGGAGAGCGGAAAATATGTTTGCGCAAGGCCGTCACCGAACGTCGAGCCCCCAATGAGGCGGGCACCGATTCGATCGTGCAAGAAGGCCGCAAGCATCTCGGCGGTGTTCGCCGTGCCCTTGTTCACCAAGACGTCGATATTGCCATGGTAGCCCGCAACAGCACCCGGAGCGGCATTTGACGCGGTGAGCTCTTCAAGCTTCTTGCCAAATCCTGCGGAAGCCTTGCTCGCGTCCGCGTGGCTGTCTCGCAGCGATATGGCACCGAAATCAGAGCCCGGAGCAACCGAGTGGGCAACCGCTATCGCGGGATCTATCAGGCCCCCAGGACAGTCGCGAAGATCGATCACCAGGCCCGGGGCACTGGAAAGAGCCGTTAGCGCGGAGTTGAAATCGGCAGCCGTTGCATCTGTGAACGCGGCGATCTTAATATAGCCGTTTCCATTGCTCAACGTGTGCGACGTGACGTCGTTTATCTTTGTGGGCGTGTTGTCGTTGAACGTCACATCACGGGACGGCGCATCGCCCCGCTGTATGGTCAATGTCAGCGGCGCTGTCGAGGCCGTGTCGATTTGCTCCTGCGCCTTCGACAGCGAGATGCCCTGGGAGATCTTGGTCTCCGTCGCCGTGATCGCCTTGTCTAGCGCATACTCGTCATTCGCAAGCTTCTTGAACTCTTTGGTTTGCGCCTCGAACGGATCGTAACCGATCACCCAATGATTGTCAACAGCCGTGATCACGTCCCCTGTTTGAATTCCGGCGGACGCCGCGGGGCTGCCGGGAATCGCATCGATCACGGTGATCTGTCGTTCGAGAAGATCTCCGACCGTCACCTTTCGCACGGTGAACAGAAGGCCCGAACCACCATAGATCCCTTTGGACTGCTGTTCCAGCACACCGCGCTCGGGAGACTCGATATACCGTGAATTAGGGTCGTCGAGCGATGCGAGCAAAGCGCTCGCGGCACCATGGGCCATTTGCGTGTCCGTGGGCAACGGGTCGACGAACTGGTCTTTGAGAAGCGAATAGACCTGCTGAAACGTGGCCATAGGGCTATCGTTGGAAAGCAGATCGTCCGAATTGTACGATTCGTTGGCCGCAGAGCCAGCTTGCGCCAGTCGAACCGACGGGCTGTTTCCCGGCAAGGGCAGAACCCCGCCCAGGCGAGAAGCCTGCGCCTCGAATGCGACCCCGCTTCGAGAATACTGACCAACGCTCGGAAGGCGATGCAGAAGCATTGCGTTAACCGCCGCGCCGCGCAAATGCGCGCCAACGCCAAAGCCTGCCACAACAAGCAGGATTACAAGAACGGGCCAAAATACTGTGCTTAGTCGATTCAAAGCTGACTTCCTGCCTCCCTTAGAGTAATGGTAGGCACCCAAGTGTGTACGAAAAATTATACCACTGCATCGGTCGCACGTCAAACGCAACGGCTGACATCCGCGTCTTATACCGCCGTGTCCCCAACAAAGTTCCACGCTGGAAACGTTCCACGTTGAGCCTTATCGGTTGAGCTTGGGCCGTGCCTCCAGTTGCGACACGGCGTCCAGCAAAAGCCGTCGCGCCTGGTCACGAGCTTCGGCAGGCCGCCAAGCACCGGCAGGTGTGACGTCCAAGGCTTCTAGCACCACCTGCCTTGCGGAATTCAGACGGCCGAGGTCATCTGCAAACTGCTTTCGAAACGGGACGTAGTCCTCGCCAGGCCGCACAAGCTCTGGCTCCCAGCGGCGATACAGGCATAGCGCGATAACTATCCGGCGAAGAGCTTCTTCCGCCGACTTCGTCTTGTTGGACGCAAATATGGTCTGGACGCGTGCGGCGCTGGTAAATGCGGCTCTGGCAAGCCCAGCCCAGCCTTCGATCAGATCCAGTTGCCTGTCTATCTCCACAAGCGGTGTCGGCGACCATTCTTCACGCGACTGCCCTGGCCGCGTGGCAAGATAAAAGACAGGCGCCGAGTGCTCCCGGTCGAGCCCAGGCTCCGGCTTGCTCATGGCTGTGAGAAATTGCTTTTGCGCCCTGTCGAGCCAATCCTTGAGACCGGCGAGTTTCAGAGACCGCTGCCGGTACCGCTCGGCAACACGTGCGCCAATCTGGCTGACGTCTGTGAGAGAGCGGTCTTCGAGAATCCGTCCTGCAACGTCTGCATCAGACGCACCAAGCTGTTCGAGGCCCACCCGCAATTGGAAAACCAAGCGGCCGGCGGCACGCAAAATTTCGGCCTGCGCAAACGAGCCCGTCGCTACAATCTCCTGTCGCAACAGCACCTTAAGTTGGGCTTCGAGCTCCGCACGCCGCGATTCAGAAAGCTTGGACGTAGCCATGGTCAAGAAAGGATCGCTCGCCGCTGGAATAATGTCGGTCACCGATTGCTGCCGCGCAGCAGAAGCGTTTGCTCCTTGAGAGGCAGGCTGTTCGGGCGTGGCCGGAAGCGAAGACGGATCGTTCAGCAGCATCTCAGGCAATGCAAACGGTGTTTCCACGAGATCGGCCTGCTCATCGGGACGGTCTTCCGTGTACTTGTCCATTTCCAGCGCAATCCGGATAGTCTCCAAATAGATCTCTGGGAAAAAGTCGATAAGCGCCTGCATCACTGCGGTCAGCGCTCTGTTCTTTATCGGCGCTTTGCGCAACAGCTCTTCGGCGTCGGCAAGCAGTAGGTCGTCTAAGCTGTTCTTCCACTCAAGTGGATGCAGAAGCGTCCGCATCTCCGTGGCGCGGGTGTAATTCAGCAGGCGAGGCAGCGAGCGGCGAACGTCCGCCGACGTCATGATCATATGGGCCAGATCGCGCGGGTTCATGAGCGCCGGGAGCATTTGCGCGGCAAGATGACCGCTGGTCACCGCACGTTCGAGCCACAGCCGGCCCTGCTCCGAGCCTCCCAAGTTGATTATCTCGGAAAACTTCGCGGGCGGCATGTTGCCCAGAAGCGCAAGGTTCTCCTCCGGGTTGTGCTCGATAATCGTCGCCACGATTTCGGCGCCCAACTGCCCGAGTGCGGCATGACGCTCAAGAGCAGGCAGCGCCCATAGCAGTTGAGACTGCTTCAGCACAGTGGGCGCTTCCTGTATTCTTCGGGCAAGATCGCGCGCCGCGGCATCCTGCAAAGCAGCGCTTGTTTCTGCTGCTGCGCCAGAGTGAGCGATCTCGTCCATTTTTACCTCGGTGTCCCGCGATCAACAATTGTCGTTATCATAAGGCCGTTTATTATACCTTGGGCCCAACAACCCGAACAAGTATTCGCCGCCAACCCGCCCGGGAAGCATAACAGTGGCGCTCTTGATCCTTCGCGCGCCACACGGCTCTTTGCTCAACAAGTAGGCAGGCCATCGGGAGAACCTCGCATGGCCCTATTTGATTGCGACCACCACGTCTCGGTCTCCGAGGTCTAGGCTTATCTTTTCCCCGACAACAGCGTTGCGCACATAGAGCTGGGCAGGAACCAAGAGAAGCGCGTTGTTTCGCCACAGGTACGTTGTTGCCGACACTTCCTTGAACTGCCCTTTGGCGGCAAAAGCAGGCGGCGTGTCGGCTTTGGTGGCCATAACGTAGATTTTTGCCGCCCTGGTCATCGTAAACGACAGGCTCGTGCTTTGATCCGGCTTGGTCACCCGCCGCAGAGCAATCCACGTCGCATTCTCGATCTCGGGCGGGATCGTGTTCCACGAATTGTCCGCTGTCGAATCAAGATCGTAATAGAGCGGCCACTGGGCATGGACAGGCATGTCCATGTAATATGCCGGGTTGTTGGCGTTGCTGCTGGCGAGGTCGCCGATAGGTGACGCCACGTTGGGCAATGCGGGCAGGCCGTTGTCACCGTAAAAATACACCGTCGCCGTGTCGGTATGTCCATTGCCGTCGGACGCAGTCACCACGTTCTTGCCGGTGTGCAGCGAGACGGGCCAATAGAAGACGTTGTCGACTTTTTCAGGCTCGTACGCGTTGATCTTGGGCGAAGCCGTGCCGGCCGTCGCGCCTTTCTTTGGTTTGCTGCCATGAAGCGACCACGGACCGTCGGGAATCGTATAAAGGCCGTTATCGAGTGTGGAGACCTTTTCGCCATTAAGCGTCAATGTGACCCTCGCGGCGTTGCTATAGACTTTTATGCCATTGTCCACGGCACCCTTTCGGACAAAATAACGCTTTGACGTGATCCAAAGGGTGGGCGTGTCCGGCCGGAGAAAGCATCGGTAGAGGTAGTAAACGTCCTTCTTGTCGCCCGCATACGTGAGCAGGCCCTTGGAATTGATGCCGACCGGCGCTTTGTATTTGCTGTCGCTGAAATCACGTAACGTCCATATGCAAAAGAGCCCAAGCTGGCTGTCGTCACCACGAAATGCCCTTTGAAAGTGGTTTTCCAAGACGAGCTGCTGGTATTCTTCCGGCTCGTAGCTGTTAACCCTCCAGTCGCACTGGTTGTAGTCGCAATGGGTGGTGACGACTCCGCCGGCGCCAATTTCCGAGTAGAACCCTTTCGGCTGAAAATCCCGCATGTGCGCGCCGTACCAGCCAGGATACGTATTTTGGACCTTAAAATCGGCCAACGTCGATTTCATGTTGGCGACCACCACCGGTCGGGAAGGATCAAGAGCCTTGACGATGGGAACAGACTGATCTGCGGGTGCGGCGGCCGCTTCGTTTCCAACGCTCCAGAGCACTATCGACGGATGGTTGTAGTTTTGTTTTATCCATTCGGTAGTGAGCTGCGCCACCGTTGGGCCCACAACGTCGCGCCCATTGCTGTTTCCGTCCTCAGACCAGCAAAGAATGCCACGCTGGTCGCAAAGATCGTACTCCAGGCTTGCATGCGGATAATGCGGCAGGCGCAGGAAGTTGATTCCCAAATCCTGAATCGTGTCATAGTTGGCAGTAAAATCTTCAGGGGACAGCGCCGACCCTTTTGCCTCGATCTCCTGATGGAGATTGGCGCCGTGCAGGCTGATCCTCTTGCCGTTCATCGTGACCTTGCCACCCTGCCAATCCCAAGTCAACCAGCGAAACCCCGTCGATTGCGTCACTTCGTCGACGGGCCTGCCGTTCACCAGCACGTCCGTCACCACCTTGTAGAGCCGCCCTTTTAACGATTCCCAGAGCTGCGGGCTGTTGATGGTTGTGGACAGCTCCACGGAGTTTCGGCCGCCAGCCGGTATCGTAGCAGGCTCATGGAGCGTCGCCACCGCGTTTCCGAGGGGATCGACAATGCGGGCCTGCACGTTTGCGTGAACGTCCTTCGCTGACGCGTTGCGCAAAAGCACCCGGATTCCCAGGCCCGCCGATTTGGCCGAAACATCCTTTGGCGTTAGGTAAACGCCTGGTGCTCCGTCATCGGTAGGGTCGATATGCACGGGCGCGGTCGCCACCAGCCAGACGTTGCGGTAAAGCCCGCCCCAGACCTTGTACAGTCCGGTGCGGCTGATCGGCAGGCAGTCCGCAGTGTCCGCAGGGCTGTCATCGACCAGCACGGCCAGTTGATTGTTTGTCCCCGGATGGAGCGCCTTTGTTGCGTCGAAGACGAAACGCGTGTAGCCTCCGCGATGCTGGCCCAAATGCTGCCCATTGACATAGACGTCGGAGATTGTTGCCGCGCCCTCGAACACAAGGTAAAGCTCCTTGCCCTTTGCCGACGGTGCGACAGTCACGTCGCGGCGATACCAACCTTTGGTAAGCGTGTCGTAAGCGGCTCGCGTCTGGAAATTGTGCGGCACTGTCACGGCAGTCCACGCAGCGTGATTGAAATCGTCAGCGCCGATCTGCGGGAGCGTTGCAGAATCCGAAGCTCCCACAAACTGCCACCCTGCCCCGCTCAACGACTCCGTTTGCCGCAGGGCAACCTGTTGGGCCTGTACGCTGGAGAGCGATAAGAATATCAGCACAGACAAGAAAACTAGACTATAGATTGCTTTTATGATGTTTCTTTTCATTGGTTTTTAACACACCCAGTTCGGATGCCATCTTCTCCGCCATTCGCCGGCCGAGCTCGAGCGTCCCGGATGTCCCGAAATGTACATGATCGTTGGGGTAAGGGGTATTGACGTCGTTCGCACGCTGGCTAAGGTCGTCGGTGTCTACCACGAACGCGCCTGTCACGGCAAGCGGCGATCCCGAGTTTTGGTCGACGTTCTTCTCGCCCTGCCGCACCAAATCGCGCTCTGGCCCCATGCCTGGCGGCGGAAGGACATACCCATATACGAAGAGCATGTTCGGCGCATGGAACTGGTCACGGACGCGAGCGATGAAGTGCGCGAGGTTCTTGCCGTAGTCTGCGGCGGGGTGTTGCCCCATATCCGTGTCTTTGGCGTCGTTTTCTCCCTGCTGCCAGATCATACCCTTGATCGTGGGAGCAAAGCCCTGATCGCGCAGCCCCGTAAGCCCAAGATTGACCGTGTCGACGAATATCTTGAATTGCGGGCCAAAATGGTCTTGATCGCTTGAGTCTGCTCCCGGATTCCAGTCGCTATAAAGACTCGTTCCGCTATGGGCATGCTTTATGAGCGCGATGGTTTTGGTGGGAACAAGCTCCTGCATCCGGTTGCCAAAGCCTAGCTCTGGGCCAAATCGATCTGGCGACTCCGAATCTTGGCGCAGTGGCAGCCAAGTGTCCGGCGCCGCTCCACTGTCAAGATGAGGCTTCCCAGAGCTAAACAGCATGACGCGCGTGTCAGGGACAACGCCGTTGGGCAAATTCGCCATGTATCCTTGACCTGTGGCGTTCGATTGGCCGCCAATCAGGTACACGTCAACAGCCTTTGCCGCCTTGGCAGCCGGTACCGCGGCAAGTGACGCCGAAATCAATATCAAAACGATGAGACAAACCCTATACAAGTGACACTCCTTGCGCGCCAGCGCGCTATTTTACCCAGCCCTAATCTTCTACGTGTGCCCATGGAAAGAATTTCACTGTCCATCAGTGCGACGAAAGCCCCCATTGCTTGTTCGGCTCGGGGCCAAGCACCAGTTCCAGCGTCCCGCCCGCGGTAATCTCCGAGTAATTCAACCAGCATCGGTTGAGCGGCTTCCCATTGAGCGACGCGGATTGAATATAGACGTTCTTGGCGGAGTTGTTCTTGGCAACCACGACAAATGCATTGCCTTTGGAGTACTTCGGATTGAGCTTGAACGTCACCTTGTCAAACAGCGGCGTGAACACTTCGTAGCGCGGGTCGCCGGGGCACGCCTGACTCAGCCCACCGGCAGACAGAGCGAACCAGGCTGATATCTGCCCTTCGTCATCGTCGCCGCACTCCCCGTTCGGCTTAGAGCTATACGCCTCGGCCAGCAGCCGCCGCACCCAGTATTGTGTCAGCCATGGAGCGCCCGCTCTGTTGAACAGAAACGGAATGAGGTTGCTTGGCTCGTTCGCCTGGTTGTCGTATGCGTTCCATTCGTTCAGCTTAGGCGTCCGCTCAAAGAAATCGGTCAGCTTGGCGACGAACAGATCTTGGCCCCCCACCAGCTTTATCAGCCCGGGCACGTCCTGTGGAACGGCCCATCCCTCCTCGTACAGGGAGGATTCCATAGCCCCGTTCCCCGACGTCAACCCTTCCCACGGCTGCCAATTGCCGTTCTTATCCTTGGGGCACACCCATCCCTTCCAATCAGGATTCGATTTCGTGCCGGCCTTGTCGTAAGTCCACGGCACGTCCGGATTGAAGACGTTGCGATACTCGTTACCTTCCGCCGCGTATTTTATGGCGTCGTCCGGATGGCCAAGTTGCGTGGCAAGCTGCGAGAGGTTCCAGGTTGCAATGGCGTTCTGCATTGTTATCGCAACACTGTGGCCGCCCGCCGATCCACCGGCGTTCCTGTCGCAGGTGTTCACCGCGTATTGGTAGGCTTTGCCCGTATCGTAATGGCGAATGCCCTTTTGATAGGCATCGTTCAGCACGATCACTTCCGGACTGCCGCACATGCATCCCGTGTATGAGTTCATCAGCTCCCAACGGTCAAAGTAGTGCTTGCCATTCTCGTCAGCCAGGCTCACCATGCTGTTGATCTGATCGTTGATAATATCGGGAGCGACGATTGTGAGCAACGGGAAAAGGCTGCGATACACGTCCCAGCCGCTAAAGACCGTGCGCTTGGTATATCCCACGGCCTTGTGGATCTGCCCGTCACCGCCGGGATACTCGCCGTTGACGTCTGCAAAGATGCGCGGGTCGATCAGCGAGTGGTACAGGGCCGTGTAAAACGTTGTTCTTTGATCGTTCGTGCCGCCTGTCACCGACATTCGGCCAAGGGCCTGTGTCCACAGCGCAGAGGCGTGCTGCCGCGTTTTGTCAAAGTCCCAGCCTGGAATTTCTGCGGCAAGATTCTGGCGGGCATTCGCGACGCTGACATAGGAGACGCCGGCTTTGAGCAAAATCGCATCGTTGGCGTGGGTCGGAAACTCCGCGTAGAATCCGAGGTGCTGCCCCTCCATCTCCTTGCATCCCGGAATGACAGCGGCTGCCTTACAGGCAGCAACGGCATCGGCGGGCATATCGCCGTTATATTTTCCTGGCGGAAGCGTGGCGCTCCATACGCCAAAATTCACCAACGGCTTGCTGAACTCCGCATGATAGTAGAGCGTGTAGCTGACCTGCCCGTGCTCGAAACCACCCCCCTTTTCGGTACACACGATCTTCCCCTCGATCGTGTGATTGTCCACCACCTTTACCGTTTGGTCGAGCGACGTGCCACCGATACGTCGCGCCAGATCGATCTGTATGCGGGACGCGGGGTTCTCAGGAAATGTGAACCGGAGGATTCCGCTGCGCGGCGCCGCAGTCACCTCGGCCCTGACTTTGTAGTCGTCGAGCGTCACCGCGTAGTATCCAGGATGCGCGACTTCCGTGTCCTTCGAATAGGACGACAGATATCCCGTGCCGGGTTTGTCGGTGTCGCCGTACCAGGTCTTAAGGGGGCCTGTTGTCGGCATCACCATGAAGTTGCCCAGATCACCATAGGCGCCGACGCCGCTCAGGTGCTGGAAGCTAAATCCCTGAATCGTTGTGTTGGGATACGAGTACCCGGCCCCGTTGTCTCCCCCAGTGATCGTGTCGGGGCTGAGCTGCACCATGCCGTCGGGCGTGCATGCTCCCGGAAAGAGCTTGCCGTGAAACCCGGAGAAATTCGGATCGAGGTCGGTCAGCCTTGCCGCCTCTTCCGGCGTGACACTTGTGCTCGCCGCCCCGATAAATGGATTGACATAGTCCACGGGCGCCTTGGCCGAATTGTCTGCTGCAACTGGCTCGCAATGCACCGGCGTTCCGGCAGGCATCGTTAGGAATAAAGCGCCCATCACCAGACGGGCCAAGCTCTGCACATGTTTTGCGTTCATATTGTTGCTATCCAGCGTGCAATCATCGAGCGTTCATCAAACTGGCGCCCATCAGGCCGATGATCACTTCCTGGGACAGTGTTTCAAGCGTTGCGCTTTGCAACGTGGTGTCGGTGCGCAACCGGACATTCAATAGATTTGCGCGGCAGTTCGCGCCAAGCCGCACTGTCGGCGGCGGATTTTTCGGGAGCGCGAAGCCGTCTCGCGCATAGTCGTAGTCCGAGCCGCCAAACGGGCACAGCGACCAGAAGTTAAATGGCGGCACGAGCTCTACCCTGTCCACCAAGCCGTCAGAATAGTTTAGCCGGATCTCGGCATTGGAGATCCTGTTTTGCATGGGATTGGTGAACCCGCATAGCAGCAGCGAGATCGCGTCCGCCTTTCGGTTTACCGGAACCGTCACTTGACGGGGCCAATTGTCCCAAAGGGATGTGAACGCGATATTGTGAGCGCCATCCGGCCAAGCGAACGGCACACCCTGTGATGTTTGCAACAAATGGCTTGATTTGTCCTGCATGGTGCGCACATTTGCCAAATCTATCTTCGGTGCTTTTGATGGCTGTACCGTGTCGCCCGGCCCAAGCATCTCCTGCCAGGTGGAGTAGCCGTCTGTTGCGAGACGCAATGAGCAGGTATTGGGTCGAGGCGACACATATCGCTGCTGGAAGATCGTGCGGACATCACCGTTGTACTGCGCAGAAAGGTCGACGCTCTGCCAGCGTGCGCCCACCGGCGCGTTCTCAAAGAACCGCGCAGCTTCGGCAGAGTCGCCCTTCGGATCGTCCCTCTTGATCTTGAAGACCCTTATCTGCGGCGCATTCCCAACCCTTACTCGCTCATCGACCAAATGATATCCCTTTGTTGTGGGCACAGCGGCCGGCTGAGCAACCGTGGCATCTTTGGCCGACAACTGTAGATCGTCACCAACGTCTGCACGCAGCGACACGGCCGGATACTGCTCAAGCGGCTGATCGAGCGTTAGCTCAGCGGTCGCCGACTTGGTCCGGGGCACGTCGATCTTTGCAATGCTGCAGCCAAACCCTGGCACCAACGTCCATTTTGCAGGCGCGCCGTTTACCGTCACACGGGCAACGTTCTTTGCGCGCACGGGCAACTGCAATTCCAACGTCGCGGCCTTGGCCAGCGTTATCGTGTATTTTCCCTGCGCCACTGAAAATGAAAAGTCCGGTGTTTTGATGGATGCGCGGTCCCAGGAAGACGGCAACTGCGGTGCCATTGTCACCACACCGTCGGGGTAGTTTGGTCGGTATCCGAAGAGCCCTTCCACCACGGTGCGGCAAAACATGCTGGCACAATCGTTGAAATCCGTTCCGCCGTTTGGATGGCCAAGGTCGCCCGGCACAGGGCCGTAGAACGCCATGGCGGGGAACGTGCCCCGCAGAACGTTCCAGCCGTCGTCGGCGAGCCCAGTCTGGAAATAGGCCAACGCAAGCCCGTAGCAGTCCCCCGGCCACATCTCGCGAAGAGACCATTTCGACGGCACCCAATTGGACGTCCAGACGCGCTGGCCACCGTACGGCATATTCTCCCGTTCCAGCCCCCACTCGCTGTAGTAGAGCGATTGCGCGGCTTGATCCGTGTCTAGCATGCCGGCATCGATAGGGCAGAAAATCGCGTAAAGCCAGCAGTCGGGATGCAGCCGCGCGTGCCCGCCCTGTTCCACATAGGCACCGACATAATCCTTGTCTGGCACCCAGAGTTTGGACATGAAGCTCTTGTAAATCTTGGCGACCCTCGCCTCGTGCTTTTTGGCCCCAGCCTTGTCCCCTGCCCTCTGATCCAATTCCATGGCAGCCTTTTCGGCGTTATATGCATAGGCGGTCTCTTCCGCAGTGCCGCCGCCGTTATACCATTGGTCGTCGGTTGGCCACGTGTTGGCGTAGCTCTCATACAGCCCAGTATCGCTGGGATCGAAGCAATCGTGGATATAGTCCAAGTGCAGTTCGAGCGCCGGACGGAGCATCTTTTCCAGTTCCGGGTCTCCCGTCCACCGCCAAGCATGGACAAGCTGGTCGAAAAACTGCGTCTGCATGTCGTAGTGCGACGGCTGATGGAAGTCGACGCGCCCGACGCCAAACAGCCGCGAATCAGGTGCTTGGGACGTCAGCCCGTACAGTGGGTTCGCCTTAGGCGCTTTCTTGTCGGAGTGCGTGATTTGTTGTGCCAGCGCGAGCCGAGCCTGCGTCTTCACCCGATCGTGCCAGCCATACACGGTGCCTCCGTACATGGTGCGCCAGCCCAAGAGCGGCACGCCCCACCGCATGCCCGAGTGTGTGAAAACGCCGTCACGGAAAACCCCGTCGGTCACGGCGGTCGACGCGGCCACTTCGGCGTTGAGCCGCACGTCCGGAGTGTCCACCACCACGCGGCCCTCTATGTCTTCGGCCCGCTGCTTGCCCGCGACAAACGCCTCAGCGGGTGAAACGGCCTTCTCAGTGTCCGGCACCGCCCCAGCGGACATAGACCAAAATATGTCGGTGACACCGTTCAAGCTCGCCACTGCGCAGGCGAGCGGCGTATCCGTCCCCGTGCTTGCCGACAGTTTCAGCGGGTCGCTCCAAGCGCCGGCATCCGCAACGCTGATTTTGGACGGGACGCTGCAACGTGCCGTGGCGATTTGGGCCGCATGCCTGCTATCCACTTGCGTCGTGAACCCGTCTGCCGTTATCGCAACGCGGTTTCCCCGGCAAGCGTCCATTGAAAACTGCTGCTTCAACT
>Ga0255356_1001291_pt1 | contig 15981 bp, 15 predicted proteins | sample HBST100metaG_FD_189944 | JGI IMG/M metagenome (GOLD analysis project Ga0255356, IMG submission 189944) | Peat soil microbial communities from Stordalen Mire, Sweden - H.B.S.T100 | ecosystem: Environmental > Terrestrial > Soil > Wetlands > Peat | place: Sweden: Norrbotten County, Stordalen Mire... | reverse complement strand
CAACGGCGAGGATCCATGGGGATTGGACAGCGAGGGGGGTGGCCTCATCGGCGGACGTTTCGACATTGCCGGCTACCTGGACCACCAGGGGGAGCGGTTCAACGAACGCTTTGACGCCAACTCCTATCTGGCCATTCTGCGCACCATGGACACCTGGGACCCGCTGCGTGGAACTTCCTCGGCGGAGGAGGCTTTTGGGGGGATTCGCGCCCGCCTCAGCTTTGTTGGCATCAGCTCCGATTGGCTCTTTCCTCCCCAGGCAGTGCGTGACTTTGCCTATACGATCCGCGCGGCCGGTGTTCTGGCCGATTATCGAGAGATGACCAGCGCCCACGGGCATGACGCCTTTCTGGCCGAACAGGTTGAGTTGGTGCGTCTGTTGCAATGAAGCGGGGGGATCAGGGATACCTTTTTGCCGGGGGTGCGCAGGGACGTTGGGCAAATCGGCTTAGCCGATTTAGCTCTTCGGGTGCGTGCTTCAGCACTAAAGGGGGCTTGCCACGGTACTCTGGGGGAGGATTATTCCTTTCCTATATAAACTTTGCTTGTCACGAGGGGCAGGTCTTTCTATAATCCATCCAACACCGCAATGAATCCGAGGTGGTATAGTTTGCCCGTCACCCCGGCGCATTACCGCCCAAAATGCGGCGATGCATTACGTGAGCGAGTGTTTGAACATTGATCTCCATTTTGGCAGTTCCCAGGAGCACTGAATGAAGAAGTTAGTCTTCGCGTCTATGATGGCATTGGCGAGCATCAGCCTAGTTTCCGCGCCCATGCTGCGAGCCCAGGATTCGATCACCATCAAGGATCCGGCAGAGTTCAACACCTATCAAACGGCCTCCGGGCAGAGCGATCCCAAGACCAAGGCATCGCAATTGGAAGCCTTTCTGCAGACTTATCCGCAGAGCGTCGTCAAGAGCGCGGTTCTCGATACACTGATCGACACCTACCAGGGCCTGGGTGATGCCGACAAGACGCTCAGCGCGGCCACCCGCCTGCTTCAGGTGGAGCCGAGCAATATGAAGGCCATCTTTATTTCGGTTCTGATAAAAAATCGTCAGTGCGCCAAAACCTCGGACGCGCAGACCTGCGACGATACTGCGGCGCTTGCCCAGAAGGGCCTCTCGGCCGCCAAGCCTGCGGCCACATCTGATGCCGACTGGAAGAAACTGACCGGCGGAACCTATCCTACCTTTCACTCGGCCATCGCTTTGGATGACATTGTGTCCAAGAAGGACGTGAAGGCTGGCATTGCCGAATATCGCACAGAGTTGATGCTCTATCCGCCTGAGCAGACCAAGGTCTGGCCTTCGCCGGGACTCTGGGACACGCTGCAACTGGCGGAAGCTTATACCAAGCCGGAAGGCAAGGATCTGGTGCAGGCCGTCTGGTTCTATGCTCGTGCATGGAACTACGCCACCCCAATCAAGTCGCAGATTGAAGCCAAGATGAAGTATTACTACACGAAGTATCACGGCAATCTGGACGGATTGGACGCTGTGAAGACTCAGGCGGCAGATACACTCTTCCCTCCGGGAACCTTTGTCATCTCGCCTGCCGCAACGCCGGCTGAAGTTGTCCACAAGTTGATCGTGGAGACCGCAAACCTGAATCCCTTGGCGCTGGCCGACAAGGAATTCATCCTGGCTGCCGGTTCCAAGGAAGATGCCGACAAAATGTGGGCCGTGCTGAAGGATCAGGTTACACCGGTCCCGGGAGTCGTCATCGAAGCCACGGCTACGGTGATCAAGGTTGCCGTGACCCAGGATGCCAAGGACGCCAAGATTGCCGACTTCATCGTCAATCTGAAGAAGCCCCTGACGGAGAAGGAAATCCCTGCGGTTGGGTTTGCGTACGGAATTCCGCCCGCGACCGCGCTGGTGGGAACCTACGACTCCTTTACGCAGATTCCGGCCACGGCTACCACGGCGCAAACTGCGCAGATTGTGCTGAGGGACGGAGAAATCCAACTGAAGAAGGCCGCTGCTCCTGTGCACAAACCCGCAGCCGGGCACAAGTCGGCGAACTGATCTGCTGATCGCTCTGATCTGTTGATCGCGCCGGACCCTGCAAGAGTTCGGCACGCCATAACTGTTCTCCTGGGCCATCAAGGGCAGCCTCTAGCAGGCTGCCCTTTCTGTGTTTCCCACTACTTTCAATCAGATGACGGTAAACGCAGTGGTGGTAGGCTAGGGCCAGGATGGAACGATCTCGAATTCTTTTTGTCGTCTTGGCCATTACAGCCGTTGCAGCCGTCAGCACTGCGGGTGAGGCTCAGACGGCGCAGGATCTCTCTATCAAGCAACCCAGGCAGGGGCAAAAGGCTGCCCAGCGCCCTATGACATTTCCGCCTGACAGCGAGGCATCTGGGACGGCTACTTCGATCGAGTTCCGCCCCTATGGCCAGATGACTCAGCAGGATCAAGATCTGGCGATGAATGCGGAGCCGGTGATCGGCGAGCGTGCTGGCTTTGCCGGGCTGGAGTTCAACGAAGGCAAATGGAATTCGCGGCAGATCGTCTGCTCAGCGCTGCCTAATCACCTCTTTCTGCAGTTCATGCGCAACAATGGCACTGGCGATGTGAGTGTATTCTCGGCATCGATTCCGCGCGGCGGGGAGGGGCAGGTGCGCATCATTCCCATTTTGCGCCGCGGCTATTCGCTTTTCTCGCCCGCGCCCATCAATGCGCTGACCATCTCGGTCTTCAATCACATTCGAGCGGAAGAACAGCCCGAAAAGGCCGCGGAGTGGCTGGCAACCGGTTTGTGCTACGCCGCCTTGGCGGGAGCGCATCCTCAGATTGGGCCAGCGGAGGTCACCGAGATCCAGAAGCTTCCCACTGCCCCGCCTGGCATGTTGATGATTCCCAGCCGTGGAGGGGCTGTCATCTCATTCACGGATAGGTCTGCCACTCCAAGGCCCATGGAGTGGACGATGACCTTCAACGACAAGGGAAAGCTGCTGAAGGCTACGTATTTCGCAGCTCATAAATCAAAGGAAAAGGTTGTCGCGCGGGCTCCGGTCGAGGTTCACGGAATGCCCACTCACGCCTCTGATGCAAATGCGAAGACTACGCGGATCGAGTGAGCAGGCAGCAGTGGTCACTGCCCACGGTTATTCCCCCAACATGATGCGCTGAATCCGCGTCGCGCGCCCGGTCGCTGGATCGCAGGCGATCAGCGCGGCGCACATCTTGGGATTTCCCTTGGCGGCCTCGAACTTGGCTGGCATTCCGGTGAGAAACTTGCGCAGCACCAGTTCTTTTTCGACGCCGATCACGCTGTCATAGGGGCCGCTCATGCCCACATCGGTCTGGTAAGCGGTTCCACCCGGCAGCACCCGTTCGTCGGCCGTTGGGATGTGCGTATGCGTACCCAGCACCGCTGTGACCCGGCCATCCAGATGCCAGCCCATGGCGACCTTCTCACTGGTGGCCTCGGCGTGAAAGTCCACCAGAATGACCTTGGCGTTGATGCCGGCGAGCAGGGTGTTGACAGTGTGGAAAGGGTCGTTCGTGGTGTTCATGAAGACACAGCCCTGCAGGTCGATTACAGCGTATTCCACGCCGCTCCGGGTGGTTCCCTCGTAGACGCCATGGCCGGGCAGGCCGGGCTGAAGGTTGGCCGGGCGCAGCACGCGGCGACCGCGATCCTGGTTGCCGTTGGGCACCGCGTCCATGTAGTCGATCAACTCACGCTTGTCCCACACGTGGTTGCCGGTGGTCAATACGTCTGCACCCAGATCGAAGAGTTCCTCGGCCAGCTGCGGGGTCAGCCCGAATCCACCAGCGGCGTTTTCCGCATTGATTACGATCAGGTCCAGATCATGCGCCTGGCGCAGATGGCCGATGTGCTCGTGCACGATCCTGCGCCCCGCACTGCCGAAGATGTCGCCGATGAAAAGAATGTTCACTTGGGGTCTGCTTCCTGGTCTCTGCTCTCTGATCCCTGGGCCCTGATCCTCATTAGCGGAAACAGAATCACGTCGCGGATGGACCTGGAGCCGGTCAGAAGCATTACCAGTCGGTCGACGCCCATGCCCTCGCCGCCGGTTGGAGGCAGTCCATAAGCCAGCGCGCGCACGTAGTCCTCGTCCATTTGGTGAGCTTCGTCGTCGCCGCGGTCGCGCTCGGCAAGCTGCTCTTCAAAGCGCTTGTGCTGCTCCACCGGATCGTTCAGCTCGCTGAAGGCGTTGCCCAACTCAAAGCCGCCACAGAAGAATTCGAAGCGCTCGACGTGCGCCGGATCGTCGGGTTTAGCTTTCGACAACGGCGAAACCTCCACTGGGTAGTCGTAGATGATCGTCGGCTGGATCAGAAAGGGCTCCACCACTGCCTCAAAAAGGTTGTAGACGGATTTGCCCAGCGGCGCGCCTTTTCCCTCGGAAGTTCCCTTCAAGGACTCGAAGTAGACCGCGGTTACCGCGCCATGAATTGTCTTCAGTTCCGCAATTCTCTCCGGGCTGAGGCGCGTGGTCTCTCCCACTGCCTTTTCCAGCGAACTGATGGCCGCATGAAGCCGCGCCTGCAACACTGGAACGGACTCGAAGGCGGTGAGGGCCGGCTTTGCGCCCGCCTCCTCCGGCCAAAACTCGCGGATGGCTTCGTGCATGGTCAGCCTGGTCCACTTACTCAGATCGATCTCAACGCCATTGAAGGTCGTTATGGTGGTGCCGTTCACCTCCAGCGCCACAAACGCGACCAGTTCCTCGGTGAGTTGCATCAGGTCGTGATAATTGGCATAGGCCTGATAGAACTCCAGCATCGTGAACTCGGGGTTGTGCTGAGTGCTCACGCCCTCGTTGCGGAAGTTGCGGTTGAGCTCGTAGACGCGGTCCAGGCCGCCTACGACCAGCCGCTTCAGATAAAGCTCTGGCGCGATGCGCAGAAACAGGTCCTGATCGAGAGCGTTGTGGTGCGTCTTGAAAGGGCGTGCCGCCGCTCCGCCAGCCACTTGCTGCATCATCGGCGTCTCGACTTCCATATAGCCTCGCTCGTCGAAGAAGCGCCGCAGAGCCTTGAGGGTCTTGGCGCGTTTGACGAAGACTTCCCGGGCTTCGAGGTTCGCGAAGAGGTCCACGTAGCGCTGGCGGTAGCGCAACTCCACATCGGCCAGACCGTGGAACTTCTCAGGCAGAGCGAGCATGGCCTTCGCGAGGAAGGTCAGCCGCTCAACGTGAACGGTCAGTTCACCGGTCCGAGTGCGGAAAAGGTAGCCTGAGACGCCGATGTGGTCACCGAGGTCGAGTAGCTTATAGAGCGCAAAGCCCTCTTCGCCCACGGCGTCCAGGCGAACATAGATTTGCAGCCGTTGTCCGTCCTGTTGGAGCGTGGCGAAGCCGGCTTTCCCCTGGGCGCGGATGGCCATGATGCGTCCGGCAACTGCTACTGTTGCGCGATTGGCTTCGAGTGCTTCGGCCTGCGTTTCGCCCCACTTTGCGCGCACTTGGGGGACGGTGTGCGAAGAAGGGAATTGGTTGGGATAGGCCGCCTGGCCCAGCTTCTTGATTTCTTCGAGCTTTGCCTTGCGCAAATCGAAGAGAGAACGCTCAAATTCCGAATCAAACACGGTGTGTCCTTTGTGTGAACTGTGTCACAGATGTAATAGCCAGTATATCGTTCATTGCGTAGGCGGCGGTTGACCCTGGAGTGCATCATCTGTGCGCGAGCTGGCAATCAGCCTTGGGCAGATTGAAGAAGAGTATCGACGTGGCCAGTTTCATCGCCGAGCCGGGCAAGGTCTACTACTTCGCGGCCGAGGTCAAGGTGACTCTAACTGGCGATTACAACGCCAATATTGACTTCGGTCTTTCGCAATTGAGCGACGACGAGGGCAAGTATCGGGTCAAGGCCTGGAAGCTCGCCACCTGGAATTCACATCAGTAAGCCACGCCTTTCGCTTTGAAGGCTGCTCATCGTGCATAATCACGAGGAATGCCTTTTCATCGCGCCATTCCGGAGTCGAAGCCGCCTTCGAAGCGTTCCAGCGGGCTTGGGGCGTATGTTGAGGCGGAGAAGCTGATGCAGATTGCCTTTGTGCTGCCCTCGGCGGTAGTGATCGGTTGGGCGGCTGGCGCATGGGCGGACTATCTGCTGCACCAAAAGTGGATTGTGATCGTCGGGATCGTCTTGGGATGCATCTCCGGACTGGTCTTTGTGGTCCAGACGGCGATAGCCGCTGAGAAAAAATCCCCTCCGGAAAACACGACCGGGGACGGAACCGGAAAGGGAAGCACCGACGATCCGTCATGACCCAGGAAAACCACCCTATTGTTGACATTACCCGTGAAGATCTGGAGACGCTGCTCGGGAGAGCTCTGCGTAACACGCTCATTCTGGGGCTGATCTCTGCTCTGGTGGTGCTGGTGAGCGCAGGATGGCGTAGCGGCGCCATGCTGGCGACCGGCACGCTGATCTCTGCGGCCAGCATTCTGGAATGGCGGCATTTGGTCCGGCTCATCAACGCTCGGCTCGACAAGCAGAAGACTCCCACGAGCGCCTTCGCCGTCGTACTGTTCTTTGTGCTGAGGCTCACCATCTTCGCTGGGGTCATTTATGGTAGCCTGAAGTGTTTCCATGGTTCGGTAGTGGCGCTTCTCTGCGGCCTGAGCCTTGCGGTATTAACCGTGGGCTGGGAAGCGATTCGATTGTTGCGCGACTGACCGAAAGCGGGACAGATACGACTCAAACATGCCTGGGGGCGGATGCGGTTTCCTGCCCGGAGGCGGAAAGACTCAATTTTCATGCCGGAAGCCCTTGCAATTACGCGATTGTTGAACCAACTTTTCGGCGGGACCGTGACTGCGGCCATGCAGGCCGTTGGCGTTCATCCTGCCCATCCCGCTGCCCCCATCAACGACGCTTTTGCGCTGCAACTGCTAGTCGTCACCGGCCTCATCGTCTTTTTCGTGATTGTGCGGCTGAGCCTGTCGGTGGAGCGGGCCAACCCGGCGCAGCAGATTGCCGAGATGGTTCACGAGGCCATCGGCGGTCAGGCTGAGCAGGTCATTGGCCACGGCTATGAGCGCTTTCAAGCCTATGTGACTTGCATCTTCCTCTTCGTTCTGCTTAACAATCTGCTGGGTGTGATTCCCGGCATCACCGCTCCCACAAGCGTGGTTGTGGTTCCGTTGGGGCTTGCGGTTCCTACCTTTCTCTACTACAACTTCCACGGCCTTCGCGCAAATGGCCTCATCGGCTATCTGAAGCAATTTGCCGGACCGATCTGGTGGATGGCGCCACTGTTGTTTGTCATTGAGACCATCTCGCACTTGGCTCGCGTGCTCTCGCTCACCGTTCGTCTTTATGCGAATATGTTTGCCGGCGATTTGCTGACATTGGTCTTCTTCTCGCTGTGCCCGTTGGGCGTTCCAGTGATCTTCCTGGGGCTGCACGTTTTCATCTCGTTCATTCAGGCTTTCGTTTTCATGCTTCTGACCATGATTTATCTCTCACTGGCAGTTGCGCACGAGCACTAAAAAGCAGATCCTTCGGCTCTGTTTGCCGCAAAATTCGCGTCAAACTTCGCTCAGGATCGCAGTAATTTGGGATTCCGCTGGAGAGCGCTTCCGCTCCGGACCAACGGTAGGCCGCAAGCGTGAGGGGGCCAGCACGGTGAGCCTCAACCACCCACTGGCGGCCAATTCAAAGAGAAGCAGGAGAACTATGCAGAAACTTCAATATGTATTCATGGCCCTGGCGGTTTTGTGCTTCGCCATTCCGGCCTTCGCGGATGGCGGTTCGGCCGCTGTCAGTCTGGTGCCAATCGGCGCTGGTTTGGGCATGGGTTTGGCAGCAGGTCTGTGCGGCCTTGGTCAGGGCAGGGCGGTCGGTTCGGCCGTCGAAGCGTTGGCCCGCAACCCCGGCGCGCGCGGTGGTATCTTCACCTTCCTGATTCTCGGTCTCGCTTTGATCGAGTCCCTCACCCTGTTCACCCTGGTCATTGTCTTTATCAAGATGTAACCAGTCTCGTTTCGTAACAAACAAATGGGCCTCACCCGCTTGGGTGAGGCCCATTTGTTTGTCAGGCTTTACCTGCCGTTTTGTGCCGTACTCGCCGGAGCGGCACGCAGCATCTGGATGGCCTGCCGGTAATTCAGTCCGGCAGGGACGGGCGCATACTGGCTCATCTCCTGGACGGAATCGAAGCTCTTGGTCTTGAACAGTACCCTGAGGTTCATCTTCATCTGGAAGCGAACGATTCGCCACTGCCGTTCGCCCACATCGGCCTGTTCGATGACGACCCATCCGCCCTTATCCAGACGGCCCAGAACACCCCAGCCGTAGTTCGTATCCTGCTGCAGATGACCCTCCAATCGCGTCACGCGCTCCTGTGTGGCGTCGATCCATAGTGAACCGATCATGGCGGTCAGTGCCTGCGTCTCAAGGTCAGGTGGGCTGAAATTCGGATTAGGCCGGAAGTTGAACTTCTCTATCTTTCCTGAAGGACCTTGGCCGGAGCCCGCGTATTCGTAGAGGAATGCCTGGGGCAGCATGTGCAAAATCTTCAGGACGATGCCGGTGTCCTGCTCTTCGCTCTGTTTGCGATGCCGCTGGCGGCTTGGATCACTGAGCAGCGCATCCAGCCGGGCCTCTTCCTTCTGTTCGTCGGCCTGATTGAGTTGCTGATCATTAACTTTCACCAGGCGGGCCACGAAGCCGTCGTGGGTTTCGACGATTTCTTTGGTTGAGGTCAGCCGCGGACTGGACTTGCGCAGGCGATAGCGCATCGGGTGGCTTGCGTCTTGGGCGGTGTGCATCTCGGTGGCCAGCGCACGCCCCACGAGCGCCTGGGCCTGAGCGGGTGAGAGAACTGGCTGGCCAGGGGACGCAATGGCCCAAGGCAGCAACAGGAAGAGAGCTGGGAGGCTGCGCACAATCTCTAGTTTAGCGGGCATTGGCCGTCCATGGATCGCATGTTGAATCCCTTTATTTGTTAGACGCAAAGAGGCTCGTAGCGATTCTGCGGGCCGCTGATACTGCCAGGACGCCATCCGTCTTGGTTGGATGAGTGAGCTATGGATTGATGCAATGGGTCCAGGTTGCGTATAGTTCGTGCAGGGCCAGTTGCAATCGGCTAAATCTCGTAGACTAAAGCAGGCGGCCTTGTGGCATCACAGCTCAGGGAACGACGGCTAGTTCTGACGAGACTTGGCCATAGGCACTCTGACACGCTTGAACTGAGGCCCCGGAAGGAATCACACCATGGCAGTTGAAAATGCTCTAGCCCGCATCGGCAAAACCGTCGTGATTCGCGGCGAAGTGACGGGCAGTGAAGACTTGATTGTGGATGGGCGAGTGGAGGGGACTGTGAACCTCTCAGAGAGCCGATTGACCATCGGCCCTAATGCAAATGTTGCCGCCGACCTCTCTGCCAAAGACATCCTGATCCTGGGTCAGGTTCAAGGTAACCTGATCGCCAGCGGCCGCGTTGAGTTGCGTGCCGGCTGCGTCGTGGAAGGCGATATCAGTGCCCTCCGCCTAGCGGTAGAGGACAATGCGGCCTTTCGGGGCAAAGTGGACCTGACGCAGTCTGTTTCTAAGGGAACTGATGGTGCTGTCGCACCGACGTCTGGTGGTGCTTTTTGACAAGAAGCTGTGAACTGGTTCGCCAGAGTGCTAATTGGTGGCCCCGAAGAGGATCCAAGGGTGTTTAACCGTTGGTTTGAGAAGAAGCAGGAAAGCGATCCCTCGGCTTCCCTGCCGGGGTTGACGGGGCCCAAGGTGCCGCGTCACTCGGGCGGATGGTCGGCCTTGCGCAAGCGGCTTCAGGAGGAGCCAGGCCTTCGCGTAATGGATTTTGGGTCTACCTCTCCGTCTAACATTAACTACCTGACAGGCCTGGGGCATAGTGTCTTTATGGCTGATGTGGTCCACGATGCCTGCACGGGGAACTGGCAGACCGGCACCGATGAAGACGGCAATCCGGTCTGGAACGTCGACGGATTTCTGGAACAGTCGCTCCAGTTTGCAGAGCGCAAGTTTGACGTGGTTCTGCTTTGGACCACCCTCGACTATCTGCCAGAGGCCTTCGTGGCGCCTGTGGTCGCTCACCTTTTTGAAGCCATGAATCCAGGCGGGCAGGTGTTGGCCTTTTTTCACATCCGGACCCAGGGCGATGAGTCGGCTCACTGCCGATTTCACCTCACCCCCGGCGACGATGTAGATATGCAATTGACTCCGCAGTATCCCATTCAGCGAGCTTTTACCAATCGCAGCATTGAGCGGCTCTTCGCCGCATGGTCCGGTTACCGTCAGTTTTTGGCTAAGGACAGCGTCTCGGAACTTATCATCACACGCTAAATGCATTGATGACGTCTGCATCTTCATAAGATCATCCTCACCAAGATCAGATTGACAAGGAGAGAGCATGATGACCTTACAGGGAACGCGTATTACCTGGCTGGGACACGCGACTGTCCTAGTCCAAACCACCAAGGGCACCAATATCCTGATCGACCCATTTATTGCCCAGAATCCCAGCTACCCGAAGGACTTTGTCCTGCCGGCGAAGATTCACTATATTTTGCTAACTCATGGTCATGGGGATCACATTTCGGATGCGGCTTCGGTGGCCGGTGCGCACAATTCCACCGTGGTAGCTATCTATGAGTTGGCGGCCTATCTTGCGAGTAAAGGTGTGGTCAATACGATCGGGATGAATCTGGGCGGAACAGTGCAACTGGCTGAGGTGGACGCCACCATGGTGGAGGCCAAACACTCATCTGGGGCGCAGGATGAATCAGGCACTCATTATGTGGGTGTTGCTGCTGGATTTGTATTGAGCGTTGCCGAGGGACCGGTTCTTTACCACGCCGGCGATACGGCTGTCTTCGGAGACATGAAGCTGATTCACGACCTATATGGGCCCGAGGTGGCGATGCTTCCCATTGGAGGGCATTTCACCATGGGGCCGAAAGAGGCAGCGTTGGCCGTGCGTCTTCTGGAGCCAAAAATCGTCCTTCCGCTTCACTTTGGAACTTTCCCGCCGTTGAAGGGAACACCGGAACAACTGGCCGCATTCATTGACCCTGGGGTTGAGTTGGTGCGATGGGCGCCAGGAGAACCAATTTAAATTGGATTTGATTCTGTTTTGGCCCGTAAAAACCATGAGGCTGGTTTCCCAGCCCCATGTCTATCTTGTGATTCCAGCTACTTACTGGATGCTGCTTTCTTCTGCTCTGCCCAGCGGCGCTTGACGGCTTCAGCAATGCGCTTCCGACCTTCGGGGGTAAGATTCCTTTTCTTTTTTCTCTTGGTTGTTTTCTTTGCGGCGAGGGGGGCCGCAGTCTTTTTGGGCGCAGATGTGGAGCCGCCTGCAAGCAGAGTGCGGGCCTTCTGCAATTGAGCGATCTCGCGATCAATTTGTACCAGAATCTCTGAAACTCCCACAATTCCTCCTGTTAGTTACTCGTAAGTGGTTCCATTCCCAACGTGCATAAGTGCGAAAACGTACACAAATAAACCACTCGTCCTGAGGAACACAATACTCAAGTTAGGACTCTTTGACAAATAAAAAATAAGATATGTTTTAAAGAAGAAAACGATTTGTTGCAGAACCTTTCTGGAAAAGATGGCGGGTAGATTTGGCGAGAGCTAACTGTCTGACGATTGTGAGTTTGGGGCGAAAGTAAAATTGCTCTGGCGGGCACGTCTCTCTGCGGGCATGAGGCTTTGCGAGGGGAATTCTAAGTGGATTGTTGCTGCTCGAGCTTTCCGCTTGAGCTTAGCCAGCAAGAAAAAGTTACAAGCAATAGAGTGTGCTTCTTTAACGGAAGTTTCCCTGCCCTGGCGTCATCAACAGGGATTAAAGATAGCGTGTGGGCCTTCGCGGCTGCAGCTCATTGTCGGATGTAGCATGTACCGGAGGAAGTCCAGGAATTTCCTTGCCGCCGAGACGCGCGTTCGCGGACGCTTCAGCAGCGCGATAGTTGCGCAGGTCGCGGAGGATCTCTTGCTTCTCGCGTGCGTACTGGCCAGCCAGATTGGTCAAGGCATAAGTAATGATGTCGCTATGGTGCAAATCCTGCATCGAAGGGTCGCGGCGCATGTTCAGCCACAAGCGATGCACAAGCTGCACATCGTCGGGACTGAGTGATGGCGCGTGCGGCCCGATGTAAAACACCTTGGTCTCGCCACTATGGCCGATGACATAGAAGTTGAACTGGCGCTTGGGCTCGGCCAGCGCCTCCCAGGCTTGTCCGAGATAGAAAGCCTGATCTTCGGCAGTCATCGAACTGGAGACTCCTGAGACAACCGAGTCAACTTCCAGCGAACTTGCGCCCTGGACTAACGCAGCGAAGACGTCTCCGGCGGGAACCACCAGCAGCGATACCTTCTTGCCGAAGCTTTCGGCCACTGAGACCGCTTTGGTAAAGACCATCTGCTCGTGTTCACTGAAACTCTGCTCTTCCGCGCTCAGGTATTCAGGTCCGCCTACGCCCATCATGCGCACGCTGATAACCACGACGTCCTGGTCTTCTGTGCTGGTGTGCGCCAGCGTCCACTTGAGCGCCAGCGGATTGGCGGCGTCGCGCATCGTCACCATCACGGCACCGGGGCGAATGGCCACCGACTCGCGATTGACTGTGTCCTGGTGCTCCAGTTGAAAGTGGTCTTTCATCTGCCGGGCGGTCAGGGCATGCTTGCGCAGGTTTTGGCGTTCGGAGATGGTAAAGATGATGAAGAAGGCCGCGGCAAAAATAATGCCGCTCACTGTAGCCACCGACTTGGTGAAAAGGTTCACAAGTGCGGTGGAAAGCAGAACCAGAAAGACCGAGAGTAAGCCTACGGGGACTTCGGTCTTGCCAATGCGAATGTTAGGTGGAACCTTCCAGCCGCGCTCGCCATGATACTTCCAGCGCAGCACTAGCATTGCCAGGCTGTTGAAGGTGAACGACCAGATGACTCCGAAGGCGTAGGCTTCGCCCAGTGTGATCACATCGCCTCGGCTAGCGATGATGGTGATCATCTGGAGGATGAAGACCATGTTCACGATGCGATGGCTGGTGCCGTACTTGGAGTGCGGTTTGCGGAACCAGTCAGTGAGCACGCCGTCCTCGGCCACGCGCATCAGCACGCCGGTCGAACCGATCATTGAAGTGTTGATGGCACCGGAGAGAATCAGGAAGCCGACCAGCACCACGAAGATTCTGAAGGCGATGCGCCAGAACAAGGGCCCCACCATGTACATGGCCAGGCCGGCGATCAGGTTGTCCTGGTAGATCTGCGTCCGTGGCCCCGTGGGAATCAGCATGGACGCCAGCAGCGTGGCGCCGCCAGTGAAGATCAGGCTGTAGATCGCGATAACAATTGCCGCGCGCTTCAGATTCTTGAGCTTGGGATGCTCGATCTCGCGGTTAACCTGGGCCAGGCTTTCCTCACCGCTCATGGCCAGGATGGAGTGGCCGAAGGCCATCAGAATGCCGAACAGACCAAGCAGAGGAAGCAGCTGTGGCGATTTCTTGAGGAAGCCCAAGGCATCGCTGCTGAACTTCAGATGGGAGGGGATGGGCGACGGAGGCAGTTGGGCGCCACGGATAAATACCGAGTAACTGCCCCACGCCAACAGAATCACCACCATTACCGTAGTGATCTGCATGACGCGTAGTGCCTTGCCGCTGGACTCCTCGATCCCCTTGATGTTTTGCCACCAGTAATAAATCGTCACCACGGCCGCAAAGACTGCGGCCGTGTGATCCATATCAAACTGGAAGGGATGATTCTGTGCGTCCATCAGAGCCGGAGGGAGCCAGTGGCTCGTGTTTGCAACCGTCAATAGCTCGTTCAACAAACCCGTAATATATTGTCCTGCGGAAACGCCTGAGATAGGTCCCGTAAGTATGTAGTCGAACATCAGCGCCGATACGCTGAGTTTGGCAAAGGTGCCGCCCAGGGCCTCCTTCACCACGCGGTAGACACCGCCTCGGGTGTACATCGAACAGCTCTCGACGTAGACCGCGCGTACGGCAAAACTGAAGAGCATGATGCCGAGGATGAACCACGGCGCAGCAGCTCCCACAGCCTGCTCGGCGATGCCGCCGGCATAAAAGGCTGATGAACCCAGATCGTTGAGAACAATGGCCGCCGCACGCCAAAAAGAGATGAACGTCAGCATCACCGAGGATGCCACGATGAGTCTGACGCGGTCGGAAGGAGGGGCTACGGTCGTTCTGTTAGATGCCATTGTTATTGTGCCGGCACAACGCCAGCTTTCTTGGGTAGCGGAAGCAGAAAATTTCACCCGCCCTGCGGTGAGTTTATTTCCGAATCAAGGTTGAGTCAATGAAAATAGCAGAAGACAAGCAAATTGGGTTGTTAAGCGCGTGATTCAGGCGGCTCGTCCTTGCCGAAAAGCTCCTTGCCGTCCTCGACGAAACTAATGACGACGACCACGGCAGAACCTGCCAGCCCGACAAAAAACATTACTTCCAACACACGCATCGCAAAAAGCGCCAATTGCATAAACAGATTGTAACGTGTTTTAAACCCTGTTTTGACCAATTTCCTTCAGAACAGAGTTTCTTTACCCGCACAGGTCGCGGTTAATCCGCTCGCATGTTGAAAGTGCTAGGGGTTCGTTCGTCGCCCTATTGCCCGATGCGATAAACTTGGGGCCAACATGCAGAGCGCATTCTGGAAGTTAGAGAAGTTAGAAGCGTGGAAGTTGTGGGCAGCGGCGGGTCTCTCTGCCGGCTTGCTGGAGTTGCCGTTTCCGCTGGCCGGGCCGATGCCCGTTTGGCGCTCATTCTTCGCATGGTTTGGGCTGGTTCCGCTGTTGTGGGCCCTCCTGTCGCCAACCTGCACCGATGGGCCACGCCCGCTGCGCCGCGGCTTTCTGCTCGCCTATTTATGCGGGGTACTTTGGTACGCGGGAAATTGCTATTGGGTTCGCGACACCATGCTTCACTACGGCGATATGCCGACAGGAGCACCGACGCTGCTGCTGCTAGCATTCAGCCTGGTGCTGGGAGTTTACTTCGGCATCTTCGGCCTGTGCGTTGTGTTGGTGCGCCGCGCCACGGGCAGCACGCGGCTGGCGTTAGTCGCCGCACCTCTTCTGTGGTCGGCGCTGGAACTGGCTGCCGCGCGCATCACCTCAGTGCCTTGGGATCAGCTCGGCTACTCGCAGGTGGATAACGGGCTGGTCAACCAGCTTGCGCCGTGGACCGGCGTTTACGGGATCAGCTTTGTGATTGTCGCTGCGAATTCACTTCTCGCAAGCGGATACCTGCTCTCAACCCGGCTTGTGACGCCTGGACAGCCGCGATGGAGATTGAAAGCACTGTTTGGTGGCGAGACCTGGCGCGTCCTCGGCCTGTGCGTAGTTGCAATCGCTCTCAGTGGCACCGAAGTGTCGCCGCCGAAGCCTGCACCCACAGCCACTGCCGTGCTGATTCAGCCCAATCTCGACGTAGCTGGCGAGAATAATTGGGTAGGGCCGGAATGGGACAAACATATAGCCGAGTTCAAACGGCTGGCCGACGAACAATGCAAGACTTATATCGCCGGAATCCCCCAGACTGGTGCCTCCACGGGCGAGATCGTCTGCCCACCTTATCCCACGCACCCCGATCTGGTAGTCTGGCCCGAGTCGCCTGCGCCATTCATGGATAAGGACGCTCGTTTTCAGCAGTCGCTGGTGGCCATTGCCCACCAGGAACAGGCTCCACTCGTCGTAGGTAGCCTGGGTGCTGATTACTCTCAAGAAGATCAGGCGTGGCGCGACTATAACTCGGCGCTGATCGTTGGAGCCGACGGCGCGCGCGTGGGTCGGTACGACAAGATCCACCTCGTTCCCTTCGGCGAGTACATCCCATTTCAGCATCTGCTTACCTTTGCCCATAAACTTACTGGCCGGGTTTCTGCCTTCTCTCGTGGAGACGAGCACAAGGTTTTCCGCCTGAATGGTCATCACTACGGCGTCTTCATCTGTTATGAGGCGGTCTTTGCCGACGAGGTGCGGGAGTTCTCTCAGTTG